>Ga0182738_1000073_pt1 | contig 183747 bp, 172 predicted proteins | sample eDN5th30CBELigMG_FD_128876 | JGI IMG/M metagenome (GOLD analysis project Ga0182738, IMG submission 128876) | Enriched Miracle-Growth compost microbial communities from Emeryville, California, USA - eDNA 5th pass 30_C BE-Lig MG (version 2)... ...
AACCGGGTGATTATTTTTATTCATCTGCTATGTTCTATGAAACAGGCATAAAGAATTTTACTTTTCTTAAAGATTTGAGAGATGAGTTTTAAATATATGTCAGGAATGATTCGTGTAGACACGGTTGATAAAAGTATGCAGCAAATTTTTGCGCATATTTCTGAAGGCCAGGAGAAAATAGTTTTTAAACATAAAAGCCTCTTAATATTTTTTAATCAAAACAAAATCTTTTGCGGCCATTTTTTATAACTTCGTATAAGCATTACCGGTATAACTTTATTTATCAGTTTAAAGATAAAAAAACAGATGGCTTTTTAAAGAAGTTGGCAGACACATAATTGATAGTAGACAAAAACACTCCAAAATTTTTGCAGTTGATTATTAAGGCCATTAATCTCAGATCAAAATTTAATGTGTTTGATTTTGATACAACGGTGTTTCAAAATGGTACAACCCGATCTTAATAAAATTATTCTGTACCGTGAATAGGGAAGGTTTACCGGTCCTAACAATAAGTGCTTGTTTATCCTGAAGTAAATTATGTACTCAAACTATCCATTCTTTCAAAAGCACTTTTCTGCTGAAAAAATAAAAATATGTTTCATGTATTGATAAAAAGGGTACGATCTTATTGTACAACGCTACCCTGCAATGCCTCACGAACTGCTTTTGAAGTATGGAGAGGGTAGGATCTTATTGAACAATGCTACCGTTGATCAAATTTCTGAAAAACTTAAGGAAATCTTTAAGAACCAATAGGCTGTAACCAACTATTTTGCGAAACAAATATTTATATTAAAAATAAAAAATGAAACCAATAAAACTGCTTTTATGTTTTCTTGTTATTACATTAAGCTCTAACATTCATGCACAAACGGATTATTCATGGAAAGAAGGAAAGTCTAACGGATACACCTACCGTTATGTTTCCAACGATCCAATGAAGGCCCGGTTTTACACACTTAAAAACGGATTGATGGTTATCCTTACAGAAAACCACTTGTTGCCGCGCATTGCAGTAAATATCGCAGTAAGAGCGGGCAGTAACACCGATCCCATTACACACACCGGACTTGCACATTACCTCGAGCACCTGCTCTTCAAAGGCACTGATAAATTCGGCACACTTAATTGGGAGAAAGAAAGGCCTTATATAGATTCTATCACCGCATTGTATGAGCGATATACAAAAATGACTGATCCGGAAGAAAGGAAGAAAACCTATAAGGAGATCGACAGATTATCCGGTGAAGCTTCTAAATACGCTATCGCAAATGAATATGACAAGCTCATGTCTCAGATCGGTTCGCAGGGTACAAATGCGCACACCTGGTATGAGGAAACAGTGTATGAAGAAGACATACCTTCTAATTCACTGGATAAGTTTTTAACCATACAATCTGAGCGGTTCAGAAATCCTGTATTCCGTTTATTCCACACAGAACTGGAAGCTGTGTATGAAGAGAAAAACAGGTCGCTCGATAATGATGGTAATAAAGTACGCGAGAAACTGATGGATGCACTTTTTCCTACCACAAATTACGGACAGCAAACCACCATAGGAACTATTGAAGATTTAAAAAACCCATCAATCAATGCGATCAGGAATTATTATAATACTTATTATGTTCCTAATAATATGGCCATCATTATGGCAGGCGATTTTAATAGTGATGAGGTGATCAAAAAAATTGATCAGGCTTTTCAATTTATGCAGAAGAAGCCTTTGAAGTTGTACGAGCCGGCTCCTGAGAAACCGCTTACTGCAATCATCTCAAAAGAAGTGTTCGGGCCTACCGCAGAAAATATCAATATCAGTTTCAGAACGCCCGCTGTAAATACGCATGACGCGCTTATCCTGGATCTTATTTCTGATATATTGAATAATGGCTCTGCAGGGTTGATGGATATTAACCTGAATAAAAGTCAAAAAGTACAATACTCCAGGGCCTTCCTTAATCAAATGAAAGATTATGGAGTTTTTTCACTTATAGGCGGGCCGAAAGAAGGCCAGTCTTTGGATGATGTAGCAGCATTGCTGCTGTCGCAAATTGATAAAATAAAGAAAGGTGATTTTGATGAATCGCTTATTAAGGCCATTGTTGCAAATAGTAAATTGAATCAACTGGAGGGTTTGGATAAAAACGCAAACCGCCTGAATCAGTTGATGGAGTCTTTCATTTTGACCCGTGGAGAAAAATGGGATGCCGATGTTTCAGCACTTCAGTCACTTTCCAAAGTAAAAAAAGCAGAGGTAATGGCAGTGGCCAACAAATATTTTGGCGATAATTATGTGATTGTAAAAAAGAGGAGAGGAGAGGATAAAAATATAGTAAAGGTAGAAAAGCCACCAATTACACCGGTAGAAACCAATGCTGGTTTGATGTCTCCGTTTGTAGAGGCCATGTCAAAAATCAAATCGCCGGATATTCAACCTGTGTGGATAGATTATAGTAAGCAGATTCAAAAATCAAACGACAGGATCGCCGAAATTTTATATACTCCAAATAAAGACAATGAACTTTTCAGCCTGTACTATCAGTTTGATATGGGTGGCTGGAATGATCCTCAATTATCATATGCTGCCCAGTATCTTCAATATTTAAATACTGATAAGATGTCGGCTACTGCGATCAGTAAGGCTTTTTATGACATAGCTTGTGATTACAGGATCTCCGTGGGTGACGAAACCACTACCATAAGTATTACCGGTTTGCAGCAAAATTTTGATAAAGCTGTAAAGTTATTTGAGGAAATTCTTCGCAATTGCAAAGCTGATGAAGAAGCACTATCTGTGCTAAAAGCAAGATGGTTCAAATCAAGAGCAGATGCTAAACTGAATAAAAGCCAGATCGTGCGCGGGTTGATGAACTATGCTGAATATGGTAAGGTAAATCCTTTTAATTCAGGATTAACAGACAAACAGTTGAATGATCTTTCTGCCCAGGGCCTGGTAGATCAATTGCACAACCTGCTTAATTATAAACACAAGGTTATATATTTTGGTCCGCAATCGTTGGATGCTTTCCGCACATCCATAAGTAAGATGCATTATTTGCCTAAATCCTTTACTGCTTACCCCGCATCAAAAAAGTTTGAATTTGTAAAACAGAATAAGAATAAAATTCTATTTTCAGATTACGATATGGTGCAGAGTGAAATTTACTGGATACGCAATTTAGGACCTTACGATTTCAAAAAAGAGGCTGAAATAAATGTGTTCAATAATTATTTTGGTGGCGGCATGGGTGGAGTTGTGTTTCAAACTATCCGTGAATCAAAAGCGCTGGCTTATTCCACTTTTGCGAATTATAGCATTCCATCCAAAAAAGAAAATCCATTTATTGGTATGGCCTATGTAGGTTGCCAGGCTGATAAAATGCCTGAGGCGATTAATGCAATGAATGAATTGCTTAATAATCTACCTGCATCGCAACAGCGGTTTGACCTGGCTCTTGCCGGAGTGAAAAAAAACATTCAAACGCAAAGAATATCAAAGCAGAATATTATTTTTTCTTATCTCAATGCAGAGAAAAAAGGGTTTGACAAGGATATGAGAAAGGATATGTATGAGCAATTGAATGCGTTGACCCCGGCTGATATTAATAACCTTCATAAAGACAACCTGGCTGATAAACCATATACCTATTTTGTGGTTGCATCAAAAGATAAGATCAATATGGATGTACTGAAAAATATCGGTGAGGTGGAAGAATTATCTCTCGAAGAGATTTTTGGTTATTGATGATTTATTAATATCCGGACTTTTAAGATCTAAGGAAGTGTGAAAGCACTTCCTTTTTTATTTCTCCTTCAAAAGCACTTTTATTGCGAAAAAATAAAATGAATCTTTGGTTAAAAATCCGGAATGCACGTAATACAAGGCACCATATGAGAGGCTTGCGTTTGAAGGAGATCATGCCACATAAAATAATTTCTACTTCATACTCGCCAAACTCTGCTCAATGATGGAAATCTTTTGCTCGGCGTCTGCTTTTTTCTTCCGCTCCAGTTCTACCACTTCGGGTTTTGCGTTTTCAACGAATTTCTGATTGGATAATTTTTTTTCAACACTTGTCAAAAAGCCTTTGAGGTAATTCAGATCTGATTGCAGTTTTTCTTTTTGTTCATCTGCATCCACTTCTTTTTCACTTATGATAAAAAGTTTTTCATTACCACAAACCACCGTTAATGCGTTTCCTTGTGGCTGTGTATTAAAGAATAGCCCTGTTGCATTTACCTGCTTTTGTAATACTGCTCCAAAAAAGTTAAAAGAATTTTCATCTTCAGTGTTTATATAAAGACTGATCGGCTCTTTGGGCTGCAGTTTGAATTTATTTTTTGCATCACGTACCGCGGTGATCAATTGTTTTAATTTATTTCCTGCATCCAGTAAATCTTTGTCTTTATTTCCTGAAGGCGATAAATGAGAGGCTGTAAGGTCTGCATCTCTTTCTTTTAATTGGTGGTATATTTCTTCCGTTATAAAAGGCATAAACGGATGCAATAATTGCAATAACCTGTCAAAAAAATCAACGGTCTTATTATGAACATTTGCATTGATCGCTTCACCAAACGGAGGCTTGATCCACTCCAGGTACCAGCTACAGAAGTCATCCCATATTAATGAATAAATTATCTTCAGTGCTTCACTCAATTTAAACTGACTGATAAGATTTGCAACTTCAGCGCTCACTTCATTCAGCCTGGATTCAAACCATGAAGTGGCAAAGTCATTTTCTTTGTCACTTGTTTTATTTTGATCAAAACTTTCATGCTCCGACCACATGGTCGCGAGTTTTAAAGCATTCCAGATTTTATTATTAAAATTCCTTCCCTGTTCGAGTGCATTTTCATCAAACAACAGATCATTACCTGCCGGCGAAGAGATCATGATGCCGAAGCGCACTGCATCTGCGCCATACTGATGAAGCAAGGCAAGCAGGTCGGGGCTGTTGCCGAGGCTCTTACTCATTTTTCTACCCTGGTTGTCGCGCACCATTCCTGTGAAATACACATCGTTAAATGGTTTTCTATTTTCAAATTCCAGTCCTGCCATGATCATGCGCGCTACCCAAAAGAAAATAATATCCTGGCCTGTCACCAAAACAGAAGTAGGATAATAGTATTTAAAATCTTTATTTCCAGGTTCCGTAATTCCCTTAAAAACTTCAATCGGCCATAGCCATGATGAAAACCATGTATCCAGCACATCAGCATCCTGCACCAGCCTGGCATCCTTATCCAGGCCTGCCGACGTGCGTGCTTCATCTTCAGTATTTCCAACATACACATTTCCCGCATCATCATACCATGCCGGAATTTGCTGACCCCACCACAGTTGCCGGCTGATACACCAGTCTTTTACATTTTCGAGCCAATGTTTATAGGTGGCAAGAAATCTTTCGCGCGGATGAATATTTATATTTTCTGATACTACCTCCTCCAGGGCTGGCGCTGCCAACTCTTTCATTTTTACAAACCACTGCGTGCTGATCTTAGGTTCTACCACCGATTGTGTACGCTGGCTATATCCGATCCGCGAATCGTATTCTTCTTCCTTAATGAGAAGGCCTTTTTCCTTTAATGTGTCAGCAATTTTTTTACGGGCGATAAACCTATCTTCTCCAATAAAGATCTGCGCTTCTGCACTCAAATTTCCTTTGTCATCTATGGTATCTACCACCGGCAATTGATATTTTAATCCGATGTTAAAATCGTTGATATCATGTGCGGGTGTGATCTTTAAAACGCCGGTTCCGAAATCTTTTTCTACATACTCATCAAAGATTACAGGAACCTCTTTATCTATCAATGGTACAATTACATGTTTACCCTTTAAATTTTTATAACGATCATCGTCAGGATGTGCGCATACGGCCACATCACCCATGATCGTTTCAGGGCGTTGAGTAGCAATGGTAATATAATCCTGCGTGCCGGCCACCCGGTATTTTATGTAATACAATTTGCCTTTTACGTCTTTGTACTCCACTTCTTCATCACTCAAAGCTGTTTGCGCTACAGTATCCCAATTGATCATTCTTGCGCCTCTGTAGATAAATCCTTTTTTATACAGATCTACAAATACTTTTATTACAGCTTTGTAGTAATGGTCGTCCATGGTAAAGGTGGTGCGGTCCCAATCCACACTGCAACCTAATTTTTCCAACTGGCTGTAAATAATGTTGCCATATTTTTCTTTCCATTCAAAAGCATATTTCAAAAACTCTTCACGTGAAAGCTCGTTTTTGTTAATGCCTTTTTCTTTCTTAAGCATATCCACCACTTTGGCTTCGGTGGCAATAGAAGCATGGTCGCTGCCGGGCACCCAACAAACATTATATCCCTGCAGGCGTGCATAGCGGCAGAGTATATCCTGAACGGTAGCATTTAAAGTATGTCCCATGTGTAAAACGCCCGTCACATTTGGTGGAGGCATTACAATGGTAAAGGGCTGTCTTTCGTCGGGTGAACTTTTAAAATAACCTTTGCTTTTCCACTGTCTGTACCACTTTTCTTCAACATCTGACGGTACAAAATTTTTGCTTAATTGCATTACTTTTTTACTAAAAATTAATTGGCGCAAATTTAATACAATCACACTTTTGTACCTTGCTTACTTTAAAGAAAGATCCGTTTAATTGCTTTTTGCTGTTGTAGATATAGAAACCACGGGCGGGTATGCCGCTTCTAATGGCATTACAGAAATTGCCGTGCTGGTAACCAATGGCTACCAGGTGTATGACAGCTTTTATGCTTTGCTGAATCCCGGAACCACCATACCGCCATTTGTTGAAACCCTTACAGGCATTACCAATGAAAAAGTAAAAGACCAGCCATCCTTTGGCAGCATCGCCAAAGAACTTTACCACATCCTGAGTGATAAAATCTTTGTAGCACATAATGTGAATTTTGATTATTCTTTTATTAAATATCATCTGGCTGCACATGGATTTCTACTCGATGCAAAAAAATTATGCACCATTCGGCTGGGAAGAAAAATGATACCGGGCTTGCGCGGCTATGGCCTTGATAAAATTTGTAATCACCTTAAAATAAATATCGAAGGACGGCACAGTGCCTTCGGTGATGCTTCGGCTACGGTAGAAGTGCTGCATCACCTGATCTCAATTAACGCGTTGAAAGAAATAGAAGCGATGCTTAAAACAAGAAGTAAAGAAATGTTTCTGCCTCCGAATCTTTCCGAAAAAACGATCAATCAATTACCGCAGCAGCCGGGAGTATATTATTTTCACGAAAAAGGCGGGAAAATAATTTATGTAGGTAAGGCTCGCAATATAAAAAAACGCGTAACCAATCATTTTTCAAATAATAAACCCAACCGGCAAAAGCAGGAATTTTTAAAAAAGATTTACAAGGTGAGTTATCAATCAACTGCTACAGAGCTGATGGCGCTTGTGCTTGAAGGAATTGAGATTAAAAATAAATGGCCGGAACAAAATCGCAGTCTTAAAAGATTTGAACAGGAATTTGGTTTGTTTTGTTATGTAGATGGTAACGGCTATAAAAGACTGTTCATCGAAAAAAACAGGAGTGGATTGCAGTCTTTCTATTCATTTAATCTGCTTGCCGAAGGATATGCACTGCTCAGAAAATTGATTAAAGAATATGAGTTGTGCCCGCAATTCTGTTTTTTGATTAAAGAAGGTAGTTTGTGCAAATTGGATGATTACCATTGCCACGGAGCTTGTAGCCAGCTTGAATCAGCAGAAAATTATAATCAGAAAGTGGATGAATGCCTTAACCAATTACATAACAACCTGCCCACTTTTGCATTGCTCGATAAAGGAATAGGTCCGCAAAACAGGAGTTGCATCCTGGTGGAAAAAGGAAAATTTTCAGCGATGGGTTATGTGTCTCACACAGCCACAATGGATCTTGACCAATTAAGATCATCTCTTACGGCTTACACCGATAATCATTATGTGCGTGGTTTGATCTTTAAATATGCGCAGGAGCATCCTTACCAGATGTTTTCGTTTTGAGGGATCCATTTTTCCAATAGGAGTACAAAATCTTTTCGGGAAATGAGGGTAGCGCCCAACGAACGCAGATGTGGTGTTTCCATCTGGCAATCGATCATCCGGCCGCCATTTTTTTCGAAATGATGCATAAACCTGATCAGTGCATATTTGCTCGCATTACTGACTGTTGAAAACATACTTTCTCCAAAAAACACTTTTCCCAACAACACACCATAAAACCCACCTGCTAATTTTCCGTCCTGCCAAACCTCCGCACTATGGGCGATGCCTAATTTGAACAAACGTTGAAAAGCCGTTTCAATTCTGTCATGGATCCAGGTTTCACCCGACTGTCCTTTTCGGATGGTTGTTTTGCAACCGTTCATTGTTTCGGCAAATGCCTTGTCGATAGTAAATGAAAATTTATTTTGGTTAAGCAACGTTTTCATGCTCTTGCTGATATGAAGCTGTTCAGGAAAAAGCACAAACCTTTCTTCGGGGTGGCACCACATGATTGGATCATGCTCATTAAACCATGGAAAATATCCTTTTCGATAAGCATCAATAAGCGTATCCGGGTTCATATTGCCACCAAAAGCCACAACCAGGTCTCTTCTCACTAAGTGTGGGGGAGGAAATTCTTTAACATCGGAGGGTAGAAAAAATAGTTGCTCCATGAGCATTAATTATCCGGCAGCCACTTCTTCAATAGTTGCGCCTATGCCGCGCTCTGTAATATCTTCACACATAGGTTTCAGCACTTCAAACTGACCTTCTTTTACGGCATATTTTCCTTTGGTATGAATAAGCAAAGCGCATTGTTCGGCTTGCTCAGTAGTGTGGTTGCACACTTCAATAAGGGTTTCTATTACCCATTCGAAAGTGTTTACTTCATCATTCCACACAATCAGTTGACAATCACTTCCTGTTCCCGTCTCCAACATCGTTTCAATTGACTCTTCAAATTGAGGATTGGTCATTTTTTCTAAAATTCTTTTTTCAAATTTACGATTTTCTAAAAAATGAAAAAAACAGGCGATTTCTTTTTAAGTAAAATTTTAGGCAAATGAAGCTCCTTTCAAAAGCACTTATTTCCGCATTTTTTAAAAAGCAAAAAATTATTCCTGCTAATCCTTAGCACTTCATTACAACTCCCTGTACGCCTTCATACCGCCGGCCATATTTTTTACATTTGTAAATCCTTGTTGTTCTAAAAACAGGGAAGCCATTGCGCTGCGTTGTCCGCTTCTGCAATAAAGGATCACTTCTTCATCTTTGAGATGTTCAATATCATCAATTTCCATAGACTGAACTTTGCCCAATGGAAGCGACACGCCGCCAATGTTATCTTCTGCCACTTCTTCCGGCTGACGTACATCTATCAGATTGAGTTTTTCTCCCGCATCCAGTCTGTCTTTTACCTGTTGTACAGAAATATTTTCCATAAAATTTTAATTTAATAATCAGAATGGTTTTTTGGTTTTTGTTGCTGTTGATTGGCAGGTGGACTCACATTTTCAGATGGAGGTAAAGTTGATCCGGGAGGAAGTGCAGGCGCCAGTGTGTCGATCACAGGTTTTTCTAACTGGATCCAGATATCCATTGTCTGGCCGGGTTGAATGTATTGCGGAGTGCCTGTGAAATCAAGTGTTTCAGGGTTTTGCTGATACACAAATGCATTAGCTGTATCGCTTATGGGGCCTGTGCCAATAATAGATGCCAATACAATTCCTTTAGCTTCAAGAATTGCTTTTGCTTCTGTAACTGTAAGTCCTATCAGATTGGGTACAGGTAATTGAACCGCCTGCACGCCGCCACCGATTACCAGGTCGATAGCGCTGCCCCATCTTACTTTGGTACCAATAGTGACCGGCTTGCCATTGTATAACTGATCCAATACAGAGCCCTTCATAAAATCCGGACGGTGGGTAGTATCCCCAAGTTTCAAATGATTCTTTATAAGATTGTCAACCGCAAAACGGTAGCTCAAGCCTTGTAATTTAGGCATGGCCACAAATGGAAGATCAACCGGATTTACATTTAGAAAAACCGTGCGGTTCACTTTTACCGTAGCGCCACTAAGAGGTAATTGTTTTTTTACAATGTTCAATGGCAAACTATCATTGTAAGCAGAATCTGTAATAACCACTTCAAATCCTTCATTTTCAAGCAGATTAACGGCTTTATTCACGTTCATTCCGGCCACTGACGGCACCTTCAAATAACTACCGTGATTGGTGATCCAGCCGAGGGATAAAAAAAACAACAATATAAAGCCGAATACCAATATGATAGCGACCAACAGATTTACAAAAAATGATTGCTTTGCAATGAATTTAAACACAGAATGGATTTAATACTTGGCTTGCAAAATAATTAAAATTTTTTGTCGGATGCCGTTAACAGACAGCAGCGCAAAACTTTATCTTTCTTTTTTGGAAAGTGCTTCTTCAATAAGTGCTGAGTAAAAATCTTTAAGGTTGCCACCGGCAAACCGTATTTGCTGCGGCACCAGGCTGGCTTCTGTTTGCCCGGGTACAGTATTTACTTCAAGCATAAAAAGTTTACGTTTGGAAATATTGTAAATAAAATCAACACGTACCACTCCTTCGCAATTAAAAATGCCATAGATCTTTCTCGCTTCCGACTGAACCAGTATTCTGAGTGATTCATCAATTTTTGCCGGTGTTATTTCATCGCTGGCTCCTTTGTACTTAGCCTCAAAATCGAAAAATTCGTTTTTGCTGATGATTTCGGTTATAGGCAATGCTACTGTTTCATTATTTTTTTTATACACGCCTACGGTAAATTCTCTGCCGGGAATAAATTCCTCCACCAGTACCTGGTCATCTTCATTAAATGCCTTATCAATGGCGGCCATTAGATGGTCACTGTTTGAAACTTTACTCATCCCTATACTTGATCCGCCGTTATTGGGTTTTACAAACACAGGCAGGTTTAATTTTTTTAAGGCCTGTATTTTATCCGCATTATTCCTTTCTTTTTTAAAAAGCAGCACAGAGGGGCTTACATTAATTCCGGCGGCACCTGCTACAGCAATGGTATATCTTTTATTAAATGTAATGGCAGAGGTAGCCGCATTGCACGAAGTGTAGGGAACGCCGATCATATCAAGATACCCTTGCATCTTACCATCTTCTCCGGGAGTGCCGTGGATGGAAATAAGGGCAGCGTCAAAATTTATTTTTTTATTCTGCAAGATGATCGAAAAATCATTTTTATTGACTGAGGTTTTCTGGCCGTTCTCATCCTCATAACACCAGTCGGTGCGGGTTATATCTATTTTATAACAATCATACTTTTCGCGGTCAATATTTTTTTCGATTGTGATGGCTGTGGCATAACTTACTTCAGCTTCGCCTGAGTACCCACCTGTAAGTAGCGCGATGCAAGGTTTCATAAAATATATCTGTGAATTTTTAGTTTTGTTCGGGTTCTACGCCCTGGTTGCCGCTGTTCAATACAAATCTCCATTCGCCATTTTGCTTTTTCCATACGTTTACATAAGTCCCTTTGATCACTGTGTCCTGTACAGTTACTTCATATATGCCGTATGTATAACCAAGGTCGCCGTCTTGTGAAATATCTGCCTTCATGGGTTTCCATGCCACTTTGTAATCTGTATCATTAATCTGGCTTACATACTCTATGGCATCTGCACCTATTATGGGATAATTTTCAGGGCGCAACAGCACGCCTTCTTTAGCCATGAAATGCATAAATGCTTTTTTCATTCCTTTTTCATTGGCCATAGCAGAAAAATCTTTATCAGCATTTAAAAGTTCGGAAGGTGAAGCATTTGCATTCACCTGTTTCTCTGCAAAATCGTTACAGGAAATACATAAAAAACAAATAAGAATTAAAGCTGACGTAAATCTGAATGTCTTCATAATGGTTTTAAATAAGAAGCGAAGGGTTTTGTAATAAAATCCTTCGCTTTGTCTGCAGGAAATATCACCTGCATTGTATGGTTAAATAAAAAACCTTGCAAAATGTTTTACCCATGCAATTTATCTTTTTTTGCCAACAATTCATCAACCGTTTCCTGGTACATCTCATCCGGCACACAACAATCTACCGGGCATACAGCCGCACATTGCGGTTCTTCATGAAATCCCTGGCATTCTGTACACTTATCGGGTACGATGTAATATATATCAGTGGCGATTGGTTCGTTGCGCTGGTCAGCGTCCATAGTGGTTCCATCCATTTTTACAACTTCACCTTTTAATGTGGTTCCATCTGCGAAGGCCCATTCCACGCCTCCTTCATAAATAGCATTATTCGGGCATTCAGGTTCACACGCCCCGCAGTTAATACATTCGTCAGTTATTTTAATAGCCATCTCTTATAATTTTAATTAACGGCAGGCAAAGATTTTATTTACGAATTTTGCCTGCTTCAAGACGGATACAAAGATAAAAAAGATAACAACATACTTTTTATGAAACTGGCAAACAGGATAGCAGCGTTGCAGCACCTCAAAGATTGGTTAATCAAAGACGATGATAGCTGGAGGAACACGAAACAAAGAGCTTATGAAAATAATAAATGGTTTACTACTGAATTTGTAAATGACAGGATACAGCGGTTCGTTACAAATTATTTAGATAAAGCAAGGCTTGATAATTGGGTGGCTCATTACCATATTGACGACAATATCGAAGCAAAAAAAATCGGGTTGGTAATGGCGGGAAATATACCAATGGTTGGCTTTCACGATCTGATAAGCGTTTTTATTGCCGGACATCATGCAATTGTGAAACTTTCGGAAAAAGATCAGGTACTTACTACCACAGTTATCAATAAACTAAAGGAATTGGATCCCGAAATTGACCGCTATTTTACCATTGCTGAAATGCTGAAAGGATGTGATGCCTACATTGCAACCGGCAGCAATAATACTTCCCGGTATTTTGAATATTATTTTGGAAAATATCCTTCCATCATCCGAAAAAACAAAACCTCGGTAGCGATACTTACAGGAATGGAAAGCGATGAGCAACTTACAGCGCTTGCTGATGATATTTTTCTGTACTTCGGGCTTGGTTGCCGAAATGTAACGCAGTTGTATGTCCCGGAAAATTATGATTTTCAAAAATTATTAAATGCCACTAACAAGTATGCCTACCTGAAAGATCATGATAAGTATCGAAATAATTACGATTACAATCTTGCCCTGCTGATTATGAACAATCGGATGTATATGTGTAATGACAGTATTATATTGGTAGAAGGCGATCATCTTTTCTCACCTGTAAGCGAACTTTATTATGCTTTTTATTCGGATGCTGAGGAAATTACAAAAAGGATGATGGATAATCTGCATGTGCAATGTATTGTGGGGAAAGGTCATGTGGATTATGGAAAATCTCAGGATGCGGGTTTATTTGATTACGCAGATGGGGTGGATGTGATGCAGTTTTTGCTTTCGCTTTAGGGTTTAAGATTTAAGATTTAATATTGGTTGATTCGTTTTTGGGTTGATTAGTTGATTCGTTGATTAGTTGATTCGTTGATGCGTTTATGGGTTTATTTGTTTACTCAAATTAATTAACCATCAATCTTCAATCCGCCACGGCGGACAAGCCCATTCATCATTCCCGTCACTGCGGACAAGCATCATTCATAATTTATCATTTATCACTCATAATTCATAATTCCAACCTTCAACCTTCAATCCGCCACGGCGGACAGGCTCTTCAATCTTCAACCATCAACCTTCAACTCCAAAACCCCTCTAAGGATTTGTTAATTGTAAAAGCCTTGTAAAAAAAAAATACGCCAAAGTGTAATTTTAGGTCGAGGCACATGGTTTGATAGAAGATGAGAAAAGTTTATTGATAAATTTTACATACATGAAAGCGAAAAATGTTTTTTTCACCATTGTGATCAGTGCATTGACTACCCTGGCTGTGATCTTTGGGTATTCTAAAATTGAAAGTGGTACAGCAAACCCAAATTTTGAGACTTTTAAAATGCCTGCCAATTATGCAGGATTTTTTGACTCGAACGGTACTTTTAGCGGACCGTCGGATTTTGTGCAGGCAGCGAATGCAGCTATTCCTACGGTAGTACATATAAAAACAAAAACAAATCCCAAAACAGTAACGAACAATCTGCCCAATCAAAGAAATCCTTTCTCCGACATGTTTGGCGATGACTTCTGGGATCAGATCATGGGTGGGCGCCAGCGTAGATCGGTACCGCAAATGGCTTCCGGCTCCGGAGTGGTGATCAGTGCAGACGGATATATTGTTACCAATAATCACGTAGTGGCAGGCGCCGATGAAGTGACCGTAACAACAAGTGACAGAAAAATTTACACGGCAAAAGTGGTGGGGGCAGATCCCAATTACGACCTGGCTGTTGTAAAAATAGACGCAAAGAATCTTCCTTTTATGTTATATGGAAACAGTAATGATGTGCAGATTGGTCAGTGGGTATTGGCTATCGGATATCCATTAACGTTAGATGCAACCGTAACTGCGGGAATCATCAGTGCCAAATCAAGGGCGCTTGGCCTGAATCGTGGCAGCGATGGTAAACGTGATTATGCAGTGGAATCTTATTTGCAGACAGACGCTGCCGTAAACATGGGCAACAGTGGGGGTGCACTTATAAATACCAATGGTCAACTGATCGGTATCAATTCTGCCATAGCATCACCTACCGGATATTACAGCGGGTACAGCTATGCAATACCTGTAGACATTGTAAAGAAAGTGGTAAATGATCTTATAAAATATGGTTCTGTTCAGCGTGGATTTTTAGGCGCCTTATACATTGATGCAGGTGCGTTGACCGCCGCAGAAAAAGAAGCCAATAAAGTGCCGGCAGGCGCTGATGGTATTTATGTAGCAGAACTTACCAAAGATGGTGCAGCCGCCGAGGCAGGTATGAAACCTGGTGATATCATCAGAAAAATAAATGGTATCAGTATAAATTCTTCCTCAGAATTGCAGGAGCAATTAAGCCATTATCGACCCGGCGACAGAATCGAAGTGACTGTGGAAAGAGATAAGCAGATTAAGAATCTTAATGTGACTTTGAAGAACAGTGCAGGCACTTACGACATCGTTAAACGCAATGAATTGTCAGAAGCATTTGGTGCGCAACTGGAAAACCTCGATGCGAAAAATGCAAGGTCATGGGGGCTTACAGGTGGTGTGGTTGTTAAGAAAATAGGAGAAGGCGCCATTAACGACCAGACAAGAATGCGCGATGGTTTTATCATTACTGAAGCCAATGGCAAGAAAGTGAATAACCTTGATGATTTGAAAAATATCATAGGAAACAGTTCTGAAGTAACGATCACAGGTGTGTATCCCGGATATAATGAAGTATTCGAATATCCTCTGGATCTTTCGGGCAGATAATTTTGTTTGATTAGGTTTTAAGGTAAAACGGCTGCGCAATTTTTGCGAGCCGTTTTCTATTTTTTCCTTAAAAAAGTGCTTTTGAAGGAATACCTATTCTTTTGTCAACTGATTATCTACAGTTCTCCATATCTTAAGTGGGTTGGCTCTTTGTAACTCTGCAGGCAGTAAGCTGTCGGGCCAGTTTTGATAAGCTACCGGTCTTACGAATCTTTTTATTCCGTCGGCACCTACTGAAGTAAACCGGCTGTCGGTGGTAGCAGGAAAAGGCCCTCCATGCTGCATACTAAGGCATACGGCAACGCCTGTGGGAACACCATTAATAATAAATCTGCCACAAATATTTTGAATAAAATCCAGGAGTTCGGTATGAGTATGCAATTCATTTTCTGTTCCCATGATTGTTGCAGTAAGCTGCCCATCAAAAGATTTTACGACATTGATCATTTCGGCTTCAGATTCACATTCAATAATAATTGAGAAAGGGCCAAAAACTTCATGGTGTAAAACCGGACTGGAAATAAATTCACCGGCTGAAACACAGGCCACTACCGGCTTTCCTTCAATAATATCATTTTCCACTTCGGTAGCCGCAATTTGTTTTACACCACTTTGATTCAGGGCATTTTCTTTAAGTTTTTCATAAGCGCCGGCAATACCGCCGTGCAGCATTTTTTGAGGAGCTACTTTCTTGATTGCTTCGGTTAATTCGTTTTTAAAAATTTCAAGGTCATTTCCTTTTATTCCGATGATCAATCCCGGATTGGTACAAAATTGTCCAACTCCCTGCGTGATGGATTCGGCATACATCGAAGCGATGGTTTTGCAATCGTTATTTAATTTTTCGGGCAATAAAAAAACCGGATTGGTACTCCCCATTTCACTGAAAACAGGAATCGGATCTTTTCTGCTGTTCGCCCAGTCAAACAATTGTTTGCCCGCTGTAAAAGATCCAGTAAATCCCACCGCTTTGGTATGATGGTGCATCACTAATGCTTTTCCGGTTTCCACACCGCCATATAAATGTGCGAAAATACCTTGCGGTAGTCCACATTTATCAGCCGCATCAGTAATGATCGCTGCCACCATTTCCGAAGTTTTGGCATGAGCAGGATGCGCTTTTACAATTACCGGGCAACCGGCAGCAAAGGCACAAGCCGTATCGCCGCCCGCTGTGCTGTAAGCAAAGGGAAAATTGCTAGCGCCAAATACTATCACGGGTCCCAAAGGCACCATTGTTTTTCTGATGTCGGGCCTGGGAGGTTTTGATGCGAAGTCTTCGGTATCAATTCTTACATCAAGCCAGTTGCCTTTGGCGCATGCAAGTCCATATTGCCTCAACTGGAAAACTGTGCGCCCTCTTTCTGAGCGCAAACGGGCTTCGGGTAAATTAGTTTCTCCCATGGCTGTCTTTATGAGATCATCACCACTGTTTTCTAACCCATCAGCAATGGCGTTCATAAATTGCATTCTGTCTTGCAATGAAACTTTTTTGTAATGATGAAAAGCCATCCATGCACTTTCCATCGCTTCTTCTATCTCTTTTGGAGTCGCATCTTTATACATCTTTAATTATTTAAAGGTTAGTAGGAAGCTCAGGCCTTTTGGCTAAAGCATCATCAATTATTTTTAAAATCCGTGGTCGTTCTTCTTTCGATAATTGTAACCTTGGTGCCCGTACAAATTCATTGCCGGGTCCGGTGCGGCTTTCTGCCAGCTTGATATATTGTACAAGTTTAGGATGAATATCCAATTCCAGCAAGGGCATAAACCAGCGGTAAATCTTTATAGCTTCTTCAATTCTGCCGGCTTTTATTAATTTGTAAATCGCAACTGTTTCATACGGAAATGCGCACACTAACCCTGCCACCCAGCCATCGGCGCCGAGGCAAAGCTCTTCGACCGCCAGCGTATCTACGCCACACAAAATTTTTATCCTGTGGCCAAACCGGTTGATCATGCGTGTCACATTTGTTACATCGCGTGTCGATTCTTTTACTGCTTTAATATTTTTTATTTCTATCAATGCTTCAAACATATCCAGTGTAATCTCGGTTTTATAATCCACCGGGTTATTGTACAGCAAAATATCGAGGCTGGTTTCATTCGCAATCGTTTTAAACCAATACAGCGTTTCATCAAAATCTGGCTTATAGCGCATAGGTGGCAATAACATCAATCCTTCAGCGCCATTTTTTTCTGCATTATTTACCTGTTTAATTGCTTCTCTTAAACTGCCTTCGGCAATGTTCATAATCACCGGAATTTTATTTTTACAAACATCTATGGCCGATTGTAAGAGTGTGGTTTTTTCATCATTATCCAATACACTTGATTCGCCAAGTGTTCCACAGAGAATGATCGCATTCACGCTTGCATCAACCTGGACTTGCAGGCTTTTTTGAAATAATGAAATGTCGAGCGATTCATCTTTCTTAAATTTTGTAGTGATTGCAGGCATGATGCCTTTCCATCCAATAGCCATAAAAAATATTTTGATGTTGGAAATTGAAGGTAAACAAAATATGGTGGTTGTATTCCCGGCTATCATGGAAATAAAAACAGCATTTTAAAAAATCAGGAAAAAAGTGCTTTTGAAAGTAAATGCCTTGCCTGAATAATCAGACCCCTGGTTGTTGGACATTCCTGAAAAAATAAACAATTGCATTAAATAGTATGAAAGACAATACAACCACCACAATTATGAACTTGATAGCTGCAAAAACAGCGGTAAGAAAAGAAGTAATCGTGTATGGATGATTCGCAATGGAATTGATCATCTGTAAATTTTCCAAAGTATCCAGGATCATGGCAGCGATGCTTGCTTTAGCAAAGAATTCTGCCACTTTTTTTCGCGAAGGAAATAGCAATCCAATATATCTGCACGACAAATAAAAAAAGAATCCATAAAAAAGAATGAAGAAAAAATCCAGCACCATATTCGTATAAAAAGCACTTCGTAAAGCGCCGCTCCACGCTTCAGCAATCGAAATTGTATGTTGCACATTATGGCTGAACTCCAATGAAATAATTCCATAGGGCGCTGTAGCTGTTATAAGCGTTTGCCCCTGGTAGCGCAATGCAAACATCGCAAGGATGGTTCCGGATAAAAGAATGAGAAGGATCGTTCTGATTGTCATAATTAAAAACAATTGAAGAAAGGTAATCTCTTTTATAACATTGGTCAAGCTTCTTATTCTATACCATAACTGAAACACTGCAAATTGAAAACGCACATGCGGTTACCTGGAAAAAAAATTTTCAGCATTTAAATAATAAATTTTATCTTTTTGCGCCTGCGATAAAAATTTTGGGCATGGAAACATAAGCCCTTTAAAAATTTTTAAAGCGGAATCAGTTTAACTATTTTGAAGGTCCCATGAGGTGCTCAATCAATCACAAAATCACCCGATCACAAGATCACAAAATATTTAAAGATCTTTCTTCTTAAACGTCTTCAACGAAAACATCAGTGGGACAATGATCCACAAAAATAATCCGGCAAAGGAAAAGATAATTCCATTTGTGCTGCCAAAAAATTCCTGAAACACAGCTCCGGTATAACCCATCAATGCACGGATATCCATTTCAAGCAAAATATGGATACGGCTCAGGTCTATCGGATTAAAAAAACTCATCACCACCATAGCGTTTTCAAGTGGGTAATCCTGGAATTGAAATAACAGGAACAACACCAGCGCGTCGAAAATCAGTGCGAAGAAAAGCCAAAGTGCGATCGCAAACCCGATGCCTTTTGCTTTGTCGCGCGTAAGTCCGGCTGCAAGCATGGCAATGCTTACAAAAGAAATGGTGAGAAATAATCCGGAAATGATCAGCATAAAACCTGTACTGTCGCCATGGTATAATAAAACAGGAAGTCCTACACCTATGAGAAATGCAATTGAAAGTGAAATGGACAAGCCGCCGAATAAACTTAACCACAAAGTTTTTCTTTTTAAAGGCTGACTTACCAGCAATTCTATAAATTCGGCACTGTTATAAATATATATTGTTGAAAAAATAATGCAGATAAGTGGTACGATCAACAACACGAGGTTCAACAAACTTGCAATGCCCTTTGCTGCATTATTTTCAAGATTGAAAACGCTGAAAGAAATGATGAGCAGGATTGCGGTATAGATAACTACGATCTTATTTTGTACAATATCTGCGATCACATATTTTAAGATCTTTTTCATGTTAATTGATTTTCGGCGATTCTCGCTCTGGATAGTTTTTGTTGATTCATTACTTTAGCGATAGCTCTTGATAATTTTTCTTCGCCGGTTTCTTCACGAAGAATCTGTAATGGTTTTTCAAAAAGGAAATTTCCTTCATTCATGTACACCACTTTGCTTACCAGGTCATCGAGTTCACTAAGAATATGCGAAGTAATCAAAATCAATTTTCCTTTTTCTTTTTCCTTAATGATCTTTTCCTTAAGTGTAAGCGATGAAACCGGATCAAGTCCTGCTGTGGGTTCATCTAATATCAGTACATCAGGTTGAAACATAAATGCCAGCGCTGCACTCACTTTTTGGGTAGTTCCTCCGGAAAGTGTGCGCATTTTTTTGTTCATCATTTTATCCAGTCCGAATGCATGTACCAGCTCTTCATCCGGTTCGATGCCTTCCTGCTTTCTGATATCTTTCATCATGGAAATAAGATTAGCAATGGTCATGTTTTCCGGGTAGCGGCCTATTTGGGGCATATAGCCAATCCTGCTTCTGTATTGCCAGTCTTTTTTAATGGCAACTTTATTAAATAAGATATCTCCCTTGTCAGGGATCACCATGCCCAGGATGGATTTGATCATCGTCGTCTTACCACAACCGTTAGGCCCGAGCAATGCAATGCATTCTCCTTTTTCAAACCGGGTGCTGATATTCTTAAGTACCTGCAACCTTCCAAATTTTTTTGATATTTGTTTAAGTTCAATCATAGTTTTAACGGTTTCATATACGGATTTTCATCCTTCAGATTTTCGGGTGTAATGCCCGGAAGTAATTTTTCAGTTTTATCCAGCAAGGAAACAATGATACTTCTGAAAAGCATAAGCGCTGCCGGATTAGATTGAATGATCATGGCGTACATACTCACAGGATGGTAAGGAATATCGCCATAACCATCCCGGTTCAAGTCGTAGCCTTCATATTTATCCCAATAATTTTTATTAAAGATATTGGCCACCATAGTACCTGTGGTAGCCACATCAAAGGTGTTGTTCAAAAAATTATTTTCATAAATATTGTTATCAATGCTGCTTGCTGAAATTCTTAATGCCCAACCATTATCGCTAAAAGTATTTTTGTAAATATTATTCCGGTTTCCACCCTCCATTTCTATGGCAGTGGTATTGTGGCTGAAATGATTTCCAGAAATATCGCTGTCGGTGATATCCTTCAATAAAATGCCGTAAGCGGCTGCGCCCCAGTTGTCCAGGAAATAATTGTTGTACATGTGCACATGATTGGTGTACATCACGGCTACACCAGATTCATTTTGTTCAAAAATATTGCTGATGTAGGTATCATGATGTGAGAACATAAAGTGAATTCCATAGCGGATATTCTTCCGGCTGATATTACGCCACACCAACGAGTTGGTTACAAATTCAAAATAAATACCGTCTCGGTGGCCACTTACCTTGTTTCCGATGATGAGCAAACTGTCTGACCGCCATGCATGTACGCCATTGCCACTCAACATTTCATTTTTAGCATAAGAATGGATTTCGTTATCCTTTATGGTGCAACTGCGGCTGTGTTGCGAATAAATTCCGAATTGCGTATTGTCAAGTTTGTTGTTTTTAACTGTTACATCATAACTGTCAACGATCAGCACGCCGGCAATATCTGTTCTTTCAGATACACCTGAATTGATGATGTGAAACCCATCAAGCACAGCACCATCGGCATGAATGGTGATGATAGTTCCTTTGAGTTCTCCATCAATGGTAGGATGATTTATTCCTTTTACATATACCCGCTTTGTAATATTGAGATTACTTTCTTTATAAACTCCTGTTTCTACCCAAACAGTATCTCCATGGTTGGCCACGGCAAGTGCAGCGCTGATCGTTTTAAACGCCTGGTTTTTTCCAACCTTAATATTTTCAGCCTGAAGTACCGGCATACTTAAAAATATAACAGCCAATACAGCCAGCGCTTTTATGCTATTCATTTTTCAGTATTATAAACATCCTGTAAAGAAATGTAAGTCCCCTTAAACTGATCTTCGCTGGGTTTTGCTTTTTCTTTATTTTCAAATGCGGCTGTATTTCCTCCCATAGGAGAATGCAATTCATCGCTCTTTAATAAGATGGCGTCCTGTGCCTTAATAAAGTTGTGTGGATCAAGGTAATTGACAAGATACACTTCTTTGATGTTGTTACTGTCAATCTTTTCATTTCTAAAAGCTGCCAGGCAATGGGTGTCATCAAATTTGAAAACTTTTCCCTTGTCGGTAATAATTTCGGCCCCAAAGTTTTTATCTGCAATAGCCATCTTGCAATAATCACAACTATCCGTTCCCAATTTAATAGGCCGGGGTCCTTTACTGCAACCAGCTATAAAAATTAAAAATGCTGAAGCAGTTGCAACGATTATATTTTTATTGGTTTTCATTTCTCTCCTCTTTTTGATGATGGGTAAAAGATAGGCAATAAGCAATAATAATCCTGTGCCAAAAAACAGGATACCTCCTGTATGCGGAATAGAATAGGCTTCGAAATTCAACAATTGTTTATATCCAATTAATGGAGGTGTATAAGACATGCCAGGTATCTGAATGGGAGCAGCAGGGTCGAGATTGTGGCCGTAGTTGTATTCCCAACGATAAAAGTCGAACATGGCAATGACTCCAAAACTTACAAAAGCATAAAACAATCCTGCAAGCAAACCTTTGCGGTTCACAAAAAATACAAATAAGCAAAAGGCCGCGAAAAATCCGATGAGGTAAGGCAGAATAGTGAATTCAATAAAATCTTTGGTATGTAAGGTTCTCATTCCAATGTAATGATTCAATCCGTTGATGATCTCTACATCACCTGCCAGCGCATGCGGATACATTAATAGCGTCAATCCTTCAGGATATTGTGGCGCAGCGAGATCGATTTGCCAGAGCGGAACGAATAAAACGATAACGAGTAATGCAGCACTTATCAATACCAGCACTTTTTGCCATGTTGAGAGTTTATTGTCTTTCATTTTTCTTTCAGATTTTCTTCGGCCTTTATAGCCGGTTGTTTAAAATTCCACTTTTGCTTTTGATCATTTGGCCTGTGGCAACAACACCTCATCTATCACATACACGATACCGTTAGAAGCCGGAATGCTCGCAATGATATGTGCTTTCCCGTTAAGCAAGGGTTTTCCGTTTTCCACGGTGATATGCAGGTCGTTTCCATCTACCATATTCAGTGTGTTTTCCTGATTCAGAAAGTCGGGTTGTAAGGCAGAAACGAATACATGATATTGCAGCGCATTGATCAGTTTGTCTTTGTTTTCGTCTTTCATCAAATCTTCAACAGTACCGGCAGGAAGTTTTTTAAATGCTTCATTGGTAGGAGCAAAAACGGTGAATGGGCCTGCATTTGATAATGACGTTACCAGTCCGGCCTGCTTAAGTGCAGCAACCAAAGTGGTATGATCCGGTGAGCCCAGTGCTATCTTTACAACATCCTTTTGAGATACATCATCCTGAACATTTTCCTGTCCGCCACTTACAACACCTGTTGTCTCAGTGCTTTGCTGATCGCTGTTTGAACCTGCGCAACCTGTTATTATTGCTACGAATAATATTGAGGCGATAAAGAATAATTTTCTCATAACTGATTATTTGAAAATGTTTTTTTAAAACCGGCAGGCTTTTTCAGGGCCTGCCGGTAATTTTTTTTATTTGGTTTTAGAAGAATCAGGAGCTATAGTCGCATCTGAGTTCTTACCCATACTGAAGGAGATTGGTACGTTTGATCCTTTAGGAGAAACCCGTACATATCCCTGCATTTCCTGGTGCAATGCACTGCAAAAGTCTGTGCAATAGAATGGAAATACTGCCACACGATCAGGAATCCATTTTAAAGTTTGTGTTTCGCCGGGCATTACGAGCAACTCAGCGTTGTTTGCTCCTTTAATAGAGAATCCATGGGGTACATCCCAATCCTGCTCCAGGTTGGTAAGGTGGAAATAAACTTCATCACCTACTCGTATTCCTTCAATATTGTCAGGATTTAAGTGTGACCGGATCATGGTCATATACACATCTACACGATTTCCTGTACGTACTACTTTAGCATACTTCTCACCAAGGGTAGCGTAAGGATTTTTATTTTTGGCTATGTCAAAGATTTTGGTTGAGTTCTTCATGATGATGCTGGCCGGCATTGCCTGAGCATAGTGAGGTTCGCCAATGGTTGGATAGTCGAGCAACAATTTCATTTTGTCGCCACTGATATCAATCAATTGTGCAGATTGGTTCAGCTCAGGGCCGGTAGGCAAATAGCGGTCTTTAGTGATCTTGTTATAAGCAACAAGGTATTTTCCGTATGGCTTTCTGCTATCACCACCTACTACCATCAGGTGGCCGGTAGAATAGTAAGTAGGAATTCTGTCTAATACTTTCAGGTCTTTAACACTCCATTTTACTACCTCTGAAGAGATAAAGAAGCTGGTATAAGCGTTTCCTTTATCATCAAACTCAGTGTGTAATGGTCCGAGGCCTGGTTTCTGAACTTCACCGTGCAATACAGCTTCATATTTCAAAACCGGTACACCCTCATAATCGCCATCGAAAGTTTTGTCACCGATAGCTTTGATCATTTTCTGGAAAGAGAAAACAGGGATCAATGCTGCAAGTTTGCCACTGCCTACGATATATTCACCGGTTGGGTCAACATCGCAACCGTGGGGTGATTTAGGGCAAGGGATGGCATACACGATGTCAGGAAATTGGGTTACATCCAAAACAGTCACTTCATTTTTGATAGTAGAGGTAGCAGTATGGGTTTCTTCATCATACACATTATGAGCATACCTTACGGTTTGCTTTTGTCCTTTACCTTGTTTCAGATATTCTTCTGCTTTTTTCCAGTTAACTGCAAAGATGAAATCTTTGTCGCGCTTGGAAGCGTTCACTTCAAGCAGTGTGTGTGCCTGCTCGGAGTTGTAACAGCTAAAGAAGAACCATCCATGGCTGGGCCCTTTGCCGGCGTGGCTCAGGTCGAAATCTACACCTGGCATAAGCAATTGGAATGCGATGTTCATTCTGCCGGTTGAAGAATCTACTTTCAGGAAGCTGACAGTTCCTTTGAAATTTTTCTTGTAGGTGTCGATCGGCACGTCGCCGTTACTATCATCCATGGGCACACTAAATCTGGTTCCTGCCACCACATATTCTGTATTTTCTGTAATGAAAGGAGAGGAGTGGTTACCTGCGCTGTTTGGAATTTCAATGATCTCGGCGGTTTTGAATGTCTTCAGGTCGATACGTGCAATCCGCGGTGTATTGTTGGCATTTGCAAACAACCACCTGCCATCTGTTTCACCATTGGTTTGTGAAATCTGAAGGTGGTGCTGATCGTCCCAGGGAACTTCACCGTGTGAAGTGTTCATCATGGGTTTGGTGTTTTCGCTGTATCCCCATCCGGATTGCGGATCGTGAGAGAACACAGGAATGACACGGAGTAACCTGCCGGATGGCAGGCCGTAAACGCTTACCTGGCCGCTAAAGCCGCCTGATACAAAGTTGTACACTTCGTCGTACTTGCCGGGCTCTACATATACTCTGGAGGCTGCATCCCCGGCGGTAGCTGTGCCTGCATTTTTAGGTTTACAACCGGTGATACCAAGCAGGAGTATGGCTGCAGTAAGCGATAAAACCGGGATGAGGATTCTTTTCATAAAATGAAAGTTGTGATTGATTGAAAAACTATTAAGAAAAAGACATAAGATTTCTGTTCTAAAAAAACTCGATTTTTTTTAGGTTAATTATCGATCGTAAAAAAAGGTCTTAAAAAAAAACCGGGTGGTTAAAGGTGCAGCACCCGGTCTATAATTGAAACAATGAAAACTTATTTTGCACCGTCGTTTTTGCGCATAAATTCCAGGATATCTCTTGCATCCTGGTCGGTCAGGTTTTGGTTTGGCATCCTCACCATACAAATCTCAAGCATCGCTTGCGCCTTTGGATCTTTGTCGAGCATTTCATCCGTATTGGTCATGAAGTTCATGATCCATTCAGGAGAATGCCTGCTTGTTACGCCTTTCCATCCCGGCCCTACCAATCTTTCGTCGGTGAGCTTGTGACATGATTCGCATTTCATTTCAGCTATTTTCTGGCCTTTGTCAGCCATAGCTTTATCAATGCCAGGTCCAACCTTCACGTCAGTGAATTTACCTTCACCTCTTTTTGGGTCATAAGGGGGATTGTCAGATTCTGTTTCGGTCCCGGTTGTTGCTTCTGTGCCGTTTTGATCAGCCGGTGCGTTGTTATTATCGTTGGAAGAATTTCCACCGCACGCAGCTAAAAAAAGTGCCAGTCCGCAAACAATGAACGCTTTTTTCATAATCGTAATTTTTAAGAATTTCACATTGCAATATTACAAGTCAATACAAATCTAACTTATGAGGCTTATCATAAAAAATATAATTCATGAATGATTGTGATCATAATAGAAAACCAGTTAGTCTTTTATTAAGAATCCGGCCTTACACTGAAATAGTATCGACATAATTTTTTAGTTTTGAAAGATTACATAAGCGTAAAAACATAATAATCAATGAATCAGCAGCCGGTTTTTGTTACAAAGAGATGGGTTGAAATTGCATTGATCAATTTTTGCATTGTAGCGCTGGCGGGGGTTACCATGCGCTATAAAATCAATTTTGCATTGCCTTCCGTTGATCAGAAATACCTGATGCACGCTCATTCAAATTTTGCATTTGTAGGCTGGGTAGCTATCGCACTGATGACCCTGATGGTTCGTTACCTTATCAGGAATAATGTGCAGACAAATTATTTAAAATACCGCTGGATACTCATCGCTGATGTGGTGGCTGCCTATGGTATGTTCATCGCCTTTTTTGTTCAGGGATATGATTTTTGGTCCAACACATTTTCCATTATTACTATATTAATGTCTTACTTCTTTATTTATTTCTATTGGAAAGATCTGAATAAAGTAAAAGACAAAAATTTTTCGGCCGCATGGTTAAAGGCAGCTATGGTATTGTGGGCTTTTTCATCGCTGGGCGCCATCTGGCTTGCTTATTTGCTGGCAAATCATGTAATGATACAGGATCTGTATTTTGCCGCACTTTATTTCTTCTTGCATTTTCAATATAATGGCTGGTTTCTGTTTGTTTGTTTTGGGGTATTTTTTTCTTACATGCACAGGCAAGGCTTAGGAATTGAAAAATACAGCCGTAAATTATTTTGGGTGATGGTCATTCTGGTGGTGCCTTCTTATTTTCTTTCTATATTATGGCTCAAGCTACCTGCGGCACTGCACTGGGTGGCCAACATTTCTGGGGTATTTCAAATATTAGCACTGGTATTTTTTATTGCCATTCTCAGAATGGTTTGGAGCGACAAACGTATCAGATTTCATGGTTCCACAAGTTGGTTGTGGACGATGGTTTCTATTGCTTTTATTTTAAAGGTCGTGTTACAGTTTTTATCCATAATTCCGTATTTCAGTCATTTTGCTTTTGGTTTCCGGCCGGTAATTATAGGTTATCTGCATTTGAGTTTTATTGGTATTGTCAGCCTTTTTATTTTCGGATATGTAAATGAATTTATTCATCGTTTTAATGGAAGAGTGAGTGGGATAGGTGCCCTCATTTTTGTGATTGGATTTATTGTACAGGAAATCATTCTGATGTTCCAGGGTTTGGAGGCAATGAATGTGCAACCAGTGAAAAGCGCTAACATCATTTTATTTTATTGTGCTATTCTGATGGCCGCAGGCCTTATCTGGATTACGTTGGGTGTTATCAGAACAAAAGAAACTGAAAACCTTATTGATCCTGCATTGCGCAAGTGATTAAAATCATCTTTTTTCATCGGTAAGGTCATCTGAAAAAGTTTCCCTGAAATTTAAATTTGCCGGAAACTACCCATTCATGAATAATATTATTGCCGCTGTTGATTTTTCAGAAGCCTCATTCAATGCTGTTAGTTATGCTGCCTACCTTTGTAATGCTTTTAACAGCAAACTAATTGTAGTACATGCTTACTCGGGCACCGAAGCCATTGATGATATTCCGCTTACAGAAATATATGATTCATCCGGCGACCTGGAAGAAGCCAATCAAAAGTTTTTGAAAAGCCAGATGGATGCGCTTGTTCGGAAGTTTACCATCAAAATATCAGGCGTGATCAAAAAAGGAAAACCTACAAATGTTATCTGCCAGGTGGCACAGGAAGAAGGTGCATCTTTTATTGTAATGGGTATGAAAGGAAAAGGTAAAAGCAACTCTGTATTTGGAAGTAATACCACAGCCATGATTGGTAAAACCCAACTTCCGCTTATTGTAGTGCCGGAAAATGCTACTTATCAGCCAATAGAAAATATAGCTGTAGCCATTGATTTTAAAGATAAAGTGCCGGCAAGTAAATATCCGGTACTGAATCAACTGATCAAAAAATATGATCCTTTTTTGCAAATATTGAATGTGCAGAAAAAGGGTAGCAATCTGTCGCCGCAATTCGTGGCAGATAAAATCAGGTCAGGACTTATGTGGGACAAATACAATCACAGTTTCAATATTATAAGTGATGATGACGTGCAAAAAGGCATCAATAATTTTTTGAAAAAAACACCTGTGGATATGCTTGCAATGGTAGCTAAAAAACACCGTTTGCTCGAAAGGGTTTTTCAAAAGTCGTACACACGCGCAATGAGCCGGCAGACAAAAATTCCGCTGCTTATCATGCACGAATCAAAATAATAAACACCTCACCAAAATAAAACAAATCATACCATGTTTGGGGAATTAACATCAGCCGAAAGTGACCTGTTTTTGAAAGAAAATATTTATGGCAGGATCGGTTGCCACGCATTTGGCAAAACCTATATTGTTCCTATCAGTTATGCCTATAGCGACAGAAAAATTTATGGCCGCACCTTCGACGGATTAAAGGTGAGCATGATGCGTAATAATCCTTTTGTATGCTTTGAGGTAGATGTATTGGATGATATGGCTAATTGGAAATCCGTAATAATTCAAGGATATTATAAAGAATTGCAAGGCACAGATCGCGACCAGGCAATAGAAATGCTATTAAAGCGGGCTCCCGGCCATGAAGTCTCTGAAACTGTAAAAATCACCCGCAACTGGCCTTTCCCGGATGCTAACCCCGGTGACGTTTCAGGTATTATTTTCCAGATTGAGGTGCAGGAAATAAGCGGCCGCTACGAGCGGGCAGATACACATTCAAAGTAATAAAAAGCGCTTTTTATTTTTTAGCAATAAAAGTGCTTTTGAGTGGTTATTTAAGATTTAAGATTTAAGATTGGTTGATTCGTTTATGAGTCGATTCGTTTATTCGTTGATGGGTTTATGCGTTTATGGGAACCTTTGGTGATTGAGACAGCCACTTCATGCTACTTGCTACCTGCTACTTAATACTTTTCTCAATACTCACTACCATTTTCGTTGATGCGTAATTCCCGCCACGGCGGACAGGCATCATTTATCATTTATCATTCATAATTCATAATTCTAATCTTGAACCTTGAACCTTCAACCTTCAATCTTGAACCTTCAGCCTTCAACCATTTTAATACAAATTCACTTCCTCACGCTCCCACTCAACTTTTACTTTTTGGGAAAAAACAGAATCGATGGCTTTGCCACAATAATCCGGCTGAATGGGTAGTTGCCTGCTGTACCGGCGGTCGATCAGTACACAAAGTTCTACTTTATTTGGTCTGCCAAATGAAAGCAGCGCATCCATTGCGGCACGGATCGTACGTCCTGTAAATAATACATCATCAATCAAAACCACATTTTTATCTTCAAGAGAAAATAAGATATCCGTTTTATTTGGTTGGTGCAGTTCAGACCTGATATCGTCGCGGTAAAATGTAATATCCAATTTGCCATAGGGCAGATCAATTACAGGCAATACTTTTTTTAATGCATCATATATTTTATCTGCAAGAAAAATTCCACGCGGCTGAATGCCTATCAACACCAATTTACTGCTGTCTATATAGTTTTCTGCTATCTGGCATGCCAGTCTTTCAATTGTAATCTGCAATTGCAGCTTATTCAGGATAGTGATCATGCCGCAGAGTTTTTAATTATGCTTTTTCCATAAATGGATAGCGGTAATCAGTGGCTGGTACAAAAGTTTCCTTGATCGTTCTTGCACTTAACCAGCGGTATAAATTGAGTATGCTACCGGCTTTATCGTTGGTGCCGCTTCCGCGAGCGCCTCCAAACGGCTGTTGACCCACTACAGCGCCTGTCGGTTTATCATTGATGTAAAAGTTACCCGCATTATTCAAAAGTTTTTCGGTAGCTTTTTCAATGGCAGCACGATCCGTTGCGAACACAGCTCCTGTAAGCGCGTATGGCGATGTATTATCTACAAGTTTTAATGTTTCATCAAACTTACTTTCGTCGTATGTATAAATTGTAAGTACCGGGCCAAACAATTCCTCACACATGGTTACATATTTCGGATCTGTAACCTCAATCACAGTAGGTTCGATAAAGTAACCTTTTGATTTATCACATTTTCCACCCACAAGAATTTTACCACCGGCATCCTTTTTTGCCTGCCTGATATAACTTTCGAGTTTGTCAAAACTCTTTTCATCTATCACCGCATTAATGAAATTGGTAAAATCATCTACCGGCCCCATCTTCATGGTCTTTATTTCTGCCACCAGTTTCTTTTTAATGGCATCGGCCAGATTTGATGGTAAATAAGCACGGCTGGCGGCAGAACATTTTTGCCCCTGGTATTCAAAAGCGCCGCGGCAAAGATTTGCAACCACTTCATCCACTTTGGCAGATTTATGTACAAGTACAAAATCCTTTCCTCCGGTTTCACCTACAATACGTGGATAGGATTTGTAAATTTTGGTATTCTCTCCAATTTGTTTCCACATATTTTTAAAAACGCCTGTGCTTCCTGTAAAATGAATGCCGGCAAAATCAGGATGATTGAAAACCACATCTCCGAATGCAGGCCCATCCACATATATAAGATTTATTACTCCGTCGGGCAAACCGGCTTCTTTTAATACCTTCATGAACATCTGAGCGCTGTACACCTGTGTGTGTGCGCATTTCCACACTACTACATTTCCGCAAAGGGCCACAGAAGTGGGAAGATTGCCACCAATTGCGGTAAAGTTAAACGGCGTAATAGCTGCCACAAAACCCTCAAGCGGACGATATTCCATACGGTTTTTTATTCCGTGAGCACTGGCAGGCTGCTCGCTGTAAATCTGGTTTAAAAAATGAACATTGAATCTTAAAAAGTCGATCAATTCACAAGCTGCGTCAATCTCTGCCTGGAAAGCGTTTTTGCTTTGCCCAAGCATAGTGGTGGCGCATATTTGTGCGCGGTATTTGGTAGCCAGCAGGTCAGCAGCTTTTAGAAAAATATTAGCGCGGTTTACCCAACTCATGGCAGCCCATTTGTCTCTCGCTTTTAAAGCTGCATTGATAGCACTTTTCACATTGGCCGCATCGCCTTTATGGTAATAACCCAGTAAGGTATTTATTTCATGCGGCGGACGGATTTCAATTTTTTTGCCCGAGCGCACTTCTTCACTTCCGATGTACATAGGCACATCCACTTTATTCTTTTTGCACTCCTTAAGTGCGTTTTTCAAAGCTTCACGCTCCGGCGTACCGGGCGCATAAGAAAGTACAGGTTCATTGGCAGGAGCCGGGTAATCAAAATTTCCAAAATGCATAAAATATATGTTTAGATCGCCGCGAGGGCGAATGAATCAATTATTTTTTCATGTACATCACATCTTTCACCAGGTTTACCGTACGTGCAATACTCGGCAGGTACAGTTCCACCAGGTTTGGCGCATAGTGCATCGGAGCATCTACAGAAGTGATCCTTCTTATCGGTGCATCAAGATAATCAAAACCTTCTTTTTGAATTTGATAAGATATTTCAGAAGAAACAGAAGCGAATGGCCATTGCTCTTCCACAATCACCAGGCGGTTTGTTTTCTTCACCGATTCAAGAATAGTTTTCCAATCGAGCGGCCTGATTGTTCTAAGGTCGATCACTTCTGCGCTTACATTATCTTTTGCCAGCTCTTCAGCAGCGCCAAGTGCCACCTTCATCATTTTATTAAAACTTACGATGGTTACATCGCTTCCTTCCCGAGCCACATTTGCCACACCTATCGGAATAGTATATTCTTCTTCAGGTATTTCGCCTTTATCGCCATACATCACTTCGCTTTCCATAAATACTACAGGATTATCATCGCGGATAGCACTTTTCAACAAGCCTTTGGCATCATAGGGATTACTTACTGAAATCACCTTTAATCCAGGGATATTGGCATACATTGATTCGTAAGCCGTAGAGTGCTGCGCACCTAATTGCCCGGCACTGCCATTTGGCCCGCGAAATACGATGGGGCAACCTACCTGCCCGCCGCTCATAGCCAGCATTTTTGAAGCTGTATTCAGAATTTGATCGAGCGCAAGATTGGCAAAGTTCCAGGTCATAAATTCCACAATCGGCCTTAATCCGTTTTGCGCAGCGCCAACGGCAACAGCCGTAAAACCAAGTTCAGAAATAGGTGTATCTATTATCCTTTTGGGTCCAAATTCTTCCAGCATACCCTGACTTACTTTGTAAGCACCATTATATTCTGCCACTTCCTCTCCCATCAAAAAAATGTTTTCATCGCGCCTCATTTCTTCCTGCATGGCTTCGCGTAGTGCTTCTCTGAATGCAACTTCTTTCATCAGTATCGTTTAATGTTATTGATTTTCAATGATTCCGCCGTTTTAGGCTTTGCAAAATTATCCTTAATAAGGCAAATAATCAAAAGTGGTTTGACGGAGGATTTCCCGCAGATCAATACTGATGAGTTTCGCAGATTTATGCAGATGAGTTCGGCAGATTTACGCAGTGAAGAAGATTCCCGCAGATTTGCGCAGATTTTTTTTCGCAGATGAACGCAGATTTTGAAGATCGGTGATTTTGTGAATCTTAAATCTTAAATTTTAAATCTTAAACAGCTTTCTATCCCTTACCGATATTCCGTCAAAAGTACTTTTTTGCAACTTTTTTAAAAAACCTAATTCTGATAACCCGCGGTCTGACCTGCGGTGCCGACCGCTTGCTACTTGATACTTGTGATTTAATGGTCTTATGAATCTTAAATCTTAAATCTTAAACAACCTCCCTGTGATCTCAATACTCAATACCACTTTGGCAGATTTCTTTTTGCAAAAAGTTATATTTGCTTTATCCACATTGCTTATATGAAAACAATCAAATTTCAATTTTATATCCTGCTTTTTTTAATCAGTTTTTCAACATTACAGGTGGCGGCCCAGCAGCCTGACGGAACTCCATTTGCTGCACAAATCGAAAAATCACGTTTAGAAAAATATGTTTACCACCTGGCTTCGGCTGAAATGAAAGGCAGGGAAGCCGGCACTTCAGAAACGCTGGTGGCAGTAGATTATCTGAAAACTTTTTACAAAGATTTCCAGCTTAAGCCCATCATTGACAGCATGTATTTCAATCATTTTTTTATCAATCGCGATACCGTACTTCCGGCACATTTACTCTTAGGAAAACTGAAGCTGGAGTATGGAAAGGACTTTTACACACGCTTTTCTGAGGCTCAACAAATGATTCCAAACGACAACCTGATTTTACTTAATAATGATGAAAAAAACTGGCCAACTGAAAAAATAAAAAATAATGCTGTGGTATTGCTTCCCGGATTATTCAACACTACGGAAGCTGTGAAATCAGAGATCGTGAAAAGTTGCCAAAAAGCAAAAGATCTTGGAGCAACAGCTATCATCATTCCTTCTTTACTTTTTAATGATATAACATTCTATTTTGGTGTTAATAAGCTAAATGAGTTGTTTGCCGGCGCGCCCGGCCTCCACAAAAATTCTCCGGTGGTGTATATAAGCTGGCAAGCCATGCGAAAAGTTTTGGGCAATACCATCCTCGATTCCTTGATCAATAATAAATTTAATATTGCCGCACAACCTTTCAACGGAAAGAGCAAAAAAGTTAAATTGAAATTTAGGAAAACCACAGTTAAATCTTCTGATTTTAATGTGGTGGGAACCATACCCGGAAAAAACCCAAATCAATGCCTGGTTATTGGAGCGCACTACGATCATGTAGGCAAAAATGATGATGGTGTGTTTTTCGGAGCTGACGATAACGCAAGTGGCACTGCGGCTCTCTTGGAAATTGCCCGTGTGTTTTCTTTAGCAAATCAAAACGGATTTCAGCCCGAGCGTACCATAATTTTTGCCGCTTTTGGCGCGGAAGAATTGGGCCTTATCGGTTCGCGGGCATTTGCATACAGCGGCTTGTTTAATACAGATAGCACCTCTGCCATGCTAAATATGGATATGATCGGAAGGAAGGATGCCGGTACAGGCGATTATGTTTATTTGCTTGGAAAAGATGAGATCACTAAAGATTGGAGCGCGATTCTGGATAAAGTAAATTCTTCTTTTTCTACACTAAATATCAATAAAAAACCGGATCTGGGTTTTTTCCCAACCACTAACCTGATTCATGATCCGGAACATCTTATCATGCGCAGCGATCAGTATTTTTTTCTCAGGCAAAATATTCCTGCATTGTTTTTTACCGATTATATGAAATCTGATTATCATCGCATAAGTGATACTGCCGACAAAATTGACTACGACCTTCTCAAAGAAAGAACACAATTCATATTTTTAACTGCATGGCAATTGGCTTATAAAAAAGAAATGCTTTCGCGAACTTCAATATTCACAAAATAATCATGGAAAAAGAACTTAAAAGCGCAGAGGAAAAATTTAAGGCGGTATTTCAAAATGCTTCGCTTGGAATTTTAGTGATCAATGAAAAAGGCGTGATCGTTTTGGCCAATGATTTTTTGTTGCATCAATTTGAATACGACAGCTCCGGTGAACTAATTGGCAATAATATGGAAATGCTGCTGCCGGAAAGATTCAGAAAAAAACACGTTTCAGAAAGAAAATCGTACAACTCCCATCCTTCCACACGCCCGATGGGCATGGGCCGCGATCTTTTTGGCCTTACAAAATCGGGGCGGGAAATCCCTATCGAAATCAGCTTGAGTAGTTACCAAAATGAAGATGGAAGATTTTCAATCGCTTTTATAAGCGACATCAGCAGCAGGATAGCCACTGAAAAAATGCTGAAAGAGCAAAGCACCAAGCTTACAGAAATGAATAAGCAAATGGAAATGCTCAATGAAGATCTGGAACGAAAGGTGAAAGAAAGAACCATGCGACTTGAAGACACGCTCACCAAGCTGGAAGAATCTAAAAATGAATTGTCATTGGCGTTAGATAAAGAAAAAGATCTTGGCGAAATGAAAAGCGCATTTGTTTCAATGGCATCGCATGAATTTCGCACGCCGCTTAGTACAATCCTTTCTTCGGCCTCACTTCTTGCCAAATACAAGCTTACGGAAGAACAGGAAAAACGCGACAAACATATTCAGCGCATAAAATCATCGGTGATCAACCTGAACAATATTTTGAATGAATTTTTGTCGCTTGGAAAAATCGAAGAAGGAAAAATAAAAGCTAATTACAGTTGGTTCAACATTAAAGAACTCATCTCAGAACAATATACTGAAATGAGTGATATTTTTAAAACCGGCCAAACGATCGATTATCAGCATCATGGCGCCGCCATGGTTTATCTTGATCCCAATCTTTTTAAAAATATTCTGATTAATCTGTTGTCCAATGCAGCCAAATTTTCTCCTGAGGAAACTCAAATCTGTATTCAGACAAACGTAACTGATGAAGAAATAGAATTCAACATCAAAGACCGCGGAATGGGTATTTCTGAAAAAGATCAGGAGCGTTTGTTCGAAATATTTTTCAGAGGAAAAAATGCCACCAATATTGCAGGAACAGGCCTTGGACTGCACATTGTGCTGAAATATACTGATATGATGAAGGGAAAATTAAAGTTTAATAGCAAGTTGAATGAAGGGACTGAAATAAACATCAAATTTGCAAAATGAAAAAAGTTTTACTGGTAGAAGATAATGCAGAAATCCGCGAGAATACAGCGGAAATTCTTGAACTGGCAAACTTCGAAGTTTTCACAGCAGAAAATGGAAAAGAAGGATTTAAAATCGCTCAAAAAGAAATTCCGGATATCATCATTTGCGATATCATGATGCCGGTGCTGGATGGTTATGGTTTATTGCATTTGCTTCGGAAAAATGAAGCCTTAAAAAATGTTCCGTTTATTTTTCTTACTGCAAAATCTGAAAGACTGGATTTCAGGAAAGGAATGGATATGGGAGCCGACGATTATCTCACAAAACCATTTACCGAACTGGAATTAATGAACACCATTGAAACACGCTTGCAAAAACGTAAAGATCTGCTTACCGACCAGGCAATCGAAAATGAAATTCAGGAAGAAGATGAAAAGCAGACACTCGAAAAAATGATGGATGAAATGTCGTACAGCGATTATAAGAAAAAACAAAGAGTGTATGCAGAAGGTACTAATCCGCATTATCTCTTTTATTTAAAATCGGGAAAAGTGCGCACCTACAAAACCAATGAAGTGGGTAAAGAACTTACTGTAGGACTTTATAATGCAGGAGAATTTTTTGGTTATTTCGCACTGATCGAAAACTCGATTTATAAAGAGAATGCTGAAACAATGGAGAGTTGTGAAATAGGTACGATCAGCCGGGAAGACTTTAATAAACTGGTAAGTAATCATAAAGAAACAGCATCAAAATTTATCAGATTACTGGCGGAAAAGGTAACCGAAAAAGAAGACCAGCTTATTAATCTTGCCTATAATTCTTTGCGTAAAAGAGTGGCCAACGCAATCTTATTTTTATATCGCAAATACAAAGCGGAAGAAAACGATCATTTCCTCATCCAGATATCGCGGGAAGACCTTGCACACATAGCTGGCACTACCACAGAGTCGTTGATCAGAACCATCAGTGATTTTAAAAACGAAAAACTGATCTCTTCAGAATCAGGAAGCATTAAAGTTTTAAATGAAAAGAAGCTGGCAGAAATGGTAAATTAACGTGCCGGTACTGAAAGCATTTCTGCATTGAATTGATCATTGAGTGCAGTAAATCTTTTGTTGAACATAGTGATGGTTTGTTTTAGCTTAACCCGCTGCTCCTGCACTTTTTCAGGAATAGAATTCCGGCCGTTTTTGATATTATGATATTGGTATTTTACCGAATCCATAATGAGCCTGATGCTTTCATCATTGGCCAGTAATTCATTGTGGAAATATTCTGCTTTTTTTAAAAAATCAGCGAGCACACTTTTGTCAACCAGTTCACTCAGGCGTATTTTCAGCATCGAGTTTTCCTGGCGGAAATGCACGAGCATTTTTTGCCAATCTTCCAATTCTCCGATATAGGTAGCGGTACTCATATAATATCCAAAAATGAATATTTTAAAATTTTCATTATATGACTAAAGACCATTTTTCAAAATGATTTGGGTCATTTTTCAATTATTCTGGTGATAGGGTGAGAGGAAAACATTCCCGCAGATTTTGAACATCGGTGATTTTGTGAATCTTAAATCTTCATTTAAAATCGCGGGCATAATCTTTGAAGTTTTTAGGTCATTATTTTATAATATCTAAAAATTTTTTTAAGATGGATAACAATGAAAATCTAACCGGTGAAGACGCTCTGGATAAATTAAAAGAAATGGTGGACGATGCGCCTGTGTGTCACTTTATAAGTAATCCGGGTCATTTCCCTTTAAATGTGCGGCCTATGACTACGATGCAGGTTGATGGTGATGGAAGTTTGTGGTTTCTGAGTGATAAGAATAGCGATAAAAACAGCGACATTCAATCTGATGACAGGGTTCAGCTACTTTATGCCCACAAAAATGCAAGTGAATATGTAAGTGTTGCCGGTAAAGCCGAAATTGTAAATGATAAAGAAAAATTGGAAGAACTGTGGACCAGTTTTGCGAAAGCTTATTTTCCCGGTGGTAAAGATGACCCTGCTATTTCAATGATTAAAGTTCTTCCTGATGGTGGCTATTATTGGGATACCCAACAAAATAAAACCATAGCGCTTATAAAAATGACAGCTTCTGCATTAACCGGAAAGCCTACGGAACCGGGCGTTAAGGGTGAGCTCAAAATATGATGGGTCAGGCATACAAATATAACCGGTTGCGTCAAAAGCACTTTTATGAAGGTTTTATAAAATATATTTCTCACAGATTGCCGCAGAGGAAAAGCATGCAGATGAGCGGGCATTTTCTTTGCAGTTGCAAAAAACATTAGCAGAAAATTTTCCTTCTTTCAAAAGCACTTTTATCACGTTTTTTTGAAAAAGAACCGGCCACTTTTTAAGGCAGGTATCAACACTGCATTTACAACTCAGTAATGCTTATTTTTGCGACTAAAAAATAAGTATGAGTACAGTTTTGGTCCTCCACGACCTTTTCAGATGGCTTATCGTTTTGTTTGCTATATGGACAATCCTTTCTGCGATGGCAGGAATGGGCAAGCCTTATTACAGTAAAGCTGCCGACAAAGGAAGCCTGTTTTTTATGATTTGTATGGATATCCAATTAGTGCTTGGATTTATCCTTTATTTCAACAACCAATGGTTTGACAGATTAAAGAATCTGGGTGAAAATATGAAAGATGCCTTCCTTCGGTTTTTCACGCTCGAACATTGGCTTCTGATGCTCATAGCCTGGATACTTGTCCACATTGGAAGGATTGCAGTGAAGAAAGCTGCAACACCACGGTCAAAATATAAAAAGACACTTGTTTATTTTGGAATAGCCTTCCTTATTATACTTTTAGCAGTGCCATGGCCGTTTAGAGAAGCATTGGGGCGTCCCTGGTTCAGGTGGTTTTAAGGCGATCCCTTTGTAAGTGAATTGTAAATAGTGAAACAGGAATTTAATGAATGAAGAAAAAGAAAGGCCAGTCATTCTTGTAACAAATGATGACGGTATAACAGCACCGGGATTGCAAAACCTGGTGGAGGCTGTAAAAGATCTTGGAGAAGTAGTAGTGGTAGCTCCTGATAAACCTCAAAGTGGAATGGGGCATGCTATCACTATTGGAGTTCCGCTAAGGCTTACAAAACTCAATGGTTATTTCGGAGGAATCGAAGCATATCATACCAGTGGCACTCCGGTAGATTGTGTAAAATTGGCGGTAGATAAGATCCTGCACAAAAAACCGGATATCTGCCTGAGCGGAATTAATCATGGTGCCAATCATAGCATCAACGTTATTTATTCCGGCACCATGAGCGCCGCAATGGAAGCATCTATTGAAAGTATTCCGTCGATTGGTTTTTCATTGCTCGATTACAGAGTAGAAGCAGATTTTACGGCATCAAAGATCTATGTACACAAGATCGTAAAGAGTTTGCTCGAAAATAAAATTGACAGTAAGCATCTTCTGTTGAATGTAAATATTCCGGCAGTGCCTGCTGAATTAATGAATGGAATAAAAGTTTGCCGACAGGCGTATGCAAAATACGATGAAGATTTTGACGAGAGGTCCGATCCGCATGGCAAAAAATATTATTGGCTTACGGGAGAATTCAAAAATTTTGATGACGGGGAAGATACGGACGTGTGGGCTCTCGAGCACAATTATGTAAGTGTCGTTCCTGTTCATTTTGATCTTACCAATTACCAATTAAAGAAAGAATTAGAAAACAACTGGAAATATAATGATCTTTAAGAAAGACAATTTCGCCTTTGGCCTTATACTTGGCCTGGTGGCTCCGGTGATCGGATTTCTCATCTATAAACTGGTTAAGTTCCGGATGTTTTCTTTGGAAGACATGTTTTATTATTTAAAAGGAAATCCAAACCTGATCACCAATTTTATCAGCGTGTCATTAGTGGCCAATGCTGTTTTATTTACTGTATATGTAAATGGAAGAAGGGATAAAACCGCCAAAGGAATTTTTATTGTCACTGTACTTTACGCTATTGTTGCGCTTGCTTTCAAATATTGGTAATCAAAAAAACCGCTTCACTTTTTCAAAGATAAATTCAGGCATCGTCGTCTTTTCCATAGTCCTGATCTTCAGAAAATACATGGTTACACTACCGGATGTAAGTAATTCCTGCTTTTCATTATAAATCTCCGAATAGAAGGTGATCTTATGGCCGGTGGGCAATTCTTTTAATGTAGTAACGATAGTAATAAGGTCGTCATATTTTGCCGATCTGAAAAATCGAATATGCATTTCTGTTACAGGCATCATGGTGCCGGATTGCTCTACTTCTTTATAAGTGATACCTAAGTCGCGTAAAGACTCCGTACGGCCTATTTCAAAAAATTCGGCGTAGCGACCATGATAAACCACTCCCATCTGATCCGTAAGTGCATAATGGATCCTTCTTTGAACTTTTGATTGGTACATTACTTTTTTATTTTTGCATCATTCCGTCCACACTTACTTTGCCGGGACCAACCAGCAGTAACGCAATGGCTGCGGCAAGGTACATACCGCCTCTTTCCCCTTCAGCAAACAAATGAGCGTTGCTCGCTACAAAAAATACCACTGCCATTCCAATGATAATAGGAATAGCAGCCAGACGGGTGAACATGCCCAATATAATAAGGATTCCGCAAAAGAATTCTGCGAAAATGATCAGCACCAATGATGTAGTACTTCCAAGCTGAAGAAAATTCATAAACTTGTCTTTCAGGCCGGGAAACTTTACCAATTTCGAATAGCCATGACTGACAAGTATCAGTCCGAGTACTACCCGAAGTATCAACATCGCCACATTAAAAGAAGCGGCTGAATATTTTGTGGAGATCAATTTTTTCATAAGAGTATTGTTTTTATTAACAAAGATTTGCGCAAATTAAAGAGTTTTTAATTCTGCCATAAAGTAATATTGAAAAATTTAGTGAAATGGTGTTTGTATTTTTGCAACCTGTAATCCATTTCTGATCTTAATTGATTTTAAATAAAAATTAAATTAATGAATCGTTTCAGGCTGTCTTTCATAGCTGTTCTTTTTACGCTTTCATCTTTTGCCCAGGCCAATTATAATATTACCGATCCTGAAAAGGATTATAAGCAGGCAAAAGAATATTTTATAAAAGGTGATTATGCGCTGGCCTATCCTTTATTAAAACCACTTGCGGATAAATATCCTGACAATACTATATCAGGCCACGCTTACCTGAATCAGGATATTGAATACTTTTATATAGTTACAGGCTTAAAACTGAATCATTCCACTGCCGAAGAGGCCGCTCAAAGATTTATTGAATCGGCAACTAATGAACCGCGTCAGCAAATGATGAGCTTTCACCTGGCTCGTTATTATTTTTTAAAAGATGATTTCGCAAGGGCTGTGGTTTATTATGGGCGTGCAGGATATGATAATTTAAGCAATGAGGAGATCGCTGATGCGAAATTCGAGCTTGCTTATTCATATTTCATGATGAATATGAATGATCAGGCAAAGCCATTGTTCAACGAGATCCACCAATTGCCATCGAACAAATATTATGATGACGCCAATTACTATTATGGTTATATCAGCTTTAAAGAAAAAAATTACAGCCAGGCATTGCAGGCTTTTAAGGAAGTAGAAAAGAAGGATAAATTCAGCAATCGGGTTCCTTATTACATCGCTCAGATCTATTACTTCCAGGGCGACAGGGAAAAAGCACTGCAGTATGCTGAGGAAGCATTGAACCGATCCAACGTAGATAATCGAAAAGATCTAAACCTGCTTACAGGCCAGATCTATTTTGAAAAAAAACAATTCAGCAAAGCATTGCCTTTGCTTGAGAATTATGTAAACAATACAGATAGGGTTAGTAAGGAAGTAATGTATGAATTAGCATATTGCCATTACGATGCAAATCAAACTGAAAAAGCCATTGCCGCTTTCAAGCAATTGAGTAATGAGAAAGATTCACTGGGGCAAAATTCAATGTACCTGCTGGGAGATCTTTATTTAAAAACCGGGCAAAAAGTTAATGCAAGGAACGCTTTTCAATACAGTGCTGATAATAACAGTAACCGGTTTCAACAGGAAGTAAGCAGATTTAATTATGCAAAATTATCTTACGAATTAGGGTATAATGATATTGCATTGAATTCGATCAATCAGTTTTTAAGTCAATATCCCGGCTCGCCTTATGAAAATGAAGCCAAAGAAATTCTTATCAATTTATTGGCTAACAGTAACAATTATGCAGAAGCGCTAAAGCTGTTTCAAAGTTTTGATAAACCCACACCTACCATGCAGCGGATCTACTCTAAGATACTCTTCGGACGTGCGGTGGATTTTATAAATGATCACCAATATATGGAAGCGAATGACTTGTTGGATAAGATTATTCGCGATCCGAACGCCGGACAGGTGTTGCCCTTTGCTTACTTTTGGAAAGGAGAAATAGCTTACCGCCAAAACAGGTATGATGCTGCTATTCAGAATTTCAACAGCTATTTTAAATATGGCGGCATACAGGGAGAAGCCAATCCGGACAATGCCCATTATTCGCTTGGCTATAGTTTTTTAAAAAATGAAAACTATGGCGCCGCATTCAGCAATTTTAAAGATGTGGCAGCCACTATTTCCGCTACTTCTACGTCACTTCAGCAAGATGCCTATATCCGGTCTGCCGACGCGCTTTTTATGGAAAGAAAGTATGCTCAGGCAAAAGCAATGTATCAAAATGTGATCAACCTCGGATTACCTCAAAGTGATTATAGTCTTTACCAGGTGGCATTGATTAATGGCATCAATAATTCCGGCGAAAAGATCAGGGCGTTAAATAGTCTTGTTCAAAGATATCCTGAAAGCAATCTCGTTCCTGAAGCATATTTACAGATAGCGAACGCTTACATGGTTCAGGAAAAGTTCAGAGATGCAATCCCATATCTGAATAAGATACTTAGTTTGCCTTCGGCTTCTGCTTATTATCCCACTGCTTATTTGAGATTGGGCCTTTCCTATTATAACATGAATAATAATAATGAGGCGCTTCAAAATTATCAAAAACTGGTAAGCAATTATCCGCAGAGCGATGAAGCTGATGAAGCGCTTGAAAATATGAAAGACATATATGTAGAAATGGGTAAGCCGAATGAATATGTTGACTTTGTAAGAAAATCAGGTAAAGTGCTTAGTGTTACAGAAGCTGATTCACTTAATTATGTATCTGCCGAAAAACGATACCTGGATGAAGATTGTAATGGTACCATACAGGCATTTACGGATTATTTAAATAAATATCCTCAGGGTGCTTATTCGCTGAATGCTTTGTTTTACAGGAGCGATTGCTATTCAAAAAATAAAGATTGGCAGCAGGCTGTAACCGGATATGCGATGCTTGCCCGTGAAGGTACCAGCCGGTTTGCTGAAAAAGCCGCTCTTGGCGCAGCACGTATTTATTACATCCAGCTAGAAAAATATGATAGCGCCAAAGTTTACTTTACGATTTTAAACAGACTTGCAAGCAACCAGGAAAACCAGTTGGAAGCTTTACGCGGACTTACAAGAAGTTATTATCAGACGAAAGACTTTTCGAAGGCAAATGAAGCAGCCAAAGAGCTACTTTCCAAAACAGGTATCAGTACAGATGATAAAGCGATAGCAAATCTGGTGTTGGGAAAATCACTTCAGATGGCAGGGCAATACAGTGAGGCCATCGACGCATTTAAAAAGGTAGCTGCCATCAACAAATCTGCCTGGGGAGCCGAAGCAAGATATGAGATCGCAAACAGTTTGTTCCGGCAAGATCAGTTAAGCGCCTCTGAAAAAGCAGCCATGGATGTGATTAAGGTGGGCGGATCTGACTTTTGGGTTACCCGGTCTTATATTTTGTTAGGCGATATATACCTGAAACAAAAGGATTATTTCAACGCAAAAGCCACCTATAAAAGTGTTGCAGACAATGCTTCTATACCCGAGTTGAAGTCTGAAGCTGCTGCCAAACTTCAGACGGCCATTAACGAGGAACAATCTCAATCGAAAATCAAATCAGAAACCAACCAATAATAAAAGAAGTATTTCTATGTTGAAGAATTCATTTTTCCAACCGTTCATGAAAAAGGTTTCAATTGTATTATGCTTTTATTTCGTACAAGCATCACTGTTTGCACAGGATACCACTCGCCGGCAAACCATAGAGATCACTTCAGCTTATAAACCCGTACTTCGCGATGCCGCTAAGATTGATCTGTATGCAACTCCATTCAAAGCGGATACTTCAAGGCCACGGCTGGCATACAGTATTCCTCCGCAAAATCTTTTTTTCAGTTATCAACCTGTTGTATTGAGGCCGCTTCCGTTATTTATTGATACGGCGGTGGTGCTTGGTACCCGTAATTATGTGAAAGCTGGTTTTGGAAGTTATACTACTCCCTATGTGGAAGGAGCTCTTGGTTTTGGAGATGGAAAAACTGCGTTGCTTAATATATATGGAAATTATATTTCAAGCAGGGGAAAAATTAAAAACCAGGATTTCAGTGAAATGGACCTGAAGGCAATGGGAAGTTTTTTCTCCGGCAATAATGAATTTTATGGCTCATTAGGTTTTGCGCAGCACGAATATTATCAGTACGGCTATGACCATAATATTTTTGATTACCCAAAAGAGAGTATCAGAAGAAGTTATCATGATATGAATCTCACATTTGGAGTGAAAAATTCTCAGGTAAATAAATTAGGAATCAATTATGACCCGCATATAGAAGTGCATGCTTTTGGCCGTGAAAAGGATGTGGATGAAAGCACCCTGATCGTCGATCTCCCAGCAGAAAAAATGGTGGGCGGCCACGTTGCTATAAAAGTTTCATTATATGCCAACATCAATGGATATAAGGTAAGCGGGCTTAAAATAGATAATTCATTATACCAGGTATCTCCTTCACTTGCTTATACGAGTGATGTGTTTAAAATCAATGCAGGAATCACACCTTCCTGGAATAACGGTGAGGCGGCGCTGTTGCCAAATATTTATGGGGAAGTGCAGCTACAACAGAACGTAATTGCGGTTCAGGGCGGATGGATTGGCAGGTATATCGCTAACAGTTTTAGAACACTCAGTAATCAAAACCCTTATATGGTTGATCCTGTTTTTTTAAATAATACAAAAGAGGTTCAATATTTTGGCGGTATAAAAGCTACAGTGGGCAAGCATTTCAACTTTAATGCAAAGGCAGCTTTCATTCAATATACCGATATGCCGCTGTTTATAAATGACAATTTTGACCAGAAGCGTTTTTTAATGCTTAATGAAAGCAGAGTGAATAATTTTCAGATACATGGTGATATGAATTACATTGACCAGGATAAGTTTACACTCACCGGGGCAGTGGATTTAAACACTTACTCAGGCTTAAAGGATAATTCTTCTGCATGGGGTTTATATCCTTTAAAGGTAACAGGCTCACTTAGATGGAATGCCTTTAAACAACTTTTGGTAAAAGGCGATCTTATAGCGTTTTCCGGAGCCAAAGCCTATGATGGCGGGTTCACAAAAAATCTGAAAGGCGGTACAGACCTGAGTGTTGGCGGAGAATTTAAGATCAATAAAATGTTCAGCGCCTGGGTGGATTTTAATAATGTACTGAACAGTAAATATGAATATTGGAATAGATATCCGGTATATGGTTTACAGGTAATTGGCGGTGTTATCGTAAGGTTTTAATCCACCATTATTTTGATAATACATAGATTTGCCTGCCATGAATCAATTGATCACATCTTTTCTTATTCAAAACGGAGATTGCTGCCTGCGCGGAATTGGTAAATTTACAATTGAACGAACCAAAGCGGTAAACGATGTGGCTTCAAAAAAGATATTACCTCCTGAAAAGATTGTAACATTCGTTGCCAGCGATGTGGCGTTTTCTGAAAATCTCATAGATTATATTTCATGGAAGAAAGGACTGCCCGCTGACCAGACTATGGAACTTTTACATCAATGGGTATCCGAAACAAATCAAAAATTGGTAAACGGGTTTGAAGTAAATTTTCCGTCTCTTGGAAATTTAATCAAAAGAGATGATGAGATTTATTTTGAAAATATTGCTGATCATTTATTCATTCCGGTGAAAGCCGAAAAGGTGATTCATGAAAATGATGCTCACAAAATTCTGGTGGGTGATAAAGAAACCGATTCGGTTCAGGTAAATGAATGGATCCACCGCGATGAAGCATCAAATTATAAATGGTGGATAGCCGCACTCATCCTATTTGCTGTGGGTGTATTGATACTTGTATTTTATTTTATGTCGGATGGTTTTGGACAACACATTCATCCTGAAACAAATCCTGCTACTTATATTACGAAATGACCTACGACCATTGTCCTTATTGCAAAAGCACTGATATTGAATTTGCTTTTTCTGCCAAAGATTACACGGTGACCGGCGAACAGTTTAAAGTTTTTGTCTGCAATAATTGCGGCGGCTATCTTACACAGGATGTTCCCTGTAAGCAACAAATCGGCAGGTATTATCAATCAGAAAACTATATCTCTCATTCAGATACTTCAAAAGGCCTTGTAAACAGACTATATCACCTGGTAAGAAATTTTACACTGATAAAAAAGAAAAACCTTCTTCAAAAATATCTTGACAAAAAATATGGAAGTGTACTCGACATCGGAAGTGGCACCGGCGCATTTTTAAATACCATGAAAAATTGCGGATGGCAGATAACAGGAATTGAACCGGATGCTACCGCGAGAGAAAATTCGAAAGCTAATTATGGCATTGAGGCTTTGCAACCCGATCAGTTCAACATACTTGCAGATGCAGCATTTGATGCTATCACGATGTGGCATGTGCTTGAGCATGTGCACGACCTTTCAGGTCAGATGATGACATTGCGCCGATTGGTGAAGCCCGGCGGTAAGATTTTTATAGCTGTTCCTAATCCTTCATCGGCTGATGCAAAATATTATGGACCGGCATGGGCTGCCTGGGATGTTCCAAGGCATTTGTATCATTTTACACCTGCAGCGATGAAAACTCTTGCCGGAAGATTTGGATTTCAGGTGGTCAATATTCATCCCATGTGGTTTGATAGTTTTTATGTAAGCCTGCTTAGTGAAAAGTATAAGTCGGGAAAAAATAATTTCATAGGAGGTGTGCTCCGGGGGTTCTCTTCAAATGTGAAAGCCATTTCAAAAAAAGAAGCGTGCAGCTCTCTCATTTATGTTTTGGAGCCGGCTAAATAACCTGAAATCCTAAAGCATAAGGATCATCTTCCCGATCAATTGAAATTATATTGTGGCCATAAATCTTTGCCCAACCTTCAATTCCCGGACGGATGGCAGGTATGCCGTTCAACATTAATTCTTCTTCTATTGTGCCTGTGAATTTTGATCCGATGATGCTCTCGTGTACAAATACATTTCCCTTTTTTAATTTGCCTTGAGTATACCATTGAGCCATGCGTGCTGAGGTGCCTGTGCCGCAAGGTGAACGGTCAATAGCTTTGTCGCCATAAAATACAGCATTGCGTGCACTGGAAGAAGGATCAAGCACTTTACCCGTCCACTGAATATGCGAACAACCTTTAATGGTTTCATTTTCTGGATGGACAAATTGATATTTTTCATTTATTTCAGTTCTTAATTGGTTGCTCATTGCAATTAATTGAGCAGCAGTGAAAAATTCCAGACCGCCATAATTTTCCTGCGGATCAATGATAGCATAAAAGTTACCGCCATAAGCAACATCGACAACTATTTTTCCTAATGGTGAAGAAGTGAGTTCTAATTTTTCAGCAATCAAAAACGATGGCACATTTATCAATTTTACCGATATTACCTTTCCGTTCGATTGTCCGTAGGTTACCAACACCAATCCTGCCGGTGTTTCCATTCTTACTTTCCCTTTTATTTTGGGAACAATTAATTTTTCTTCAATGGCTATTGTAATCATACCAATGGTGCCATGGCCACACATAGGCAGGCAGCCGCTGGTTTCAATAAAGAGTACAGCCACATCATTCTGAGGATCTGCAGGAGGATATAAAATACTTCCACTCATCATATCATGACCGCGCGGTTCAAACATCAATCCTTTTCTGATCCAATCAAATTCCTTCAAAAAGTGTTGGCGCATTTCACTGATATTATTTCCTTCAAGTGCGGGCCCGCCTGCTGCTACAACCCTTACCGGATTTCCACAGGTGTGTGCGTCAATACAATGAAAAACAGTACCGGAAAGAGATCGTGTTCTTTCAACTTGCTGAAGTGGGGCCGTTGGCATATCTAAAGTTTAATAAACAGATATACAAATCTATATATAAACCTTTTTAAAAAAATAGTCAAAAAGTGCTTTTGAAGCAATCGAAGGATAATAATAATTTTGAATTCAGATTTTATTCTTGTTTGATTTGCTGCAAATTTTTCCACCTGGAGATTTCAGGGATTTCAGGTGTTATAGCTTCATAAATCGCATCCATCATAGATCCTCTGATGTGCAGTTTATATAGATTTGTGCTTCTTACAGGATTTACTCTGTTGCTTAAAAATACAAACACTACATCATATTCAGGATCGGCCCACACGAATGTGCCAGTATATCCTGTATGTCCAAATGTAAGTGGTGATGCAAACCTGGAAGGATAGGGGAAAGGTTCGCTTGTATAAAAATTATCTTTTTGTGGTTTGTCAAATCCGAGCCCACGAGCGCTGATGTTGCTATTGTATGCGGTGAATAATTTGATGGTTTCCGGATTTAAGTATTGCTTTCCTTTGTACATGCCACCATCTAAAAGCATTTGAAGCAATGCTGCTATATCCTGTGCATCACTAAAAAGTCCAGCGTGGCCCGCCACACCTCCAAACATGGCGGCTCCTTCATCATGCACAAACCCGCGCAAATGCTGGTGCCTGAAATAATTATCCGATTCTGTGGGAGCAATACGGTTTGTATCAAACCTGTCTACCGGATTAAACCCGATCGAAAGCAAACCCATAGGCTCATAAAAATTTTGCGCAGCATATTTATCTACCCTCAATCCTGAAATGGCTTCCACAATGTCGCCAAGAAAAATAAAATCATTATCGCTGTAAACGTATTTGCCCGGTTGAAGTAGTTTGCTATCCACAATGCTTTGATTCATTGTTTTCCAATAATCGCTTTTCAAAAAAAGATCTTTGGCTACACGTACGCCATATTCTTTAGAAGAGTCGCGCTGAAAAAATGCAGGAAGAGGCGTTTTGCTGCTTTGGTCAACTGTTTTTAAATAAAAAACCACATCGGGTATCAGGCGTGCCTGGTGTAATAATATATCTTCAATTTTCAGATCCGCTTTATCGCTACCGCGCACCCAAGGTAAGTAAGTGCCAAGAGATTGGGTCAGATCCAGTTTACCTTCTTCATATAATTTCATGATGCTGATAGTGGTAGCACACACCTTTGTAACAGATGCCATATCAAAAATGGTGTGCACATCCATCGGATCGTTTTGTCCATAATTATAGGTTCCGTAAGCTTTATTAAAAATAATATTGCCTTCTTTCGCTACCAGCACTACACAGCCGGGATAGGCTTTCCCTTCAATTCCTGAAAGAGCGATTGAATCAATTTTGTCAGCCAAATAGCTTCCGTTGATGCCCATTGATTCTGCACTTTTGAAAGGTAATGTGGATGACTCTTTGATTGTATCAATTGGAAAAGTACGGTTGTGAAAACCGGTTGAATGATGTGGTGTGGCGGTGGAATGGTTCAGGATAGTAAGTAAGAAATAAAACAAAACAGTGGCGAGACAACTTCTCATGTAAGAAAATTTTTAAGACAAAAAATTGAGCGCATGAAATTAGATAATTTCAGTTTTTTTATCGGCTAAAAATTTTCAGGCTCTCCTGTTTACTTTCCTTTGGTTACTTTTTTATTTTTTTTTTCGATTTTTTCAAATTCTTTTTCTGCTGATTGCACATTGCTTTCGTCAGTTTCTACTTCTACCTGCTTTGCAAAAATGGCATAGCTGTTAGGATGAATTGCATTTCCAAATTCTACTGCAAATGCTTTGGTGAATTCTGCGCCGAAATATAATATCACCGAAGAATAATACACCCACATCAAAAGGACAACCAGTGAACCCGCAGCGCCATAAGTGCTGCCAATATTACTTTGGCCGAGGTAAAAAGAAATCCCGAATTTTCCTATCATAAAAAGTATGGCTGTTGCAATAGCACCCGACAAAACGCTCTTCCATTTAATCCGCGCATCAGGCAATACTTTAAAAATGATGAGAAAAAGTATGGTGGTAATACCAAAGGATACCAGGATATTAATGATGTTCAGTAATTGGATGGCAATGTCGGGAAACCTTACTTTCAGATGTGCATTAAATGAGGCAATGAGCGCAGAAATTCCCAGAGAAACCAAAAGCAAAAATCCCAGGCTTGCCACTACCCCAAAAGAAAGAAGGCGATCAATAATGAGTTTTACCCATCCTGCTTTGGGGCTCGGCTTTAATCCCCATATCTGGTTGATCGAATCCTGCATGTCGGCAAACATAGTGGTAGCGCCTACTAACAAAGTACCAATTCCTACAATGGCTGCGAATGTGCTGCTTGAACTGAGAGCCGCATTTTTTAAAATCTGTTGTAATTGCACTGCTGCTTCCTTGCCTACAAAAGAATTTACCTGGTTGTAAATACCGCCTTCTACTGCCTCCTGGCCGTAAAATAAACTTGCTATAAAAACAATTACGATCAACAACGGACCCATTGAAAAGATGGTATAAAAAGCAAGTGAAGCGCTTTTTTTCATAAGCTTGTCTTTTCCAAAGTTCGATCCGCTCTTTTTTAAAACATGCCAGATGCCGATTGCGCTAAGTTTCTTGTTCATATCAGGTTAGTATTACAAATAAACAGCCAATTCTTCTTCAATTTGAAGCCTTGGTTTTATCCCGCATTTCATAACTTCGAAATCACATTACAATCAAAAACAATTCAAAATGACATTATTTATTATCATAGGCCTTATTGTTATCCTCATCATTTGGGTGATTGCTCTTTATAACGGATTAGTGCGTTCTAAAATCAAAGTGGATAATAGCTGGAGTGATATCAGGGTGTTTTTAAAAAAACGTTTCGACCTGATTCCAAATCTTGTTAATACCGTAAAAGGTTATGCCACTCACGAACGCGAAACTTTTGAACAGGTGACCACCGCCCGTGCCGCCGCTGCATCTGTGCCTGCAAATGATGTGAAGGGACAGGCCGAAGCCAATCAGCAATTGAATGGCGCCCTCGGAAGGTTGTTTGCCGTAGCTGAAAATTATCCTGATTTAAAAGCCAGTACAAACTTTTTGGAATTGCAAACAGCACTTCAGAATATTGAAGGTGATCTTGGAAACGCCCGCCGTTATTACAACGCCACCGTAAGAGATTACAACATAGCCATTCAAACATTTCCTGCAGTAATTGTAGCCGGATCTATGGGATTTAAACCAAGAGAATTTTTTGAACTCGAAAATCCTCAGGAAGCTCAGAATGTTGAAGTCAGGTTTTAGCGTAAATATGAAAAAAATCTTTGCATTTGCCGTGATATTATTTGTGCCATTCATAGTAATGGCACAGGGGTTTTATATAAAAAGTTTTCATTCGGATATCTCGGTCAACCGTGATGCTTCAATAGACATAAGGGAAAAAATTCTTGTTCATTTTGATGTGCCTCACCACGGTATTTTCAGAATGATACCCTATAAATATCCGCAGCAGAAAGTTTCGGGTCAACTGAAAGCGAATGCCGAATTAGTGAATAACGGTTACCGTTATACGATAATTGAGAATATCCGTGTAAAAGATCAAAAGTTTGATGTGAATTCAACCGGCGATTTTAAAGAGATAAAGATTGGCGCAAAAGATAAAATGGTTTCAGGTGATCAATTGTACGAAATATCATACAAGCTGATAGGAGCCATTAATTTTTTCGATAATTTTTCTGAATTGTATCTCAATATAACCGGAAATCAGTGGCAGGTGGTAATTGGCCATACTTCATTTGAAATACATTTTTATAAGCCGTTGCCCGATTCTGCAACGTGGTTTGTAAGTACAGGCGCCTACGGTTCGAGAGAAAATAAAAGTGAATCTAAATTTATTGGCGATTCGGTATTAAAAGGCACTGTAAGCGTTCCTTTACTTTCTGGCGAAGGGGTTACTGCCGGAGTAAGAATGCCGGAAAATTATTTAACGGAGCCTGATTTGAAATGGAGAGATAAGGAATGGCTTTTACTGCCTGTGATCTTTTTCTTTCTTATGTTTTGGATCTGGAAAAAATGGGGTAAGGATCCGTCTTTTACGGTGCAGACAGAATTCTATCCACCGGAAAATGTGAGTCCGTCTGTTGCAGGATATGTGATTGATAGAACGCTCAACCGGCGCGATCTTACAGCGCTTATTCCATACTGGGGCGCAGCGGGTTTTTTGACGGTTAATGAATTGCACGAGAAAAAATTATTGGGCATAATCAAATCAACCGATTTTGAATTCAAAAAAATAAAAGAGCTGCCTGATACGTCATATAATTTTGAAAAAACCATGTTCAACGGACTGTTCAAAGATGGAGACACCGTGTTGCTAAGCGATCTTAAAGATTCATTTTACTCTACCATGTCACAGGCGAAATCTGACCTGGAAAACGAAATAAATAAAGCACATTACTACGTACGATATACACGCACTACGGCTGTGTTGTTGCCAATTTTTGGGGGAATTGTTTTTATAGTGGCATTGGTTGGATTATTTATCAATTATCCAATTGATTTTTTATTTGCGTTATCCGTTGCAATCACTGCTCTTATCGTGTTGATTTTTGGTTCGCTGATGAGCAAGAAGACTGAAAAAGGAACCGAATTATACGCCAGGCTTTTAGGATTTAAAGAATTTTTAAAATCCGTTGAAAAAGACCGTTTGAAGGAATTTCTGAAACAGGATGAAAATTATTTCGATATGGTTTTGCCCTATGCCATCGTATTTGATATAGCAGACACCTGGAAGGATAAATTAAAAGGATTGGATATTCCACCGCCTGCGTGGTATTCTGGCTATTATCCAGGTTCTGTTTTTAATGCAGCATTGTTTATGGGCAGTCTTGATAATTCTATGAAAGCGATGGGGCAAAGCTTTTACAGCACGCCTTCTTCTGGTGGTGGAGGTAGTTCGGGTGGTAGCTTCGGTGGTGGTGGTTTTAGCGGCGGCGGCTTTGGCGGCGGTGGCGGCGGAGGCTGGTAATTGATCCTGCCCGTAAAAATAAAATGTAACCTGATGTTTTGATTAAATGCACTTAATAAAAAGTGAGCAAGTTCAAATCCGGCCGGCCCCGGTAAGTCTTAATTTAAATTTCCGTTTTAAAAAATCCCGAAAAAAGTGCTTTTGAAGGAAACCTTTTCAGCTTCTTTCGCACATTTCATTTTGTTAGAATTCTTTTTTCGTTTCATTGGTTGTTCGCAATTTTCTTAATACTTGAATATTGATTTCCGTATTGTATTTTTGCAAAAAAATTTTTAAGACTTGCCCGAACTGTTTCTACAAATCCAAAACCACATCAGTAACACTCCCGATTACTTTCCTATTGCGTTGCAGTTGATCTTTGCATTGATATTGGTTTCAGCGATCATATTTCTTACCTCGGTACTTGGGCCAAAGCGCAAAACTGCAGATAAGCTGATCAACTTTGAAAGCGGTATCGAATCTCAGGGTAATGCAAGGCAACCCATGGCGATCAAATATTTTTTGGTAGCCATTTTGTTTGTTTTATTTGATGTGGAGGTGATCTTTTTTTATCCTTATGCGGTAAATTTTAAAGCACTTGGTTGGGATGGTTTCATTGCAGTCGCCATTTTTGTGAGCTTGTTTGTTTGCGGATTTATTTATGTGCTTAAAAAAGGCGGATTAAACTGGGAAGATTAAAATTTTTAAAAAACAAGAAAAACTATGTCAAGGCCTGTTCAATTTAATATAAAACAAAAGCCGCTCGAAAAGCCGATAACGATCGTTGATGGTCCGGATGGCTACCACGGAGAAGGATTTTTTGCAGCCAAACTCAGCGATGTGGTAGGGCTTGCAAGAAAAAATTCCATTTGGCCATTGCCTTTTGCTACCAGTTGCTGCGGCATTGAGTTTATGGCATTAATGGCTTCACATTATGATCTGGCCCGTTTTGGTTCCGAAAGGGTGAGTTTTTCTCCTCGCCAGTGCGACCTGCTGATGGTGATGGGAACAATTGCAAAAAAGATGGCTCCGGTAGTTAAGCAAGTGTACCTCCAGATGGCTGAACCTCGCTGGGTACTTGCTATGGGCGCGTGTGCCAGCAGCGGTGGCGTGTTTGATACCTATTCGGTATTGCAGGGAATTGATCAGATCATTCCGGTGGATGTGTATGTGCCGGGATGTCCTCCACGGCCTGAGGCTGTATTGGATGGATTTATGCGCGTACAGGATCTTGTTGGAAAAGAAGAATTACGCCGCAGGCATTCAGAACGATATGCGGATCTTATGAAAATGTATGGTATTCAATAAACTGCTTTAAGAATGCTTACCAATAACTTTATAAAACAAAAGCTGACTGAAAAATTTTCAGATCAGATTATCAGTTTCGATGAACCGTATGGCATGCTTACGTTTACTGCAGCAAAGGATTACAATCTAAAAGTATTGCAGTATCTATATGATGACAGTGAATTAAAATTTCGCTTTCTCACAGATTTGTGTGCCGTGCATTATCCGGACAACAAAGGCGGCGAACTTGCGGTGGTTTATCACCTCCATAATCTGAAAGACAATATCAGAATTCGATTTAAGGTTTACACTCCGATTGAAAAGCCGGATGTTTTCAGCGCTACGGCGCTGTACAGCGCAGCCAACTGGATGGAGCGTGAAACCTATGATTTTTATGGGGTAAATTTTGTGGGCCATCCAAATCTGAAAAGGATTTTGAATGCGGATGACATGGATTATTTTCCGATGCGAAAAGAATATCCGTTAGAAGATCAAAAGAGAATTGATAAGGACGACGAAATGTTTGGAAGAGATTGATGAATATTGAATAAGAATGAGTTTTTTAAATAAATATCAGTTTATCATCAGAGGCGTTTTAATCATTGGCATTATCACCTGCTTATTGTGGGTGCCTGATTCAGACGAAGGACTTCGTTTTTTAGTAGGTGCTGCTGTGGGATTGGCTTTTGTGAATATGATCGGGGAAGTGAAAAACAGCAAAACTTTAATGGCGAAGGATGAATTTGAAAATAATAAATCAGAAAGCGTAGCACTAAAATATAAGAGAAATCATGAGTGAACACATTACGCTCACAGAAGGTCATATAGAAAAAGAGACCAACACCATCAATCTCGGACCCACACATCCGGCCACTCATGGTGTGTTTCAGAATATTGTTGAGCTCGATGGTGAAACGGTTGTGAGTGCTGAGCAGACAGTTGGTTATATTCACCGCGCATTTGAAAAAATAGCAGAGCACCGTCCGCTTTACCAGATCACACCGCTTACCGATCGCATGAACTATTGCTCTGCACCCATCAACAATATGGGGTGGCACCTGGCATGTGAAAAATTGTTGAATATCAAAACCCCAAAGCGCGTGGATTACCTCCGGGTGATCATTATGGAACTGGCGCGCATCAGCGATCACCTGATCTGCAATTCGATCGTAGGTGTAGATTCAGGAGCTTTTACAGGCTTTTTGTATGTAATGCAATACCGCGAACTGATCTATGAGATCTATGAAGAAATATGTGGTGCCAGGCTTACAACCAACATGGGAAGAATAGGAGGTTTTGAACGAAATTTTTCCAACACAGCTTTTGAAAAGATAGAAAAGTTCATTAACGAGTGGCCTACAGTTTTAAAAGAATTTGATGATCTTTTTGTGCGCAACCGCATATTTATGGACCGCACAATTGGCGTGGGACCCATATCAGCCGAACGCGCCCTTAATTATGGATTTACAGGCCCTAACCTCAGGGCAGCAGGTGTGGATTATGACGTGAGGGTGCATACACCTTACAGCAGCTACGAAGATTTCAATTTCACCATCCCTGTTGGATCCACCGGAGATTGCTATGATCGTTTTCTGGTGCGCGACCAGGAAATGTGGCAAAGCCATTCTATTATAAAACAGGCATACGAAAAGGTGCAGGAATTCAAAGGCGCTGAGGCTGATGTGTACCATGCAGATGTGCCTGAATATTATCTGCCTCCTAAACAGGATGTGTATACGAAAATGGAAGCCTTGATCTATCACTTTAAGATCATTATGGGTGAGATCAAAATGCCTGCCGGAGAAGTGTATTCGGCTGTGGAAGGAGCGAACGGAGAACTTGGATTTTATTTTATAAGTGATGGAGGACGCACACCTTACAGGTTGCATTTCAGAAGGCCTTGTTTTATATATTACCAGGCTTATTCTGAACTTACAAAAGGAGGAATGCTTAGCGATGCCATTATAACAATGAGTAGTTTAAACCTGATTGCTGGAGAATTAGATGCATAATATGAAAGAAGAAAATTTAACTGCGCCGGTATTTTCTGCAGATCAACTGGAAGAAGTGAAGATGCTGGTATCAAGATATCCGGATGGGAAGCAAAAAAGCGCCCTGATTCCTGTGTTGCATCTGGCACAAAAACATTTTGGCGGGTGGTTAAGTGTTGCATCCATGGATTATGTGGCGTCCATTCTTAACCTTAAACCGATTGAAGTGTACGAGGTGGCCACTTTTTATTCAATGTTTAATACAAAACCGGTTGGAAAATTTGTTTTTGAGGTTTGCCAAACCGGTCCTTGCATGCTTAATGGAAGTGATGATATCATCAGCTATATACGCGAAAAACTAAACATAAATCCGGGAGAAACCACGCCCGACGGACTTTTTACGTTAAAAGCTGTTGAATGCCTTGGTGCTTGCGGCTATGCCCCTATGATGCAATTGGGAAAAACTTATCAGGAGCATCTTACCAAAGAAAAAGTGGATCGTATCATTGAGGATTGCATTAAAATGAGTTCAGAAAACAACTGATCATGGGAAAGAAATTATTATTAGATAAAATAAATGTTGAAGGAATCCGCTTTCTCGAGGTTTACCGGCGCGAAGGTGGTTATGAATCACTGAAAAAAGCGCTTTCATTAAAACCGGAAGAAGTTTTGGAAGAAGTAAAAAAGAGTGGCTTGCGCGGACGTGGTGGTGCAGGATTTCCTACCGGACTTAAATGGAGTTTCCTGGCTCGCCCTGAAGGTGTTCCGCGTTACCTTGTTTGCAATGCAGATGAAAGTGAACCCGGCACGTTTAAAGATCGTTATTTGATGGAATTCATTCCTCATTTGCTCATTGAGGGTATGATCATCTCATCTTATGCTCTGGGCAGCAACACCTCTTATATCTACATCCGGGGCGAATATGATTGGGTTACAGATATAGTCGATGAAGCGATCATTGATGCACGGCGCGCGGGATTGCTCGGAAAAAATATTTTGAACAGTGGATTTGATTGTGAAATCTATACTCACCGTGGTGCCGGCGCATATATCTGCGGTGAAGAAACGGCATTGCTGGAAAGCCTTGAAGGAAAACGCGGCCTGCCACGGATCAAACCTCCTTTTCCGGCAGTGAAAGGGCTTTGGGGTTGCCCTACGGTAGTGAATAATGTAGAAACACTTGCTGCCGTAGTGCCGATCATGATTATTGGCGGCGAAGAATATGCGAAAATAGGAGTGGGAAAATCTACAGGCACTAAATTGATTTCCGCCTGTGGCAATATCAATAAACCGGGTGTATATGAAATAGATATGACCATTTCAGTGGAAGAATTTATTTATAGCGATGAATATTGTGGTGGCATACCCAATGGAAAAAGATTAAAAGCATGCATTCCCGGAGGTTCGTCTGTTCCTGTTCTCCCCGCTAATCTGTTATTAAAAACGGCTGCCGGCGAAACCCGGTTCATGAATTATGAAAGTCTTTCTGATGGCGGTTTTCAGACAGGTACCATGATGGGTAGCGGAGGCTTTATTGTGCTTGATGAAGACCAATGTATTGTAAGGCATACGCTTTCATTATCGAGATTTTACCATCATGAGAGTTGCGGACAATGTTCTCCCTGCCGCGAAGGGACAGGCTGGCTGGAGAAAGTTTTCTGGAAGTTGGAAAATGGCAAAGGAGATTTAAAAGATATCGACCTGCTTTGGGACATTCAACGGAGAATAGAAGGAAACACCATCTGCCCGTTGGGCGATGCTGCTGCCTGGCCGGTAGCTGCTGCTATCAGGCATTTCAGAGATGAATTTGAATGGCATGTTACCCACAGGGAAGAATGTTTAAAAAGAAATTATGGATTAGCTCATTATGCAGATCCATTACCGGCCTGACCGGAAAAAATTTTGAATAAATGGAAGAACAAAAATTTATAAAAGTAACCATAGACGGTATCACACGCGAGGTGCCGGAAGGAACTACCATATTAAATGCGGCCCGCCTGATCAGCAGTGAAGTTACGCCGCCCGCCATGTGTTATTATTCCAAACTGGAAGGGAGCGGCGGTAAATGTCGTACCTGCCTGGTAGAGGTGGCAGCAGGATCAGAAAAAGATCCAAGGCCGATGCCCAAACTGGTGGCAAGCTGCCGTACCAATGTGATGGATGGAATGGTGGTAAAAAATATTACCAGCGAAAGAGTGCTCGATGCGCGTAAAGGAGTGGTTGAATTTTTATTGATCAACCATCCGCTGGATTGCCCTGTGTGCGACCAGGCCGGCGAATGCCATTTGCAGGATCTGAGTTATGCGCATGGCGAAGTAGGAACGAGATACGAATTTAAAAGAAGGACTTTTGTGAGAGAAGACATTGGGCCTTATATTCAACTGCACATGACACGTTGTATTCTTTGTTATCGTTGTGTGTATGTGGCCGATCAGATCACCGACAACAGAGTGCATGGCATACTCGACAGAGGCGATCAATCCGACATTTCAACCTACATTTCACAGGCGATAGATAATGACTTTAGCGGAAATATGATAGATGTATGCCCGGTAGGCGCTCTTACTGATCGTACTTTCAGATTTAAAAACAGGGTATGGTTTTTAAAACCTATGGAAGCACACCGTGATTGTGATAAATGTTGCGGCAAGGTCACACTCTGGAACAGGGGAGAGGAAGTTTTCCGCGTTACTGCCAGGAAAGATCCGTGGGGTGAAGTTCAGACTATTGACGGAAAAACAGCCTGGATATGCAACACCTGCCGTTTTGAAAAAAAGAAAACTTCTGATTGGGTAATCGAAGGGCCTACAGTAATTAGCAGACATTCTGTAATTTCTGCCAATCATTATGTGGTAAAAGAAACTCCTGCTGATCCGCTTGATAAATTGCTTCAGGGAAGAGAGCCTTTGTTGCTGATGGATATTAATCAGAAAAGCGAGGTTAACAAACCGGAAATTGATCTCAGTATTCTTCCGGGCCCTGCTACATCCACCACTTTTGTAGAAGAGAATGAGGCGAAGGAGATAGAACAATCCGATAAAGAAAGACTATTGATCAACGATCATAAAAAAGTATTGTAAAAAGTATGAGTATCCATCCCATCCTGTTATTTGCAGACAGTGCGTTGATCATCGAAAAGGTGGTTTTAATAGTAGTGATCGTTTCGGCCTCATTGCTTGTAGCAATGTATTCTACCTACCTCGAAAGAAAAGTGGCTGCCTTTATTCAGGACCGTCGCGGCCCTAATCGTGCAGGCCCTTTCGGGATTTTGCAACCTCTTGCAGATGGCGTTAAATTATTTTTTAAAGAAGAAATTATTCCTAATTTTTCATCCCGCTTTTTATTTGTACTTGGTCCCTGCCTGGCTATGCTTACAGCAATTATGGTAAGCGCAGTGATTCCATGGGGAAATACGGTTCATTTATTTGGCAGAGATATAGCCTTGCAGATAGCAGATGTGAATATTGGTATTCTTTACATATTCGCAGTGGTGAGCCTCGGTGTGTATGGAATTATGATCGGAGGTTGGGCGAGCAATAACAAGTATTCGTTGTTGGGCGCTATGCGTGCAGCATCCCAGATTATCAGTTATGAACTGGCAATGGGAATTTCTATTATCGCTTTGCTGATGGTTACCGGAACTTTAAGCCTGAAAGGAATGGTTGAATTACAAAAAGATGCCACATGGAATTTCTTCTTACAACCATTGGGTTTCCTCATCTTTCTTATTTGTGCTTTCGCAGAAACGAATCGTACGCCCTTCGATTTGCCCGAAGCAGAAAATGAACTGATCGGTGGTTACCATGCAGAATACAGTTCAATGAAACTTGGGTTTTATTTGTTTGCCGAATATGTAAATATGTTTTTGAGCAGTGCTATCATGGCTACGCTTTATTTTGGCGGATACGACATTCCATTTGTAAATGATGTAGCGTTGGCCGATAAGATCGGTACCAATTGGACGGCGTTGCTGGAAGGTGGTGTATTATTCGCCAAGATTGTTGGATTCATCTTTTTCTTCATGTGGGTGCGGTGGACGGTTCCACGCTTTCGCTACGATCAACTGATGAATCTTGGTTGGAAAATATTATTACCACTGGCGCTTGCTAATATGCTTGCAACAGGATTGATCATGCTGATAAAATAAACTTTGTAAAAAAATAAATATCACAATGGAGGTTATGGTTTCTTTCAAAAGCACTTTTCCGGTGTTTTTTAAAAAATTAAAACTGACATATTAAAATAAAGAAAATGGTTCCACTTACAGACAGAAGCCTTCCGGTTGACCGGCGGCCGATGAATTTCTGGGAAAAAATGTACCTGCCGGCGGTAGCCAAAGGTCTTGGCATTACGTTCAGGCACTTTTTTAAAAAGAAAGTTACGATCAATTATCCTGAAGAAACACGTCCTTTCAGTCCTGTGTTTCGGGGGTTACACATTCTTAACCGTGATGAAGAAGGGCGTGAACGCTGCACTGCGTGTGGTTTATGTGCCGTGGCCTGTCCTGCAGAAGCTATTACTATGGAAGCAGCAGAAAGAAAACCTGAGGAAGCGCATCTCTATCGGGAAGAAAAATATGCTGCAAAATATGAGATTAACATGTTACGCTGCATTTATTGCGGATTATGCGAAGAGGCCTGCCCTAAGGACGCCATCTATCTTACCGAAACTTTTGCTCCTGCAAATTATCACCGTTCCGGATTTATTTACGGAAAAGAAGATCTATTGATTCCAAATCCTCTTACCGATCCGGAAGGATATGAAAAAGCATTGGGAAGCCGCACCGGCACCCGTTTAGAAAATTCAAATAATACAACACTTAAGTAAATACAGCAATGGGCGCTACTCAGATAATTTTTTGGTTCTTATCAGCACTGGCCATAGCTGCTGCTATAGGTGTGATAGCCAGCCGTAAACCGGTTTACAGCGTGCTCTCATTAATAGTAGTATTTTTTTCGCTTTCAGGGCATTACATTTTATTGAATGCACAGTTTTTGGCAATTGTAAATATCATTGTATATGCAGGCGCCATTATGGTTTTGTTTCTCTTTGTGGTAATGCTGATGAACCTTAATCAGCGTACAGAGCCCATGAAGAATGTTTTTATGAAACTGGCAGGTGTGATTTCTGCACTTACACTCATGATTGTATTTGTAGCGGCTTTTGCTCATGCTGATCAGAATAATATTCCTGTAAGGCCTGGAACCAACGTGGGCCTTGTAGAAAGTCTGGGTAAAGCATTGTTCGATAAATATGTAATTCCTTTTGAAATCAGCAGCGTATTGTTTTTAAGTGCAATGATCGGAGCTGTTATCATTGGTAAAAAAGATCGTCAATTAAAACGTAACATATGAAAAAATTTTTCCTGATCACATTGGCTTTTTTCTTCCTGTCTGCATCGCAGGTAAAAGCTCAGATCGACCTGGATCATATCGACTTACAGGATCTGATTGGTAAAGTGATGAAAGTGGATAAAGGATTTTCTCCAAAATTTTATCTTGGAAAAACACCCATTGATAAGGTTTCGAAAGTGGCTGAAATTCTTGGATTAAAGAAAAATGAGGATGTGAACCGACTGTTCAAAACCTTCCGTACCGGTAGAACAATATACAAAGTAGCCGCCTATGCAGGATCGGCTATTGCCGTGTACAGCCTGGTACGCAAACTCGATAATTCAATAAAGAGTGGCGATTATAATGGTGCATTGTATTCGGGCCTGGGCGCAATTGGTTCAGGCGTAATTGTGAAATTGCTTACCAAAGGTGCATCTTACAAAGCAGTTGATATTTTTAATGACATAGCCGTAAAAAAGATCATCGATATTTTTTCAATTGAACCTGCATCAAACACAATAGGCGTAGGCCTGTATGTAAAACTTTAATTTATGGAGATCAAATGGTATTTATTTTTGGCACTGGCACTTTTTGTATTAGGTATAACAGGTGTGCTTACCCGAAGAAATTCGATCATTATTTTTATGTGCATCGAATTAATGCTGAATGCGGTAAACCTGTTGCTGATCGCATTTTCTAAAATGCATCTCACTAATGCAAATGCTTTTTCAGGATCGGTAGCTACCAGCGGACAAATATTTGTTTTCTTCATCATGATCGTGGCTGCAGCGGAAGTGAGTGTAGGGCTGGCCATCATTGTGATGTATTTCAGAAATACAAGATCTGTAGATATTAATTTTTTAAACCGATTGAAAAACTGATCGCATTTTTCAAGAATAATTTAGAACTGACTGTATGGATGTTTTTAGCTTTCTCTACCTGATCCCTTTGATCCCTTTTGCCGGATTTGCGATCAATGGTTTATTGCGAAATTATCTTTCTAAAAGCGGCGCTGCTTTTATCGGAAGCGCTGCCGTATTCATTTCTTTCATGCTGAGCGTGATGGTGTTTGTGAATGTGCTGAAGCCTGAATTCCAAACGCAGATCATTCATTATTTCGACTTTTTAAATTTTGGTAACATCAGCATTGAATTCGGATTTCAGATTGATCAGCTCACTTCCATTTTTTTACTGATCATTACAGGTGTTGGTTTTCTGATCCATTTATATTCAGCTGCTTACATGCACGAAGAAACCACAGCTTCGTTTGCGCGGTTCTTTGCGTATTTGAATCTTTTTATTTTCTCCATGCTTTTATTGGTGATGGGAAGTAATTTTCTGGTGATGTTCATGGGCTGGGAAGGTGTGGGCCTTTGCTCATATTTATTGATCGGATTCTGGTTTAAAGATCCGGAAAATAATAAGGCTGCAAACAAAGCTTTTATAATGAACAGAATAGGGGACGTTGGTTTTTTACTCGCTATGTTTTGGATTATGGCGCAGTTCGGCACCCTTTCTTATGATACATTATTCAATGGCGACAATGCTGCCCTTTTGCAACAAACTGCTGATACAACATTTCTGATCGGAGTTACACTATTGCTTTTAATCGGCGCCACTGGCAAAAGCGCCCAGATCCCATTATACACCTGGCTTCCTGATGCGATGGCGGGCCCTACGCCTGTTTCTGCGCTTATACATGCGGCTACCATGGTTACTGCCGGAATTTATATGATCGCCAGAAGTAACCTTCTTTTTGCTATGACACCGTTTACACTCACGGTGATAGCAGTTATCGGCATTGCGACTGCTTTGCTTGCAGCATTGATAGCATTAAAGCAAAATGATATTAAAAAAGTTTTGGCATACTCTACCGTCAGTCAATTAGGATATATGTTTCTGGCTCTTGGAGTAGGCGCTTTTTCGGCCGCCGTATTTCATGTAATGACGCATGCTTTTTTCAAAGCGCTCTTATTTCTCGGTGCAGGTTCAGTAATTCATGCCGTAGGAGGAGAACAGGATATTATGCAAATGGGTGGCCTTGGTAAAAAAATGAAAGTCACTTTTAGCACATTTTTGATAGCCACAATTGCAATTGCAGGCATTCCGCCGTTTTCGGGATTCTTTTCAAAAGATGAAATTTTATTGGCAGCATTTAACAGCAATCCTGTTTTGTTTGTGCTGGGCGTGGCCGGCGCATTGCTTACAGCTATTTATATGTTCAGATTGGTGGCGCTTACTTTCACCGGATCATACAGAGGCACTTATGACAAAAATAAGATTCATGAAAGTCCGGCTCTTATCACTTTTCCACTTATCGTACTTGGAATATTATCGCTGGTGGGCGGTTGGATAGGTATTCCGGAATTGTTTATGAAAGATGGAAACCGGCTCGAACATTTTCTCGATCCGATTTTTGCGCAGGCGCACAAAATTCTTCCTGCATCGCATGTAGCTCACCAAACCGAATGGATGCTTATGGGCGTTTCTACTGTGCTTGTAATCATCGCTTCTGTTTGGTCTTATATTTTTTATAAACGTTCTAAAGAAGATAAAACCGGAAACAAATTCGCGCTGGCTATGAGAAACAAATTTTACGTAGATGAATTATATGATGTAATTGTTGTAAAGCCGGTGATGTGGATTTCAAAAATATTTGAATTGGTGGTGGATAGAAGAGTAATAGATGGTTTTGTGAATGGAGTGGGAAAAGCGGTAGTATATGGAAGCCGCCAACTGCGGTTGTTGCAAAGCGGACAGGTAGGGTCGTATATTTTATTGATGGTGCTTGGTCTGATGGCATTATTTATTATTCAAATGTTTTTATAATCCTTTCAAAAGCACTTTAATTGATAATTTTTAAAAAAATAAATATCATTTTTAACCAATTAAAACAACCCGGTGTAATGATTCAGAAAACCGGATTAAACTAATGCTTCAAATGATTTTACGCCCTGAAGGGCGCACCTTTACTAACAATGCTTTTTTAACGATCCTCATTACCAGGGGCACGTTGAAGGATACTCTATGCATTGCAGCAAAGCAGGTGAATAGCTTTTTACAAAATTTACTTTTATCTCAAAAGCACAAAGAAAATTATGCTTGGTAATTATTATACATTTCCTGAACTGCTGATTTGGATCCCGTTAATTACTGGGTTGATCGCTGTGTTTTTTAAAAAGAGTGCTGGCGTAAGGTCTTTTGCTCTTTTTTCATCATTGGCAACCCTGGTAGTTGCCGTCATTAGTTTATTTTACATTAATACTTCAGCTCATCCTGAATATTTTTCGTATAACCATGTCAGTTATGTCTGGTTGCCTTATATCGGCTCCAGCTTTTCAGTAGTGCTGGATGGCATCAGTATTATACCGGTAATCCTTACCGCGGTCACATTTCCGCTGGTATTTATTGCTACCCATAATCGGCCTGTACAGCAGTCAGGCGGCTTTTACTCCCTGATGTTATTATTTCAGGCAGGATTGATGGGTGTATTTGTTGCTGCAGACGCGCTTGTTTTTTATTTCTTTTGGGAACTGGCACTTATTCCTGCTTATTTTCTTTGCAGCCGATGGGGCGGTCCGCAAAAGATTGCTGCTACTTTCAAGTTTTTTATATACACATTCACGGGTTCGTTGTTGATGCTGATCGGTATTTTGTATATCTATCAGTTTACGCCACCTACGGGCCCTAATGCTTTACATTCATTCAGCCTGACCGCTTTTTATGCTACGCCTCTAAAAGCCAGCCAGCAGCTATGGTTGTTTTGGCTATTCTTCCTGGCTTTTGCTATCAAAATGCCCATCTTTCCTTTTCATACGTGGCAGCCCGACACTTATGAACAGGCGCCTTATCCTACCGTGATGATTTTAAGTGCGGTTATGGTAAAAATGGGCGTATATGCTATGATCAGATGGGTGCTTCCGGTTTTTCCATTGGCGCTTGTAAAATTTGATCATTTGATTGTTGTTCTTTGTGTTATAGGAATTGTGTATGGCAGTTGCCTGGCAATTGTACAAAATGATCTCAAACGATTGGTAGCATGGGCATCTATTGCTCACCTTGGCGTAATGGGCGCGGGTATTTTTTCAGGAAATATACAAGGGCTGCAGGGGGCATTACTTGAAATGTTCAATCATGGTATCAATGTGCTGGGTTTGTGGATTGTGGTTGAGATAATTGAACATACCACAGGCGTGAGAAAAATTTCAGAATTGGGTGGGCTTGCAAAAAAATCACCGCTCCTGGCCATTTTCTTTTTGATCATTGCTTTGGCAAATGTGGGACTGCCGCTCACCAATTCATTCGCAAGCGAATTTTTAATGCTGAGTGGCATTTTTGAATTTAATAAATGGATGGCTGCATTTGCATGCCTCGGTGTAATACTTTCAGCGGTATACATGCTGAATATGATGCGTAAGGTTTTTTATGGACCTGTAAGTGAAGCGAGTGGTAATGCCACAAAGATGAGCGGGGGGCAAATGTTTGTACTGAGTGTAGTGGTAATTATGATCCTGGTTTTAGGGGTTTATCCCGAATTAATTTTAAGAGTGACAGAGGTGCCTGCGCAAGCGATCCTGAATCGCCTGATGGCACACGTTTAATTAAATAGTTAACAGACAGTTTTACAACATAAGAAATGAATGCAATTATCTTAACAGCTTTGTGGGGTGTGGTCATGATGTTTGGGGGTGTATTTTTCAAACAAAAGTCTTCCGCAAAATATTGGGCGATAGCCGGATTGCTAATCATATTGGTTTGCAATATATGGGAGTTTTTCAACGGTCCGTTTGTACAGATCAACACCCATGATATGCTGCATTTTAGTTCATTCTCATTGCATTTTAATACAGTGGCTTTGCTGGCCACGTTGGTATTATTTTTATTGAATGGACGTGATTTTGAAGAGATCGGATCACATGTGTCTGAATATTTCAGCCTTGTATTTTTTGTATTGTGTGGTGTGGTCATTGCTTCTTCTTACAATACATTACTGATGCTTTTTATCGGTATCGAGATCATGTCTATACCGCTGTATGTACTTACGGGGAGTAATAAACAAAATTTAAAAGGTAATGAAGCTGCACTTAAATATTTTCTGATGGGTTCATTTTCCACAGGAATACTTTTAATGGGAATAGGATTGATCTATGGCGGCAATAGTCTTGGTTCATTTTATATCAATTTTATTAATCTTGGACAAGGCAATATGCCTGCGCTGATTGCGGGTGGATTGATACTGTTGCTCGTAGCCATGGCATTTAAAGTTTCTGCTGCTCCTTTTCATTTCTGGGCACCGGATGTATATGATGGCGCGCCAACGGTTATCACTTCTTTCATGGCAACTATTGTTAAAATAGGTGCGTTTGTCGCCTTTATCAGGCTATTTGAAAATTCGTTCGGGCAGGTGCAGGGCCAGTGGCAGAATTTAATTGTTATCATAATCGTTGCCACACTATTAATAGGAAATATTACCGCTGTTTTTCAACGAAGTGTAAAAAGAATGCTTGCCTATTCAAGTATTGCACAGGCAGGCTTTATGATGTTTTCCATATTTGCTTTAAATGATCTTGCAAAAGAAGGGCTGCTGTTATATGCTGCGGCATACAGCTTTGCCTCCATTGGTATGTTTGCTGTAGTTGCCAAACTTTCAGATTATACGGTGAGTGGCTTTAATGGATTAGGGAAATCGCAGCCATTGATCGCTTTATGCTGCACGATCTTTTTACTTTCGCTTACGGGCATACCGCTTACAGCGGGCTTTTCAGCTAAGTTTTGGGTATTACTTGCAGCAGTAAAGGACGGTCACCAATTATGGCTGGTCATTTTCGCTGTATTATGTGCTGCCGTGGGTGCAGTATATTATTTCAGAGTAATTCAGGCAATTTATTTCAAGCCATCCGAAGGAGTGAATAATGAGGTGGTGTGGACGAAAGGGTTTAAATGGATGCTGGCAGTTACAGCCGTAATTATCATACTCTGGGGTGCATTACCAAATATGCTTATCGACTGGATGTATTACTGATCAATTACAGGAATGGTAACGGCATTTTATTTCAAGTTCTTACCTTCACTGTTATAAGCAAACATTTTTTTCTGATTGCATTTTCCTTATGAAAATAGCTGATTCACTTTCGCTCGCTTTTAATACGGTAAAAAGTAACAAACTTCGTACAGGCATTACTGTTGCTATCATTGCCTTTGGCATTATGGCGCTCATTGGAATCGTTACGGCCACTACTTCGATGAATCAGAGCATGCAGGAAAGTTTCGCAATGATGGGCGCCAATTCATTCAGCATCCGCTACCGCGATCTGAATATCCGGTTTGGAGGGGGCGGAGATGTGAAGAAAACTTCAGCAAAACAATTAAGGGAAAAGAAATCAAACACCCGAAAGATTATCACCTACGAAGAGGCAAGGCTTTTCAAGGAGCGCTATAAATTTCCCGCCAGGGTAAGCATCTCTCTTAATTATGGAAATGTGATCGTAAACACAGCCACGCAAAAAACCAATCCTAACATAAGCCTGATAGGCGTAGATGATAATTACCTGATGCTGAGTGGATATAATCTTTCTGAAGGTCGCAATTTTAATAAGATGGATGTGCAGAGTGGCAAAAACGTTTGTATAATTGGTAACAGTGTTGTAGAAAAAATATTTGATGGCGATCCTCAACGCGCGGTAGACCAATTGATCAAGGTGGGAGGAATCAAGTATCGCGTAATAGGTGTGCTTGAAAATAAGGGCAGCAGCGCCTTAATGAATGCAGACAATATTGTTCTTACTACCTATAATAATATACGCCGTACTTTTCCGACTAATGGTATTTCTTACAACATTGGGGTAAGGGTGAATGATATCAATCAGATGGAGGCGGCTATTTCCGAGGCCAAAGGAACGCTCAGGCCCATCAGGCATTTGCAGGTAGATGAAGCAAATAATTTTTATATTACCAAAAGTGACAGTATCGCTGAAGCATTTATTAATTCATTGGGCGCCATTGCCACGGCTGCGGCATTTATAGGATTGATCACACTGATCAGTGCGGCCATTGGTTTAATGAATATCATGCTGGTGGCGGTAAATGAACGCACACGCGAAATCGGACTTATAAAAGCCTTGGGCGGGAAAGCTAAAAGCATTAAAATGCAATTCCTTTTTGAATCAATTTTCATCAGCCTTTTTGGGGCCATATTCGGGATAATATTAGGCGTAGCTGTTGGAAATGTGGTGGGTATTTTTTTAAAGACAGGGTTTGTAGTGCCTTGGGCGTGGGTGATCCTCGGAGTAGTTACATGCACACTGGTAGGACTCTTTGCCGGTTTATATCCTGCTGTAAAAGCAAGTAAGCTCGATCCTATTGAAGCGCTGCGCTATGAATAATGCTCATTTGCAGGATTAAAATTTTCAGTTTAATTTATTGGTTTGCAATTAGTTTTTAAATTTTACAGGCTTAGATGCTTTGTTTATTTATTTTGCTAACTTGTGCATCTAAAATAAAATTTTCTGATCCACATCTTTTATAATCATTTTTTTCTTAGAATTGTGACTTTAAAAAAACCAACTAACGGTTTTATTTTTCATTCTTTAAACCTTAAACATTAAAAATTAAGAAAATGGCAGATCTTAAATCTACTGCAAGCACTCCACCGAAAGCGACTACATCAGTGAAGGCGAAAAAATCGAGTAACATTATCTCTTTACTGGCTCCGATTCTGTGCGTTGTACTTGGTTATTGTATCTGGCGCTTTGGTATTGGTGCCGATAGCAATTTTACCCAACCTGATCCAAAAGGTGGTTTCTGGCCTAATCAAATAGGTCCAAAAGGCGATTTTGCCCGTATGTATGAAGGTGGTATCATCGTACCTATTTTGATCGCATGTTTGTTGATCGTATTGACCTTCGTTGTTGAAAGATGGCTTACCATCGCCAAAGCAAGCGGTAAAGGTTCTAATGCAGAATTTGTAAGAAAGGTTCAGTTTTATCTTGCAGATAAAAAAGTGGACGCTGCTATTGCTGAGTGCGATAAGCAAAAAGGATCTGTAGGAAACGTAATGAAAGCAGGCCTTAGAAAGTACAAAGAAATGATCACCGACACGGAATTATCTACCGAGCAAAAAGTGCTGGCAATCCAGAAGGAAGTGGAAGAAGCTACCGCGCTTGAATTGCCCATGCTCGAAAAAAATCTTGTGTTCCTTTCCACACTGGCATCCGTATCTACTTTGATCGGTCTGTTAGGAACGGTAATCGGTATGATCCGCGCATTTAGTAACCTGGGTGAATCAGGCGGCGGTGAAGCAACACGTGAATTGTCAAGAGGTATCGCCGAGGCGCTATATAATACGGCCCTGGGTATCGGTTCATCTGCATTCGCGATCATCACTTACAACATCTTTACCACCAAAATCGATGGTATTACTTATGGTATCGACGAATCAGGGTTTACTTTAACACAAAGTTTTGCATCACTCTACAAATAATTTTGTGGAATTTTTTGAAAGTGTGCATCTAATCATTAAATAAATTTTAAACATGGCAAGAGCGAAGATAAAAAGGGGAAATACCAACGTGGACATGACTGCAATGTGCGACGTGGCATTCCTCTTGCTGACCTTCTTTATCCTTGTGGGAAAGTTCAAGTCGTCAGAAGCCATTGCTGTTACACCACCCAGTTCAGTTTCCAATAAAGTAGCCGCCGAAAAGGACTATTTTATGGTAACGATAGATAAAGACAATAAGGCTTTTGTGAGCATGGACGATGATCTGAAATCGGATGTGCTTGATGAGGTTATAAAAATGCGCAATCTTTCTTTCGATGAAAAAGACAGAAAAGCGTTTGAAAAAGCTGATTTTGTGGGTGTGCCTTTAGGACAATTAAAACAATTCGATCTGATGAGTTCGGACGATCAGTCTAAAGTGAATGTGCCGGGTATTCCTTACGACAGTACAAATAATGAACTGAAAACATGGATTACCGCAGCAGTACAGGCAGCACAAGGCAAACAGGTTAAATGGCTCATTAAAGCGGATGGCGATGCTAAGTATCCTACATTCAAAAAAGCTATTGACGCATTTAAGGATAATGAGGTTTATAAATACAACCTCGTTACAAATGCAGAAGAAGTACCTGAAGGATCAGAGCTTTGGAAGGTAAATATGCAGCGTTTGCTTGAAGGTAAAGGCAGCAAACCAAGTGAATAATATTAAATAACTAAAAAGGATTTACGATGGCTGAAATGGAAGTAAAAGACAAAGGTGGCAAGAAAGGCCCCGGCGTCAAAAAAGGGAAAAAAGCATCGACCCGTGTGGACTTAACGCCCATGGTGGATCTCGGATTTCTGCTCATCACCTTTTTTATATTCTCTATCACCATGGCCCAGCCTACGGCAATGAATCTCAATATGCCCAAGGATACTGATAAGCCTGATGAGAATACGAAGGTGAAAGAGTCCGGCTCTCTTACATTAATGCTTGGTAAAGGAAATGTGATCTATTATTATTATGGAAACGATCCTACCACCATGCAAACTACCACTTACAAGGATGTAAGGGATATAATCCTGGATAAGAAAAAGAAAACTCCACCCGATGATCTTTTTATCATCATCAAACCCGACAAGGACGCAACCTATAAAAATGCGGTTGATATCCTGGATGAAATGGCTATCAACGAAATAGGACGATACGCAATGGTTGACCCTACGGCTGATGAATACGCTTTGATTCAGAAAACTGAACAAGCGGCAGGAATACAATAAATTTATGGATTTTATTTAAAATAGAATCTTAGATAAAAAACAAAACATGAACGCAAACGAAATTTTAAAATCGGATCTGCTTGATATTATCTTCCAGGGAAGAAATAAAGAGTATGGCGCCTATGATTTGCGGAGAACCTATAATAAAAGAATCACCATTGCACTCATTGTAATGGTAGCGATTGTAGCGCTGGTACTCGTAGCCCGCGCCATATCAGACAGGTTTACACCTAAAGATGATGCGATCGAAATGGTTACTACCGATGCAAATCTGCAGCAATTGCAACCAGATGAACCACCACCACCGCCACCACCACCGCCACCCACTTTGCCGCCGCCACCTCCTGTGGCAACAGTTCAGTTTACTCCACCAAAAGTGGTAAAGGATGAAGAAGTGGTGAAGCCACCACCAGAAGTAAAAGAACTGGAAGAAAAAAGGATTGACTTAAAAACGGTTGAAGGAACCAAAGACCTTGGTATCGTAGCTCCTCCGTCTGAGGAAATCGGAACGCAGGTGGTAGCCGCGCCGGTTGAAAAGAAAGAAGATCCTGATAAGATCTTTACAAAAGTGGAGGTTGAAGCTAAATTTCCGGGTGGGCCAAATGCATGGTCTAAGTATGTACAACGTGCTATCAGTGCCCAGGTAGATGAATTTGGTGAATCAGATTTCGGTACCTGTACTGTTAAGTTTGTTGTGGATCAGGAAGGAAATGTAAGTGATGTACAAGCCATCACCATGAAAGGAAGCAAACTTGCCGAAGTAGCTGTAAATGCAATTCGTAAAGGTCCAAAATGGATTCCGGCCCAGCAAAACGGCCGTTATGTAAAGGCTTACAGAATTCAACCGGTTACTTTGCTTAATCCGAACGATTAAATTTTAAAGTACTTATATCAAGAGGCTTCCCACCGGAGCCTCTTTTTTTACAAAGCATGCTAATAAAGGGAGGCTTTAAAATTAAATTATTCTCTTTCAAAAGAACTTTTATCATTAAAAATTAAAAACTTTTAGGTAGGGGTTTAACCGCACTCGCCATGAAGTGGCCTGCACAGATTTTAATTTTTGGTGATTTTTGATAGTTTTGTATCACCAAACTAAACACCACAACCAACCTAATCTATAATAATTATTATTTTAAGAAATGTAATTGTTATTTGATAAGAGGTCGCTAAACCTAAAGACTAACGCAGATGAAAGTTTTAATTACAATTCTATTCTTTTTATACTTTATTCCTTCATTTTCTCAGGAAAATAAGATCATCAGAATTAACACCATTAGCCAGGAGGGGTTCTATACCAAAGGCTTCATCTATCCGCAATATGAAAACGGAAAAGTAAATTTTAAAGACGGGTCTGTTGCAGAGGCCCCGTTAAATTACAGTGTATTGAATAACCAGGTGTATTTCCTGAACCGGAAAAAGGATACTTTGATCCTTGCGCATCCTGAAACCATAAAGGAAGTTTTGATCAACACTGATACATTTTGCTTTTATAAAAAAGATTTTATTAAGAAAATAAGTCACTATTCGATTGCTCCTAATCTATTCGAAAAGAAAACACTTAAATATATCGGTAAAGAAAAGAAAGGGCCTTACGGAACTTATTCAGGAGTATCTGCCAGTGAATCGAATTCAACTTTTTATGATCATCAAAATGAAATGGTTACCTATATCGCGTTGGATGAAAATTTGATTTTCAGTGCCAGATCACAGTTTTATATAACTGTAAGTACGGACAAATTCTATCTGGTAACAAAGTCGAATCTTAAAAAGGCATTTCCGGAGTATGATGAAAAATTGAAAGAATTTATTTCTTCCAATAAAATTGATCTCGATAAGCGTGACGGAGTTTTGCAGTTAATTACCTACATTCAGGAATTAAAATCCAAATAGCAAAACGCATTTGATATTTCTTTTTCTTTAATTCTTAAGCCGGCATTCTCTCCACTAATATGTCAGGTGCCTTGATTTCATTTCCTGGAATCATTTTTAAAAAATCCCAGAATAAGTGCTTTTGAAGGGCATAAAAGTTTTCTTATGGAAATTTAATGGATTGTACATCCATATAATAAACCTTATGCCATGGATGCACAACAAATCAAACAGGCACATTTGCTGGACATTATTTTTGAAGGCAGGAACAAATCGTATGGTGCGTATGAATTACGCAGTCATTACAATAAACGTGTAGTGATCGCCCTTATGACCATGCTTGCATTTACACTTGCTATGATCATTTTTGCAATCATTTCTCCAAAAAAATCGGAAGTTTTTAAAGGTGGCTTTGTAATTCATGAGGTAGATCCGACTGCCTTTTTCGACGAACACAAGCCAGTAGCTCAAATAGAAAAACATCAGAAAATAAAAGTCGCTGCTTCGCACCATGCTACTCCACTGATCATTGAAGATGATCAGGTGACCGAAACGCCTCCTTCACAACAACAAATTGAAAAATCGGTAATTGGATTTAAAACAGAAGTTGGCGAAGCAATAAATAAGATTGAGCCACCTATCGAATCTGAAAACGAAGGCACAGGCGGCAATACCACACTACCTATAAAAGAAGAAGTAAAAAAACCTTTTGTTCCTATAGAAAAAGATGCTTCTTTTCCGGGAGGAAATGGTGCATGGGCGCAATACATTTTGAATGCAATTAATAAACGCATAGACGAGTTTGACCAGACTGACTATGGCACTTGTATCGTGAGATTTGCTGTAGATGAAAATGGTAATGTAAGTGATGTACACGCCATCTCTATGAAGGGTTCGAAATTGGCAGAGATAGCTACGAATGCTATCAGAAAAGGGCCAAAGTGGATACCCGCAATTCAGAATGGAAAGTTTGTAAGTGCGTACAGATTACAACCTGTAACTCTTCTGCGGCCAGATTAAAAACCGAAGATTTTAAATTCGCTCAAGTAATAATTGTTTAAATTCTTTGTACACTTTGCCCAAAGATATTTTTTGCGCTTCTTTATTTTTTAGTTCTTTTAGTTGATCGGGTAGGCAGATCTGCTTTTCAATGAGCGGTTGTACTTTGTCAGAAAATTTTGCAGGATGAGCCGTTTCAAGAAAAATTCCTTTGTCTCCTGCTTTATTTTGAAGTTCTTTTTTCAATGCGAGGTAACCAACAGCGCCATGCGGATCGAGGAGATATTTGTTTTTTTCATAAACATTTCGAATTGCAAGTTTCGTTTCATTTGATGAAAAACTATATGCAGCAAACTGAGACTTGTTTTCAGGAAGCAATCGAACCATTCTTGTAAAGTTACTTGGATCTCCCACATCCATTGCATTTGAGACTGTAGGAATGGATTGTTTTTTTTCAAAATAACCATGCGATAGGTATCGAACCACCGTATCGTTATCGTTGCAGGCTGCAACAAAGCCATAAATATTTAATCCGGTTTTTTTTGCCAGCAACCCTGCGGCAAGGTTTCCGAGATTACCACTGGGGACGCTGATCACAGGCGCACGCTTTTCTTTCCAGTCCTTTAAAGCAAAAAAATAATAAAATTGCTGAGAAAGCCATCGCGCAATATTGATGGAATTCGCTGAATTGAAACTGTAATACTTCGAAAGTAATTGGTCATTAAAAGCATTTTTTACTAATGCCTGGCAATCATCAAAACTTCCTTCAACTTCTATTGCAGTTATATTCTTTCCATAAGTGGTAAGTTGCAATTCCTGCCACTCACTCACTTTTCCTTCAGGAAACAGAATAATTACATCAATAGTTTCTGAACCGTAAAACGCATCGGCAACGGCGCCGCCGGTATCACCCGAGGTAGCAACAAGAATGGTAGTTTTATTTTTTTGATCTTTTAAAAAATAATTAAGGCAACCACTCATGAAGGTAGCTCCTACATCCTTAAATGCACAAGTGGGCCCATGAAATAATTCAAGGCAAAAAATATCATCATCCAATTGAATTAATGGGAAATCAAAACTCACTGTCCGTTGTACGATCTGTTCAAGTTCTTTATCCGGAATTGAATCGCTTACAAATGGCTTTATTACCTTCAATGCAATGGCGGCATTTGAATAACTTCTCAAATCTTTTAAAAAATCAGCACTAATTTTTGGAATGCTTTCCGGATAAAATAAACTTTTTCCCGGCGCCTGCCCCATTAACACTGCTTCCTTAAAATTGACTTTAAAACTCCGGTCATTCAGGCTAAAATATTTCATAACAGGGGTGTAGATTTTATAGTTGTAACATAGGTTTTGAATTCGAGTGGCACGAATTGATAGATTTGTCTCATTGCAGCTTCCACCCGAAAGGCGATGTCTTCGGAAGCGCTCAGCATAAACACGGAAGGCCCCGAACCTGCAATACCACCGCCTAATGCGCCTGCATTTTTACCAGCTAACCGAAGTGCAGCAAATTCGGGAATCATTACACTTCTGGCCTGTTCGAAAATTACATCACATAGAGAAGCGCTGATCAATTGATGATCGTTTTTAAAAAATCCTGTTATAAGCCCTGCAATATTTGTCCATTGTGTAATTGCTTTTTTAAGAGTAATTTCTTTTTTAATGATCATTCTTGCATCGGATGTTTTTATTTCTATCTGGGGATGTAAGACGGTCACGAATAAAGATGGTGCAGGAATTGAATGAATCTCAAAACCCGGACAGTTCAAAGTAATACCTCCCAGCAAGCAGGGCGCTACGTTATCTGCATGCGCAATACCACCCGCAAGTTTTTCTCCTTCAGCAGCAAACTGCAAAAGCTGCTTTTGCGAAAAGTATCCTCCTGATAATTTATTGGCTGCGGCCACCACACCCATTGCACTTGCAGCACTGGAGCCAAGGCCGCTACCCGGCATAATGTTTTTATGCATTGTAACATCAAACCCTGGTGGCTCTTTCATTTGATCGAGCATACTTTTTAATGCCACTCCTGCTACATTTAACGTTGGGTCTTCAGGTAAATTGAATGCATCGGTGTGGTGGATGTGTATTCCCGGCCGGTCAGAAATTGAAACGGTTATCCTGTCAAATGGCTCATTGATCGCCATACCCAGCACATCAAATCCACAAACCAGATTGGCAATGGTGGCAGGTGCATAAAGCGTTATGGATTGATTGTTTTCAATCATTTTGCAGCTCTTAAAATATCAGCAAAAACTCCTGAGGCAGTAACATCCGCGCCCGCGCCGGCACCTTTTATTACAAGGGGTTGGTCAATATATCGTTTTGTGTAAAACAGTACCACATTATCTTTTCCATAGAGATGGTAAAAATCGTGCTCTGCCGCTATCTCCTTCAATCCGGTTTCTGCTTTTCCATTTAGAAAAGTGGCCACGTATTTAATTTTATTGCCATGGGCATCTGCACTTTTAAAAATATTTTTAAAATGTGATTCATGATCCAGCATAGCTTCGTAAAGATTCTCGGGAGAAACATTCATACAGGCTTCAGGCATAAATGAAGTGTTTGTGATGTCGTTGATCTCCATATTGTAACCACATTCTCTTACCAGAATAAGAATTTTTCGCATTACATCTATGCCACTCAGGTCGAGCCTTGGATCAGGTTCTGTATAGCCCTCGTTTGCCGCATCCTTTACAACTTCCGCAAAGGGTTTCGTTGCATTATAATGATTGAAAACATAATTAAGTGTACCACTGAGTACAGCTTCTATTCGTGTTATCTCGTCGCCACTGCGCATCAGATCATTTAGTGTGGCAATCACCGGCAGGCCTGCTCCAACATTTGTCTCAAATAAAAAAGAAACATTAAACCTGTTGGCAAGATCTTTTAATTGTAAATAATAATCATGGCCGGATGAACATGCGATTTTATTACACGCAATAACTGAAATGCTTCTTTGCAAAAAGGCCGGATATAATTTTGCCACATCAGAGTTTGCCGTCATATCAATAAAAACGGCATTCCGCTGGTTTCCGGAAACAATTGTTTCAACATAGGTTTCCAAATCCATTTCCTCGCCAGTATTTAATTCTGCTTCCCAATTTTGAAGATCAATGCCATCATCGCTGAACAATTTTTTTCTGCTATTGGCTATTGAAACAACTTTTAATTGAAGGCGCATTTTTTCTTTCAGGTAATCCTGTTGCAATCGCAACTGGTTGATCAGCTTTTTGCCCACGTTGCCGGTACCGCATATATATAGATTGATCTGTTTATATGCATTTTCAAAAAATTCTTCATGCAATACATTTACCGCTTTCTTTATATCGCTTTCAGAAATTACCGCAGAGATATTTCTTTCAGAAGATCCTTGCGCTATGGCTCTTACATTAATGCCATTGCGGCCCAGCGCACTGAACATTTTACCGCTCATGCCAACCCTGCTTTTCATATTGTCGCCTATCACAGCGATAATGGATAATCCATGCTCAACAGTAACCGGATTTATTTTTCCTGTTTCAATTTCGTATGTGAAGTGCCGGTCGATAGATTGCCTTGCCTTCTCAGAAACCTGTTCTTCCACTGCCACGCAAATGTTGTATTCAGAAGAACTTTGAGTAATGAAGATGGCATTGATTTTTTCCTGCGCCAGTGCTTCGAATAATTTTTTTGAATAACCGGGCTGGCCGATCATCCCGCTGCCTTCCAGGGTAATCACAGCAATTCTGTTCATGCAACTGATTCCCCGGACAGGATTGCCATTTTTTTTGGCTTCACAACAAATAACTGTACCGCCGTCAGCGGGCTTAAAAGTATTTTTAACGATTATGGGTATTCGAAGATTGATCAGCGGTGCTACAGTTTTGGGATAAATTACTTTAGCGCCAAAATGTGAAAGCTCCAATGCTTCTTCGTAAGATATTTCAGAAATGATTCTGGCGTTTTTTACTAATCCCGGATCGGCAGTCATCATCCCGGAAACGTCTGTCCAGATTTCTACTGCCTCCGCATTTAATGCAGCGCCTATCAGCGCCGCTGAATAATCAGAACCTCCCCGCCCCAGGGTAGTAGTCTTTCCCTGTTCGTCGCTTCCTATAAATCCTGGGAAAATAAAAAAGTTATGATCCGAATTATTTACAAGTTCGCGCAGGTTTTTATAAGTTGCATTTATATCAGGAGCAGCTTTTTGAAAATCACTGTTCGTTTTAATATGATCTGCCGCATTGCACCATTTATTACGAATGCCGTAGGTTTCAAGGATTTTTGAGAAAATAGAGGATGATAAAATTTCTCCATAACTGCTTATAAAGTCGCAGGTCTGTGGAGTCAGTTCTTTTACCAGGAAAACTCCTTTGCAGATGTCTTCAATTTCGTTGCAAAGTGTTTTCACAGAAGTAAGGACCGAACTCTGGCTTTTGATTGGTATAGAATCTTTCACCAATTGTAAATGCCTGTTTGTAAGTGTCTCCAATATGTTTAGGTAATTTTCATTTTGATAATAGGCAAGCTCTGCTGCTTTTAAAAGATTATTGGTAACACCACCGAGGGCTGATAATACAACACAAATTTTATCATTTTGAGGAAGGTAGTTTTTGAGGATATTTAAAACCTGTTTTTGATTTTCGGCATTGGAAACTGAAGTACCGCCGAATTTTAATACACGCATTTATTGATAATTGAAAAATGAAAAAGATGTCGGTCCGCTACGGGACACGAATAAACAATCGGATGGATAATATGAAAATGTTTAACCCTTACGGGTAATAACTGTAGTAGTGCTTGTAAAAAGCGTGTGGGAAAAGCAAATATGTAAACTACTGATGTTCATACTAAGGATATAAAGATATAAGGTGAGACTTTAATATTTGCAGCATCCTTAAAAAATTTTGTTTTTGTGCAAAAAATCAATTCAGAAACCCCGCCAGATTAAAAAAAATTCAAAAAGCAAACTACCCCAGGCACTTTTTTGGCTGAACAGGGATTGCAATTATTAAAATATTTGTTTTTAAAAAATCAGCAAAAAAGTGCCTTTGACGTTACAAATGATGCACATCTAAAAGTGTAACGATTACATTTGCGATTCAAAAAAAATTTCATGTTTGAATTTCACGCCGACAGGCATCGCTATTTTGAAATGCAACGGTTGAATGCAGAGAAATATGTGATTCCATTTATTGAACAAACTTTTGCAATTCAGCCCGGCATGCGCGTGCTGGAGATCGGAGCAGGAGAGGGTGGTGTGCTAAAAGCATTTATAAATAAGGGCTGTGTGGGTGTAGCTGTAGAGTTGGATGCAGACCGTGTAGTGAATGGCAGCCAATGGCTAAAGGAGGATATTGAAAATGAAAAAATATCATTTATTACCGAAGATATTTATAAAGTTCATGAAGAGGAACTCGGCAAATTTGATATTATCGTATTAAAAGATGTAATAGAACACATTCATGATCAGAAAAAACTGATTGCATGGCTTCAGCATTTTATTAAACCCGGCGGACTTTTATTTTTTGGATTTCCACCATGGCAAATGCCATTTGGCGGCCATCAGCAAATGGGTCATAAAAAATTGGCAAGAATGCCATGGTTGCATTTGTTGCCTATTCCACTTTATAAAAGCGCTCTCAAATTGATCGGCGAGCCCAAACACAATGCTGAAATGCTGCTTGAGGTGCACGAAACAGGTTTGACGATAGAACGTTTTGAAAAAATTTTAAAACAAACAGGCTGGAAAACAGTTAATAAGCGCCACTTTTTGATCAACCCAATCTACGAATGGAAATTTGGGTGGAAACCAAGGACGCAATCATCCATAATTTCTGCTATTCCGGTGCTCCGAAATTTTATTACTACATGTGTGTATTATTCGGTGAAGCCTGTGAATCATTAGTGGATTTATTTTTGGTTCTTAAAGCCACAAGCCCTTTAAAAAGAATTAATTTTACAGCAGAACAAGAAGCACCATTGTGACAGATATCATCAACTTATTGCCCGATAATATTGCTAACCAGATCGCGGCGGGAGAAGTGATCCAGCGGCCTGCCAGCGCTGTGAAGGAATTACTCGAAAACGCTATTGATGCAGGCGCCACTTCTATCAGGCTTTTTGTGAACGATGCAGGCAAGGCACTCATCCAGGTTATAGACAATGGCAAAGGCATGAGTGAAACGGATGCCCGGATGTGTTTTGAAAGGCATGCTACCTCAAAAATTAAAAATATAGACGATCTGTTCCGCATCAAAACCATGGGATTCAGGGGTGAAGCTTTGGCCAGCATAGCTGGTGTGGCGCAGGTAGAACTAAAAAGCAAGCGGGCTGAAGACAAAGTGGGTACCTGCATAGAAATTGAAAACAGCATTGTACAAAGCCAAAAACCGGTAGCTACTGCAGACGGCACAAGCATTGCCATGAAAAATTTGTTTTTCAATGTGCCGGCACGTCGGAATTTTTTAAAGAGCAATGCTTCCGAGCTCAGGCATATAATAGATGAATTTATGCGCGTGGCATTGGCTTATCCTGAAATTTTTTTCAGCCTTACCAGTAATGGACAGGAAGTGTACCACCTCGAAGCAGGATCCGTTAAGCAAAGGATTATAAAAGTGTTAGGAAATCATTATAACGCCAAACTGGTGAGTGTAAATGAAGAAACAGATTATCTGAATATTTATGGATTTGCCGGCAAGCCCGAAACAGCAAAGAAAACGCGGGGCGATCAGTACTTTTTTGTCAATAACCGGTTTATTAAAAGCGCATATCTGAATCATGCAGTAGTAAACGCCTTTTCAGAAATGATTCCTCGCGATACTTTTCCCATGTATGTGCTGTTTATAGATATTGATCCTTCAAAAGTGGATATCAATGTGCATCCCACCAAACAGGAAATTAAATTTGAGGATGAAAAGGTGATCTATGCTTTTGTGAATGCCGCTGTCAAACACGCTTTGGCTCAATTCAGCATCACCCCTGCACTCGACTTTGAACTGGATGCTTCCATGCAAAAAAGTGAAGCGTTGAGCCAGCCTTTTACTGTCGAAAAGCAGCAACATGCGATGAGTGGTTCTTTATATAAAACCTTCACACAACGGAATCAGGCGCATTTTATCGAATCAAAAAGCAATCTTTCTTCTCTTCCTTCGCCTCAAAAAATTTCATTTGAAACTGAGGCACAATCCGAAGGAGAAAGAATTTATATGGGTGGCCCGCTTTTTAAAGAAAAACTCGAAAAAAGGCCAATCAATGAAAAATGGTTTCAGGTGCAGCAAACTTTTATCGTAGCCGAAACTCATTTTGGGTTTATGGTAATTCATCAACAATTGGCGCACGAGCGGATTTTGTATGAAAGGATGCAAAAAGCATTGCAGGATAAACCGATGCCTGTGCAGAAAAGTCTTTTTCCTACGGTGATTGAATTATCACAACAGGATGCAGTACTCATTGGTGAACTCATGCCAGATCTGAAACTCCTGGGATACCATTTGGAACCTTTTGGCCAAAACGCTTTTGTAGTGCAGGGATCACCCGCCGATTTTCCGGAAAGCAACGAAAAACAAATACTTGAAAAAGTGTTGGAGGCGTATAAACATTTCAACACTTCATTTGAATTTTCAGCCAAGGAAAAACTCCTTCGCGCAATGGCCCGTCAACAATCAATAAAAGCAGGCGTTCTTTTGTCAGCCAAAGAAATGGGAAATATTGTGAATGAACTTTTTGATTGCAATACTCCCAATGTAACCCCTTCTGGCAGGCCGGTTTACCTTGAGTTTAAGACTGATGAAATGAACAAAATGTTTGGCTTTTAACACTTCTCTCCCAATGTAGTAAACTTACCACCTTCAGATTTAATATCTTTGCAGACAATTTTTTTAAATGTCTAAAGGAAAAGTTTTGGTGGCCATGAGCGGCGGTATCGACAGTACAGTGGCCGCTTTAATGCTTCATAAAGAAGGATATGAGATAATTGGTATCACTATGAAAACATGGGATTACACATCAAGTGGCGGTGGTAAAAAAGAAACCGGATGTTGTAATATTGATAGTTTTAACGATGCACGGATGGCTGCCGTGCAGCATGGATTCCCGCATTTTATTCTCGATATCCGCGAAGAATTTGGCGATTTTGTAATCGATAATTTTGTGGAAGAATATATTGCCGGCCGTACACCCAACCCTTGTGTACTTTGCAATACACACATTAAGTGGCGTGCGCTTATGAAAAGGGCAGATGCTTTGAATTGCGATTTTATAGCTACCGGCCATTATGCTCAAATTAATCAACATACCAATGGAAGATTTTTTGTAAAAAAAGGAGTTGACAATACAAAAGACCAAAGCTATGTGCTGTGGGGATTACAGCAGGATCTTCTGGCCAAAACCTTACTGCCACTTGGTACCTATCGTAAAACAGAGATACGCAAAATGGCTGAAGATTTTGGCTATCCTGAGCTTGCCAAAAAGAATGAAAGTTATGAGATCTGCTTTGTACCGGATAATGATTACCGCGGATTTTTAAAAAGGCGCGTGGATGGTTTGGAAGAAAGAGTGAATGGAGGAAATTTTGTTGACAAAGCGGGAAATATAGTGGGCCATCACAAAGGTTATCCATTTTATACAGTCGGTCAGCGCAAAGGTCTTGATGTAACTTTTGGAAAACCTGTATATGTTACCGAAATTATTCCGGAAACGAACACCGTAGTATTGGGAGATGAAAGCGACCTTCAAAAATGTGAAATGACCGTGAAAGGCATCAACTGGCAGAAATATGATGGCATAAGTGATGGAATGGAAGCGACTACCAAAATACGGTACAAGGATAAAGGAGCATTATCTAACCTCTATGAATACGAAAACGGTGTAAAAGTGCGTTTTTATGAACATGTGAAAGGTATTGCGCCGGGGCAAAGCGCTGTTTTTTATGAAGGCGACCACGTAATTGGTGGTGGCATTATTCAGCGGCCTCAGTTGTAATTCTTTCCTTAGATTTATACTTTAAACAACCCTCAACGCATGTACAAGTACCTGTCGCTTTTCGGATTGATATTGATTTTCGCTTCCTGTAAAAAACAAAATGAAGTATTACAAACCGATTCTATCGCTGACTATTATCCGTTAAAAGTGGGTAATTATATTACCTATGATCTTGACAGTACCGTCTTCATCAATTTTGGCAAAAAGGATACTGTAATTCATTACCAGGCAAAAGATGTAGTTGATGCCGCGATCACGGATAACCTGAACCGTCCATCTTACCGGATAGTGCGTTATCTCAGAAAAAATTCAAATGATGACTGGCGCGCTTCATCAACTTATATGGTTACCTCCACAGAAAAAAGTCTTGAACTGATTGATAACAATCTTCGTTATATCAAATTAATGACACCCATCAGGCAGGATTTTTCATGGAAGGGAAATAAATACATTGATTCTTACAGTACAGATTTTGATGTTCGTTATCTCGATGATTGGGATTATGTGTACGATAGTGTGGGCATGCCGCTTACAATTAATGATCTTTCATTTGATCAAACAATAAAGGTTTTCGAGCGTGATGAATTTCTCGGCCAGGATCCTTCATTGCCGGGCACGCAGTACGCTGAAAAGAATTTTGCTTTTGAAAAATATGCAAAAGGTGTTGGCCTCATCTACAGAGAATTTTTGCATTGGGAATATCAGGGTGCTCAGCCTGGCAGAGAAGCTTACTTTACCGGTTATGGTATCAGGCTTACCATTACAGGTTCATCCATTCAATAAATGAAAATATTCTGCTGCACTTTACTGATCCTGATTTCCTTCGGTGCTACAGCGCAGCCTCAGTATTTAATTCAATTTACTGATAAAGCCGGCTCTCCGTATTCTATCAACGATCCTTCAGCCTATCTTTCCCAAAGAGCCATTCAGAGAAGGCTGCGGCAGCATATACTTGTCACTGAATCAGACATTCCAATTAATGAAAGATATATAGACAGTGTAAGGTCGGCAGGTGATGTGGTGATAATGACTAAAAGTAAATGGCTTAACCAGATTGGAATTCAAACGAATGATCCCTCAGTTTTGGAAAAAATAAAATCTTTTTCTTTTGTCAAATCCACAAGCCAACTTAAAAAGAAAGTTCTTCCTGATCCTCAAAGGAAAAATAAATTTCAACAGGAAGAAAAAGACATTCAGTTTATTAATGAAGTAAACGGTATTTCTGATTTTAATTATGGTGCTTCTACCGGTCAGATCAAAATACATAATGGTGATTTTTTGCACGAAAAAGGATTCACAGGCCAGGGTATGCTTATAGCGATAATTGATGACGGCTTTTATCAATATAAAACGCTTCCTGCATTTCAGAATGCAATGATTAATAACCAGGTGCTGGATACCTATGATTTTGTAAAACTTAAATCATCTGTGACAGAAGAAGATACGCATGGCATGTATTGTTTCAGCATCATAGCTGCGAATGATAAAGGAAAAATGGTTGGTTCTTGTCCTGATGCTTCCTTCCTGTTATACCGGTCGGAAGATATTTCATTTGAATCCCTTTCTGAGGAACAAAATTGGGTGGCTGCCGCCGAACGGAGTGATAGTGCAGGCGCTGATGTAATAACTACATCTCTTGGCTACAATACTTTTAATGACGCTTCTGCAAATCATACCAATGAGGATATGGATGGAAAGACAACAATCATTGCCAAAGGTGCGGCTATTGCGGCAAGTAAAGGAATGATATTGATGATGGCGGCAGGAAATGAAGGAAATGGTGTATGGCATTATATTACTACGCCGGCTGATGCTTTGAATGTATTAACGGTTGGCGCAATTGACATCAACAAAAATATTGCTGCATTCAGCAGCTATGGGCCAAGCGCCGACGGCAGAATAAAACCGGAAGTGGTTTCCGTGGGTTACCAAACGGTGTTGCAAACAGCAAACGGAAATTATGGAATGGGCAATGGAACTTCTTTTTCCACACCAAACCTTGCAGGGCTCGTAACCTGCCTGTGGCAAGGGTTTCAGGATTTTACTTTTACTGATGTAATGAATGCTGTTATAAAAAGCAGCAGCCAATATCATAATCCGGATAACAGAAAAGGATATGGAATACCAGACTTTAAGGTTGCGTATGAAGACCTTGCCCGGCAACGGTTTTTAAAAAATGCTGCCCAGGTTCTTCAAAATCATAAATATATTTTGTATCCCAATCCGTTTTCTGATCAGGCGCAACTGTTAATAAGCGTTGAAAGCACTGCTCCGATAGAATTTTTAATTTATGATCTGAATGGAAAACTCTGCAGCAAACAGATGGAACAATTTTCAACCACCGGGCCGCAGGTTGTAAAAATAAAGCGGGGAAACCTTTCAAAAGGGATTTATATTTTACGGTTTAAATCCGGAGATGAACTTGTTTCACAAAAGTTCTTAATTCATTGATCCTGCTTTTGCAATAACGCAGCAAACAAAGTATCGGCGTTGCATTCATATCCTTTAAAATGTTTTTGATCAAGTATTTTCAAGTCTGCATTCTTTTCGAGCCAGGCGGTGTTTTTTTTATTTTCTTTTTCAAATACGGAGCAGGTAATGTAAAGCAGATAGCCATTCTTTTTCAAAAAGGGTAGGGCATGAGCTACCAATTTTCTTTGAAGCGAACTGTACTGTTCAATTTCTTCTTCCCGAAAAAATTGTAATTGTTCCGGTGTGCGCGACCATGTACCTGAGCCACTGCACGGCACATCAGCTATGATAAGATCAAATTTGTTTTTAAAAATTCCCGGAAAAAGTGCTTTTGAAAGGTCGATGCACAATGAGTGGTATTTTTTAATTCCGGCTTTTTCAAATCGTGCGGATAAATTTTTGAGTATTGATTTTCGTGTGTCCGATACTGTTAGATCTATTTTTTCATAATGGTCAACTGCAAGAATAGATTTCCCGCCACTGGCAGCACAGCAATCCCATACAGCTAACGATGGTTTTTCAAATTCAGGAAACAGCGCAGAAATCATCTGAGAGTTTCTGTCCTGTACAACAGCTTCCTTGTCAATCAGCAGAATTTCAGATGCCTTTGTTGAAGGCGAAAGTTCAATACAATTATTATTGATGGTAAAGTCAACGCCGGCATTTTTCAATTTACTTTCGACCTGATCCGCAAAACCATTTCGTATTCTTAAAAACAAATGAGGCTGTTTCAGAAATGAAATTGAAAACAGTTCTTTTTGGATGGCGGGCTCCAATTCATGTGTAAATGGAAAAATTTTTTCTGCTTCAAACACCTCTTTAACCATTGCTAACTTTTCACTGAGTGGAGAAGTGATAGCTGCTGCAAATGCCGGATTTAATTCCTGTAACAGCGGTGAAGGTGTATTTTGAATGAGAAAATGAGCTAATACAATTTTTTCTTCCAAACTCATGGGCACTATAACCCCGGTGCCTAAACGAAAATAATCATAACAAAGCGCTGCTATCCATTTTCTGTCTTTGGCGCCGTGCTTTTTATTTTGCTTGAAATATTTTTTTATGAAAAGATGAAAAGGCTCCGAACCTTTATATGACAAAATGATCCGGGAGGCGTAATTTAAATATTTAGAAAACCTGTTGATATAAATTATTTGATCATTAAAAAGTTAAGCACACATGCTTTCAAAAGCACTTATTTTTACTTTTTTTAAAAACCAAATAAGTACTCTTTTTTAAAGTTCAAGCAAGGTCTTAACGGGGTCTTTTCCAAAAAGCAGTTGCTCCGGGCTTTCAAGCATTTGCTTTACTTTTACCAGAAAACTTACAGACTCTCTTCCATCAATCACTCTATGATCGTAGCTGAGCGCTACATACATCATTGGTTTAATGACCACTTTGCCGTTTTCAGCTACCGGGCGCTCTACAATATTGTGCATACCCAGTATAGCGCTTTGCGGAATATTTAAAATCGGGGTGCTTAATAGAGAACCAAAAATGCCACCATTCGTGATTGTAAAGGTTCCTCCGGTCATTTCCTCAATCGTAAGTTTGCTTTCCCTTGCTTTTGTTGCAAGGTCAACTACCGCTTTTTCGATCTCAGCCATGCTCAGGCTTTCAGCGTTTCTGATCACCGGCACTACCAGGCCTTTGGGTGATGAAACAGCAATAGAAATATCCACGAAATCGTGATATATGATATTGTCTCCATCCAAACGGGCATTTACTGCAGGCCATTCCTGTAAAGCAAAGCAACAGGCTTTGGAGAAAAAACTCATGAAGCCAAGTCCGACATTATGAACCTTTTTGAAGTCTTCTTTGTATTTCTTTCTCAATTCCATGATCGGGCTCATGTCCACTTCATTAAAAGTGGTGAGCATTGCGGTGCTGTTTTTGGCTTCCACCAGGCGGCGACTGATCGTTCTGCGCAGGCTGCTCATTTTCTTAGGGGTTTCTTCCCTGCTGAAAAGTTCAGTATCCATTGGCCTTCCCGGATGTTGTAGCGCACTTAAAATGTCATTGCGGGTAAATTTGCCATGAGAACCGGTTCCTTTAATTGATGAAACGTCCACCTTTTTGTCGGCAATAATGGCGGCAGCTAAAGGCGTAGCATTAATTTTTTTATCACTCTTTTCTTCCGGTTGAGGTTTATTTCCCGGATCAGAAGCAGGCTCAGTTCCTTTTTCATTGGAAACAGGCGCTTCCTTTTTTTCAGATTTTGCTTCTTTCTCTGATTTATTTTTTTCTTCCTGTTTAGGAGCGGCAGCGCCTTCGGGTTTTTGGGCCGTGTCATCAATAGTTGCTACTACATCTCCTATTTCGAGTGTGTCGTCAATGTTCGCTTTAGTATGAAGAATTCCTGCTTTTTCAGCATTGATTTCAAAGGTGGCTTTTTCGCTTTCCAACTCTGCTATCACTTCATCACGGTTTACCCAATCACCATCTTTTTTTATCCATTTTGTAAGTGTTACCTCGTTGATACTCTCGCCTACAGTGGGTACTTTTATTTCTACAGCCATTACTTTTTATTAAGATTTACAAACCTACATTAATTTGATCTATGCACAAAAGCCGCCAAAATTTCTCAGATAGAAAATGCCGTATTCAATATTTCCTCTTGTTCTTCTTTGTGCACTTTTGCATATCCTGAAGCAGAAGCCGCACTGGCAGGTCTACCTATAATTGCAAAATTAATTCCAGTCAGGTGCATTTTTAAAAATGAAGCTGCTCCCATATTCAGAGGTTCTTCCTGCACCCAATACCAGATCGCTTTTTTATACTTATTATACAATTCATGCAATTGACTTTCCGGCAGAGGATATATTTGCTCAAGGCGAATAACGGCCACATCTTTTACATTGTCTTTTTGCTTTTTTTCATTAAGATCAAAGTAGATCTTTCCGCTGCAGAAAAGCACTTTTGTAATTTCATCTGCATGCGCATCTGTGTCGTCTATTACTTCTTTAAAGCTGCCTGATGCCAGTTCTTCAATGGTGCTGTAACTTTCATGCAGCCTCAGATTAGCTTTTGGAGAAAAATTGATCAATGGTTTTCTGAAAGGCCATGCCAGTTGCCTGCGTAATAAGTGAAATAAATTGGCAGCAGTAGTTACATTGGTGATCACCATATTTAACTCGGCGCAAAGCTGGAGAAACCTTTCCATGCGGCCGCTGCTGTGTTCGGGCCCTTGTCCTTCATATCCGTGTGGCAGCAAAACCACAAGGCCATTCATGCGTCCCCATTTTTGCTCGGCACAGCAAATGAATTGATCGATAATTGTTTGAGCGCCGTTGGCAAAATCGCCAAATTGTGCTTCCCATATCACCAGGGCATTAGGGTTTGCCATTGCATATCCATATTCAAATCCTAAAACCGCATACTCACTTAATAGGGAATTATAAATTCTTAACTGTCCCTGGTTAGGACCAATATTGCTAAGCCTGTTATAGATTTCGTCTGTCTTTTCATCGCGTAAAACGGCATGGCGGTGACTGAAGGTCCCGCGCCTGATATCCTGGCCACTCATGCGCACATCCTTTCCTTCATTCAATATGCTGGCATAGGCGAGCAATTCGGCAGTGGCCCAATCAAATTTCTGATCTTTTTCAAATGTGTGTACTTTTTCCTGCAATATCTTTTTGATTTTCCGGAGTGGCGTAAAAGTTTCCGGAATTTCCATGATAGAATTAAAGAGCCTTATCAATTCCTCCTGCTGTATAGCTGTGATAGGAGAACTGATAAAATCCTCCGGCGTTGCTTTGCGCAGGCTTTGCCACCATAGTTCAGGTGTTTGGTAATTATAAGGCAAAGGATTTTGCTTTAATTCATCCAGTCTTGCCTGCAGGTCATTCCAATATTTCTCTTCCATTTCTTTTGCAAGAATGGTCGTTTCATCACCTTCCGTTTCTTCCAGAAATTTTACATATAATTCTCTCGGATTGGGATGATTATCGATAAGTGCATATAATCCGGGTTGGGTAAATTTTGGATCATCACCTTCATTGTGTCCATGGCGGCGATAGCAAACCATATCAATAAAAATATCAGAATTGAATTTCTGCCTATAAGCGATCGCCACCTGCGCAGCTTTTACAACCGCTTCCACGTCATCGCCATTTACATGAAAAACAGGAGCCTGAATAATTGACGCAACGGAAGTGCAATAATCTGAGGTGCGTGCATCATCAAAATCGGTGGTAAAACCGATCTGATTATTGATTACAAAATGCAAGGTGCCGCCGGTAAGATATCCGCGCAATCCACTCATTTGAATCACTTCATAAATGATGCCCTGGGCAGCTACCGAAGAATCACCATGTATAAGGATGGGAAGAATTTTATCATAGTTACTGTCGTAGATCACGTCGGCCTTACTTCTTGCAAAGCCAAGCACCACAGGGTCTACAGCTTCGAGGTGTGACGGATTAGGTGCGAGTTTTAAATGAATGGCCTTGCCATCAGGAGTAACCACTTCGCTGCTAAATCCCTGGTGGTATTTTACATCACCACTTCCCATTGTACTGTCCACTTTGGCTGTCCCTTCAAATTCGGTAAAGATCTGCTCATAAGTTTTGCCCAGGATGTTTGCCAGCACATTCAATCTGCCCCTGTGTGCCATTCCTATCGCCACTTCCTGCACACCATCATTGGCAGCAGTAGTAATTACTGCATCAAGCGCTGCAATGGTACTTTCGCCGCCTTCCAGTGAAAATCGCTTTTGCCCGATGTATTTTGTTTGAAGAAATTTTTCAAACATCACACCTTCATTCAGTTTTTCAAGAATGCGTTTGCTCTGTTGAAGAGAAACAGGCTCAAGCATGGTTTTTTCTGCCGCCTCGATAATCCATTTTTTCTTCTCAATATCCGTAATGTAGGTAAATTCAATCCCCACTGAAGATGCGTAACACTTTTTAAGATGGTCGATGATCGCTCTTAATTGAGTGGAAGGCATTCCTAATATCCGTCCGGCCTCAAAATGACTGTCAAGATCCTGTTCTGAAAGTCCGAAATCGGATAAGGAAAGATGCGCCTTGCGGTCTTTTCTTTCACGAATAGGATTAGTTTGAGCAATCAGATGCCCTTTTTGCCTGTAATCATGAATGAGCTTGTACACCTTAAACTCTTTGTCAAGATTGGCGGGCACACCGGCTTCTGCAGCAGGTATAGCATGGCCATTAGCACTTGCTACGGCAAAATCATAACCTTCAAAAAACTTTCTCAGGTCTTCATCTACAGTAGAAGGGTCTTTTTTAAAATCAACATAAAGGTTTTCAATGTAGGAGGGATGCGACGCAGTGATAAACGAAATATCTTTCATGTTTTTTGGCCTTAGGCCCTTAATAAATTCAGATAAAATTGCTTTCGTGCAAATATCGTTCTTTTGTTTACATTGTTTATAGTAAATGACTTAAGAATTGGTTATTTGTGTGCCGGAAAAACCTTTGAGAAATTGAGACCGTTTCTTCGTGGTTTTTAAAGTAATGATAAATTAGATATTCTTGTTTTTTTAAGCAGAATAATGTTATCTTTGCAGCCCAAAAAAATAGATTAATGGCAAATCACGCAGCAACCAAAAAAAGTGTAAGGCAAAGTGCTACCAGAAATGAGCGTAATCGTTACCAGGGTAAAACAACACGTAACGCTATCAGAAATTTTAAGAAGCTGGATAATAAGAATGATGCAAACGAACAATTGCCCGAACTTTCTTCCCGCATTGATAAGTTAGCTAAAAGAGGTATTATCCATCGCAATAAAGCAGCTAATTTAAAAAGCAAGCTTACACGCAGTATTCAGAAGCTGGAAAAGTAACAGACATCATCACTTTAAAATATTCAACCCGTTGATTAAATTTGACGGGTTTTTTTTGTTTAACGTAATTTTAGCGTTTCCTAACGTTTAAAAATTACACATGGCAAAACACTACACCCTTTTCATTTTATTGTTGTTCGGATTAGCTACCAGCTTCGCACAAACAACACATACAGAAACTTTTACCAATATACCAGCTAATGCCAGCAATTATACCACCAGAGAGTGGACGGGCGATAACACCAAAACCTGGCAGGCTACTGATGCAAGAACGGATCAACAAATTAACGGATCCCGCGCTATTACTGTAAGGAACGGATCATTAAAGTGCATGGGAATTTCAGGTGGTATAAGTTCTATTAGCTTCGATCAGGAACAGGAATTCGGAGGATCAGGAGGCAAATTAGAAATTTATATCAATGGTGATTTAAAAGGAACTTCCAATCCTACTACCACAGCAGACAATTTTTCTTTAACCAATATCAATGTGTCGGGCACCTTCGATCTGGAAATCAGGCAGGTAACATCGGGACTTCGCATTTCAATTGATAATTTATCATGGACTGAATATAATGCGGCACCTTGTGTAAAACCCACATCAGCTCCCACCAATCTTTCATTGGTTTCAAGCCCGGTAACCGTTACGGGAACTTTTACCCCGGCGTCGCCCGCGGCCGACGGATACATTGTTGTGCGTAGCACTTCGGCTACACTTACACAAAGTCCTGTTGATGGCACAAGGTACACAGAAGGCGAAACGTTTGGAAATGGGGTAGTAGCCCGCCTGATACAGGATAACAGGTTTACGGATGGCGCGTTGAACCCCAATACAACTTATTATTATTTTATATTTTCAATGAACGATGAGGATTGCAGTGGTGGCCCTGCATATTTTACTGCGGCTAACCTTACCGGTACGATAGCTACAGAAACACTTCCTCCATGCGTAAAACCTGAAGATAGTATTACAAATTTGGCTTTAACCCCATCTAATAATTCAGTTTCCGGCGAATTCACAGCATCTGATGATGCCAATCAATATCTTATCATTATTGCACCTGATTCGGTTTTAAGCCAAAATCCAGTAAATGGTATCGTGTATCAACCGGGTGATGCGCTGGGTGGTGGAACTGTAGTAAAATACAGCAATACACTGAATTTTGTTGCTGCCGGGCTACAAAAAAATACCAATTACTACTTGCTCGTATTTGCAGCAAATAACGAATGTTCCGGCGGAGAGCCTTTTTATAGCACTTTTGCTGTCTGGGATTCTGTACATACTTCTAATTCAGCTTCGGGCATTCCGGCAGGTTATTATGATGGAACGAATGGCCTTACCTGCGGTGCGCTTAAAACCAAATTGCGCGATATTATTTCAAATGCACAGGTGCTTAGCTATACGCCGGGTGTTTGGCAGGCTTATCAATATACAGACATACATAGAAATGACGCCAATACATCTGATATTATCTGGGATATGTACAGCGATAATCCCAATGGGCCCGAGCCATACACTTACACCTATCAATTGGATCAATGTGGCAATTACAGCAAAGAAGGAGATTGTTATAACCGCGAACATTCTACTCCCAAATCGTGGTTTGCCAGCGCCGAACCTATGTACACGGATGTACATCATCTATTTCCTACCGATGGTAAAGTAAATGCAATCAGAAGTAATTATCCCTTTGGTGAAGTGTTAAACGCAACTGAAACTTCATTGAATGGAAGCAAACTCGGAACAGGCAACAACTTTGGATATACCGGTATTGTATTCGAGCCGATAGATGAATACAAAGGTGATTTTGCACGGGCCGGATTGTATATGGCCACCCGTTATGAAAATGAAATCATTTCCCAAAACTGGTCGGCGAATGGAAATGCTGATCAACTTTTCCTTAGCCCAACCGATCAGCCGGATGTAAATAAAAGAAAAGCGCAGATTTATGATGACTGGTTTGTAAAACTGTTATTTAAATGGATCAATGATGATCCTGTAAGCCAGAAAGAAATTGACAGAAATAATGCTATCTATTATGAATCCGGGCAGGGAAACCGAAATCCATTTGTAGATCGCCCTGAACTGGCCTTTGCCGCCTGGCAGTGCAGTGGCCTGCTTCCTGTAACGATCACCGATTTTGTTGCTGCCAGAAAAAATGATGGAGTGTTATTAAAATGGTATGCTACTTATGAAATGAACTTCGCATATTTTGAAGTGATGAGAAGTGAGAATGGAAGCAACTTTTACACCATTGGAAAAATTCAGGGAAACAATCTTGCCAACTATTATTTTAATGATGAACAATTGCCCGAAGGCGCCATTGTTTATTACCGGTTAAAGATGGTGGACAAAGATGGCAAAGCTGATTACTCCAAAGTAGTAAGCGTAAGATTAAATAATAATTTTTCAAATGCAATTGTATATCCGAATCCTGCTTCAGGAACACTTCATATTAAGCTGGATAAAAAGCTGGAAGCAAACAGCATCCTTCAAATTGTGGATGTAAGCGGCAGGGTCGTTAAAAAAGAAATGATCCGCATGCCGGTATCTTATTTAAATGAAAATGTTTCCAATTTGCGCGATGGAAGATATATAATAAAAATACAAAGCGCCGGACAGGTGATCACCTCATCATTTGTAATTATGAGGTAATTGGCAAACATCTTATAAACAAAAACAGCGGTCTTTCGGGCCGCTGTTTTTGTTTCAAAAGCACTTTTTTGCTCAATTTTTAAAATTTATAAATCACTCAATTTTAGAGCCCTGCAACTGTTCATTGATCTTTTTGAGAAGGTTCTCTACATCAAATGGTTTTGAAATAAATCCATCTGCCCCATAATCGCTGATGGTAGCCGCTGCGCCGGGATGTGCAGAAAGCATCAATACAGGAATGTTTGCATATTGTGGCTCATCTTTAATTTCTTTACATATCGCTCTTCCATCATGCCCGCTGATAAGCACATCCAGAAGAATAAGGTTTGGTTGAAAAGATTCCAGTTTTGAAAACGTATTATCACCTCTTGCGGTCACTTCCACTTCAAAGCCTTTCATAGAAAGTAAGATTTCCATTACAGAAAGAATATCCGGGTCATCGTCAACAACTAGAATTTTGGGTTTGTTATTCACTTTTTTTTTAGAATTGGTATTTTAATTATGAATTTAGTATACTCGTTTTCCCTGCTTTCAACAGAGATAGAACCATTATGTTTATTAATAATTTTTTGAGATAGATAAAGCCCCATTCCCATTCCCGGGTAGGTTGCCTCTAACTTTCCCGGTATCCTGTAAAAGCGTTTGAATATCTTCGAAAGATGTTCAGTAGCAATTCCTATTCCATAATCAGTAACGCTTAACATCACCCAATTCTTATCTTCACTTATATCGATCCTGATTTTGTTATCGCTACTCGAATATTTGAGTGCATTTGAAATCAGGTTTTCAATTGCTTGTGAAAGCCTTTCTACATCACCTCTGATTTGCCCATCACATTCCCCTGAAAAGTCAATTTGCCGGTTTGGATGCAGCAATTGCATTTTTTCAATAATATTAGAGACCATATCACAAAATGAAAATTCTGACCAGCTATAATTTAAACTTCCCGACTGTATCCGGCTGAGATCCAGTAATTCTTCAATCAGCGTATTGATCTTATTCAATTGCATGGTGGCGCCTTTGGAATACGCACCATACTTTTCTATCTTATTATCTGTAAAGTATTCATCGATGAGATGCAGATAAACGTTAAGGCTTGTAACCGGTGTTTTGAGTTCGTGGCTGGCAGCGGTAATAAATTCTTCCTTACGATGTTCAAGTTCTTTTATTTCATGAATATCGAAGCAGGAACCGATATAGCCTGAAAACTGATTGTCATCGCTGAATTGAGGAACCCCATTATCTATTATCCACCTGTATTGACCTTTATGGTTTTGCAGCCTGTATTCTATTTTATAAGGTTCCTTTTTGGCAAATGATTTATCAAATTGTTTTTTCACTTTTGAGAGATCATCTTCATGCACACCTTGCTCCCATCCGTGATTCAATTCCTCTTGAAGCGTGCAGCCTCTGAATTTTAGCCAGGGATCGTTAAAATATACAAAGTTCTTTGCGGTATCTGACATCCATAACATGACGGGCGCCCGATTCGCAATCTTTAAAAAAGATTCTTCAAGCATCGTTGGTTCTTCGGTTTCGTAAGTAAGTCTCACGTGCGTAGCTATCAAACAGATTTAAACAAAAAATGTAATCTATACTGTGTATGTCTACCAACACAGGTCAGGCTACCACAGATTCGCTTTTTCACCACAAACTCTATTCCTAAAAAACAGAATATACAAGAATTTAAAGCGATACCACCTTTTCAGATAAAGATTGATTGATCGCTTCCAGAAAGTCTTCTGTATTCATATAATCAGTTCCTGCTTTTGCTTTGTTTCCAACCACACAAATGGCAAGGTCTTTTGTCATTTTCCCACTTTCTACAGTTTCAATACAAACTTTTTCAAGCAAATGCGCAAAATCCTGAAGTTTTTGATTGTTGTCGAGTTTTCCACGAAAAGCAAGTCCTCTTGTCCATGCAAAAATCGACGCGATTGGATTGGTTGATGTGGCATTTCCTTTTTGATGTTCGCGGTAGTGACGTGTAACGGTTCCGTGGGCTGCTTCAGCCTCCATTGTTTTACCATCTGGTGTGATCAATACACTGGTCATAAGTCCCAATGATCCGAAACCCTGTGCAATGGTATCACTTTGTACATCACCGTCATAATTTTTGCATGCCCAGATGAAATTTCCATTCCATTTAAGTGCGCTGGCCACCATATCATCTATCAAACGGTGCTCGTAAGTAATGCCTTCTTTTTCAAATGCATCTTTAAATTCATTATCATATATCTCCTGAAAAATATCTTTAAATCTGCCATCGTATTTTTTTAGGATGGTATTTTTTGTTGATAGATAAAGCGGCCATTTTTTGTTGAGCGCCATATTAAAACAACTGCGTGCAAATCCGGAAATGCTTTTATCGGTATTGTACATGCAAAGCGCTACTCCATCTGAAGTAAAATCATACACGTCCCACGAAGTGGCTTCACCGCCATCTTCCGGTGTGAAGGTCATGGTGAGTTTACCCTTTCCTTTGATCACAGCGTCTGTTGCTCGGTATTGGTCGCCAAATGCATGACGGCCGATAATGATGGGCGCTGTCCAGTTGGTTACTAAACGAGGAATGTTTTTTATTACAATCGGTTCGCGAAAAACGGTTCCGTCCAGTATGTTTCTGATGGTGCCATTCGGACTTTTCCACATGTGCTTCAGGCCAAATTCTTTTACACGTGCTTCATCAGGCGTGATGGTAGCACACTTCACACCCACGCCATATTTTTTTATTGCATTCGCAGCGTCGATGGTCACCTGATCGTCAGTTGCATCGCGGTGTTGAATGCCAAGGTCAAAATATTTTAAATCGATATCAAGATAGGGGAGGATTAATTTTTCTTTGATAAACTGCCAAATGATCCGGGTCATTTCATCGCCATCCAATTCTACTACGGGGTTATCAACTTTTATTTTTTGCATGCTTAGTTGGTTAAGATTTAATTTTTTGAATTTTGCAATTTAAGTAAAATACATGTTCAGCCCACACAGTTGAAGGATCAATGAAACTATTATTCAACAGTGGGATAAAATTTGTTTTATCAATTAAAGATTTTTGATGATTTCATCACCAAATTCGCTTGTGGTAAGCAAAGTAGCGTCTTTCATCAGATTATAAAAATCGATGGTGACAGTTTTGTTTCTGATCGTTTTGCCTACGGCATGTGTAATCCTTTCTGCCACATCGCGCCAGCCCATATATTCAAACATCATCACACCACTCAGTATTAATGAAGATGGATTCATCGAATTGGTGTTTGCAAATTTTGGAGCCGTACCATGTGTTGCTTCAAAAACTGCATTGCCTGTTTTATAATTGATATTCGCACCCGGCGCTATGCCAATGCCACCCACCTGCGCAGCAAGTGCATCACTGATGTAATCACCATTCAGATTCAGTGTAGCGATGATGGAATAATTCTGTGGAGCCAGCAATGCCTGCTGCAAAAAGTTATCTGCGATTGCATCTTTAATAATCACCTTACCGCCAATTGCCGCGATTCTCATATCCTCGTTTGCCACTGCTTCACCACGTTCTTTTTTGGTGGCTTCCCATTGGTTCCATGTATAAGTGTGCGCCCCAAATTCACGTTCTGCCAATTCATAACCCCAATTCTTAAATGCACCTTCGGTAAATTTCATGATGTTTCCTTTGTGCACTAGAGTTACACTTGGTAATTTATTGGCTATCGCAAATTCAATGGCCGCACGGATTAATCTTTCTGAACCTTCTTTCGAAACCACTTTAATTCCGATAGATGCGGTTTCAGGAAATTTGATCTTTTTTACCTGCAGATCATTTTGTAAAAAGCCGATGAGTTTTTCTGCTTCCGGTGTGCCGGTCATATATTCTATGCCGGAGTAAATATCTTCTGTATTTTCCCTGAAGATTACCATATTCACCTTTTCGGGCTGCCACATGGGCGAAGGCACTCCTTCAAAATATTTAATTGGCCTTTGGCACACATAAAGATCCAGTTCCTGCCGCAACATTACATTGAGGCTACGGATACCACCGCCAACAGGAGTTGTAAGCGGACCTTTAATTGCTATGAGATAATCTTTAAACGCCTGCATCGTTTCTGCCGGCATCCACTGTCCTGTTTTTTCAAAAGCTTCCTCTCCTGCAAGCACTTTCTTCCATTCTATTTTTTTGGAATCTCCATACACGCGTTTCACTGCTGCATCAAACACACGTACACTTGCCTTCCAGATATCCGGCCCGATTCCATCTCCTTCAATGAAAGGAATCATCGGATGATCAGGCACCGTTAGACGGCCGTTTTGTTCCATTACAATCTTATCTGCCATAATTTAATTTCGATTTATTTATTTTGAAATTTCAAGTGAACAATTAATCCATTCGTCGTCAAACTTCACACCATCATATTTTTTGTAAAAGTTGATGGCAGGTTCATTCCATTCCAATACCTGCCAAACTATTCCATTGAATTTTTTTTCTTTAGCTACCGAAATCAATTTTTCAAATAATAGTTTACCGATCCCTTTTCCACGATATGACTCAGTTACAAGGATATCTTCAAGATACATTCTGGCCCCTTTCCAGGTGCTATATCTGATATAATAAAGTGCAAAGCCAACAACTTTTTCATCTGCCTCAGCTACAAATGCCCACCATACCGGATTGTTGCCAAAGCCACAATCTATAAAGTGTTGCATATCCACCGTTACTTCCTCCGGCGCCTTTTCATATTCTGCCAATTCTCTGATTAGCATCATCATAGCTTGCGCGTCTTCCTTTTTTGCTTGCCGTATTTGAAATTGTTCTAACATAGGTTTTATTTCTATTGAAGAGACTGATCGAGATCTTTAATAATATCTTCTATATTTTCAATACCAACACTCATGCGGATAAGTCCGTCGGTAATGCCATATTGCTCGCGATCTTTTTTAGGAACACCATAGTGCGTCATACTTGCAGGATGTGATATTAATGTATCGCATGTGCCAAGCGAAACAGCCCTCACACACATTTTTAATTTGTCGATAAATTTTTTACCTGCTTCCAATCCGCCTTGTAATTCAAAACTCAACATGGGGCCGGGATGGCGCATTTGCCTGATGGCTACTTCATGGTCAGGATGCGATTCGAGGCCTGGATAATTTACTTTCGACACTCTTGGATGATTGTTTAAAAAATCAGCTACAAGAAATGCATTACTGCAATGCCTGTCCATTCTAAGCTCGAGTGTTTTCATTCCCTGCACCAGAAGGAAAGCATCAAAACCATTGCTGTTGCCACCAAGCAGCCTGTGTGTTTTAGTGATATGCCCCTTCATTAATTCAAGATCTCTGCCTACCAATGCGCCTCCTATTGCGGTGCCATGCCCGTTCAAAAACTTAGTGGTAGAATGAATTACGAAATCAACATCATATCTGAATGGCTGTTGCAGGTAGGGTGTGCAAAAGGTGTTATCTACAGCTACAAGAAGATGATTTTGTTTTGCGATCGAAGAGATTGCTTCGATATCTACACATTGGATGGTAGGATTGGCAGGCGTTTCCAGATACACCAGCTTTATTGCCCGATCTTTTTCAATACACTCCTTTACTATATTAATATCTCTGAGATCAGCGATCACACATTCGATGTTTAAAGTTTGTAATACTTTATTGAACAATTCCTGTGTGCCACCATAAAGCGAATAATGAGAAAGTACTTTATCGCCGGGTCTTAGTGTGCCGAGCATCAGCGTGGAAATAGCCGCCATTCCGCTGCTGTGCAGTAAGGTTTTTAATTGCAGTGGCTTATTATTTTTGGAAATTCCAAATGCTTCCAGCGCCGAAATCTTATTTTCTGCTTCCTGAAAATTGGGAGTACCCCAACGGCTGTAAATAAATCCATCTTCTTCGCCGCTGAATCTTTTCATTCCCTGCTCTGCTGTATCAAATACATAGGTGCTGCTAGCATATACCGGCGTGAGATGCGCATATTGCTCTCCGGTTTCGTGTCCTGCATGAATGGCTGTGGAACTAAAACCGGATAAATGTGTATTTTTCTTTTCCATTATTTTTTTCTTCTTTTAAAGAACGGCGCAAAAGTACTTAAAGCAATATGAATGGCTGTTTTGTTATCGGAAATCATTTTAAAAAATCCCGAAAAAAGTGCTTTTGAAAGAAATAGAAAAGTTTGAAAAAGTAATTATAAATTGCCGCAGTTTAATTGCCGGAACAAAATGAAAAAACTGCTTATTCAAACAGCCGCTTATAACCTTTGGGCAAATACAAAATTGCTCAAACGCCTGTCAACTGTGCCAGACGATATTCTTTCCAAAAATATGGGATCGAGTTTTCCCAGCATTTATGATACGCTATTCCATCTGATGCGGGCAGATCATATCTGGTGGAACAGGCTGCAATTGCAGGAAAATATACACTTTGCTCAAGAGCGAACAAATGAAGATATTGAAGAATTATCACGTGAAATATTAAGGTACAGTGCCAATTGGGTAGATCTTATCAAAGAATCAAGCGAAGTAAAATTAGAGCACGTGTTTGGTTATCATGATTCGAAGAAAAATTATTACAAGCAACCCGTAAAAGAAGTGCTGGTGCACGTGTTTAATCATTATACTTACCATCGCGGACAGATCGTTACCATGATGAGACAAGCGGGCGTTGACAAAATTCCATCAACGGATTTTATAGAATTTACAAGGAATTCAAAAGTGGCCGCCTGATTATTCGGCAGCTTCCTTTTCGGCTTCTTCTTCAACCGCCACCAGCGAATCGATGGTGGCCAGAACTGTTACGCCGCCCTTCACTACCTGGTTCAGCTTTACATTCAAAGGCGTGCCAACAGGCAGCAACACATCTACACGGCTTCCAAATTTAATAAAGCCCATTTCTTTTCCCTGTTCTACCTGCATGCCTACTTTCAGGTAATTTACAATGCGTTTGGCAAGTGCTCCGGCTATTTGTTTTACCAGAATTTCTACCTTATCACTTTTAATTACTACAGAATGCCGTTCATTTTGAGTGGAAGATTTCGGGCTCCACGCCACGAGGTATTTTCCTTTGTGATATTGGCTATAGCACACTTTGCCCGACATGGGAACCCGGTTGATATGCACATTGGCCGGACTCATAAAAATGGATACCTGCAATCTTTTATCTTTAAAATATTCCGGGTCTTCTGTTTCTTCAATCACAACTACTTTTCCATCTGCCGGGCAAATGATCTGATGATGAGCTACAGTAAAAGCGCGCCTGGGAGATCTGAAAAAAGAAATAATAAACAGCAGCAGCACAAGACTGATGGCAAATACCAGCCACGAAATGACCGGCATTGTAGCACTGAAAAAATAAAAGAAAATGATGTTTATCGCGCCAAAAACCAATGCTGCCAAGGCTATTGACTTATAGCCTTCTTTGTGTATATGCATTCCGGGTAATTTAAATACAAAGATAAGGTTAAGATGTTTTTACAAAGAATTATGTGCTCAGTTTGAAATTATGAAATGAATTATGCAGCATGCTGACTCATGATAAGAAAATAATACACGAATACAAATGGAACTGCCAGTAATAATGAATCGAAGCGGTCAAGAAAGCCCCCATGTCCGGGAAGCATTTTGCCGCTGTCTTTCACGCCGGCCATTCTTTTTATTTTGCTTTCTAAAAGATCGCCAAAAGTGCCTGCTACTGCCGTAAGCAGACTGATAAAAATCCAGTCAACAGTCGTGAAATATCCGGTGGCCCAACCGATAATTGAAATTACGATCACAGCCATTACAATTCCGCCAACAGTTCCTTCAACTGTTTTTTTGGGAGAAATTTTTGAAAGAGGAGTTTTGCCAAACAGCGAACCCATGATGTAAGCCATCGTATCATTGATCCACAAACTAAAAACAATACCACATGGCACTACTTTTAATAAAGTGGGATCTGAAATATGTGTATCCAGACGGATGAGCAATAGCAGGAAAACAGGCAGCGATATATAAATAAGACCTGCTACAAAATAGACCAAAGGCCTAGCCGGAATAATTTTCTTCATCAGAGCAATCAACTCTATCCAACAGCCAAAATGGACGATCAGAAAAAGAATAACAAAACTCCATTCATTCCATAGTAATCCTGCAAGCATCACTATCGCAAATACAATTGCGGTAAGGGTTCTGGTTCGGAAAGTTTTGGTATCGAGTGGCATTGATTAATTTTTTGCAATCCAGTTGTGGAAATCATTAGGATCATCAGGTTCTTTGTACACAAATTTCTGATGCACTTCTTTGCTGGCTTTATAAAATTGCCTGAATGCAACAATCAATAACAGAATTGCAACAGGCCCCCACCACAATGAAAAATTTTGTTCCACATCTTTTGTGTTGATCTTATCACTTGCGTTGAAAACATACATCATGGTAACCTGGATACCATTAAATAAAAAATGGAATAAAACAGATAACCAGATGCTCCCACTCATATAATAAATCAATCCCAAGATCACACCCAACGCAAGTCGTACCAGAAAACCGTAGTAAGAAACGTGAATCGCACTGAAAACAACGGATGCTACAATTATAGCGATTACAGGTCCGCCAAACCAGCGTACCAGAATATTTTGTAATCCTGATCTGAAAGCTACTTCTTCAAAAAGACCGGGAAGTAATGCGATGATAAATAACGAAATGATATATTTTGGAAAAGAATTTATGTTAATAAGTGCCTGTTCCTGTACACGGCGCGATTCTTCCCAGGCTTTGAACTTCTTTTCCCAATCAAGTGGTATAGGTATGATCTTGTTCAATTCAGCCAATGCTCCGCCTAATGGAAATACAAGAATTAAAATGGCAATAACCCACAGAATTTGTTTGCCCGAAATACGGGTTTTAAACCCGATAAATTGATTCACATTGCGGTAGCAGATCATTGCGAAAAAAATTACCGGAAGGAAAAAAATGAAGAGGGTAGTAACACCCTGTATCGCCATCATGGCGTAATAATTTTCAGGTTTCAGCATTTCTGCCTGAATGGACAATACCGAAGAGCCGGTCATTAATACCCAAATGATCATAGAGACAATGGTTGCCATTACCATTCCAGCGCCCACCAATCCGAGCAGGATAAACAATTGCGCCGGAAAGCTAAAATTTCTGGAATTCTTGTCTGTGATCATAGCTATTTTTTTAAAGTGCGTAAATTTACAGCCTGTTTTAATGTATTGCAAAAAGAAACAGGCATATAAATAAATTATACAGATTGGTAAAAATAGCCGATATAGAATTACCCGACTTTCCCTTGCTGCTTGCTCCCATGGAAGATGTGAGCGATCCGCCATTTCGCGCTGTGTGTAAAGAAAACGGCGCCGATCTGATGTACACCGAATTCATCAGCAGCGAAGGGTTGATTCGTGATGCCATCAAGAGTAAACGCAAGCTTGATATTTTTCAGTATGAAAGGCCGGTAGGTATTCAAATTTTTGGTGGAGATGAAGACAGTCTGGCCATGGCCGCTAAAATAGTGGAAGCCACCAATCCTGATCTGCTCGATATAAATTTTGGTTGCCCTGTAAAAAAAGTGGCTTGCCGCGGAGCCGGAGCGGGCGTATTAAAAGATGTGCCGCTCATGTTAAGACTTACCGATGCGGTGGTAAAAAGCACATCACTTCCTGTAACAGTGAAAACGCGACTCGGATGGGATGAAGATTCAAAGAATATAGAAGAAGTGGCCGAACGACTGCAGGATGTGGGTATTAAAGCGCTTGCCATACATGGCCGCACACGCACACAGATGTATAAAGGCACGGCTGATTGGACTTTGATCGGGAAAGTAAAAAATAATCCACGTATCAAAATACCCATCTTTGGAAATGGCGATATTGATTCACCGCAAAAAGCGGTAGAGTATAAAAATCGTTATGGTGTAGATGGGATCATGATCGGAAGGGCTGCCATTGGCTATCCCTGGATCTTCAGAGAGATACATCATTTTGTAAATACAGGTGAAACATTGCCACCTCCAACCATTTCAGAAAGAGTGGCTGTTTGCAAAAATCATCTGACTAAATCCCTTGAATGGAAAGGACCTGTGGTTGGAATAAATGAAATGCGAAGGCATTATACAAACTATTTGAAAGGCATGCCCAACATTAAGGAATACCGTGGTAAACTGGTAACACTCAAAGAGCCGGAAGCTATCTTTGAAGTGCTTGATGAGATTGAAAAACATTACCAGGGTTTTGAATTTGAACAAACGCCAATCGAACTTATCAACTACCATGAAAAATGCCCTGTATAATTTTAAGTTTTAATGAATCATAGCGATACAGATTTTATGAAGCAGGCATTGCGCGAAGCACAAAAAGCTTTTGATGCAGATGAGGTGCCTGTAGGAGCTGTGGTCGTAATACAAAATCGCATCATTGCGCGCGGATATAACCAGGTAGAAATGCTGAAAGATGCCACAGCACATGCCGAGATCATTGCGCTTACTTCAGCGTTCAATTATGTAGGTGCGAAATATTTACCCGATGCAATTTTATATGTAACAGTGGAGCCCTGTACCATGTGTGCGGGAGCATTGTACTGGAGTAAAATTTCACGGGTGGTTTATGGCGCTTCCGATCCAAAGCACGGAGGTTTATCATTGCATGAAAAAATATTACACCCTAAAACAGAAATTGTGTCCGGAGTTTTAAAAGACGAATGTAGTCTGTTGATGAAAGAATTTTTTGCAGCGAAGAGGTAAAGGAAATAAGTTTTCTTCAAAAGCACTTTTATATTCTTTTTCTAAAACGTAATTGATGAAATCATTACCACAGCAAAAAAGTGATTTGTTTTTTTGGGTTAAAGAAAATTCTTTCCTTGCCTGGCTGGCTGCTATAAAGCTTCGACAGAAAAATATGGCGATCACTATTGGAAGAACAATTCATCTGCATAATTGCACAGCGAAAGATTTTTTAAATAATGAAGATTGGTTGAGGCACGAGTTGGTTCATGTCCGGCAGTTTCAGCAATATGGGTTTGTCAGGTTTGTTTTTCTTTATTTGATGGAAAGTATTCGCAATGGGTACCATAATAATAAGTTTGAAGCGGAAGCGAGAAAAGAGGTATCAGCTAATGAGCGATTTGAACCGGGTAAATTTTAAAAAATCACTGAAAAAGTGCTTTTGAAGCAAATGGTTGAATGAGATTGTTTGCTTAGAAAGATTTTTAATAAAGGATTCAAATTTATGATGCCTTCCCGATTTGCTTCCAAATCGCTATTGTAAAAAACATAATCTTAGCTGAAAAAAAATTGCCATAAAAAAACCTTCCGTTTCGCGGAAGGTTTACAAATTTTATACACCGGATTTATTTTGCATTTGCATAATGTTCTGCCACTTTTTTCCAGTTCACCGTATTCCACCATGCATTCAGATAATCAGGCCTTTTGTTTTGATACTTCAGATAATAGGCATGCTCCCAAACGTCAGTTCCAAGTATAGGCTTACAATGGCATTCAGCTATATCCATTAAGGGATTGTCCTGGTTGGGTGTTGAACAAATTGTTAGTTTGCCGTCGTGTACGCCAAGCCATGCCCAGCCACTGCCAAAGCGCGATGCGCCGGCTGCATTGAATTTTTCTTTCATTGCATCAAAACTTCCAAAGCTTTCGTCAATAGCTTTTGCAAGTTCGCCTTCGGGATTGCCACCGCCATTTGGCGACATGATTTCCCAGAAGAAGGTGTGATTCCAGTGCCCGCCTGCATTATTACGAATGGCTGCTCCTGCTTTTCCTGCACTTTTAAGGATTTCCTCCAACGACTTATTTTCATATTCAGTGCCTGCTATCGCTTTGTTCAGGTTGTTTACATAAGCCGCGTGATGCTTATCATGATGTATTTCCATGGTTTGTTTGTCGATGTGCGGCTCCAATGCATCGTAAGCGTATGGAAGATCCGGTAATGTGAAAGCCATAATGTAAAAATTTTAATATTGTGAAAAATCTATTGAGTCAAATTTACCGGTAAATAATGGCATCTAAATAAATAAAACAATAATTTACTCTTTGCGTAAATCTGAATTCGAATGCTGTTTCACAAATTTTATGCCCTTGGAAAGATTTAAGATTTAAGATTCAAGATTTAATCATTCCCGCCACGGCGGGCAGGCATCATTTATAATTCATCATTCATAATTCATCATTCATCATTCATCATTCATCATTCATCATTCATCATTCAATTTTACCTACATCCCTTCGGGATACCAAATCGGTTGTCCTTCTTTGGGTGTTGCTTTTTTGATAAATTCTCTGATGGTTTGATTACTGTTTTTAAGATCTTCTTTGCGCAGATACATCATGTGTCCGCTGCGGTAGCCGTGCCATTCGATGCGGTCTTTCAGTTTGCCGTTTTTATCAATTTGCCATGTGTCATACTTCGCATTAAAATAATCACAGGCTCCATCATAGTATCCTGAAAGTACCATCAAATGCAGTGCAGGATTAGACATCATCGCATCGCTCAATTGCTGGCCGGTGCGGTTGTAATCGTTGTTCCATGGATGCACAGGGCCGAACATGTAATATTTCAGATCTGTTTCAAATCCAAGGTCATTTCTCAAATAAGAATTGATCGCAGGTGTAAATGAATTTAACCACGATGTAAGTTCAGCATTGTAATCGGGCGACATGCCGGCATCCATCTGATCAATTCCAAGATAGCGGCTGTCAAGCCTTCCAACGGTGTAACCTTTTTCGCGTAGCAGATCTTTCCAGAAAAAATTCGGCTTTATCACTAAATTATTCTGAATGACATGTTCTCTTTTTAATCCGGAATATTTTGCCACCATATCCGCAATTGAATTTTTTTCTGCAGCGCTTATCATGCCTCCTTTTGCAAGAGCAGGCACATATTGATCGATGGTGAATTTTTCAACCTGCGGCAATACTTCCAGCAGGTCTTTGCTCTGCAGATCAGCAGGCAATTGCTTGTGGTACCAGGCTGTGGCTGCATAATAAGGGAGCATTAAAGCATCATTCACCGGACCTTTGCGGTCAATTCCAAGATCAGTAGGTGATACCAGTATCACACCATTAAAGTAAGCCCACTCTGCATTTTGCAACCTGTTTGCAAGTCCTGAAACACGCGTAGTTCCATAGCTTTCGCCTATGAGAAATTTTGGTGATTCCCACCTGTCGCTTCTGGTCAGGAAGGAACTGATCCATGATGCCAGATAAGTTACATCCGCATTTACTCCGAAGAATTTAGATTTATCAACGCTTTTATCCAAAATTCTTGAAAATCCGGTATTGACAGGGCATACGAAAACAATATCAGCAACATCCAAAATAGAGTAGGGGTTTTCTTCCACTCCAAACGGTTGAACAGGATATCCTTCGTCAGATATTTTTAACCTTCTTGGCCCGGTAAATCCAATGTTCATCCACACACTGCCGGTACCTGGTCCGCCATTGAACGAGAATACAATGGGCCTGTTGGCCTTATCTTTTATATCATTTCTCGTATAATAAACATAAAACAAGGAAGCGATCACTTTTCCATCATCATCCCAAACAGGCTGTGTCCCTGTGGTGGCCGTATAGCCAAAGCGAACGCCATTAACCGTAAGCTGATGCTGTGTGGTGATTGCTGTATCCGGCGGAAGCCGTAAATCACCGGGATTTGGCTTCATTACTTCCTTTGGTTTGTTTGCATCAGGTGGCATATTTTTTTGCGCCGATGCATACACAAGTCCTAATGACAATAAAAAACTAAAACAAAATTTAACTGCAAGCAGGTTGAGATTTTTCATTGAAAAAATTTTGGTTAAGAAAGGAAAGTAAATTTAAGAAATAGAGAAACTATCTTTTAAAATAAAATGATCAGCGGCTGAAAGACACGGTTACCTTAATAGAGTACTTGAGGCAAAATGATTTCTTTCAAAAGCACTTATTTCGGGATTTTTTAAAAAAGTATTAAGGCACAGGATCATGGCCATGCCCACCCCAGGGATGACACCTGCCTATACGTTTGATTGAAAGCCAGAGACCTTTGAAAGCTCCGTATTTTTTAAATGCTTCGAGGCTGTATTGAGAGCAGGTAGGTGTATAGCGGCATGATGGGCCGAGCCAGGGAGAGATAGCCAACTGGTAAAACCTGATCAGTCCAATAAAAGGTAATGCGAGCAATTGCCTGAACGTCATTCGGCAAAATTACAAAGCATTAAAAGTTTTTGTCTGTATAAAACATTAATGTTTAGACAAGTTGCCGATGATGATGGCAGCCATCGCCAGTGCTGCATCTTTCAATGCGTTGGTTGTGTAAAGCGACCTGGCAGCGTGACCGGAAGAATGTATGATGCCAGGGATATCCACTCCCGCAACAATAAGAATAAGCAGAAGCGCCAGCAAATAACCGGCAAGTCTTGCATAGCGGTCAATAATAAAAGCAACAGCACCCAGGATGAGGCATGCGCCTGAAATGTAGGTAAATACGCGCGCTGCAGGAATAAAATCAGGTACGTTGGTAGCCATATTTGCAGCATTTAGTATCTGGCTAGCACCAAATAGGCCAATGATAATGCTGAATATATAAATCGCAACAGTGGAGGAAATCGCTTTTTTCATCGGATCATTTTAAATCGTGAGACCTAAAAATAATATTTATCTGATCAAAGTAACAACTCCTTTTCTGGTTACAGCGCCGCAATCAGTTTCAGCGTTGACGATATACACAAAAACATCCGCATCCTGTTTCTTACCCTTGAAGGTCCCATCCCAACACTTTGCCGGATCCAAGCTTTGAAAAACAAGTTGCCCGAATCTGTTAAACACCCTCAGGTCATATTTTTCCATACGACCCCAATTGCTGATCCCAAAGCAATCATTGATGCCGTCTCCATTTGGCGTGAACGCATTGGGCAGCTCAAATAAAATTTTTCCGGTAAAATCAACTTTTACACTCACTGAATCCCTACTGCTGCAACCATTTACATCTGTAGCGGTCACTACGAAATTTGTATTTGAAGAAGGAGTTGCTACGGGGTTGTAAATTTTTGGATTATCCAGGTATAAAGCAGGCGACCATTCATACGATCGGGCATTTCCCAGCGCGGTAAGCCTGCTGAAAGGCTGTGAGCAGGTGATGTTATTAGAGCTGGATGCTTTTACCAAAGGAACAGGAAGCACTTCTATGACCGTTTGAAGCGTGTCTTTTTTGCCACAATATTTTTCGCTGATCACTACGGAAAAAGTGGTGGTTGCGGTTGGTGATGCAACAGGATTGCTGATGTTGGGATCACTTACCAGGCTTGCCTGCAGCCACTGATAGCTATCGCCTCCTGAAGCATTTAGCTGCACCTGCTCTTTCAGGCAGATCTTTGAAGAAGGTGAAATGGAAAAGACAGCTTCAGGCACCGTTGTAATAAGCACGGAGTCATAATAAGTGCAATTATGAATATCTGTGACCTTTACATGGTACAATGTACTAGATGCAGGGGTGGCAACCGGAGATGCACTGTATGGATCGTTAAGCGAAGCCAAAGGCGACCACTCATAACTGGTTCCTCCGGATGCAAAAAGCTGAATGGGAGTCTGCGAGCAAACTGTTGAGTCATCAGAAATTTTAATATCTGCTGTATATACATTCACTTTTACAGTGTCCACTGCTTTACATCCCTGTGTATTTTTTACTTCCAAAGCAAATACAGAATTCTCATTGATGATGGCGGTGGGAGTAGCCGTATTGGATCCGCTTAATAAATTGGAAGGTGACCATGAATAAGTAGTTCCACCGGACGCAAATAAATGCATTTGAATTCCTTTACAAACGGATGTATCGGAGGTTCTGCTGATCACAGGCAAGTCATAAACATTCACCAGTACGGAATCTTTAGCAGAGCAGGTGGGTGACTTGATGGCTGTAACATAATACCTGGTTGAAGCAGATGGTGTTGCAACGGGCGTTGCAATAATTGGGTTACTTAAACCAGATGACGGCGACCATTGGTATTGGTTAGCACCTGACACATTTAGCTGCACTGAACTATTTTTGCAAATACCGGTATCGGATGATTTCTGCAATTTTATGATCTCAATATTTACCGTAGCGGTTGCACTGTCCTTACATCCATTTTTATCTGTAGCAACCAACTTTATGTTATAGATTCCTTCTTTATCAAATTCATGATCGGTGTGCTGAACCGTAGCATTCTTGCCATCTCCAAACTGCCATTGCCACGATTGGATCGGATCTTTCTGCACAAAGTCAAGGCCTTGAAAATTTACCAGGTTACAATTAAGGATCTGATCATTAATACGGATAGAATCAATATTTTTTTTAAAAAGAACATTGTTTACCGCGGGTGAAAAATTCAGAATGGTTTTGCCTGCCTTGCCGGGTGTGCTGCCATAGGGATTATTTCCTTTATTCACACAGACGCCATTAAGACCGCCATTTACATTGATGGTATAAGAGCCTGGTACAGCAATATTTGAAAGTGCGACTACACCTCCACCGCCTCCTCCACCTGGCCCGTGAAGTAAAGGTTTAAAAGTGTGATCAGCACCTTTGCCGCCCATTGCTTCAATGGAAACTGCTGATGTGTTTTTTAAATCAATAAAGATCGAACCACCGGCGCCGCCGCCTCCCATTCCATCTTTACATTCTTCAGGAGAAGGAGCCTCCTCTGCATTGGTGCCATTTGATTTTATTTTAAAACCATTTGCGGTTAAATTATTTGCAATCAAAATTATAATTCCACCACCATTACCCGCGGGATATTCTCTGTCGTCGTTCGCATGTCCCATTCCTCCACTTCCACCCAGAAACAGCTTATTTAATGCTGCACTATTAGCCAGTGCTTTCCCACCTAATCCTCCAAGGTTTTCCGCTACTATTTTACCTTCTTCCCATTGATCGCCGCCCATGCCTCCTTCTCCGCCATTGCCACCGCCACCACCTCCGCAGTTGTGTGCATTTCCACCACCACCACCATTTGAAGATGGACCGCGACCATAATTTATATTGTCGGGCAACAAAGAAATACTTTCACCTTTCTCAGCGCCGTTATTTGAATTAGCATCATAAAAATAGCCGGTGGCATTAGTAGTTACCTTTCTGTTGTGCATAGGTTTTCCTGATCTGAACCCTTTGCCGCTCACATCAATATCAGCTTTTAAGGTAACCGTCCCACTCGAATTTAAGATGAGAACCCCTCCCTTTGAACCATCCCAGGGAAGGCAGGTTATTGGGTTCGAAAAAGTAACGTCTCCAAAATAAGGCACACGCACCAGCTGCACTTTTCCGTCAGCTATATCATATTGCCTTTCAGGAAGAAATAGTAAGCGTAGTGTGTTGCCGTCCTTTGATTGGATAATATTGAATTCGTAATTGCCAGAATTATTATAATTACTGATGTTTCCAAACGTGGAGGTATTAGTTTGATCAATGGCAGCGCCTTTCATTTGGATGATGACGACCGTATCTCCTGGGTCATAAGCCGATGCATCTGCTACTATGAGTTCGTTATTACAAGATCCATAGTCTAGAACTTCCGTGTAATCGTTAATGACCTCTTCGGTAGTGCCGCACGGAGCTAATGTGAAGTTACAATCCGAAACCGTTTGATTAATAGAAGCGGATCCGATCATGTGTCCATCAAAGTTTGCATTCCCCTGTTTGTTTTTAAGATCATCAAAAGTGTAAGCAGCAAGAAGTCCTGGCTGGGATGTTGGCGAAGGTATAGCCTGATTCATATAAGCCTTCAGTTGGGTTTGTGACCGGGCTATATTCCATATTCTCACATTATTAATATATCCAAAGAATTGCTCATCATGATATTGGTAAGAATAATAACCGATGGCTGTAATAATTCCGTTTTGAACCAAATTTCCGGTAGCGGCCACCTTCGAAACGAGATAGCCATCCCTGTAAAATTTTAGTTGGCTGCCATCGTAAGTCATGGCAATGTGGTACTGCTTATTGTCTTCGATCGGACACACCTCAGGTGTTCTAAAAAAGCCATTCGAAGTTGTAATCGCTCCATAGTTCGGACGCAAAAGATAATTGGCATCAGAAGGATCGGTATGTTTGGAAACTATATCACCTGTGTTAAACACAGGGTTATTTTTTGTTTGAAGGATCATTGCCTCTACCGTCAGTTGATTTCCCGGAACTGCTACATTCCCTATCTGAACTGCTGAACCTTTTGATGGTGTATAAAGCCAGTTGGAGCAATCAGATTGGCTGAAACCATATTGGCTTATAAATATAAAAATGCATAACAGTATTCTCATAAGAAGGCAGCAGGATGTAGTTAATGTGGTAAAAAGACAAATTAACGTAAAATGCAGATGAATTATAGGAAAATGTTCAATTCAACTTTCTTTTCGTTTAATTAAAAACGTCTGGCATCGGAAAATTAGTGCGCGTTAGGTTAGTCGGCGATCAAATTCCGGTGTAATTCTGAGGTGTGATCTTAAGTAATTCTTTTTTAACCTCAGCAGAGACTTCTAATGTATCAATAAACTCTTGTATGCTTGCTTTATTTATATGAGCATTTCCACGTGTAAGCTGCTTAAGTGCCTCGTATGGATTTGGGTAATTTTCCCGGCGCAAAACCGTTTGTATGGCTTCTGAAACAACTGCCCAATTTTCTTCAAGGTCATTATTTATCTTCGATTCATTCAAAACCAATTTATCTAATCCTTTAACCAGAGATCCGAAAGACAATAGAGTATGCGCGAGAGGAACTCCTATATTCCGTAAAACTGTTGAGTCTGTGAGATCACGCTGCAAGCGGGAAATGGGCAACTTGGAAGAAAGATGTTCGAATAGGGCATTCGCAATTCCGAAATTTCCTTCTGCATTTTCAAAATCTATCGGATTTACTTTATGTGGCATAGCGCTGCTGCCCACTTCATCTTTTTTTAGCTTTTGCTTAAAATAATCCATGCTGATGTAAGTCCACATATCACGGCACAGATCTATTAAAATATTATTGATCCTTTTTAAGCAATCAAATTGAGCTGCAATGAGGTCGTAATGTTCAATCTGCGTTGTAAACTGCTGCCTTTGAATTCCTAATTTGTCTTTTAAAAATTCATCGGCAAATTTCTTCCACTTCACTTTTGGAAAAGCGATATAATGCGCATTAAAATTACCTGTTGCACCTCCAAATTTTCCGGTAAATGGAATATTTGATAACAACTTGATCTGATTTTGAATCCGGTCACAAAACACCATTATTTCTTTTCCAAGGCGGGTAGGAGAGGCGGGCTGTCCATGTGTGCGCGCCAGCATAGGTATATGTTTGTAATCAGAAGAAAGGTCTTTTAGTTTTTCTAAAAGGTGCTTTAGCTGAGGTAGATACGATTCTTCAAGCGCGTCTTTCCACATCAATGGGAATGCAGTGTTATTTATATCCTGGGAGGTAAGGCCAAAGTGTACCCATTCTTTATGTTTTCCCAGGCACAGTTGATCCAACTTTGTTTTAATGAAATATTCAACAGCTTTTACATCGTGATTTGTGATGTCTTCAATGCCCTTGATGTTAGACGCATCTGCGGCCGAAAATGCTGATGATATAGATGCTACTTTCTTCCTGTCTTTTTGAGAAAGTTTAAAAAGATCTTTTTCAGCGAGGAATAAAAAATAAGCTACCTCAACTTTCACGCGGTATTTAATAAGCGCTAATTCAGAAAAGTAATTACTCAGATTTGAGACTTTGTGAAAGTATCTTCCATCGATCGGTGAGATGGAAGTGAGAGTGGATAATTGAATCATTGTAATTTATTTTTTCTAATGCCGAATAAGTTTATTTGCAGATCGTAGATGGCTGGGCTTCTCACTCCCGTAAAGGGCTGAACATATACCTCGCCTGCTTCTTTTAAATAGAATTCAAATCCCTGCCTGTTGAGTATTTGAAGCATTTCAATAAATTCATTATTCTCATTGAAGGTTCCATGATACTCAATAAAAATTTTGTCAACATTTTTTAATCTTGGTTCGATATCTTTAAGTACGCGATATTCGGCACCTTCAATATCCATTTTTAGGAAATCGATATGGCGATCAAGAAAATTATATAATCTGCAAGCCTCGATAGATTCAGCATTAATCATGTTTTCTTCTACCCTGCTTGACATGTTTCCCTCAGAATAAAAATTGAGCTTGGTATCATTATCCCACACTACTTTATTAAGAATGGTTACTTTTTCAAATCCAAAAGAGGCCACGTTTTTTGATAGAATCTCAAAATTTTTCTTATCTGGTTCAAAAGCGGTGAGTTCGGCAGTGGGGCAAAGTCTTTTCAAATAAATTACACTCATGCCTATGTGAGCACCGCAATCAAGTATTACTGCATTTTCTGGAAGTGATTGTTTGTAAATCTCATGCGAAAAAATTTCCTCCACGCCCATAAGAAAATCAGGACCCCCTCTGTAATAGAAAGTTTTCCCAAAGAGTTTTGTGGTATGAATCTTATTTGACGGTACGTGCTTAAGATAAGTTTTATGAATCGGATTAAGCCTGAATTTCTTGGAAGGACTGATAATTCTTTTTATCCGCATAGAAATGCCTTTCGAAAGATTGGATAGAAAAGAAGGTTGTGATTCCATTAATTTTTGGCGCAAAAATAAACTTATAAAATAAACATTTTTCCGTCGTAAAAAATATCTCTTAATTACAGATATCTGCTGATCTTTCCTTTTTTCAATAATCTTTGATATATGCTGGGCAAATACTTCTTAATAAAAAGCTTGGCGGTCCATCCTGCGGTCTGGTCGTGAAACTTTTTATAGTAATAATCATCCATTTCTGAAAAATTCAAATACCTGGGATATTTCTTTTGCAGGTATTCGTAAACTGCATCGCGGTTTTTCTTTTGAACTACCCTGATCATTGAATTGCTTCGCACTCTGTATTTCTGAATAATGACTCCTTCCAGGTAATAAAATTTTTTTTGATGGAATGAAGCTCTTAACCACATCTCCCAATCCTCCATCCCCATTACCGGCATGTTTTCATCAAAACCGCCTATATCATCAAATAAGCGCTTTCTTACAAGCGTACACGCATCAATGTAATTAAAACTCATGAGCGTTTGAAGGTTGAAAGCTTTCGTAAACCAAAGGCCACCCTCGTTACCAAAAAATTCAGATTCACCATATACAATATCAACTTCCGGTTGCTGCTGTAATATTTTAATGCCCTTTGTCAAATAGCCATCTGTTAATAAATTATCAGCATCAAGGAAGAGAAGGAAATCACTTTTGGAAACCGCTATGCCTGCATTGCGTGCACTGGCCAGGCCTCCGTTATTCTTGTGTAATACAGTATGGCCTGTTAGCTTTCCTAAAACTTCTTTGGTTGCTTCATCTGTACTGCCATCATCCACAACGATCACTTCATGCAGAGCCGGATTATATACCGCTTCAACACTTGCAATGGTTTCGGACAGCAAACTACCCATGTTGTAGCAGGGTATTATGATTGATATAATTGGCGAGAGCATAGATATTATTTATTGCTTTCGATAAGGCGCTTCCAGCTTTCGGTGAATTTTTCTTTCCCGAATGTTTCAATGGCTGCCGCATGATTTCGTTTGCCCATTATTGTTAATAAATCTCTGTTATTTGCTAATTTCAAAAGTGCTTCAGCAGTATTTGCTACGATCACTCTTTCATCCCGATCGTTCGGAATTAAAAATCCATTTTCGCCATCTTTAATATAATCCGGTATGGCGTTTACCGATGTAGAAACAATCACTTTACCAAGCGCCATCATTTCAATGATAGCCATTGGTAATCCTTCAAAAGATGAAAGCAATATTAATACATCGGCATTTGATTGTATTTGTCTTAATTCTGCTCTGTCTTTCACCGCACCAAAGAATTTACAGTATGGAAAGGCTTTTGTATTTATCATTTTTTCTACATCTCCCACAAAAGAAAAATGAACAGGCATTTTTTGTTCGAAACAATACTTTGCTGTTTGCGCTATCAAATGCAATCTTTTTTCAGGTGAACCCCGACCAATGAAAACCACCTCCAGTTTATCATTTTTCACTTCGTGAAAATGATGCGGTATGTCAATCATGTTGTCGATATAAAACATCCGGTTCGTAAGTGCTACATCAATTCCTTGATTTTTATAGAAATCTTTAGCAGCTTCCATCATTTGCCTCGTGCTGAAAACCCTGATTGGAATATCCTTTACAAACTGTTGGGTATAATTAAACCAGGTAAGTTGATGCGTGAGCTCAATCGATCTGATATTTTTATTCAACCATGGAAACACTTTATGAAAATACAGACTTTCTCCTCCAATAACAATTGCATCCTTAGTTCCATTGATCCATTGTGCAATTACACCTCTGTAAAAAATATTTACAAAATGAAAAAGCTTGTAATCAATTTTTTTATGCAGATCCCATATTGTCACCTGCGGAGTTTCATACAAATGCAAAAACTGATTGTTTTTTGGCTTCTTGCTGAAAATAACAATCGGATGCAGATGTGTAAAGGCATTGGCCAGGTCAGCATTATTCATATTCGCTCCCCCAATATCGGCCGAAGGTGCGAATATAAAAAGCTGGTGTTGTGATTTCGGCCTTAGAAATGGCGATAGCAATTTGCCGACCATGACAATAGGCCAGGCGATGGCTGTCTCTATTTTTCTTTTAAATAACGCCTGCTTGTAAGTCAATTTAAATAGAATTTAATCCCCGTTTAAATCATTCCAATCCTTCCAAAGCGCTTGAAACAGGTTTGCTTTTTCTTCTCAGATAAAAGAAAGCACTAACAAATATCATGAGCCAAACAAGGATGGAAGCGATGATCGTGATTGTTCTTCCTGTAGTAAAAGCCGCGGGTTCAAAACGGAATTGAATTTTATGATCCCCGGCGGGAAGAAACATGCCGCGTAAAGCATAATCTGTCTTGAAATAATCAGCTTTAGTGCCATCAATATAAGCATTCCATCCGCGTGGGTAATAAATCTCACTGAATACTGCCACCTGTGGAGTAGCGCTTTTGTATTTATAATCAATTACATCATTCATGTTCTGAACAAGGCTGATGGTTGCAGTAGAATCCGGCTGAGGTGCGGTTTTAATCTGTGCTTTATATTTGTTTTCCACTACAGCCGTATCCTTAAGGTTGGTATTATCCAAAGCAAGCATTTCTTCATTTGCAGTCTCTACATATTTGATTCCTTTTACGAACCAAACGTTACCAAATGCTCCCGGATTCATCTGTGCTACTGGTTTACCTGTCTGAGGGTTTCTTACAATAAAGTATTTTGTATTCAGCATATTGAACACTTCCATATTTCCTTTGCTCAATTGATATGTAATAAGATCATTATACAAATCAAGCTTTGCAGGATGGTAACCACCCACCGAATTGTGATGGTAAGAAGTGGTTGCATCATTAAATACATCTACAGTTTGATTAAACACTCTGAAATTATCATGATCGGGATCCTGTAATATTTGCCTATCGGCATCTGTGGGAATAAATACCGATTCAAATTCACTCTCATCCACATATTTACTGTCATTTAAATATCTGGTAGCAATTCCTAAGAGATCGAAACCGGAAAGGACGATCAATCCTATAAAAAGTATTTTTTCTTTGAGCTTACCCTTTACAAATAAGTAAAGTAATCCAAAAGCAAGCGCCATTAAAATCAGACTTCTGATCAGGTCGCCACCCATGTGTGCTTTGCGATCGCTTTGTAATGCGCTTATGAGGTTGCTGCTCATTTGCTCTGCCTGCTGCTGCATTTGCGGTGGTACAGGCTGGCCTTGTGGTACTTGCCCCAGAAAACTCTGTTGAAAGTTTTGCTGCAGGTTTCCATCCTGCGAACCTGTAAAGGATGCAGTGGAATAAAAGATTCCCATCAATACAATTAATACGGCAGCAATAATTCCTGTCAATTTTAGTTTTTTCCACACTTCCACATCCTCTCTGTGATGAATGAATTTATTTACAGCCAAAATGCCTAGTAAGGGAAAGCATAATTGTGGAATAACCAGCGCCATGGTAGGCGCCCGGAATTTATTATAGAAAGGCAGGTAATCAAAAAGAAAATAATTGATGCTGCTCAAATGTGATCCATACGCAAGTATAAGCCCAATAAGACTTGATATAACAAGCCACCATTTTACCCATCCTTTTAAATACACAGCGCCAAATATGAATAACAGGCAAACTATAGCTCCAAGATACACAGGTCCGGAGGTGAAAGGTTGCTCGCCCCAATAGGAATAGCCATTTTCATAACTTAGTGCCTGTTCTTCGGGTACACCCAATGCAGAGAACTGTTGTACAAATTTGCTTCCGGTGCCATATTCATCCCCACCATTACTGCCACCATATAACCCTGGCACCAAAAAAGTAAAAGTTTCACCAAATCCCAGGCTATATCGGAATGCATAATCCTTATCCAGTCCTCCTTTGGTTTTTACTGTAGAATCACCAAGGGTAAGTTCCGACCTCCCGCCCCTCATACTTTCTTTTGCATAATCATAAGTTGGCAACATGGTAACAGCGCTGCATGCAAGACCAAGCACACCTGCTATCAATCCAAAAATTGCAGCCTTGATCGCCACAACTGCCTGCTTTTCTTTAATAGTTTTTATTAAAAACGCGATCATCATTATGAAGGCAATGATCAAGGTATAATAAACGATCTGTACGTGATTTTGCATCAATAGTAAAGCGGCAAAAGTAGCGGTGACTGCAAAACCGGTCCAGTATCTTTTTTTAAATAAAAGCAGTAAGCCTCCAAGAACCGCCGGCGCATAGCCGAGCGAAAGCATTTGTGTGTCGTGCCCGACTGCTATAATGATGGGATCAAAAGTGGAATACGCATATGAAAGGCCGCCAAGTACCGCCAGCCACGGATTTGCGCCTGCGACCACACACAAAAAATAAAAACAAATACAGGCAAGAAAAAAAAAGTTGATCGGTTTCGGAAGTCCGAGTGTAAATACATATTCCAGGTAATAAACGGTAATATTAGTCCTCGAATCCAATGAGATCTGATAAGCCGGCATACCACTGAACATACTATTAGTCCATAGTGGTGCATAGCCATGTTTTTCTTTGAATTCAAAAGATTGTTGAGCCATACCACGCCATCCTTGCGTATCATGCTGCTGAACGACCTTTCCTTCCAAAGCAGGTTTGCAATAAACGGCGGCTACAACCAAAAAAATGACTACCGCGATGATGTGCGGTATCAAAGATTTGAAATCAAATTTTTTCATTGAAAACAGTGGCTTTTTTGATACTGCGCAAAGTAATAGTTTTTATTTCAGATTCACTTATTACAAAAAGTCATCCTCACCATTCATAAATTGAGGCCTTTCTACAAATTGAAAAGCATTGCCAAGATATTTGTAAATATCGCTGGCGATCAATGCTTCCTGAGAAATATCCTCTGCAGCCAGATCGCCAGCCAACCCATGCAGGTAAACTCCAAATTTACATGCATCTTCGGGCTCATAACCCTGTGCCAACAAACCCGTAATGATGCCGGTGAGTACATCTCCTGATCCTGCCGTGGCCATTCCGGCATTTCCTGTTTCATTATAGTAAGCAGCATTCGAGGGAGTGGCAATGAAGGTATAGCGCCCCTTTAAAATGATATAAATCCCATATTCATAAGCTTTTTCAAGCGCCAGGTTCTGGGCTTCCATTTCACCGGCAGTTTTGCCAAACAACCTTTCAAACTCCTTCGGATGTGGTGTAATAATCGTGTTTTCAGGAATACTGTTGAGTAGTTCTTTGTGATTTGAAATGGTATTCAATGCATCAGCATCCAGCACCAACTGCTTTTTGGATCTAAAAAGTTTTTCCAGCAATTTAACATGTGATTCAAATGGACCCAGACCTGGCCCCACACCTACAACATTATAATCTTTTACCTCTCCGATATTTTCCACATGATCTACGCCAAAAACTTTGCACAATGCTTCCGGAGTTTTAATCTGCATAATATCATATCCTTTTTCACAAATAAAACAGGTAAGTTTTCCGACACCACTCCGCAGGCAGCCATGTGCTGAAAGTACTGCGGCACCCATCATTCCATAGCTTCCGGCAATCAGGCATGCGCTTCCATAGTCTCCTTTGTTGCTGAATTTTTTTCTATAGCGATGTATAGAATCTGTGTAATTTGAATCTATCGTTGAAAAATTGACCAAAAATTCAAAGTCACAGGATGAAAGCCACAGATCTATGACGCGTACGTGGCCGGCAGATTCTCCTGTTTGCTTTATAAAAAAAGCACGTTTCATAGAGGTGAATGTGTAGGTAAGGTTGGCATTGATAACAGATCCGCCATCATAGGGTTTGTCGGCATACATACCGGATGGGATATCAATACTGAAAACAATGTTATTAAATGAATTTATGTGGTCGATTACTTTCTTATAAAATCCGGTTACAGGCCTGTTCAGGCCAATACCAAATATGCAATCAACAATGGCATCTTCATCGAGATCAGGAAGTTTTTTTAAATCCTGCAAATAAATGGTGTTTCCGGATGCTTTTATCCACTTTAAGTTTGCTTCATATTCAGGCGTGCCTTTTTTCTTGTCTAACAGGAAAACGCGGCATTTATAACCTTTCTCAAGCATTAATCTTGCGATTGCAAGTCCGTCTCCGCCGTTGTTTCCGGGGCCACAGAAAATGCTTACAGCATTTCCCCGAACAATTTCATCGAGTTGCTGAAACACTTTGGTGGCGGCTCTTTCCATCAATTCGATGGAGGAAATGCCTTCTTCCTCCATCTTCAATTTTTCTAATTCTCTTATCTGAGGTACTGAAAAAACATTCATGTATTGAAGGTAGTCAAATGCTTAATCAATATCAAGATATCTTTCTTTAATAATATTGATATGATGAATGCAATGGCCTGCTAACGTGTAGAGGATGGCAAGCACGGAAATACGATAATCGCTTACGTTGCCTGTAATTTGCATTTTGCTTTCATCCAAACTTTTAATAAGATCTTCAGAAGATGAGCGTACATGAATGAACTCTTTGACCAGTGAACTCCAGTGCCGGTTATTGGTATCAGCATTTTTAGCATAATTCACTTCGTCAAATCCGGGAAGTGCATTTTGTTCACCCCTTGCAAGGGCGAGGGCACGGTAGGCAAAAATGCGTTCGGCATCTATTACATGTTGCAGTATCTCTTTTACCGTCCACTTTTCATCTGCATATTTATACATGGATTGCTCCTCCGAAATAGAAGAAAAAAACTGCATGGCATATGGCGAATGCAGCTCAATGGCCTGCACAATATTTTCTTCCGGTACTAATTTTATATAAGTATTAAAATATTGCGGATAAGAAGACGTATCGGGTCTCATTTCAGTCAGATTTAAGAATTGAAATTAGAGCATCCCGATTTTTATTTTGTTAAAAGAAAATTAATTGAATAAAAAAAGCGCTCCATAACCGGAACGCTTTCAAAAGCACTAATAAGGCAATTTTTTAAAAAATTATTTTTTCACTTTACGCTCACCCTTGAGTTTGGATGCAAGTACTACCGCATTGTAAGCGTTCACTTCGCCTCCCGATTTTGAAATATCAGAAAGTGTTACCATTTCAGGGCCTGAAGTTTGAGTGCCGGGCAGAATCATTTTATCCCTAATTGGAGTTACTGAATTCATGATCACATATTTCAATTGTTCTGCGCTCAGATCAGGAAAGTATTGGAGCAATAAAGCAGCTATACCCGAAACGACAGGCGCGGCCATACTGGTGCCGCTCATTTTGCCATATACATTTCCTCCGGGAAGGGTTGAATAAATATTTACGCCCGGAGCGAACACATCAACCTGTTTTTTTCCATAATTGCTGAAGCTGGCAGTAAAGCCACCATTGGTAGGATCGCCGCTGGCACCCACCGTAATGAAATTTTTAGCTTCGCCTGTGCCGTCCTGGAATATTTTATTTGGAAAATTATCTTCTATATCAATATCTTTCGAATCATTACCTGCCGCATGTATCAGCAATACATCTTTTGATGCTGCATATTTGATGGCATCATCAACCCATTTTTTCTGAGGAGAAAATCCTTTTCCAAAACTCATGCTGATGATTCTGGCACCATTATCAACTGCATAACGAATACTGTTCGCAATATCCTTGTCATGCTCATCACCTTCAGGCACCGCACGAATCATCATGATTTTTACATTATCTGCAATGCCATCCATACCCAATCCATTATTGCGCATCGCTCCAATGATGCCTGAAACGTGCGTGCCATGAGATGGCGAACCTGTCATCACATCGCTGTTTCCATAAAAACGGTCGTTAATGTCATTGTAATTATCACCTACAATATCATTCCGGTAATTTGGCGGCGGCGTGTGTGCGTTCTTTTCTTTATCAATCTGCCTGTCCATATCGTTGATGATATCTTTATTGGTGATGTCATAGTTATTATTATTCAATTCCATGATGTTCAACAATAAAGATCTTGTGTAATCTGCCGGACGTGAAGAAGGTACATAAGTTTTAAGATCATTGCCGGAATATTCTTCTTTGCCAAGGTCTTTTGCGATTATGCTGTCTCCGGTTTTTAACATCGGAAGAATTCGTTTGATCACGAGCAGCTCAATATTATCAGCATCACCAAGCACTGCTTTTTTTGCTTTCAGATACATGATAGCTTCCTCTTTGGCTTTACCCGAAAGTGCTGTTGTATCCGGATCAGCAGGATATTTCGATTTTAAACTCCAGTAAACGCGCGAGGCTTCATCTGAATCTTTCTTCACATTTGTACCATCTTTATTTCCCAAAAAATTCCAGCCATAATAATCGTCTACGTATCCATTGCCGTCATCATCAATTCCGTTATTGGGTATCTCTCCCGGATTGTGCCACAATACTGGTTTTAAATCTTCCTGTAAAGTATCTACACCGCTGTCTATTACGGCCACAATCACCTGATTACTTTTTCGCCCTTTCAAAAACTGATACGCCTTATCCAGGCTGATTCCATAAAATCCGGATTGATCGCGATCCAGCAAGTGCCAGTTATTGGGGGTTACCACCTCTTCATCTACGATCTTTTTTGTAGTGTCCTGCGCATAACCACTCATCGCAACAAAGAGGGCAGGCACTATCATCCATTTAAAAACTTTTGTGTACATGTCGGTTTTTTATTTGTAGCAATATTCGTTTAATAAAGACAATTTTTTTTTCCGGTGGTAACAATTATCAATTTTTTAAATAGTTATTCAGAGAGCGTTTAGAAGATATGAACTTGAATTTTTTAAAATGAAAAATCCCGCATTTGAAGCGGGATTTATTACATAAAAAAATCGGATTATTAAACCGTAAACTTCACCCCTTGCGCAAGTGGTATCTGATCAGAATAATTGATTGTATTTGTCTGCCGGCGCATATATGCTTTCCATGCATCGCTGCCACTTTCCCTACCTCCGCCGGTTTCTTTTTCGCCACCAAAGGCTCCGCCAATTTCAGCGCCCGATGTTCCAATATTCACATTGGCTATGCCGCAATCGCTGCCTTCTGCACTTAAAAATCTTTCTGCTTCTTTCAAATTTTGAGTGAAGATGGCACTCGATAAGCCTTGGGGCACTTCGTTTTGCATGCGGATCGCGTCATCCATTTTCTTATATTTCATTAAATAAAGAATTGGAGCAAAAGTTTCCTGTTTTACAATGTCCATATCTGCTGTTACTTCGGCAATGCACGGTTTTACATAGCAGCCGCTTTCATAACCCTTTCCATCAAGTACGCCGCCCTGAACGATCATTTTTCCACCTTGTTTTTTGATGGCTGCTATGGCATTGGTATAACTTTTTACGGCATCCTGATCGATCAATGGTCCTACATGATTTTCTTCTTTTAAGGGATCTCCGATCCTGATTTGCTTGTAAGCATGCACCAGTTTCTTTTTGAAAAGATCATATACATCTTCATGAATGATCAACCTGCGTGTGGATGTACAACGCTGGCCCGCCGTGCCTACAGCACCAAACACAGCGCCCACAATGGCAATATCAACATCAGCATCTTTGGAAATAATGATCGCATTATTTCCACCAAGTTCCAACAGCACTTTTCCCAAACGGCTTCCCACCGCAGCACTTACAGCCTTTCCCATGCGCGTACTTCCGGTAGCGGATATCAGTGGAATGCGCGCGTCGTCACACATCCATTTGCCGGTTTCTACATCGCCGATCACCAGGTTAGAAACACCTTCCGGAACTTTATTTTCTTTAAACACTTTGCCGATGATTTGCTGGCATGCGATGGCGCACAGCGGAGTCTTTTCTGATGGTTTCCAGATGCAAACATCTCCACAAACCATTGCAATCATTGAATTCCAGCTCCATACTGCCACAGGAAAATTAAATGCTGTGATAATGCCTACGATTCCTAAAGGATGATATTGCTCATACATGCGATGGCCGGGCCTTTCACTATGCATGGTTAAGCCATACAACTGGCGCGATAAACCTACAGCAAAATCACAGATGTCAATCATTTCCTGCACTTCCCCCATGCCTTCCTGCAGGCTTTTGCCCATTTCATAGCTTACTAATTTACCAAGGGTAGGTTTTGCTTTTCGCAATTCATTACCGATTTGCCGTACAATTTCCCCGCGCCTGGGTGCAGGCCATTTTCTCCATTCTGCAAAAGCATCCCTGGCGGTTTCCACCACCATATCGTAAGTTCTTTTATCAGAAAAATTTACTGTAGCGATTGGTTTGCCATCTACAGGTGAAGTTGATTTTATTTTTTCTCCTGAAGAAGCAAACCATTTGGTGCCTGTTGATACACCTTTATTGATCTCAGTGATTTTCAGATCTTTTAAAAAACTCAGCATAAAATTTTTTTTCGTAAAGGTAAAGAATGTAAAGAGAGGCTGAAACCATCAGTGGCAACGTCATTTTTCTTTTTTTAAAAAATCGTAATAAAAGTGCTTTTGAAAGAAGATATCAGCTCAGTATTGTTCTTTTTCATTGGGAAAATTTTTTGACTTTACATCCTCAATATATTTTCCTACTGCTTCTGTTATTTGTTCGGCGAGATTACTGTATGTTCTTAAAAACCTTGGTTTGAATTCGGTGGTGATACCCAACATATCGTGCATTACCAACACCTGTCCGTCGCAACCTGCACCGGCTCCAATGCCAATCGTGGGAATGGTAAGTTTTTTTGAAACTTCACTTGCAAGTGCAGCAGGAATTTTTTCGAGTACCAAAGCAAAGCATCCGGTTTCCTGGAGTAACAGTGCATCACTGATTAATTTTTCAGCTTCTGCTTCTTCTTTTGCTCTTACGGTATAGGTGCCAAATTTATAAATGGATTGAGGAGTAAGGCCCAAATGTCCCATTACGGGTACTCCTGCACTCAAAATTCTTTTTACAGATTCAATCACTTCCTGGCCGCCTTCCAGCTTGATAGCGTGTGCACCTGTCTCTTTCATGATGCGAATGGTGGATTTTAACGCTTCACGGCTATCTCCCTGGTAGGCACCAAACGGAAGATCTACAACCACCAGCGCCCGATGTGTACCCCGAACCACAGACGAAGCGTGATAGATCATTTGATCAAGCGTAATGGGGAGTGTTGTTTCGTGTCCGGCCATTACATTGCTCGCACTATCGCCCACCAATATCGCATCTATCATGGCCGCATCAAAAAGTTTTGCAAACGAAAAATCGTAGGCGGTAATCATCGAAATTTTTTCACCCGATGCTTTCATTTTTTGAAGCGTGTTGGTGGTGATACGTTTTACTTCTTTATTGACTGACATGTTGGTCCTGGTTTTTAAATTGATAATAAAGATGTTGTATGAGTCCGTCGGCAAGGCCAATTTGTGGAACAAAGATCTCATTTGCTCCGCTCCATTTCATTGCCTGGATATAAATCTGCAAAGCAGGTACGATCACGTCTGCGCGGTCGCGCCGCATATTGTAAATCGTAATCCGTTCTTCCAGACTTACCTGGCGAAGTTCATTGTAATAATCTTTTAGAAGATCCAGAGGTAAAGATTTTCCTGACTTTTTTCCGGTTAATGAAAATATTTTATTGATGTTTCCACCTGAACCAATCGCAACAATGTTCTTAAACCGGGATGCATGTTGTTTTACAGCTTTCTTCATTAAATCCCAGTCATCATCTGATACTGCGTTTTGAAGAATTCGGATAGTGCCGATATTAAAAGAATCTTTAAAAAGCATCTCGCCTTTATTAAAGATAGTAAGTTCGGTGCTGCCGCCACCTACATCGATATAGACATACGATTTTTGAACATCCATATTTTCAGCAACGTGGTTTTCGAAAATGAGCGCTGCTTCCTCATCACCCGAAATAACACGTATATGCATTCCTGTCAGATGTTCTACCTCATCAATAATCTCTTTTGAATTGGTAGCTTCGCGCATAGCCGATGTGGCACAAATGATTGCGTGCTCTGTTTGCCAGGCATTCTGAAGATGTGCAAAAGCCTTCATGGTTTCTATCAGCATCTTCTTTTTTTCCTCACCGATTTTTCCGGATTCAAACACATCAAAACCCAGCCTGAGCGGCACGCGCACCATACTCATCTTTTTAAAGATCGGTTTGGGCATACCTTGCCTCCCGATCACTTCCGCGATAAGCAACCTCGCGGCATTACTACCAATATCTATTGCGGCAAGTTTCAAAATAAGATTTTACAAAGGTAAAACCGTTACAGGGCAACGGCCATTATTTCGTTCTGATTTTGTTGATAAGAGCAGTAGTGCTGTATCCTTCTTCAAGTGGTATCACCACTACATTTCCACCCTTTGCTCTCACTTCTTTGGCGCCCACAATGGTATCTTCACTGTAATCACCTCCTTTGACCAATACATCAGGTTCAATTTTTTTTATCACTTCCAATGGTGTGTCTTCATCAAATATCACCACAGCATCCACCATCAGCAGCGATGCCATAATCAATGCGCGTTCGTCTTCTTTTTTCACCGGTCTGTCATCGCCTTTCAGTCGTTTTACAGAAGCGTCGGAATTAATTCCAACGATCAGCATATCGGCCTGCGCCGCTGCCTGGGATAATACTGCGATATGGCCTGCATGAAGGATGTCGAATACGCCATTTGTGAAAGCAATGGTCTTGCTTTTCAATCTCCACCTTCGTGATTGAAGTACAGCTTCATCAAGCGATATGATCCGCTCTGGTATACGTTGTGTCTGTTTCATCTTTATTTCTGTTTTGATAGATCAATAATGCAAAACTAATGAGCCCAAATACAATAATGATAGCAGTATTAGCGCCCCACATCAGCCATCCGAAAGAAATATTTTTTACTCCATAGATCAATAACACCTGCTGTATGGCCACCGGAAAAGCACCTAAGCCACCCGGTGAAATAATCATGGCAAGGGTGGATAAAGTGAGTACACTCAATGCGGCCGGAATACCAAGATGCGATGTAACATCCAATGTTTGAAAGCCTACATACACCTGTAGCAAATACATTGCCCAGATAATGATTGTATGAAATATGAATGCTTTTCTTTTTTTTAAATGCATAATGGTAGTAAGCCCTTCCCGAAAGTGAAGCAATAATTCTTTGGCTTTAATTATAACCTTGTGGTTTGGAATCCGGTTAAATATCCAGCGGACAGAAAAATAAAATATCACCAATATTCCTATGATAATGCCGATTTTCCACCACCACGATCCTTTTGAACTGGAAATAGAATGAATCTTGTCGTCAACAAAATCTCCCACTTTTTGAAGTTGAATAATGATGGTGATGAAAATTACAATCAGAAAACAAATGAAATCAAAAGCCCGCTCCACAATCACTGTTCCTATCAATTTTGAAAAAGGAATACGTTGGTATTTTCCAAGCATTGTACACCGCAGAATTTCGCCGGCACGCGGCACGAATGTGTTTCCAAAATAGCCGATAAGCGTTGCATAAAATGCGTTGGAATTTTTCACCTTAAATCCCATCGGCTCTATAAGCAATTTCCAGCGGAGCGCACGGCTGAAGTGGCTTACAAGTGCCATGATCAAAACGGGCAACACATATATATAATGCGCATTTTTCAGCGATTCACTGAATTGTTGTTTTTCTACGGCGGTCATCTTGCCTGTTTGCCACCATACTAATGCAATGCCGATAGAAAGAAAGAAAAGGTATTTTAAAATGGAAAGGATTTTTTTCTTCATCACAGAACTGCTTTCGCTTTTAAACCAGGCTATTGGCCGGCGAGATAATTGTAATCTTTTATCAGGGTTTTCAAAAATTCAACAGGCTCCAATTCTGATTCTATTTTAAGAACGGCTTTAATGCGGCTTGATAATCTTTCGCTCAATTCAAAATTTTTGCTGCGCCTGGAAATTTTTAAAATGTTATTCACCGTATTGATATCCCTGTCTGATAGCCTGAGCACCTCAGGAAAACTCACCTTGTAATCCTCCTCAATATCCATAAAGATGGTATCATGTACTGTAATGTCGGATTTTGTTTTCACCACCACAGTATTTGCCGCAAGATCGCCGAGCCTTTGATTCTTTGGCGTGATAGCGATTGCCATAGCCACCAGCGCACCGAAAGCGCAGGTAACCATGATGTAAAGCAATAACTCTGAAGTACCGAAAAATGCATATCCAAAAAAGAAAGGCCATTCAAATGCGCGAAACAACCACCTTACAAGGTATTGGCTCACCGATGGCTCTTTGCCGTCAAGGCTTAATACCCTAAGGTTCATCACCATTTTTCCAACCGTCTGGCCATGCATTAATATTTCACAAACCAGCGAATAGAGCAGCAGGGGAGTGCTGATGATCAGAATATCAAGCCCTACCATACTTCCCATGGCTACGCCGCCTGCAAGACCGCCATCATAAAAAGCCAGCTTCGCGCTTACAAAATATAATACCAGCAATGTAAGGTCTATAAGATAAGCCAGGATTCTGCGGGGCAGGTCCGCTGCTTCAAATTCAAGTTCAATATTGAAAACGGTGGCAATTTTAATCAGCGGCATGGGGCAATTTATTATTTTAATTATAATTGCCTTCAATTAATTTTATTTTTCGAAATTGCAGCAAAGCACCCGGATCTGAGGGCAGTTAACCAAAACAAACGGTATGAGGGAAGCGCGGTTTATTAAAAAAAACGTTGACAAATGGAACGACTTTCAAAAGTCAGAAACCAAAGATCCTGATGAGATCGCCCGGCGTTTCATTACCTTATTAGACGACCTTTCATTTTCAAAAACTTTTTATCCTCACAGTAAGGTTACCCGATGGATCAATGGAATTGCTGCTTCCATTTATCAAAGTATTTACAAAAACAGAAAACATTCAATTCACGATATAACCCGCTTCTGGAAATACGATCTGCCATTGCTTTTTGGCAGGTATCATAAGGTGCTGTTATTCACATTTTGCTTTTTTTTGCTCGCTTTATCTGTATCGGTTATCAGTTGCTATGTCGAACCTGGTTATGCAAAAAGTTATTTTGATACGCAGGTGCAGCCGGGCTATTATGATCAGACCATTGAAAATATTCGCAATGGTGATCCGTTCAATGTATATAAGGATGACAATCCTTTTTCAATGTTCATCAGGATCGCATATAACAATATACGCGTGGCTTTCACCACCGTAATCGCGGGTATTGCTGCGGGCGCAGGTACGTTTTTTATTATGTGGAAAAATTCGATGATGCTCGGCGTTTTCCACTACATTTTTTTCTCGCAGGGTCTTGGATGGCAATCTGTGCTTGTCATCTGGATTCATGGCACATTAGAAATTTCTTCATTGATTATTGCAAGTTGCGCGGGCTTTATTCTTGGCGCCGGCATTTTGTTTCCCGGCACTTATAGCCGAAAGCAATCTTTTTTAAAATCCGTAAAAGATGCGATACGGATTTGCGTGGCATTAATACCGATCTTTTTTGTGGCCGCCTTTTTTGAAAGTTATGTCACCCATCTTATGAGCGATACATTTAAAACCAGCGAGCCCTCTGTAGGCCTGCCGGTTCCGGTGAGTATCCTTATTCTGGCCGGTTCGCTATTTTTCATTTTATGGTATTTTGTATGGTATCCAATCCGGCTCCGGCAAAAGGGATATCAGTTAAAAGACGGCCATATTATAAAATCAGGAAAAAAGTGCTTTTGAAAGTAAATTATATCCTGGTTTTCCTATTGTTTGCCATGTCGGTGCAGGCACAACCGTCTGGGCCGGCAGCCACACAAACATCCGGCATAGATACTCTGTGGAAGCATGACAGAAATTATGATTACATGCAATACATGGATAGCCTGCTGCGCCATTACAATCATATAGCCGATTCTGTCAGTCGCTTCCGTGTGAAAGGTAAGGTGAGTTCACAGGAAGATGAACCTTCTTTTTTAGCGCGGTTGTTGAATTTTCGCGGATTTAAAATTCTATTTTATCTGATCATAGCAGCTTTTGTTGTGTTTGTTTTGCACCGGCTTTATAAGTACAATATTTTCACCAGAAACTTAACAGATGATGCACCTACCGAAGATATCCGGCCGGGAGTGTTGGATATACCGGATTTTTATAATGAACATATTTTAAAATCAGAAGAACAGGAAGCATTTCATGAAGCCATCCGGTATTTGTTTGTGCAAACGCTTTCTAAGATGAGTGAAAAAGAACTCATTTTGTTTCAGCCCGAGAAAACCAATTATGAATACAGCTGCGAAATAAATGATCAGAAGGTAAGACAGGATTTCGATCACCTGGCCCGCATTTACGAATATGCGTGGTATGGGCATGGTGTAATTAATAAGGAGAATTATCGGAAAGTAAAAGAAGAATTTAAAAATTTCAACCAAAAATTATAATTGATCAATCGCTTATCATATTGTGTGGTTTTTTCATTGGTGATTTTACTTTTTTCATGTAAGCAATCGCGGGTAAGGCTTCCGTCGCTGGAAGAAACTTACAGTTATAAGGATAAAAACCCCTTTGGCGGAAGTGTGGTGTGGGAGCGATTGAATGGGTTATATGATGATGTGGAGATTCAGGAATCGCCGGTGTTTAATTTTTCACAATCACCTGTGGATAGCTCGTTTTATTCATTGTATGTTATCATTACAAAAAATTTTTTTGTGGATGAAAGCGTTGCCAAAGGAATACTGGATTATATAAAAGATGGCAATGACGTTTTCTTATCTGCCGAACGCATCAGCGACAATTTTCTGGACCTTATTGATTGTGAAACGAATCAAAAACTTGCCTACCTCAAGGAAGACTGGGGCGATATGGCTGATACAAAAGTGGGGATGTATTTTGGCGATAAGTTGCCCGTAGTGAATTATCGGTATTTTTATTTTCCCTTCAATAATTTTATCCGGCAGATAGATCAGGATAAAAGCCGGATACTTGGTGTTAACGAAGGTGGCCGCCCTAATTATGCCATCATGTTTTTGGGTAAAGGTAGATTGTATCTGCATCTGGCTCCACGGGCGCTGGGCAATTATTTTTTGCTCTCTCACGATAATTTGAAATATCTTGATAACGTATTCAGCTACCTGAGGTCTGATCCGGGAGTGGTTTATTGGGATGAATATTTTAAAAAATTAAACAAAATACCTGATAAGGATGATGACTTTTCAACCTTATCGGTTGTAATGCAGCACCCTGCTTTGAAATGGGCATTTTGGCTGACTGTTGCCGGTATTCTGTTTTTTATATTTACCAATTTCAAAAGAAAGCAAAAGGTCATTCCCATACAGCCGCCATTGGAAAATGCGACCGTCGATTTTGTAGAAACGGTGGGCAGGTTATATTTTGTAAATAAGGATAATAAAAATATTGCCACTAAATTGATCACTTATTTTAAAGAGCATATAAGAAGCAGGCATTTAATAAAAAACTTTGAATCGGATGAAGCAACCGCTAAATTACTGGCTGCCAAAAGAGGCATTTCCGAACAACAGGCTTTATTGCTGTTGCAAACGATTTCAGCTATAGAATCACATTCATCAGTTACAGATGAACAATTGACAGATCTTAATAAACAATTAGAACAATTTTATAAATCAAAATAATGGAAGAGGACATTTTTGAAAAAAGACCCGAAGCTACCGGCCTGAATGAAATGATCATAGCCGTTCGCAATGAGATCAATAAAGTGATCGTCGGCCAGGAAAATATGATTGACCTGCTGATGGTAGGTTTGTTGAGCGATGGCCACATACTTATTGAAGGTGTGCCGGGCGTGGCAAAAACATTAACTGCAAAACTGCTGGCAAAAATTATCAAAGCTGATTTTTCAAGAATACAGTTTACACCCGACCTCATGCCGGGTGATGTGCTTGGCACTTCTGTATTTAATCCTGAATCAAAAAATTTCGAATTTAAAAAAGGGCCTGTATTCAGTAATATCATCCTGATTGATGAAATCAACCGGGCGCCGGCCAAAACTCAGGCTGCCCTTTTTGAAGTGATGGAAGAAAGGCAGGTTACCATAGATGGCCATACTTACCCAATGGATTTTCCATTTATGGTATTGGCTACACAAAATCCGGTGGAACAGGAAGGAACCTACCGGTTACCGGAGGCTCAGCTAGACAGGTTTTTATTTAAAATTGTAGTTGATTATCCTTCTCTCGAAGAAGAGGTGAATATCTTAATGAACCAGCAATCGGTGGCTGTGGATGGTTTGCTTCAAAGAGTAGAACCATTGTTGTCAAAAGGACAATTGGATCATTTCAGAAAAGTGGTTGCTGGTGTAATTATAGAGCCGGGATTGGTAAAATATATAGCTCAGATTGTAAATGCTACAAGGCAGAATGCCTCTTTATTTTTGGGCGCTTCGCCGCGTGCTTCCCTCGCTATTTTACGTGCTTCAAAGGCTTGTGCCGCCGTAAGAGGGCGCGATTTTGTAACGCCCGAAGATATTGTGGAAATGGCTTTGCCGGTATTGCGTCATCGCATCATGCTCACTCCTGAAAAAGAAATGGAAGGAGCATCACCTGATCAGCTTACAAAGGATATCATAAATGAAATAGAAATACCGCGTTAATTTTTTTTTGTGAATTATTTGAAAACTTTCTTTGGTGATCTTTTTAGCGGAGAAAATTTTTTCATCGGGCTAATGGTATGTGTGCTCATCTTTGTAATATCTTTTTTCATCCCTTTTTTAAAACTGTTTGCATTCCTGGCCTTCCTGTTATTCCTGCTCATCAGTTTGGTTGATTATATGGCTTTGTATTTTACTGTGAAAAAAATTTCTGCCATACGCATCCTTCCGCCTCGTTTGAGCAATGGAGATAAAAATCCAGTAGGATGGATGATCAAAAACATGTTTTCGTTTCCTGTGATGATCCAACTGGTGGACGAATGGCCTGATCAATTTGAAATGCGCCGGAATAAATGGAAAATTTATCTGAAAAGCAATCAACAAAAAAAAATCAAATGGGATTTAAAACCTGTTGAAAGGGGAGAATATCATTTTGGAGATATCCACTTATTTGTTCAAACACCTTTGCGAATATTCAGCAGAAGATTTACCACACCTGCATCTGTAACGGTTCCATGCTACCCTTCTTTTATTCATCTGCATTCGCATGGGTTCAAAAGTTCTGCCACCCTTGTACACGAAAGCGGAAGTACGCGCATGAGAAAAATAGGGCAAAGCATGGAGTTTGAACAAATAAAAGAATATGTGACCGGAGATGATATTCGCACGCTTAACTGGAAAGCTACTGCCAGAAGAGGCGGATTAATGGTAAATAATTATATAGAAGAACGGGCGCAACAGGTGTATTGCATCATAGATAAAGGCAGATTGATGAAAATGCCTTTTGAGAATATGACGCTTCTCGATCATGCAATAAACAGTGCGCTGGTATTGTCTTCTGTATGCATCAAACGCAGAGACAAAATTGGTCTGATCACTTTTTCCAATAAAATGGATACTGTACTTGCCGCAGATAACAGGCCTTCGCAAATGAACCATATTCTCGAATCGCTTTACAGGCAGCAGACGGGTTTTTTGGAAAGTGATTACGAACTATTATACAGCACTATTCGCACGAATATTAAAAACAGAAGTTTGCTTTTGCTTTTCACAAATTTTGAATCCATATCGGGATTGAACAGGCAAATTGAATACCTTCGGTCGCTTGCTAAATTTCATTTGCCACTGGTGATCTTTTTTGAAAATACAGAATTAAAATCGCTGATCAGAAAGCCGGCCAAAAACCTGGAATCTATTTATGTAAAAGCGATTGCTGAAAAATTCGCATTTGAAAAAAAACTGATCGTAAAAGAATTACAGAAATGGGGTATTCATTCTATTTTGTGCAAGCCCGAAGAACTTACCGTAAAGACCATCAATAAATACCTCGAATTAAAAACGAAGCGTGCGCTGTGATATGAACAAGGAAGATTTCGAAGCAGGTAAAGTAATCCTGATAGATAAGCCATTGGAGTGGACATCCTTTGATGTTGTAAGGAAAATCAGGAATACCATTGGGATAAAAAAGGTAGGACATGCAGGCACGTTGGATCCTTTAGCCTCGGGCCTTTTGATCGTATGCACAGGAAAATTTACAAAGAAGATCAACAATTATATGGCCCAGGAAAAAGAATATGTCGGATGCATTACACTGGGTGCGGTTACGCCTACTTATGACCTTGAAAGCGAGCCTCAGCAGGTTGTTTCAGAATTAATAATTGATGAAAATTTAGTTAAAGACACTGCCAAAAAATTTGTGGGTACGATCGATCAGGTGCCGCCTGCACACTCGGCGATAAAGCAAAAAGGAAAGCCCGTATATCTGCAGGCGCGCAAAGGAGTGGATGTGAAACTTGAACCACGGAAGATCAATATTTATGATTTTGAGATCGTTCACATTGATGGGCCAAATGTGAGTTTTAGGGTAAGATGCTCTACGGGAACATATATCCGTAGCCTTGCCAATGATTTTGGTGCCGCATTGGGTTGTGGTGGTTATTTATCAGCGCTACGCCGCACGATGATTGGCAATTTTAATGTGGATGAAGCAACGGATATACATGATTTTGTGGCACGTTTTAAGAACATTTCCAACAAAGAATGAATCGGGATATCTTTGCAGCCAATTTTAAAGGGCTATGACAGATCACCTCTATAATTTTTTACAGGTTCAGGATTTTAAGAAATGCTTTTTTACCGGTGCCGGAGTTTCGGATGAAGAAAAAATGCCGGTTTTCCCTTCATGGATCATAGATCGCTATCAATTGCGCGGTAAATATATTGCGATGCTTGGTGGCAATAGAATCAAGTATGAAGAGCTATGTGTGCCGTGCAGTACTGCTGCAATAGAGCAGATCCTCATTTTAGAAAATGACATAAAAAGTGCTTTTGAAGGAGGATTTGAATCTGTGAAAAAACTGGAGGAGAAAAGATTGTTTTTATGGATGGGCAAAATATTACTTTCCATATTATTTCATGATATTCTCTACGGCAGGCAACAGGCCGCGCTTCGGAATAAAACTTTCGATCTATCGCCACTGCTTACACGAAAATTTACAGATCTGCATTTCATGGTGCAATCCTTATTTCAGCCGGTTGAATGGAGCGCTGTTCCCTGGAGCATCCGGGTGGTAAAAGTGAATTATTCAAAAGACCTTTTTCATTTTCGCGATGAAACAAAAAATCTGAATTTTTCTCTGGGAATGAATGGCTTTGGTATAGTGGCCTGCCTCCAGGATGAAGGAGCCAATAATGAATACCAACAACCAACGATGCAAAAAATCAATGATCATTTTTTACACCCGATCCAGTTTGAAGAATTATGCGCGAGATTTCTTTATTCCAATTATTTACTAAAGGAAAAAAAAGGGTGGGAGGTTGTAAATGCCAATGGAAAATTTATTATGAAACCCAAAAGTTCTGAACCGGCGCAATTCAGGGATTGGGAAGATAAAATGTTTGGTTCGGTTCTTGCCGAATACTGGAAACCCTGGGGCATTGAAGCAAAAGATATCTATACTTTCCCCGATTCTCCAATAAGTTTTTTGATCAATGAAACCACCAATGAATTCATCCATCCGGATGAAATTGGATTGCAATCATGAGTGGAGTTATATTGATTAGAACTCATTACCCAATACCCACTTTTGTGATTTGGTGACTTTTTTTCCCGCAGATTTACGCAGATTTATTTCGCAGATGAGCGCAGATTTTGGGATTGAGTGATTTTGTGATCGGGTGATTTTGTGATCGGGTGATCTTGTGATTTTGTGATTGAGTTTGCTTTTTCTTGCTACTTGCTTTCAAAAGCACTTTTTCGCAACTTTTTTTAAAAACCAAATCCTAATAACCCGCGGTCTGACCTGCGGTACCGACCGCCTGCTACTTGCTACTTGCTACTTTTTCTCAATACCCAAAACCCACTACCCAATACTCACTTCAAATGAAAATTCTCTAAAAACTTCGTAGTGAAATTTCCTTTTCTGAAGTCTTCATTTTGCATGAGTTGCTGATGGAAGGGGATAGTTGTTTTTACACCTTCGATCACATATTCACTCAGTGCACGGCTCATGGTATCTATCGCTTCTTCACGCGTTTGGGCTACAGCTATCAGTTTTGCGATCATACTGTCGTAATAGGGTGGAATTACATATCCCGCATAAGCATGACTGTCAACTCTTACACCATGGCCGCCCGGCTGATGAAGCGTGGTGATGCGTCCCGGAGAAGGACGGAAATCGTTGTAAGGATCTTCAGCATTGATGCGGCATTCGATAGCGTGCATTTCGGGGAAATAATTTTTTCCTGAAATTTTTTCTCCCGCGGCAATTTTTATCTGTTCTTTAATGAGGTCATAATTGATTACTTCTTCAGTTACGCAATGCTCTACCTGGATACGTGTATTCATTTCCATGAAATAGAAATTGCGGTGTTTATCTACCAAAAACTCAATAGTGCCAACACTTTCATAATTAATAGCTGCTGCTGCTTTGATGGCCGCTTCACCCATTTTATCACGTAACTGAGGTGTCATAAATGGGGATGGCGATTCTTCCACCAGCTTCTGATGCCTTCTCTGGATGGAGCAATCACGCTCGCTGAGGTGGCATACATTTCCAAACTGGTCACCGGCTATCTGAATCTCAATATGTCTGGGTTCTTCTACAAATTTTTCCATGTAGATGCCGTCATTCTTAAATGACGCTGCTGCTTCCGTCTTAGCATTTTCATAAGCTTTTTGCAATTCACTTTCTGCATGAACCACACGCATTCCCTTGCCTCCGCCTCCTGCTGTAGCCTTAAGCATTACAGGATAGCCGATGGCTGCGGCTGCTTTTTTTGCATGCTCCACACTTTCGAGCAATCCATCGCCACCAGGCACCACAGGCACACCCGCCTTGATCATAGTTTCTTTAGCGGTGATCTTATCACCCATAAGATTAATCATAAGTGGGGTAGGCCCTATAAATTTGATATGGTGGTCGGCACATATCTGAGCGAATTTTGCATTTTCAGCCAGGAAGCCATATCCGGGATGGATCGCATCTGCATTGGTAATTTCTACCGCTGCCATAATGTGGGCGATATTTAAATAGCTGTCGCTGCTTGCAGGCTTGCCAATGCACACTGCTTCATCAGCAAATTTTACATGCAAACTATCCTTATCTGCCGTTGAATAGATCGCAACGGTTTTTATACCCATTTCTTTACAAGTGCGGATGACCCTCAGGGCTATTTCTCCACGGTTCGCTATTAGTATTTTATTAAACATCAGTAAACTTTAGTCTTTCTCTTTTAAAAAAAATCCTTTTAAGGTTCAACCAGGAATAAGGGTTGATCAAATTCAACCGGAGAGGCATCTTCTACAAGAACCTTTACGATCTTGCCCGACACTTCACTTTCAATCTCATTAAACAGTTTCATTGCTTCAATGATACACACCACCTGTCCTTTTTCAATGGAATCGCCTACGCTGGCAAAAACGGGCTTACCGGGGCCAGCCTGGCGATAAAAGGTGCCGATCATCGGGCTTTTTATAGTCAGATAGTTTTCTGCTTTTGGTGATTCAGAAGGTTTCTTTGGTGCTTCAGTGGCAGCGGCGGCAGGCGGAAGAGGAACTGACTGCGGCAATGAATGTTGCATCATAGGCGCAGCGGCATAAACAGGTGCTGCATCTTTCTTTTGCTTGATGGTTATGCGAAAATCTTCCTTTTCGATTGTTACCTCACCAATATTGCTTTTATTGATAAGTTTAATGAGTTCCTGAATTTGTTTAATGTCCATACCAATGTTTTATTTTAAGAAAATAGGCAGCGAAGATAAGTGTGAATCGATTTAAAGGTTTGACCGCTGCATGCATTTATATTAGATGATAAGTAATATCTAAGTTAAGTATTTTTATGAGTTTCCTTCTTTTACGCGTTCTACATATTCGCCTGTTTTGGTGTTTACGCGGATGTATTCACCTTCGTTCACAAATAATGGAACGTTTACGGTGGCGCCTGTTTCTACGGTAGCCGGCTTTAATGTACGTGTTGCTGTATCGCCTTTTACGCCCGGCTCGCTGTAGGTTACCTGCATTACGATTTTATCGGGCAATTCAACACCCATTGGCTGATCTGTTTCTGTATTGATCAGCACAGAAACTTCCTGGCCGTCTTTTAAAAACTGCGGAGCATCTATCTGATCTTCGGGTATAGCTATTTGTTCATAGTTTTCTGTATTCATAAAAGTATAACCGGTATCGTCTTTATACAAAAACTGGAATGGTCTTTTTTCCACCCTTACAGGATATATGGTCTCGCCGCTGTTCCATGTTTGTTCAATAGTGCGGTTATTATCCACACCTTTAAGTTTTGCCCACACTTTTGCCGCTGCACGGGCGGTTTTATTTTGCCCGAACTCAATTACCGAATAAAGGTTTCCGTCAATTTTTAATATCAATCCCGTTCTGATGTCAGATGTTGATGCCATATATTTTTTTGGCGGTAAAGTTAAAAGTTTTGATTTTCTTTTTTCAAAAAAATCCATCATCCTGTTTCAGTTTCATGCTATTGTTAATTTTGATTTTTTGAAGAGAGCGGGCGAAACTTATTTATTAGCTTAGCTTTTTTAAAATTTTTTTATGGTGAAGTATTTACTTTTTGTGTCGTTGTGTTTTGTTTTTTCGTCCGGCATTTTCGCTCAGTCAACTAACGGTGACGACCAACCTGTTTACCTCCGATATCCTACAATACCACAATTTACTATCTACCAGGCCCCCGACAGTACAGCATTTACGCGTGATGACCTGAAAAAGAAAACGCCTGTTATTTTCTTTGTTTTCAGTCCGGAATGCAGCCATTGCAAACACGAAACAGAAATGATGCTGGCCAATATAGATAAATTGAAACACACACAGATCATAATGGTAACTTATTTGCCGTATTCAGAAATGATGGATTTTTATAAGCATTATCAAATCAGTAAATATCCACAGATAACTATGGGAAGAGATGCAAAATTTTTCTTTCCGGTATTTTTTAAGATCAAAAATTTCCCTTCATTTTATATATATGATAAGAAAGGAAATTTTAAACAATTTCTGGAAGGTGATGTAAAAATTGAAACATTAGTAAACGCTTTAAAAAATTAATATGGGTGTTCTTCGACAAATTGGCGAATATCTGTGGCTGGTAAAAAAAGACCCCAATGCACCAAAATCCAAATGGATCGGTTATATGCATTTTATCAACAGGCTAAGTATTCTGCTGTTTCTTCTTGCAATGATTATATTGGTGGTGAGGCTGATCAGAGGGTAGGAGTAATTTGGTGATTTTTTTCCCGCAGATTGGCGCCGATGTATTCGCAGATGAACGCAGATTTTGAGAATTGGTGATTTGGTGATCTTGTGATCGGGTGATTTTGTGAGTTTGCCTTTTCTTGCTACTTGCTACCTGCTCAATACTCAATACCCAATACCCACTCTTGCCACTTTCTTCACTTATTCAGTTTGCCCGATTCGTTTAAGATAAGCTACATGCGAAACAATGGCAGTAGCCATCTTAGGGTATTCTATATATTGAATACCATATTCCGCACATGTTCTTTTGATGATCTTGCTGATCGCAGGATAATGCACATGAGATATTTTAGGAAACAAATGATGCTCGATTTGAAAATTTAACCCGCCTATCAGCCAGGTAATTGCTTTAGCACGTGTTGCAAAATTGGCCGTGGTGTTGATCTGGTGAATGGCCCATTCATTTTCAATTTTATTGGAAGATTCATCCGGTAAGGGAAAATGAGTATGCTCCACGGTATGAGCTAATTGAAAAATAATGCTGATGGTAAAACCTGTTACCATCGTTATTACTAAAAATCCTGTAAGCCACGTGGTAAAGCCGAGCAACCAAATCGGCAGCGCTACAAACGCAAAGGCATAAAGCACCTTAGCGATCCAAAAGGAAAAATGCTCCTGTAAAGTCATTTTTCTGATTGGAACTGTTCCAATCCTTCTTCTGAAATATTTTTGGTAATCAGTCAGGAAAACCCAGATAAGGTGAAGCATCGTGTACAAAAACCAGAAGTAATAATGCTGGAATTTATGAAGCTTCATTTTTTTCTGAGTAGTGGCAAATCTCATCCACGGTTTCACTTCAATATCATCATCCACACCATCAATATTAGTATAGGTATGATGAATAATATTGTGTTTCATATTCCACATGATTGCACTTGCACCGAGGAAATTAATTGAAAAGGCGGCTATCTTATTCAGCCCTTTGTATTTGCTGAAACTGCCGTGGGCACCGTCATGCATAACATTAAAACCGATAGCGGCTGTCAGAAAGCCGAAGATGACGCACTCCGGTATGGCCAGCCACGCAGGGGGTTGAAAAAACAATAAGTGAAAATAAATAAACACATAACCGAGGCAAAAGATTACCGCTTTAAACAAAATAGCGGCATCGCCGGTAGTGGGGCGCTTGTTTTCTTCAAAATATAAATTAACCCTTTGCTTCAGGGTTGAATGAAAATCGCCCGAGCCTTTCATGAATTTTGGAGTTGCCATCTGGTACTTTCTTTGAAAACTTACAATCCTGGTTAAACGGTTTTACAAACCCTATTAAAACCTTATTAAATATTTATTTCTTTTTAGAAATTGCCTGGTATTCTTTTTAATGCAGAAGCATTCAGCAAAAGTATTCCGAAACATTTCTCACCCAGGATATTCAATGATGCCGGAAAAGGCTTAGAGCATATACTGAATTAATGGGGTAAAGATATTTTAAAACGATCCATTAAGCACATATCATTAGAATATTAACTATTTAAAAATAATTATTCATTCTTTGCGGAGTATGTGGCACAATTGAAAGTTTGGGTAATACTTCATTAAACTAAATGCTGCATCACCAGAAATTCCTTTTGTGAACCTATTACATGGTTATGATTCTGATGATATACCTACAAATTACAGTGAGGGTATAAGGTTAAAAACTCTGGGTCAGTGATAAATCAGGATCACGGATGGATTGTAATAAGTAACATTGTAATTTGCGATACTAATGAAATATTACATCATCGCGGGCGAAGCTTCCGGCGACCTGCATGGCAGCAACCTGATTAAGGAAATCAAGAATATAGATGGAAACGCTCAGGTAAGATGCTGGGGTGGAGACAAAATGCAGGCCGCTGGTGGTACATTGGTAAAGCATTACAGAGATCTTGCTTTCATGGGTTTTGTGGAAGTGATCAAAAACTTACCGGCAATTTTACGCAACATTAGATTTTGTAAAGAGGATATCCGTGCGTTTAATCCTGATGTGGTTGTGCTGATAGATTATCCCGGATTTAATATGCGCATAGCGCAATGGGCTAAAGAACAAGGATATAAAACAGCATTTTACATTTCGCCCCAGGTGTGGGCATGGAAGGAAGGGAGAGTAAAACAGATAAAAAAATATGTAGATAAAATGCTTGTCATATTTCCATTCGAAAAAAAATTTTATGAAAAATGGAATTATAAAGTGTCCTATGTCGGACATCCGCTTGTGCCTGTTATCAAATCTTTTATACATAAACATCCGCAATTAAAAAAAGATGCGCGGAAGGTGGCGCTGTTGCCGGGAAGCCGAAGACAGGAGATCGCTTTAAAACTACCTGTAATGCTTGAGGCTACCAGGCAATTTGCCGATCTCAAATTTGTAGTGGCTCAGGCTCCGGGAATGGAGTCTGAATTTTATGATCGGTTTTTGAAAGATTATAAAAATGTGCAACTTAACAGTGATGCCTATTCGATATTAATGCAGTCGGATGCAGCCGTTGTGACCAGCGGAACTGCAACTTTGGAAACGGCGTTATTTAAAGTGCCGGAAATCGTTTGTTACAAAACAGGTAATATCAGTTATGAGATAGGAAAGTGGCTTATTAAATTAAAATTTATCTGCATCGTAAACCTGATCATGAATAAAGAGGTGGTAAAAGAACTCATTCAGCACGAACTCACTCCGCAAAATATTGCCAAAAACCTCAATGAAATTTTATATAACGAAGATCGCCGCAATCAAATACTCGAAGATTATAGTGCACTGGAAGCACTTCTGGCTGATGAAGGCAATGCTTCTGCAAATGCAGCTCAGGAAATTGTTGAAATTGCAAACCCATAAACGAATAAACCTATAAACGAATCAACGAATAAACGAATCAACCCCTCAACGAATCAACCCATCACACCAATCTTAAATCCATAAACCTACAGAAAAAAATTTTTTGTCGAAACTAAAAACATTAGTATTTTCGTCTAAAATAATTAGATATCATGTCACAAGCAGGAAAAAACTTAAAGTATTTGCGCAAGCTTCGCCAATGGACACAGGAAGAATTTGCAGCCAGGCTTGGCATCAAAAGATCACTTATCGGCGCTTATGAAGAAGAGCGCGCTGAACCCAGATTGGATGTACTGCAATCGATCAGTGAAATGTTTAAAGTGACCCTTGATGAATTATTATTAAAAGATATAAGTGCCATTAAAGGCTCTGATTATTTATCAAAGAGGCGGCAACTCAAAATGCAATCTGCCGACAGGAATGTCATTCATTTTGTACCCGTAAAAGCGGCTGCAGGATATCTTGCCGGATTTGCTGATAATGAATTTGTGGATGAGCTCAATACTTTTACACTTCCCATGATTAAAGGTGAAAATTGTCGCGCTTTTGAGATTATTGGCGACAGTATGTTACCCACGCCGAGTGGAAGTATTATTGTGGGCGAAAAGGTTGAGCGTCTGGAAAATATAAAAAGTAATACGCTTTGCATAGTCATTACAAATTCTGAAGGAATTGTTTATAAACGTGTGGTGAAAACAAATCGCAATCCTTCCAAAATCACATTGGTAAGCGATAATCCGGCTTATCAGCCATACCAGATCGCAAAGGAAGATGTACTTGAAATGTGGGAAGCGAAAGCGGTGATTAACAAAGTGACCGATCATCAGCGATGGGATGTTGATTCATTGGTAAATCTTGTAAGCAACCTGCAGGAACAGGTAACTTCCATGAAGAAAAAATTAAATTAACCACCCCTGAATTACCTTATATTTACATCAATCAAAAACAAAAAATCATGATCAAACTTCAAATTATAGGTCACCTCGGTAAAGATTGTGTGCAAAAAGAGATCAATGGAAAAAATGTGATCAATTTTACCGTGGCTCATTCTGAAAAATTCAAAAATTCTACCGGCACATTACAGGAAAAAACTATTTGGGTTGACTGTGCTTATTGGACTGATCGTACAGGAATTGTTCCCTATTTATTGAAAGGACAATTAGTATATGTAGAAGGAACTCCTGAAGCAGATGCTTATACAAAACAGGATGGATCTGCAGGTGCTTCTTTGCGTTTGCGGGTGCGTGAGGTGCAATTGTTGGGCGGGCGCACCGGCGGTAATGAAGGTCAAAGCCAGGTGCAAAGCTCACATAGCCTAAATGAAAATCAAAATCAATCCCAGCCTGCAATGCAGGATCAGACTGATGATCTTCCATTTTAGTAAATAAATTTTTGCGTTGTCTGTTTGGCGGCCCGGATGAGGGCCGCTTTTTTTATGTCCTTTACAAAAAAAATAATTTTAAAAATCCTGCAAATAAGTGCTTTTGAAAGAAGGTAATTAGTGACGCTTCATTCGATTTTGTAAATTCTGAACGAATCCTAAACATTCGCGTTTTTTATTTTAAAATACTTTTAAGTTTTGTGGGCATCACCTTTGAGGTTATGGTATCACCGGAATAAACCGGTAAGAAGCAAAAAGATCAGACTTATGAAAACAAACCTAACCCTTGCAGTGGCAGTTACTTTTATGCTTATTGCAACAGGATGTAAAAAACAACCACTTGACAACCTCACCGCAGATGAATCGAGGATTTATATTACCGATCACGATTCTACCATAAATTTCAGCAGCTATAATACATTCAGTGTTTCTGATTCTGCTGCGCTGATACAAAATGGAAAAGTTACTAAAGAACTCGATGAAGTGGATGCTGCATATATTGCAGCAGTTAAAAATGCGATGCAGGCCCGTGGATTTGTTCTGGTTGACAAATCCGATCACCCTGATTTGGGTATCACCGTCAATAATATTGTTTCCACATCCACCGGTGTAATCAGCAATAATTCATATTGGGATTATTACGGAAGTTATTGGGATCCATATTATTGGGGTTATCCCGGCTATGGCTATTACCTGCCATATTCTTACAGCGTTTATCAAATTACAGAAGGTGCCATCAGCATTGATATGGTTGATTTAAAAAATGCGCCGGAGAATGATAAATTAAAAGTGGTATGGACCGGCCTGATTAGAGGAAGCGGCATTTTTGATCAATCCATTGCCGGAAACCAGGTGCAGGCTCTTTTTGACCAGTCACCCTATCTAAAAAATGATTAAAATAAATATCATGAAACTTAAATATATATGCACACTGCTTGCAGGTACGCTACTAACTGCAACTTTGTTTGCCCAGGAAACACCGCTCAAACTGAATATTAATTACAATTATAGCTTTCCCCTCAGCAACTTTAAAAAAGATGCAGTAGAAAACAGTTCTCCGCGGGGCTTTACCGGAAATCTTATGTACAACACCTCTTCCAAACTTGCCGTGGGGCTGGGAATTGGTTATCAGGATTATTATGAAAAAACGGGAAGACAAACCTATAAATATGGACAATCACAAGACATTTCTGCGGTTGTTTCAAATTCCATTCAGCAAATACCCGTGATGGCAAGAGTGGAATTTACTCCTGGTGGTGGAAACACAATGGTGCTGCCGTACGTAAGCATAGCGGCGGGAGCAAACTTTGTAAATTATGACCAATTTCTTGGTCAGTTTGTAAATCATGCATCAGCAACCGGCTTTCGCGGACAGGCAGGTTTGGGTGTGAAGATTCCCTTTGGAAAAAATAGCGGCTGGGGCGCAGATATAGGCGGTACCTATGATTATGCTCCTCTTAAAAAATGGGGATTTAAAGATGTGAGTTCTGCAAATGTCCATGGAGGCATTTATTTCTCTATAAAATAGCATAAAAGTTTTAGTAGTTTGGTAAGGTATTGTCGTTTATAAGGCGGCAATACTTTTTTTTGATGCTTATTTGAATTGATTTAAAGTCTGTTGATCTTTATCGCCGATCTTTACCTGATGAAGAATAATTCTTTAGTCCTATTGTTGATTTTATCACTGATAATTTTTTCCTGTAAAACGCAAAGCAAAACATTGCAGACAGTCCAAACGTTACCATCATCTTATAACCCTGTTGTCGCACATCGGGGCGCATGGAAAGCATCAGGGTTGCCGGAAAATTCACTGGCATCTTTGAAAAAGGCGATTGAACTTGATTGTGCAGGAAGCGAAACAGATTTGCATATGACAGCGGATAGTATGATTGTCATTCATCATGATCCGAAGTTCAACGGATTGGAAATTCAAAAAACCGATCTGAGTGAACTACATCAATTTAAATTATCCAACGGAGAATCGCTGCCCTTGCTTTCTGACTTCTTAAAAATAATAAAAGCACAAAAACGAACCATGCTTGTTTTAGAAATAAAACCTTCACGTCGTGGAAAAGAATGGGCAATGGCCACCGTAAAAAAAGTAGTGGACGAAGTAAATTTGTATAATGCTCAATCACACATAATTTATATCAGTTTTGACCTGGAAATGTGTAAGGAAGTATTACGACTGGTGCCGGGTGCCAAAGTGCAGTATCTGAATGGCGATAGAACTCCTGCTCAATTAAAAGAAGAGAAAATTACCGGTCTTGATTATAATCTTTCAGTCTTTAAAAAACATCCGGAGTATATAACAGATGCTAAAAAGCTCGGTTTAATTCTGGACGCATGGACTGTAAATGACTTTAATGGTATGCAATGGCTTATAAAAAATGGCTTCGATTACATTACAACCAATGAGCCGGAATTATTGTTTGAAATTGTTAATAAAACAAGAGATTAGCTATTGTTTATTTATGATGGTTGAATGAATTGGTAACTTTGCACCATGAGTGAAGAGAAAAATCCAAAGCCGGATTATTGGTGGAGCTTATTTCATCTGAAATGCCCACGTTGCCGTCGGGGAGATTTGTTTGTACATCCCCACCCTTACAAAAAGCTAAACCTGAATTACATGCTCGAAATGCATAAAGAGTGTAGCGTGTGCAAACAGGTATTTGAGCTTGAAACAGGTTTCTGGTATGGTACAGGATATGTAAGTTATGGTATTACAGTAGCTTTTTCGGCATTCACATTTTTGTTCTGGTGGCTTACTATTGGTTTTTCATTCGATGACAACCGGTTGCTTTATTGGGTAATTGCCAATGCCGTCATTACCATTTTACTTCAGCCATTTTTTATGCGTGTGAGCCGGTTCATCTTTTTAAACTTTTTTGTGAAGTACAATGAAAACTTTGATAAAGAGGAAGGCGTCAGATTTACATAAATCGGGCCCGGAATTAAATAAAAAAAGCACACTTTAATCGTGTGCTTTTTCGTTGCTGAACTTTTTTTATTATTTAAAGTTATTCACTTCTTCCATGCTCAGTCCCAGCGCTTTTGCAACACCTTCTCCATATGCCGGATCACATTTATAGCAATTGCGGATATGCCTTATTTGAATGAACTTTTCTGCCTGGCCTACTTCTGCAGCAGTATTTGAAAACAGAAGTTGTTTCTTTTCATCTGTCATAAGATTAAATAATGCCCTTGGCTGGCTATAATAATCATCATCCTCCCTGTGATCCCAATGACCGGCACCACCGTCCAGAGCAAGGTGGGCTTCTTTATACTGAGGCTGCTCCTGCCATTCGCCAAAGCTGTTTGGTTCATAGGGCGTAGCTGCACCAAAATTTCCATCAACCCGCATTGCGCCGTCGCGATGAAAACTATGGTAAGGGCATTTTGGACTGTTGACAGGTATCTGGGCATGGTTAACTCCGAGGCGGTAACGCTGTGCATCGCCATAACTAAACAATCTTCCCTGCAACATTCTATCCGGTGAAAAACTGATTCCGGGCACCACATTGGCAGGATTGAAAGCGGCTTGCTCTACTTCTGCATAATAATTTTCAGGATTACGATTTAATTCAAATTCTCCTACATCAATCAGGGGATAATCGCCATGAGGCCAAACTTTGGTTAGATCGAAAGGATTGTAAGGCGAATTAGCAGCCTGTTCTTCTGTCATCACCTGAATTTTCATCTTCCACCTGGGGAATTTTCCTTCTTTAATACTTTCAAAAAGATCGCGTTGATGCGACTCGCGATCGCCACCAACGATTTGTCGGGCTTCTTCATTGGTAAGGTTTTCTATGCCTTGTTGGGTAACCATATGAAATTTTACCCAATGCCGAACGCCGTCTTTATTGATCAGGCTGAAGGTGTGGCTTCCAAAACCATGCATGTGGCGATAAGTTTTTGGGATACCTCTGTCGCTCATTACAATAGTTACCTGATGTAAAGCTTCCGGTAGTAATGTCCAGAAATCCCAGTTATTATTCGCACTGCGCAAATTGGTTTTAGGATCTCTTTTCACTGCATGATTCAGGTCGGGAAATTTCAATGGATCACGTAAAAAGAAAACGGGTGTGTTGTTACCAACCAGGTCCCAATTGCCTTGTTTTGTGTAAAACTTCAAAGCAAAACCTCTGATATCTCTTTCAGCGTCGGCAGCTCCACGCTCACCAGCTACCGTAGAAAAACGCGCAAACAGATCTGTTTTCTTCCCTACTTCCGAAAATATATCTGCCATCGTGTATTTAGTGATGTCATGTGTGACGGTGAAAGTGCCATACGCGCCTGATCCTTTAGCATGCATTCTTCTTTCGGGTATTACTTCACGATCGAAATGCGCCATCTTTTCAAGAAACCAAACATCCTGAAGCAAAGCTGGGCCGCGCTTTCCGGCGGTTTGAATGTTTTGATTATCCGCTACAGGCGAGCCTGTGCGTGTGGTAAGTTTTTTATTTTCTGACATAAAATTGATTTTAATCGGCTTCAGCCGGTCTACAAAAAATTTCGCCCGAAGGTCGTCCATTATTGGCTCTTTATAAAATTTATTGGCTAATGAATTGTCAAATCAGTAATTCAACGATCTCACTTCAAAATAGAATTGGAATAGCCTTTGTTTCACACAATTGCAAATAACCTGAATGGAGCTTGAAAAACACAGCGGTAAAGAGGAACAAAAGAAAAAAGAAGAAATAAAAAAAATTAAAACCTCGCATCCTTATTGGCTGGGTGGTTATGCGCTGGTGGCGCTGGGTTGCCTTGCTTGTTACTTTTTATTTAGATTCAATGTCATTCCTCTGGGATCACAAAAGGGCCTTCTTTTAAAGCTTTCTGCATCAGCTTTTGTGGCTTTCATTTTATTGCTTTTGGGGAAATTTATTGAAATGCTTATCGTAAAAGGGAAGCGTTCCAGGTCTTTCAAATATAATTTTGTAAGATTCGTCAGACTGGTCACAGTTATACTTGTCATCTTTGTAGTAATCTCATTTTTATTTGAAAACTGGTATGCAGCCGCACTTTCTCTCGGATTGATTTCCCTGATACTCGGTTTTGCCCTTCAGGTTCCGATTTCTTCGTTTATCGGATGGTTATACCTCATATTCCGGTCGCCCTACAGGGTGGGAGACAGGATTGAAATAGATCAGTTTACAGGAGATGTTGTGGAGGTTGGATATCTGGATACCACACTTTCTGAATTTGGCGGCAATTATCTTTCTAATGATCTGCCAAGCGGGAGGCTGATACGGTTTCCAAATAGTTTGGTGTTGCAATCAGCTGTTTTCAATTATTCATGGCCGCAGTTTCCGTTTATCTGGAATGAAATCGCCTTTCAGGTGGCCTACACCAGCGACCTTGAATTTGTAAAATCCACAATCCGAAAATGCACCAGGGAACAACTGGATCCGGATATGCCGGAAAATATAGATAAGCTGAAAGAACTGATTGCAAAAACACCTGTAGATAATTTACAGATCAAAGAATATCCCTACATCAGTGCGCGCATTAATGCCAATACCTGGGTAGAAGTATTGGTTACCTACCTGGTACATCCTAAAAATGCATCAGCCACCCGTACGCGCATCATCGAAAGTTCATTAGATGCGCTTAACCAACAGCCTGATAAAGTGAAGTTTCCTAAAGGAGATAATCGGTAAAACTTAATAAAACTAAATATGCCTGTTAAAATTGATTTCAAAAAAGATGATACTATCCTTTTAAAGGGTATTGGAATCCTAATGATCATTCTCCATAATTATTTTCACATTCTCAAACCTCTGCCCGGAGAAAATGAATTTTCTTTTAATCCTGATACTTTCAAAGAATTTTACAACTTAATTTCAACTTATCCAGGAAAATCAATCAGATATTTTTTTTCGTATTTTGGCCATTACGGAGTCCAGCTGTTTATTTTTATAAGCGCTTATGGACTTTTTATCTCAACCTATGGGAGAAAATTAAAATATTTTGTCTTTTTACGAAAGCGCATAACAAAACTATACCCGGTGCTTATCATAGCAGTTGTTTTGAAGCTCGGACTTTACTTATATAAAAATCAAGGATTCTTATATATGGAAGAAATTAAAAGTGGCTTACTTAAGTTGACACTTTTGCACAATTTCTTTCCCAATGAAGCGCTTACCTTAAGTGGGCCGTGGTGGTTTTTTTCATTGATAATTCAATTTTATTTAGTATTTCCGCTATTGATGTATATTCAAAAAAAAACGGGTTCTAAGTTTTTGCTGATAATGAGTTTTCTTTTTGTTATTGTCGAATATCTTTTCAATCCATATTTATTATCCATTGGCTTGAATTTAAATTATACGGTTTTTGGTCATTTAGAAGTTTTTTGTCTGGGCATTTACTTTGCTTCTAAAAAACCCATTTACGTATCTGGATGGCTTGTTGGTTTTTCATTTCTCATTTTCTGTTTGGGAAATATAAACCCGGAAATTTGGTTACTTTCTTTTGTGTCTATTACAATCATTCTAATTTATGTTTATGCTCTGGTAAAACCTCTTATCCTTAAAAGGAAATCAGTTTTTTCATTTTTTGAATATATCGGATCAATTTCATTGTTCCTTTTCGCGGTCCACGGTATGATGAGGCATCCATTTGCAATAGTGGCTGAAAAATATAATTTGACATGGTTAACTTTTCTGCTATGTGGACTTTTTCTATCATTTACACTTCTATTAGCCTTCGCAGTTAAAAAATTGGAAAACCTCATTCAAAAGTCAATTAAACTTTCTAAAATAATAAAGATGGGTTCACCGGAAAAGAATCCAGGTTAAATAGGATGTGACTAATTGGTAATTCAGTTTTTCTTAATTACCAAATTCTAATTCAAAATTAATATTGTCTGACAAAAAATTTTTATTTGGGCTGAAGTCCATATCTGGTGTGAGTTTTCAATAGTGCCGGACTTAAGTCCGGCACTATTGAAACAAATCCTTTTCTAGTGGGCTTTAGCCCAACTTAGCCGGACAATTAGGATTCAAAATATATTTTTGTAGGAATTAAAAGAACAGATGACCCGTTCTTCCTTTTCAAAACAGGATACCAATTTTATAAAAGGGGTAGGTATTCTTATGATCATGATGCATAACTATTTTCATTTGATTCTACCTGCACCGGGTGAGAATGAATTTTCATACTCTTTTGATACCTTTTTAAATTTTCAACAATTAATCTTAGAATTTCCCGGCAGGTTCTTTAGATATTCATTTTCCTATTTTGGCCATTATGGAGTGCAGTTATTTGTGTTTATAAGCGCATACGGACTATATAAATCCTTTGATCAGAAACCATCCGGCTATGTTCAGTTTTTAAAGAAACGGGTTTTAAAATTATATCCCACTCTGGTCATAGCTATTTTTTTTGAATTCTTTTTCCTCCTTCTGCGAAACCATACCATTACCGGATATGAATTAAAAAGCACTTTGTTTAAACTGTCGCTGATCTTTAATCTGGTACCCGGGCAAGCATTGGCCGTGAACGGGCCCTGGTGGTTTTTTTCATTGATCTTCCAGTTTTATTTAATCTTCCCCGTTCTTTTTTGGTGCACTAAAAAATACGGCTCACCCTTTCTGATTATCATTTCCATATCGGCGATGGTACTTGAATATTTTATAAATCCCTTTCTTGTTGCACATCATCTTAATTTAAACTTTACGGTTCTTGGCCACTTAGAAGTGTTTAGTTTGGGAATTTTTATGGCATATAGAAACAAAACAAAATTTTCCTGGTGGCTTATACCTGTCTGCCTCGCAATATTTGCTTTTGGAAATTACAATAGAGCCATCTGGATTCTGTCTTTTATTGCTATTACTATAATTATGATTCAGGGGTATTCTTTGATTGCATCACGCATTAAAAAGGAAAATATTTTTCACAATTTCTTCCTGCATGCCGGAAGCATTTCTCTTTTTTTATTCGTTGTACAAGGAATGGTAAGGCATCCATTGGTTGATATTGCAGGGAAATATAATCTTACATGGCTTACCATGTTGTTATGCGGCATTTACCTTTCAATGGTTTACATTGTTTCATTCCTACTTAAAATTATAGAAGAATTCGTGCAGCGGAAAATTGGGAAAAGATTGAAGATTTAAGATAGGCGATCTGGATTTTTTTGCCCGCAGATTTTCGCAGATTTTTCCCGCAGATTTTCGCAGATTTTGAGAATTGGTGATTTGGTGATCTTGTGATCGGGTGATTTTGTGAGTTTGCCTTTTCTTGCTACTTGCGACTTACTCAATACTCACTACTCAATACCACTCTTGCCACTTTCCTTTCAAAAGCACTTTTTCTGAACTTTTTTAAAAATGCTCAAACTGATAAATCCGCGGTCTGACCTGCGGTACCGACCGCTCATCAACCATCAATCCGCCACAGCGGACAGACACCAATCAACCATCAACCATCAACGTTCAACTTTCAACCATCAATCCGCCACAGCGGACAAGCTCTTCAACCATCAACCATCAACGTATTTCTCCTACGCGTTTTTACGTTTTTTGTAAGTCAATTCACGCGTTTTTTGGTTCAATGCAATATCAGAATCCGACACTCGTTTTATGTACAAACCTTAACAATTTGCTTTTTGCAATCATCTATTGAAACATCCTGTCATGAAACCTATCTTTACTTTAATTGCATTTTTGAGTTCTGTATTTGCCATGGCGCAGTCGTCTTCCGGTTATACGCCGCAGTTCAGAAGTAATCTTTATATCATTGATACCAAAAGCGGTGATCCGGTACTGATGGATGGCACCTTGTCGTTATTTAACGATACATACAATGATGGTGTTGACCGCAATGATGCACGTAAAATGTATAATCCGAGTGAAAATTGGGGAATGGTCAGAGGCGGTTCTGTACTTATCGTTGAAAGAAAAACAATGGTAAAATCTCAGGATACGATCTTTTTTAAAATGTGGAATACGCGTGTGATTACCTACCGCCTTGAATTTATAGGAAAATATTTTGAGAATGAAGCAATCGAGGGAAGGCTGATTGATAAATATCTTAAATCAGAAACGCCTGTTTCCATCGAAGGAACCACCTTCGTAGATTTCCAGGTTACAAGCGACCCACAGTCAAAACGTGAAGACCGCTTTATGCTGGTGTTTAAAAATAATGTAGCCAAAAGCGCATTGCCATTGAGTTTTACTAATATTGCCGCTAAGTCTTTAAATAATAGCATTTCCATTTCATGGGCTACTGCCAATGAAAAAAATGTGGCTCATTATGAAGTAGAGCGTTCTGCTGACGGAATCCATTTTGAAAAAACAGGAAATGTTATTTCTGCCGGCAATGATGTTTCCAATAATTATAATGTTATTGATGCATCACCTATGTCAGGCGTAAATTACTATCGTGTAAATGCTACTGACCGTGATGGAAAATCAACACTCAGTGATGTGGTAAAAGTGAACATGCAAAACATTCAGGCTATAGTAACTGTATATCCCAATCCGGCAACAGCCACCAATATTAATTTAAAAATAAGCGGCCAACACGAAGGCAGCTACCAGGTAACTGTGTTAAACGGGCTCGGAACTGTATTGCACAGGCAAAATCAGAAATTAAGTAATGCAGGGCAATTGATAAAAGTAACTCCTAATCAAACTCTTTCACCCGGTATGTACAGGATAGAAGTAACCGGTCCTGAAGGATTCAGAAAAGTGATTTCACTCCTTATTAATCGTTGATAAGAACACCTGCGAATATTCTGGGGAGCAAACGCTCCCTTTTTTTATAACGGTTGCTTTAAATTAAATTTATTAAACTATATTTTTCTATCTTAGCACCTTGACTATTTACACTATGAAACGATTCTCAAATTTTGTGATTGCCTGCCTTTTGCTTTTTACGTCAAGTATTACCCCAAAAATCAGTTTTTCCCAACCTAACCCAGCTTGTGATCCTGACGATACTTTTGAAGAATGCTGTGCTAAATTTCCGGAGACTCCTGCCTGTCCTATAGATGGGGGTATTGTAGGCTTACTTGCAGCAGGTGTGGGCTATGGCATAAAAAAAGTACATGACAGCCGCAAAAAGTCCGTTGAACCCCAATAAATCTTTAATCTTCTCTTTAACTGAAATCAATTAAATTTGCCTCCTTCGCAAAGGCAATGTCTGCCTGTATTTTGCGTTGATAAATCATAATATCCCGAAGAAAAATTTACCAATCAAATTTTACAGTTTAATTGTCGCTATTTATGAGGCTTACCGGGCGCCATGATTTTTTGTTATTGCTTACTTTTTTGTTGATGTTCTGTATGATTTATACATCATGCAATACAGCAAAAAAGACGATCTATTTCCAGGATCTCCCCAATGATACCACACTCACGGGCCTGGTAGCAAGGTCGCAGGAGTCGCTCATCAGGCCGGGCGATCTGTTATCCATAACAGTTGCTTCACTCAGCCCTGAGAATACCACTATTTACAATGCAGCTCCCAATACGATCGGCACACAAACTGGTTACCTCGTTGATGAAGAAGGAAACATTACTTTTATAAAGCTGGGCAAATTGCATGTGGCAGGGATTACCACTGCACAACTTAGCAAAAAACTGCAGGCCGATCTGGAACCTTATCTTGCTCAAAATATTGTGACTATCGGATATGCAAACCGCCACGTGACCATGCTTGGCGCTTTAAGCCCTCAGGTATTGCCGATCACTTCGGAAAATATGACTATCCTCGACGCACTTGCCGCAAGCGGCGATATCGGCGCAAAAGGCAGAATAGACAATGTGCTCGTGATCCGTGAAAAGGAAAATGGAAAAACAAAAGATTTTAAAAGACTGAACCTTAAAGACAAATCCATCTTTTACAGTCCTTATTTTTATATGCAACCTAATGATATCGTGTATGTAGAACCTGCCAAAGAAAGAACCAACAACACCGCCCGGATCATTTCTTATGTCACATCCGGAATTACTTTCGTCATATTCCTTATTGACAGGGTATTTAAATAACCGTTATGAACGAAGATCAATTTTTTAAAGAGCGGGCCGACAGCAACATCTTTAAGCAGATCATTTATAAATATCTGCCCTTCTGGCCCCTGTTTGTGGTCACGGTTTCTATCGCCATGATCATTGCTTACGTTGACCTTCGTTCGCAGGTACCAATGTATGTCGCTTCTGCCAGAGTGCTGTTAAAAGATCCCAACAAAGGAGGCGGCGATAGTAAAGTGCTTGATGCGCTGAATATTTTCACAGAAAAAAAGATCGTAGATAATGAAATCGTAACGCTCCGGTCTACTGACCTGATGCAGGAGGTGGTAAAACAATTGGATCTTTATGCTACGGTATACAACAAAGGAAATGTTCGCACGGAAGAGTTGTACCGCTCTAATTCGCCTGTTAGATTTATTGCCGTGGATAAACAAAATTTTGGGCTGTGGAAGACGCTGTTTTTTTCAATGGATTGGAAAAAAAGAGAGATCATAATTGACAAACGAAGAGTGCCTTTCAGTGATACGCTGGTGATTGACGGACAGGCAATGACCTTGCAGGTAAACGAAAAATACAATACTGCCGCAGAAGGAAAAAACTTTTTTGTAACGTTTAAAAGCGCCGGCGGTGCAGCAGGTGGAATTGTGGGCGGGCTTCGGATTTCACCTTACTCATATTCGTCCACCATTCTTAATGTTTCACTTAATACTACAGTACCGGAAAAAGGACGGGATATCCTTGGAAAATTATTTGAAATATATAATCGCGATGCGGTGATGGATAAAAATCTTATCGCTGATAAAACGATGAATTTTATTGACGAAAGATTGGTACTCGTTACAGAGCAACTGGATAGTGTAGAACATAATATTGCAAATTACCAGGCCAAAACATCCGTGGTTGACCTGAGTGCCCAGGCTTCTACTTATTTTGGCCTTGTGAATGATCTTGACAAGCAAGGTAGCCAGCTCGATCTGCAATTGGATGCGCTTGCAGATGTCAGAAGCTATGTGGTTGGAAAAGGAAAAGTTCCCGGCACCGTTCCTTCGCTTATGTTGGTGAGCGATGGTACTCTTTCGAATTTACTCGGAAAATTATATGAAGCCGAAACGAAAGCAGAAACATTGCATAGCGTTACCGGCGAAAAAAATGATGCCACCATTCTTGCCGATCAGGAAGTGGCGCGGTTAAAAAATGATATCCTGGAAAATATTTCTAACGTAAAACAAAATTTAATCGCTGCAAAAAAACAGGTGCAGTCGAGAATTTCGGAAAATAATTCTTTGTTGCGCCAAATCCCCGAACGTGAACGCGTATTTCTTGATATCAGCAGGCAGCAATCCATAAAAAATAATATTTACACCTATCTCCTTCAAAAAAAGGAAGAAACAGCCATATCATCTGCATCCACAACGCCAGATCTGAAAGTGATCGAATCGCCTACATCTTACGGACCTGTTAGCCCGGTGGCCAAAAACTTTTATCTGTCGGGCCTGGTGATTGGTTTACTTGCAGGAGCATTTATTGTTTTACTTAAAGAAGTGTTCAGCCGTAAAGTTTTATTCAGAAATGAAATAGAGGATAAAGTACATGTTCCGATTATGGGCGAATTGGTACAGGTGCCGGGCAAAGATCCGATCGTTATATCTGAAGGCAAGCGTACTGTTATCGCGGAGCAGTTCCGTTCGGTGCGAACCAATCTTGCATTTATGGGGCTCAATGAAGAAAATAATACTCTGTTGATCACTTCAAGTATTTCGGGTGAAGGAAAAAGCTTCGTGGCCATCAACCTGGCGATCAGTTTTACACTCACAGGCAAGCGGGTAGCGCTTATGGAGATGGATTTGCGTAAACCTAAACTCAGCAAGATTCTCAATGTATCCAGAAGGCCGGGTACTTCCACCTATCTTGTGGGCAAATGCAGCCTGGATGAAATTATAAAGGAAACCGATATTCCGGGATTATTCCTTGTATCCGCCGGGCCGGTGCCACCCAATCCAACAGAACTTATTTCAAGCCCTAAGTTTGCCGAAATGGTTGCTGAACTAAAACAACGCTTCGATTTTGTGATCATGGATACGGCGCCTGTATCGCCCGTGACTGATGCACAATTATTACAGGAATTCAGCAACATCAATCTTTTTGTAGTGAGGCATGCGGTTACGCCAAGGGTGTTTCTGCCCATGGTGGAAGCGCTGAACAAGCAGAAGAAATTTAAAAATATGTGCGTGTTGTTCAACGGCGTCAAGCCGCGTGGCTTCCGCATTTACGGATATGGTTTTGGCGGGTATGGAAATGGTTATGGGTATGGTTATGGCTATGGCTATGGTTATGGTAGTGAATATGGAGGTGGATATTACCTTGATCAGAGGAAGAACTTGTTGAAAAGAGTGAAAGGAGTTTTTGGGAAATAGCAGGGAGAAGTAGTGTAGTGGGTAGTGAGTAGTGGGTAGTGAGAAAGTATCAGGTAGCAAGTATTGAGTAGCAAGAAAAGGCACACTTAATCACCCGTTCACCAAATCTGCGAAAAAAGATCTGCGTTAATCTGAGGGAAATTCTTTCACCGGGTCACCAGATCAGAGATATTAGCAAGTAGAGATCAACTCAGTTTTTAAAATACATGTGACTGAGAAGGGCGAAGCCGTGGGGTTCAACAAGTAGTAAGTATTAAGTATTAAGTAGCAAGAAAGAAACCTGAAGGCGGTTGCAGCAAAGGTTTGAGCGAGAGCATAACCCTTCAGTGTTTCCGGGTATAGCAAGAGTGGTATTGGGTATTGAGTATTGAGTATTTGGTATTGAGTATTGAGTAGGTAGCAGGTAGCAACCGGTCGGCATCGCAGGTCAGACCGCAGGTTTATCAGAATTAGCATTTTTAAAAAATTTGCAAAAAAGTGCTTTTGAAGGACTATTAAGATTTAAGATTTAAAATTTAATATTTAAGATTAACCAGATCATCCGATCCCCTAATCAACAAAATCTGCGATCATCTGCGAATACATCCGGGTAAATCTGCGGGAAAATAAATCACCAAGTCACCAAATAAAAATGAACATCCCAAACTGGTACGCCCTCTACACCAAACCCCGTTGGGAGAAGAAGGTGGCGTCGGTTTTGGAAATAAATGGCTTCGATATTTATTGCCCGGTGGCAAAGCAATTAAGACAATGGAGTGACAGAAAAAAAGTAGTACTCGAACCGGTTTTTCGTGGCTATGTTTTTATTTATGTGGATAAAAATAAATTGTGGGATGCGGTTAAATTTTCCGGTATCCTTTCAGTTGTCAAACATTTGGGAAAACCCGCCATCATCCGCGAAGAAGAAATTGATACCATCAGAAAATTCCTGAATGAATTTGAAAATGTTGAAGTCAGGAATATCGCCATTGATGAAAATGCCAAAGTGCGTATCAAACAAGGCGTACTCATGAATTATGAAGGAATTGTCCTTGAAGTGTTCGGAAATACCGCCACCGTCAAAATCAACAGCCTCGGACTACAACTCACCGCTCAGTTTGATAAAAAGAATTTGGAGAAAATCGGGGAGAATGATGAATTATGAATTATGAATTATGAAATGAATGATGCCTGCCCGCCGTGGCGGGAATTATGAATGATCATTATAAATGAGGGTTGAAAATGGCAGGCAATCCAATTAAAGATAAAAGCTTCGCATATGCCTTAGCAATTATTAAGGCATATAAAATTTTACATTCGGACCGAGAGTATGTTATGGGCAGGCAACTGCTTAGATCCGGAACAGCTATAGGTGCACTTGTAAGAGAAGCACTAAATGCTGAAAGTAAAGCCGATTTTATTCATAAAATGGGAATTGCACAAAAAGAATGTGATGAATCGATTTACTGGGTCGAACTTTTAAAATCATCAGAGTTGTTGCGAGAAAACATTTGTAATTCCTTACAATCCGACGCGAATGAGATCCTTAAGTTACTCAGAAGCATAATCATGACGGCAAAAAAAAATTTAAAACAGGAAATTGTTGACAAAAAGTTAATTGTAAAATAATTTATCATTCATCATTCATAATTTATAATTGAGAGTTTACGACAAAATCTACATCGCAGGCCACCGTGGTATGGTGGGGTCGGCTATTGTGCGGAAGCTGCGCAGGGAAGGGTATCAAAACCTGGTAATGTTTACCAGCGCTGAGCTTGACCTGCGCGATCAGAAAGCGGTAGAAACTTTTTATAAGATCGAGCAACCGCAATATGTTTTCTTGGCGGCCGCAAAGGTGGGAGGCATATTGGCAAATGATAGTTACCCTGCAGATTTTCTGTACGATAACCTCATGATCCAGAACAATGTGATCCATGGCGCACATACCTCCGGGGTGAAAAAATTATTATTCCTTGGTAGCAGTTGTATTTATCCTAAAATGGCGCCGCAGCCCATCAAAGAAGAATATTTATTGACCGGCCCTCTCGAACCTACCAATGATGCTTATGCCATTGCCAAGATCGCGGGCATTATGCTTTGCCGGAAATACCATAAACAATATGGCTGCAATTTCATTTCAGCCATGCCTACCAATTTGTACGGACCGGGTGATAATTATGACCTGAAAAATTCGCATGTGCTTCCGGCGCTTCTGCGCAAGTTTCATGAAGCAAAAATATCAGGCAATAAAAAAGTTACAGTTTGGGGTAGTGGCTCGCCCCGCCGCGAATTCCTGCATGCGGATGATCTTGCAGACGCGCTGTATTTTCTCATGCAAAATTATGATCAGCCGGAATTTGTGAATGTGGGCACAGGTAAAGATATCAGCATTAAAGAACTCGCTGAAATGATCAAAGAAATTTCTGGCTATGATGGTGATCTGGAATTCGACACTTCAATGCCCGATGGCACACCACGAAAGCTTCTTGACGTAAGCTGCCTTTCAAACCTCGGCTGGACGCCATCCATTGATTTTAAAGAAGGTGTGAGGAAGGTGTATGAGCAGGAAGTGAGTAGTGAGTAAGTCGCAAGTATCAAGTAGCAAGTATCAAGTAGCAAGCGGTCGGCACCGCAGGTCAGACCGCCAGTTTATCAGAATTAAATTTTTTAAAAAAGTTGGAAAAAAGTGCTTTTGAAGGAATCACCCAATCACAAAATCACCAAATCACCAAATCACCAAATCACCAAATCACCAAATCACAAAATCTGCGTGTATCAGCGAAATAAATCTGCGTCAATCTGCGGGAAAATTCTTTCACCCAATCCCCCAATAACTAAATGCTTCTCCTAACCCTCCATACCTTCTCAGCTACCGGCGGCATAGAAAAGATGTCGCGTGTGGCCGGCATGGCGCTCAAAGATATTGCTGAAGAGACAGGGAGCGATTTTGAAGTGTATTCGATGTACGATAGCAGTGATGTATGTACGAAAAAATATATTGCTGAAAACGACTTCCGCGGATTTGGTGGAAATAAATTTTTATTTGTTATCAAAGCTGTGATGAGGGGTATCCGCAGTAAAACAGTTGTTTTGTCGCATATCAATCTTTCACTTCCTGCTTACATCATTAAATTGATCAGGCCCCGCACAAAAGTGATCGTAATGGCCCATGGCATTGAAGTGTGGAAGCAACTGACAGGCGTGAAAAAGAAATTGCTTGAAAAAGCCGACCAGGTGGTAGCAGTGAGCAATTTCACCGCCAAAAAATTGCGTGAGCAATACACCATCAAAAAGATCACCGTGATCAATAATTGCCTTGATCCCTTTCTTCCGCTTCCCATCAACGGGCAACGAAGCGCCATCCGAAAAGAATACGGATTTGAAGAAAATGATCTTGTGGCCATGACACTCAGCCGGCTGGCCGCTACCGAACAAAAAAAGAATTATGATCAGATCCTTTACAGCATTAAAGACCTGCGAAAGGATCTGGGACCTGTAAAATATTTATTTGTTGGTAAGTATGACCCCAAAGAAAAGGAAAGACTGGAATCGCTCATCGGTTCACTCGGACTTTCAGGTGAGGTCAAATTCGCAGGTTATGTGGAAGATAAAGACCTCAATAAATATTACGGCATGGCCGATTGTTATATTATGCCAAGCACAAAAGAAGGTTTTGGCATCAGCTTCATTGAGGCCATGTATTATGGATTGCCTGTGATCGGCGGCAATGCCGATGGCACCACGGATGCGCTTATGAATGGCAAACTTGGTTTGATGATTGACCCTACCCGCAGGGCCGAACTTACGGCTGCACTTGCTAAAGTATTGCTGAATGCAGAGTCTTTTAAACCCGATCCTGAGTTGGTAAAACAGCAATTTGGTTTCGAAACGTACAGGGAAAAATGGGCACGCCTGATCAAAGAAATGTTTAAAAAGAAACCGGGTTCTTAGAAGATGTTTGCTCCTCTGACCTGGCTGCTCTTTTTGCTGGCAGCCACATTCGTAGTACGATCAGCAAAAGGGAAAAAGATATTGCTGATCGCTGCAGTATTGATATTTATTATATTCAGCAACCCTGTTTTATTTAATTGGTACGCCGGGGCATACCAGCCTCAGCCTGTTCAGTTGCCTGCAGAGAGTCATTACAGTGTTGGCATCCTTGCCGGTGGTTTTGGAAGCGTGGATAAAAACGGAAACGGATATTTTAACGCTTCATCAGACAGGTTTTTGCAAACGGTAAAACTATACAGGCAAGGCATTATTGATCACATCCTGGTAAGCGGGGGCAACTCACGAAAAAATGATAACCAATTTACGGAAGCTGCGTGGGCACGACAGGAAATGTTAGCGTTTGGAATTCCTGATTCTGTAATTTTCATTGAAGACAGGTCTGCAAATACAAAAGAAAATGCACGTAATTCTAAAAAGATATTGGACTCATTAGGATTCAAACAACCCTATGTGCTTGTCACATCAGCATTTCATATGCCACGCGCGAAAAAGAATTTCTCAAGGCAGAGAATGAATATTATTGCCTTTCCCTGCAATTATACAGAAGGCCGCGGCCCGATCACCTGGCGCGATTGGATACCTTCACCTTCCACATTGGTTTATTGGTCGCCGTATGTGAAAGAAGCGGTCGCAACAATTATGAATTAGACCTGCCTGCCGTGGCGGGAATGATGAATTAATTTTGATCTATAACTGTAAGCAAGCAATATTTTTAAGTTGAAAGGTTGCATGCCTCGTTTGGTCGTTTGAGAATTAAAAATTTTATTGCTGCACTTTCAATTTTGAAAAATTAGAAGTGTCGGCCAATCCGGTAATTTGAAATGGAAATATTTTAATAACAAGTTTTTCCGTCATGCTGAATCATTAAATCTTTATCCCGGGTACATTCAACCAATAAATACACCAATGGATAAACGAATCAACCCATAAACAAATAAACTCATCGACTCAGAAATAACATCATCAGCCTCTCACGACTCCTGGGATCTCATCATCGAACCCAAAACTTCCCTTTTTGATCTTAAGCTCAGGGAGGTGTGGAAGTATCGCGACCTGCTTGCTCTTTTTGTGCGCAGAGATTTTGTGGCCACCTACAAGCAGACGATCCTTGGGCCGGTTTGGCATTTTATCCAGCCAATATTTACCACCATCATGTTTTTGCTGGTGTTCGGTAAGATCGCCGGCATCCCGACCGACGGCATTGAGCCCATCCTGTTTTACATGAGTGGCATCACCATCTGGAATTATTTCAGTGCCTGCCTTACCAGTACTTCAAATACATTTTTAAGCAATGCCGGTATTTTCGGGAAAGTGTATTTTCCGAGGCTGATCTCTCCACTTAGTACGGTTACCAGCAACCTGGTGAAATTCGGGATCCAGTTTTTACTGTTGCTCGCTGTCATGATCTTTTTCGGAATCACGAAAGGCAATTTTCATTTTGGTATTTCATGGTTATTGATCCCTGTGCTGGTATTGATGATGGCGATGATGGGATTGGGCCTCGGCATTATCATCAGCAGCATGACCACTAAGTACCGCGACCTGAATGTATTGCTGGGCTTTGGCGTACAGCTACTCATGTATGCCACACCTGTTGCCTATCCCATGTCGTTTTTGAAATCAAAATCTTATGCCGCATGGATACAATGGAATCCATTGTCGCCGATTGTTGAGGCATTTCGTTATGCGCTTTTCGGGCAGGGCGTTTTAGAGGCAGGTCATCTTTTATACAGTTTTGGTTTTATCGTAATTGTTCTCTTTATCGGTTTGCTGATGTTCAATAAAGTGGAGAAAACGTTTATGGATACGGTGTGAGGGGTCTCGCGCAGAGACGCAGAGATCGCAAAGAAAATGAAGTGTAGAAGCATCGCGCAGAGACGCAGAGATCGCAAAGAAAAAGAAGTGTAGAAGCATCACGCAGAGACGCAGAGATCGCAAAGAAAAAGAAGTGTAGAAGCATCACGCAGAGACGCAGAGATCGCAAAGAAAAGAAGTGTAGAAGCATCGCGCAGAGACGCAGAGATCGCAAAGAAAAAGAAGTGTAGAAGCATCGCGCAGAGACGCAGAGATCGCAAAGAAAATGAAGGAGCATGGACAGGTGTAGAAGCATCGCGCAGAGACGCAGAGATCGCAAAGAAATGAAGAAACTTCAAGTTATATTTGAAAGCTTCCAGCGAAGCAAATAATAGCCGTATACATGCATGAAAACGATATTTCAAAGGAGATCCTTGATGTTGCATTTCACATTCACATTGCGTTAGGCCCCGGGCTTTTAGAGGCAGTATATGAAGAAATTATGCATATCGAATTGGTAAAAAAAGGGCTTGCGGTAGAAAGACAAAAAATTATGCCGGTAATGTGGGATGGACGACTTATTGAAACCGGTTATCGGGCAGACCTGATTGTTGAAAATAAAGTTATTGTGGAACTTAAATCTATTCAGCTATTGCCTCCGGTAACCGCGAAAGTGCTTCTCACATATTTGAAAGTTTCTAACCTCAAATTAGGATTGATCATAAATTTTAGTGAGAAATATTTGAAGAATGGGATAAAAAGAATTGTGAATGAGTTGTAAATCTCGTTTTAGTTCCGTTATTAAAAATTTTCAGTGATCGTAATAAATCTAAATAGTTATTCTGAAAAGCTTTTCGAAAGCAAAACTCTCCTTTGCGTTCTTAGCGCCCTTAGCGTGATGCTCCACAATGATATTCCCCAAAAGCTTTTCGAAAGCATAACTCTCCTTTGCGTTCTTAGCGGCCTTCGCGCGATGCTCCAAAGATTCCCAAAAGTTTTTCGAAAGCAAAACTTTCCTTCGCGTTCTTTGCGCGATGCTCTATTAATTCTGTAATCAAACCATGAGATCAAATATTGTCATAAAAGTTGACTCGCTTTCCAAGCAGTATAGACTCGGAAACGTAGGCCTGGGATCGCTCGGCGCAGACGTGAACCGCTTCTGGCAAACGAAGATTCGCGGCAAGGAAGACCCTTATCTCAAGATCGGGGAAGAAAACAACCGTGAAACCATCGGCGGCAGCGAATACGTGTGGGCCCTGCGCGACATCAATTTCGACGTGCAGCAGGGCGAAGTCCTCGGCATCATCGGCCGCAACGGCGCCGGCAAAAGCACGCTCTTAAAAATTTTAAGCCGCACCACCGGCCCCACCACCGGCAGCATCAAGATCAAAGGCCGTGTAGCCAGCCTGCTCGAAGTAGGCACCGGCTTCCACCCCGAACTCACCGGCCGCGAAAACGTTTTCCTCAATGGCGCCATCCTCGGCATGACCAAGCAGGAAATCAAAATCAAGTTCGACGAGATCGTGGATTTCGCTGGCGTAGAGCGCTATGTGGATACGCCCGTCAAGCGCTACAGCTCGGGCATGTATGTGCGCCTGGCCTTTGCCGTCGCCGCCCACCTGGAGCCCGAAATACTGATCGTGGACGAAGTACTGGCTGTGGGGGATGCGGAATTTCAGAAAAAAGCAATCGGCAAGATGAAAGATGTAAGCCAGGGCGAGGGGAGAACGGTGTTGTTTGTGAGCCATAATATGACTGCTATCGAAAATTTATGCCCAAAATCCATGTTATTACAGAATGGGAAAATATTGTTACATGAAAAAACAGAGCAGGTTCTAAATATATATTTAAAGGAAAACGATAGCTCACAAATAAAAACGCTCAATGACGTTACAAATCGCCAGGGAACGGGGGAAATCAGATTTTCTAAAATTGTTTTACTTACCGATACTAATTCCCCGGTCGACTGCTTAAAAGCAGGTGGAAATGCTATATTCAGATTACATTACACTTCTGAGTCTAACAAAGAAAAATTTGAAAATTGTAGGCTAAGCCTGGCAATTAAGCAAGGCCTGCAGCCCCTAATTGTTTTTTCAAGTGAATTGACAAGTAGGGAAAGAATATTTCTGTATAGGGAGGGTTATATTGATTTTGAAATAAAAAAACTTCCTCTATCTGTCGGGTCTTATAACGCGACATTTTTCCTGGAATCCGACGGTGTGGTTCAGGATTGGTTTACCATTTCCAATTTTTTGAATGTTATTGATGGTGATTTTTATGGTTACGGTACAAATTATCCTATAGGTTGGCAGGGAAAAACAGTTTTGGTGGATCATTCTATAAAATTTTCTGACAACCATGCTTCTTAAACTCACCGGCAAATTAATATCAATGGTATTGTCTACGGAGAAAGTTAGGATCCTAATTAATTCTCTTGCAAAAAGAAAAACGATTGATTTATGGCAGATGAGTCTTAAATCCAAAGGCATTCTCAATTATGAAAATATGGAAGTGTCCGGTGAACAATTTTTATTACAAATGATATCAGAAAAACTTCAAAAAAAGAACGGTGAAACTATATTTTTTGATGTTGGTGCTAATATTGGTAAATACACATTGGCATTGCAGAAATACAAGGGCAATGCAAAAATTTATTCATTTGAACCCAATCCGTATTCATTTCAGAAATTAACTGAAAATACTAAACACATAAAAAATCAGAATATTGAATTGTGCGAATGTGGATTAAGCAGTGATACCGGAATTTTAGAAATAATAACTGATGGGGATAACCTCAGTTCTTCACATGCCTCTGTACACTCTGAGGTTTATGATAAACTGCGTAAGCCAGAAATTCAAAAACGCATTAGAGCACTGTTCTACTCGTTAGATGATTTTTGCATGAAACACAATATTCATCATATTGACCTGTTGAAAATAGATACGGAAGGGCATGAATTGAGTGTTCTTATTGGGGCTAAAAAGATGCTTGAATCAAATAAGATAGATATGATTCAATTTGAGTTTGGTGATTGCAATGTTTACTCAAGAGTTTTTCTTAAAGACTTTTATGATATACTTCCAGATTTTAGATTTTACCGTTTATCATCTTCTGGTTTAATTGACCTTGGTGAATACAGCCCTTCAAATGAGATCTTCATTTTCCAGAATATTGTTGCCATAAAAAACTGAATGTGACAACCCCATTCGACACACCTATTCTTTTTCTGGTCTTTAATCGCCCCGATGTAACCAGGATCGTTCTTGACCGGATTAAAATGATAAAGCCTATTAAACTATTTGTAGCTGCCGATGGACCAAGATTGAACAATGAGTCTGACATTCAGAAGTGTAAAGAAGTAAAAGAAATTATTGATGGAATCGATTGGGATTGCGAGGTAGTGACTCTTTTCAGAGAATCCAACCTTGGATGTAAATATGCTGTAAGTGGTGCAATAAGTTGGTTCTTTAACCAGGTAGAGGAGGGTATAATTTTGGAAGATGATATACTTCCAGATATTTCTTTTTTTAACTTTTGTAACCAAATGTTAGCGAGGTATAGAAATGATGAAAGGATTGGACATATTTCAGGATTTAATTCAGCTGGAATTTGGGATTACCACCGATCAGATTACTTTTTTGCAAAATTAGGAAGCATTTGGGGATGGGCCACCTGGAGTCGCGCTTGGAAAACTTATGATGTTAACTTGAAAAAATGGGAATTGACTGCTGTGAAAAAAAAAGTTTTGAGAATGTTTCCAGAACAAATACGATCTGAACGCAGGAAGCTTTATAACGATGTATATCAAAATAAAATTGATACTTGGGATTACCAATGGACTTTCTCAAGATTGATAAATAATCAATTAAGTATTATCCCGGTTAGAAATCTTATAAATAATATTGGATTTAACGAAGATGCAACTCACACTCAAAGTACGCCGGAATGGCTACCAGATTTGTATTCTTTACCTTCTGACTTTAAAATGAATGAAAATATTTCCTTAGATAAAAAATACGATTTACAGCATTTAAGGATAAATACATTTTCGGCACCAAAAAAATCTTTTGCCAAGAGACTTAAAATTTTATGGAAGTGAAGGTTGGTTTTATAACAACGATTGATACTAATATCGGTGACAATTTTATACGACGTGGGATTGAAAACATTGTAAAGAATATACACAACACTTCATCTCCACATTTCACCTATGTGAATAAACATTTGCCAGAAACAGCAATTGTAAATAAAAGCCCGATTCATTTATTAAAAAAATCCAAACCCTTTCCCGGAAGAGGTAAGTTGATGAATTTTTATGACAAGTATTTATACCATTACTTCAGTGTCTATAATTCCCAGGATATAATCATTCAAAGTGGTGCCCCCGTTTTATGGCCCGACTGTCAAAACAATGAGTGGGCGATCCCCATTTGGTATAAAACAATTGGAAAACTGCATAAAAAAATTCCTGTGCTAAACATTGCTGCCGGATCTTGTTATCCGTGGGAGCATAGAAATGGATTTTTTAATGATGATGAAAAGAAATATGCAGCAGATATAGGAAGTTTTTGCAAATTAACAACCACCAGGGACATACTTGCAAATAGGCTTTTTACAGAGGCAGGAGTGAAAAATGTACTGATGCCATGCTCAGCTTTTTTCGTGGATCAACATGTAGAAAATAAGAATCATGGAGAATACATTTTGATTAATTACATGCCGGGAGGAGGGCATTTCGATTGGGGACAAAATATTAATGGGAATTCATGGGAAGAAGCTATTAAAAACCTCATTAAATCATTAGGATCTAAATATGAAATTCACTTTATCTGTCATAATGAAAAAGAGGTAGCCGCTGCCCAAAGGATCGCTCCGGGTAATAGAATTCATCTTCCTGATTCAGTAGAATCCTATCTTGAAGTGATTAGAAAGGCTATTATTGGAATTAATAACAGGATGCACGCTTCAGTAGCCATGGCCAGCGTCGGCGTACCGTCTCTTTCTATTGGAACCGATACTCGCTTATTAATGCTGGAAAATCTCGGATTGCCTATTTTTTACGTGAAAGATGTTTCTGGCCAGTTGCTGAATGAGGAAGTAATAAAATTGATTGCTCAAAAAGATACGGAGCGAAAAAGACTCTTTGAATTGAAATCATCCGGTTTCAACAAATATTCCAGGCTGCTTGAAACGTATTTTCGCTAATATTAAATTCCGGATCAAGTATGCCCGTAAGTCGCTATTAGGCCGCTGGAATTTTTATCGTCTGAATGCCGGACTGTATGGGCAAAAACAAAAGTTATTAGTTGTAAGGCTGGATGGAATCGGTGATTATATTTTGTTTAGAAATTTCTTTTCCAGTCTAAAAAAACAAAGAGCTTATAAAATGGTTTCCATAACCCTATTAGGCAATATAGCTTTTAAGGATCTGGCAGAAAGCTTTGATAGGCACTTTATAGACGAATTTATCTGGATGGATCCGGCATTGTTGTATCAGGAGAAATCAGGACTATTTTTAGAAACTCAAAGGAAGATAAAATCTAAAAATTTCACCATCATTATCAACCCTGTTCATTCAAGGACTTTAAAAGTGGATGAATTTATATCGGGTTTGGGTGGCAGGTTAGTTTTAGGAAGTGTTGGTGACTCGATTAATTACAGTTCACCGAATGAATACCAGATCGGCTCCCGTAAATATGATTTTTTAATTCCAGTGATGGGGCCTCAACATTTTGAATTGTACCGAAACCAGGATTTTTTTCAAAAACTGACTCGGTCTGAATGCAAACCCGAATTAAACCTGTCCTTATCTAAAGAACAAGTGCCCGATAAAAATAAAGTTGTCATTTTTCCCGGAGCAGGCCACAAAAGCCGCCAATGGAGTCCTCAGAATTTCGCTTCGCTTATCAATCATCTGAATGAATATAAAAAGCCGCCTCTCAATTTTGTATTATGTGGATCAGCCGCAGACAAGGAAATATGTACCAAAATACTCAAAGAAGTGACAAACCCGGCTAATGTTGTGGATTTATCCGGGAATACATCACTTGAAAAACTTGCAACTATTATTTCGTCAGCCCAGCTTTTAGTTTCAAATGAAACAAGTGCGGTTCATATAGCTGCTGCGACCAAAACACCAGCAGTTTGTATTTCCAATGGCAATCATTTTGGCCGTTTTAATCCCTATCCGAAAGAGGTTTTTGATAAAATCGTGACTGTGTACCCGGATAATGTTTTTTACAATAAGGATGAGTATGACTTTGCGGTTAAGCAGAATAAATTATGTTCTTCTTATGACATCAACTCTATAAAGATTGAACAGGTTTATCAATCAATAAGTCGATTGATAAATTAAAAAGTCCGCATATAATTTATTTACTTCTCGATTGAAAACCGAGTTTATTATAGTTGAAAAGAAGATGGTCGAACGAATTTATAATTTAGGAAAGTAGAAATAACACAATAACCATCCTTCCCAAAATCACCATCATCACCCCATCCTTCAACCAGGCACCTTTCCTGGATCAAACCATTTTGTCGGTACTGGATCAGCAGTATCCCAATCTGGAATACATCATTATTGATGGCGGCAGTACGGATGGGTCGGTGGATATTATCCGCAAATATGAAGACCGGCTGGCGTATTGGGTGAGCGAGCCGGACCGCGGTCAGGCACATGCCATTAACAAGGGGCTGCAACATGCCACGGGAGACGTGTTTAACTGGATCAACAGTGACGATTACCTCGCGCCAGGGGCATTGAGGTCGGTAGCAAAAGCATTTAGTGAACATCCATCTGCAAAAATTGTGTGCGGGTACACGTATTGCTTTTTTGACGAAACGAAGGAGCATAGTCACACGTACAGGATGGGTTTGAAAAAAAACATTGCCGAAACCATCCTGAATGTGGAGATGAACCAGCCTGGCAGCTTTTACCGGATGGATGTCGTTAAAGATTTTGGCGGCGTCAATGAAAGCCTGCGCTATGTATTTGATGATGAACTTTGGTTTCGCTTCCTGCTCAAATACGGTATGGAGCCGGTGCAGTTGATCGATGATCGACTGGCGAATTTTCGCCTGCATAGTTCTTCCAAATCAATAGGGGAGGGATTTGATCAGTTTAGCAGGGAAATCCAGAGTTTATATATCGACATTGCAAAAGGTGCAGATGCTCCTGAATGGTTGATCAATAAAATGACTGAATGTGACCATTCTTTAAAGTACAAACCTCACGGCAAATGGGATTTAAAATGTTTGGACACGAAAAAATTTTGCGCAGCATTCGCTACTAAATATATAAATAGCCTTTACATAAATGGCCAAAAGATAGAAGCAAAACAGGCGATGAATATGTCTATTAAAAATGGATATTTCAAATGGAACAGGATGATGGTCAGTCTCAGAACAAAATTAATGTTTCAATAGTTGAGTCGTCATTATAAAATAAAAGCAACATTATCAGATCAGGTAAACACTTCTTTCAGGATATCTACAAGGATCTACCATATCATTCATCGGAAAAAAGATGTTGAAAAATTTCCCATCATTATCAACAATTTCAACAGGTTGGAATGGCTTCAGCAACAAATCGAATGGTTGTTATCTATTGGCCAGAAAAATATTCATGTAATTGACAATGCTTCCACTTTCGATCCTTTACTGAGATACTATAAAAAAATTCCGGCAACTGTTTATTTTCTTGATAGGAACAAAGGTCACGAAGCTTTATGGCGGACGCACATCTTTCAGCGGTTGGGAAAATATTTTTATGTGTACACTGATCCTGATGTATTGCCAACAAAGGATACGCCGACAGACTTCATGTACTATTTTGTGGACGTGTTGAAACGTTATCCTAAAATGGATAAGGTCGGTTTTGGATTGAAAACAGATGACATTCCGGATCACTATCCTAAAAAAAGCGAAGTGCTTGCCTGGGAAGGTGGCTTGTTAACACATGAATTGGAACCCGGACTATTCCATTCAAAAATTGATACCACTTTCGCCCTTTATAGGCCTGGTATTGCCTTCCAAAAATGGGAAACCACCATCCGCTGCGGTTCGCCTTATGAACTGCGGCACATGCCCTGGTATAATAATATGAATAACCTTTCCGAAGAGGAGCAGTTCTATATGGATTACGCAAACGATTCCGGAAGTTGGATTAAAAATATCGTTGGGGAAGATCATAGGTATTCACTTCCCGAACGAGGAAGGCCTGAAAGTAAAATATGAAGATCAGTCTATTTGTTCACGATTTATCTAATAATCCTGTAGTCCGTGCTGTACCGTTCGCCAGGGCAATGCAGAAACTCGGTTATGAGGTAGAATTTTTGGGGTTAACTTTCAACTCTGATGAAGTTTATGAACCTTTCAAAGAAGAATTCGTTTTTAAAACAGTTAGATCATATTATGACATTCGATGGGTCATAATCAATTCGTTTAAGCTTTCAAAACTTGCGACTGGCGATATCGCATATGCGTTTAAGCCGCTATGGAGTAGCTTATTTCCAGCAATGTTATTCTCTAAACTTGGACTCAAAAAACGTCTTATTCTAGACGCAGAAGACAATGAACTTCATGACGCATTTATTGGGAACGGATTAAAGTCAATCATTAGAAGTCCTTACTACCCAATAAATCCAGTATATAATAAAATTCTACATCCATACACGTACTTTATTAAAAGAAAAACTGTTGCTAACAGAAAACTCCAAATACGCTACGGAGGAACTCTTGTTCTGCATGGACCTGACTCCGATCATTTTAATCCAACAAAGTTTGCATCAAGAGAAATCTTAAGACGTAAATATAAAATACCTGTAGAAGTCAACACATTGTTATTCGCAGGGAAACCTGTTTTCTATAACGGACTGGATTTTTTAATTAGAGTTTTGTCTGATCGGCAATTATTTGGATGGCATCTGATTCTAGTTGGTAAAGAAACAGAACAACTCTTTCAGTTGGCAAAATCACACTTGGGTGAGCGATGCCATTTGCTAGGATTTGTTTCAAACACTAAAATGCCTGAAATTTTAAAAATGAGCGATATCGTTCCCGTAATTCAAACTCCTTGTCCTTCCACATTTTACCAAACACCAGCTAAATTACTTGAAGCAATGGCTATGGAAAAAGGAATAATTGTCTCAGACATTGAAATCCTAAAAAATATAATTGATGAACAAACCGGTTGGAAAATACCAGCCAACGATGATGCAGCTTTTAAAGAAGCATTAGTCGAAATCCAAGAAAACCCCATTTTATTGCAGCAGAAAGGAATTAAAGCACGGGAATACTTTCTTGCGAACGCTTCAGTCTCCAAAATTTCTGAAAGTATTCAGCACTTTTTTTGCACATAATATGAGCGGACTTATCTCAATAATTATTCCCCATTTCAACCGTACTACATTGCTTGCCCAAACTGTGGAGTCTGTTAAACAACAGGGTTACCGTAAGTGGGAAATTATTATCGTGGACGACCAATCCGAAGAAGAAGAATGGCAGCAGTTACTGCAGTATGCTTCTGATAAGATCAAAATCATTCAAAGAAAGGAAGGCATTAAAGGCCCTTCGGCCTGCAGAAACCTTGGAGTGATAGAAGCCACCGGAGAGTATCTTCTTTTTTTAGATTCAGACGACCTTTTAGCACCACATTGCCTTCAGCAGCGTGTAGATGCAATGAAGCAGAATCCGGATTTGGATGCAGGCGTTTTTTTGATGGAGCAGTTTGAACGGCACCCGGGCGACAATAAGGAAGTTTTTAATACCCGCATGGATAAGGGCGGTTGGATTGCGGCATTCATTGAAAATAGTAACCCGTGGAATGTAACCTGCCCGATCTGGAGAAAGGACTCCTTTGAAAAAATCGGAGGTTTTGATGACTCCTTTCTGTACATGGAAGATCCTGATTTGCACTTGCGTGCACTCTATGCAGCATTATGTTTTCAAACATTCTACAATCTTCCTCCTGATTGCTTTTACCGGGCACATCACTTCGATGAGACGAAAACTGCATTTTATCGCAACTCTATCTTATACCGCATTCGGTTTTACCGAAAACTCACGTCTGGGTATTATGACGATGATTTCATTATGCAACATACGAACAGCATTAAAAAAGGAGTGAATCAACTGATTCGCACCTTCCTCTTCAGTCGAAGGAGACAGTATCCAGCACTGTTTGATGAGCTGACAGAGTGGATGAAATCGTCTGGTTTGTATTCGTCCTCTGAAATATTCAGATACAAATTTTTACTCAATACCGGTAATACAAAAAACCGGCTGCTGCAAACTCTGAAAATTAAAGGTATCTGCTACAATCTCCTTCCAGTATAAATCTGAAAGATTGAATATCTCCATTGTCATACCCGTTCGAAATGGTGGCGCTACTTTACGAAGATGCTTGGCGAGCCTGAAGAAACAGACAATTCAACCACTGGAAATCGTAATCCTTGATACTGCCTCAATCGATAACAGCCGGGAAATAGCGAAAGAATTTGGGGCCAAAATAATCGATATACAGGCGGAAGATTTTGATCATGGATTGACGAGAAACGAAGGCGTGCGGCACTGTAGCGGCGATTTAATCTACATGACCGTACAGGATGCGTGGATCCCCGATCCGGAAATGTTTGAGAAGATGGCGGCACATTTCGATGATCCCGAAGTGATGGCGGTATGCGGGCACCAGGCAGTGCCACATGAAAAGGATAAAAACCCGGTGCGCTGGTATCGCCGGTATTCCGATCATACGGAGGAAGTGCGGCAAGTGCATGACGTGGAATCCTTTAAAAAATTGCCACAGGCTTCGCAGCAAAAATTAGTGGCCTGGGATAATGTGGTGGCCATGTACCGGAAGGAAGCGTTGATAGCCCTCCCTTTTGTGCAAACAGCAATGTCAGAAGATTGGGTATGGAGCTACCAGGCATTGTGCAGGGGCTGGAAACTGTTGCGGGATTCTTCATTGGTTGTGTACCACTATCACCATCAAACACCTGGTTACGTGTTTCGAACAAACTGGTCTGTCAATTATCATTTCTATAAGTTTTTTGGTTATAGACCAGAATTGCCGGCGCTTATGATGCCTGCGTTGAGATCGGTTTACCACCTGGCAAAAAACAGGAACCTTTCTTTAAAGGAAAAGGCATACTGGGCAATTCATAATGTTTTATGGAGGATGAGTGAGTGCCGAGCAGCATTGAGTTTTAGATGGAAACTCCGATTCAGTGGAAAAGCTGGCCTATACGCTGCTTATCGAAAATATTGCCATGCCATACCACAAGGGAAACTAAAGTGAGCAAGCAGAAATTAAAATTATGGTTCAGCGACTTTTGGCCGGGATTCATACCCAATGATAATCTATTCGTCCACTTGCTTAGTGATCATTTTGACATTGAGTTATCCAAGGACCCTGATTTGCTCATTTATTCCGTATACGATTTTAATCACATAAAATTCAAATGTGCTAAAATCTTTTATACGGCAGAGAATGTACGGCCAAATTATAATGAATGCGATTTTTCTTTGAGTTTTGATTACAACTCGTATGGTGGCAAGAATTTAAGATTACCGCTTTACCGCTGGAGAGGTGATCTCGAACAGCTTTGTGTACCTAAAGTCGCTCAACAGGTCATTAAAGATAAAAAAAAGTTTGCCTGCATGGTGGTAAGCAATAATAGCTGCAAAGAGCGAAACAGGTTTTTTCATTTGTTAAACGAGTACAAAAAAGTTGATTCTGGCGGCCGGTTTATGAATAATGTTGGTGGCCCGGTACATGATAAAATGGATTTTATTAAAGATTATAAGTTTGTTTTATCATTTGAAAATTCCAGTTATCCCGGATATACAACGGAAAAAATTGTTGAACCAATGCTTGTTCATTCTTTGCCCGTGTATTGGGGTAATCCCTGTATCAAACAAGACTTCAACCCGTCAAGTTTCATAAACGTTCACGACTATAAGAGTTTTAATAAAGCCGTTGAAGCGATCGTCAGAATTGACCAGGATGATGATTTGTTCATGCGATATTTACAAGATCCATACTTTCATCACAATAAGGTTCCAGACGACATTCAATACTATTATTTCGAAGAGCGTTTAACTGCTATTGTGGGAAAGATTTTAAAAAGAAAACCCGTATCGACTAGATTTTATTTTATTCCGATAGCAACAGCAAATAAATTCAAGAAAAAAATCCTTTCCAGAGTCCACCGGAGGCCTCATTTTTACTATTAATCAATTAGATCATGGAAAAACAATACTATTCCCAATATGGTCAGGATGCATTTCTTGAGAAAATCTTCAAGAAAAAACTGGGGACATTCTTAGATATAGGAGCATATGACGGAATCACCTTTAGCAACACCTACTTTCTTGAATCTTCTCTTAATTGGAAAGGGATATGCGTAGAGCCGAATCCGATACCTTTTTCAAAGTTGAAAGAGGTTAGAAAGTCTATTAATGTTAATTGTGGTATTGGTACTGCGAATAAGCAACTAAAATTTCTTGCTCTATCTGGTGCGGGCGAAATGCTAAGTGGTTTTACATCCACTTTTAACGATGAACATTATGCAAGGATTACAGAAATGGAACGGCATTATGAAATTAAAAAACAAAATATTGCAATTGAAGCTAAGCCGCTTTCTGAATTACTCAATGATTATAATATAAAGAATGTAGACTACTGTAGCATTGATGTAGAAGGGGGAGAAATGGAAGTGCTAAAATCTATAGATTTCGATGCTGTAAATATCAGATTAATTTCAGTGGAAAATAACCTGGGTACTAAGGACGCAAAGAAGTTCTTAAGAGCTTTGGGCTATAGTAGAATTTGGAAAATTGGGTCAGACGAATTTTACGAAAGGGAAACTAAAAGGTATGGTTTGATTCTGAAATTTAAATTTCAAAATTTTCTAAAGAGGTTGTCATACTTGAAAAATCAAATTTTTTCCTAATGCAACTGATTGATGAGCCCTTGGTCAGTGTTCTCATGACTGCCTACAACCGCGAGCAATACATTACCGAAGCTATTGAAAGTGTCCTTAAGTCAATGTACAAGAATTTTGAATTAATTATTGTAGATGATTGCTCCAGCGATAATACGGTGGAGATCGCCAGAAAATACGAAGCGCAGGACCCGAGAGTGAAAGTATATGTCAATGAAAAGAATTTGGGCGATTATCCAAATAGGAATAAAGCGGCAAGCTATGCGACAGGAGAATACATTATGCATGTGGATTCAGACGATCAAATATTTGGAGATGGCATTGAAAAGTGCGTAACAGCCATGGTGCAACACGAGCAATGTGATTTTGGTATTCAGTGTAAACGTTCACAAAGAAAAATGATGGAAATCTCATCTGGTGAAGCAATTAAGCAACATTTTTTCCAAGCTCCTTTTTTACTTGTAGGCCCCGGCGGTACTATTATGAAAAAATCTTTCTTCCTGAAAATCAATAGATATCCTGAAAAATACGGTCCAGCCAATGATATGTACTTTAATTTAAAAGCAGCATGTAACTCAAGTGTATTATTACTTCCATTCGAATTTATTCATTACCGGAGACACGACGGACAAGAAATAAATAACCAATACAGCTACCTCTACAATAATTATCGCTACCTGAATGATGCTTTGGTGGAATTGCCTTTGCCCATTACACCCAAACAAAAAAAGTGGATTGCTTTAAAAAACAAACGCCGGTTTACCGTGAACATTATTAAATACTTTTTAAAAACCTTTGATTATAAAAAGACCCGCAATGCGATAAAGCTGGCCGGCTTTAAGTGGACCGACGCGATACAGGGAATTTTTCATTGATGAAACTGCCACATACTTTTTCTTACTTTTTACGATTAAAAAAACGCTACGGTATGCGTGCTGTGTGGTTTCTGATCAAGTCGAAAATGCGAACACGGCCTTCGGAAGAAATTAAAATCAATGGAATCCAACACCCGCTGACCCTGAGCAACTTTAATGTGGATGTCACCACGCTCTTCCAAATATTTTTTGCAGAAGAATACAATATAGATTTTCCGGAACCGCCTGAAACCATTGTGGACTGCGGCGCTAACATCGGGTTGTCTGCAGTATATTTTGCCAACAAATATCCAAAGGCTACCATCATTGCCATAGAACCGGATTTGAGGAATTTTGAATTCCTGAAAAAGAATACTGCTCCTTATCAAAATATTCATTGCCTCAGGCGGGCTGTGTGGCCGACGTCTGTACAAATGGAATTGGTAGATCCCGGCAATGGCGGGTGGAGCCTGCAGACGAAGGCCAGCGAAACCGGCGCTATGAAAAGCATTACTCTTGATGAAGTGATGCGGCAATTCGATTTTTCTGCAATTGATTTGCTGAAAATAGATATCGAAGGAGCGGAAAAGGAATTGTTTGCAAACCATTACGAACACTGGCTTTCCAAAACCGGTACAATCGCTATCGAGTTACACGATTTTATCCAACCTGGCACGTCAGATAATTTTTACAAAGCCATTCAACCCTATCATTTTAATCTTACTTCAAGGGGAGAAAACCTGATTTGCCAACGATGAGCACTCAAAGCGGCAATCTTATTTCTGTCATCATGCCTTGCTATAATGCACAGAATTATATTGCAGCAGCTATTGAGAGTGTGCTGGCTCAGACGCATCAACGTTTAGAACTGATCATCATCAATGATGGGTCAACCGATGCATCTGAAAAGGTGATTCAAGAATTTTCTGACCACCGGATCCGGTATTTCTATCAAAATAACAGCGGCCAATGTATTGCATCCAATTTTGGATTGAAGGAGGCGAATGGTGATTATATTAAGTTCTTTGATGCAGATGACATCATGAATGAAGATCACCTTGCTGCACAACTGGAACGGCTCTCACATCATGACGACTGTATTGCTTCTTGCGCATGGGGCAGGTTTTACGATGGTGATGTGCAATCGGCGAAGTTTGTGCCTGAAACCGTATGGCGGGATATGCCTCCATTGGAATGGATCAAAGCGGCTCTTCGCCAGAAATATGACATGATGGGAGCATGGGTCTGGTTGATACCGCGAAAGATCATTGATAAAGCTGGGGGATGGGATGAGCGGCTGTCCTTAAACAACGATTTTGAATTTAGTATGCGGCTACTGATGCATGCTGATGAGATTCTTTTTGCACCCGAGGCAAAATTATACTACAGAAGCGGATCTGCTACGACACTATCCCAAACAAACGATCGAAAGAAAATTGAGGCAGCGCTTCTCTCTAACGAATTAGGCTGTTCCTATCTGCTACAGAAAGAAGACACAGAAGAAACGAGGCGCCTGTGCGCTAATCGTTATCAGCGGTGGCTATACGGAATTTATCCTGAGTTTCCGGACTTGCAGCAACATCTTCAGTATAAGATTGCTGAATTCGGTGGCAGCACAATTCGCTTCGACGGCGGAAGGGCGTTCCAAACTCTTTCTAAGGTTGTGGGATGGCGCATGGCAAGCAGGATAAAAACAAGTATGAGGCGATTTGGATATAAAAAACTACCATTTTGAGTTTCGCTGCATCCTCACCACTTGTCTCCGTCCTCACCACGGCCTTTAACCGTGAAGCCTACATCGGGCAGGCAATTGAAAGCATACTGGCGTCCACATTGAAAGATTTAGAACTTATAATTGTAGATGATTGCTCGACAGATAATACGCTCAAAATCGCTATAACATATGAAGAAAGGGATGAGCGTGTGAAGGTGTTTGTAAACGAAAAAAACCTTGGCGATTATCACAACAGAAACATAGCAGCGTCCTACGCTAATGGGAAGTATATAAAATATCTGGACTCAGATGACACCATTTATCCACATGGATTACAGGTAATGGTTGATGCCATGGAAGCGTTTCCGGATGCAGGTTTTGGCCTGGCATCCAAACCCGAAGATGAAAGGCCTTATCCTGTTTGCCTTTCACCGGAACAAATATATGCTGAGCATTTCGGTGGATTTGGCCACTTTAATCGCGCACCGGGCTCCTCGGTTATCCGTCGGGATGTGTTTTTGGCGGAAGGCGGATTTTCAGGAGAAAGGTTGGTTGGCGACCTTGAATTATGGCTGCGGCTGGCAAGAAAGTATAAGATGGTGAAGTTTCCCTTTGATCTCTACTGGAACCGGCTCCACCAGCAGCAGGAGGTAAATGCCAGCGATGCAAGAACGGTTTATCGCCAGCGAACAAATGAGCTTTTACTGGCGGCTTTGCGTCATCCTGATTGTCCACTTCCAGTTGCTGAGACACAAAAATTTATAAACTCCTTGAAGAGGCCAACTCTTATGAAAATACAAAACAAAATCAGCCGACGGCTCAGTTAAAGGCTGTCCGTTAATCTTATCCGCCTTTATTATCGTACCAACACCATCATATCGCCAATGTTCCATCTCCGTCATGGATACCATCGCAGACCCCAACATCACCTTTGATGACCATGGAGTTTGCAATTATTATCATGAATACCAAATAAAGAATGGAAGTCTGCCACAAACGGAAGAAGAAAAAGAAAAAGCTTTTCAATGCGTCGTTGAGAAGATAAAACAAAATGCTGCCGGCAGGAAATACGATTGCATCCTTGGTGTAAGCGGGGGAGTGGATAGCTCCTATATCGCCTGGCTGGCGAAACAAGCTGGTCTGCGGCCTTTGGCTGTGCATTTTGATAATGGCTGGAACAGCGATATTGCGGACGAAAACGTGAAAAATATTATCCGTCACACAGGATTTGATCTGGTCACAATTTCTATGGATGGCGATGAATACAGGGACATTCAATTAGCATATCTCAAAGCATCTGTCGTAGATATTGAAGCGCCCACTGATCATGCTGTCTTTACAACGCTTTATAAAATTGCCGGTCGTCATGGCATAAAATATATCTTAAGTGGCACCAACCATCAGACGGAATGTACAATGCCCAAATCCTGGAATTTTAGTAAACGTGATCATGTGAATATCAAGGCAATTCACAAGCAGTTTGGAACCTTGCCTTTAAATACATTTCCCTTGATGGATTTTTGTATGAAACGTTTTTATATGAAAAAGCATGCTTTGGAAAGTATTTCTCTGCTTCACTTCGTTGATTACAACAAGGAAGAAGCTAAGAAAGTCATTGCGAGTGGGTTTGGTTGGAAGGATTACGGAGGTAAACATTATGAAAGCATCTGGACGCGGTTTTACCAGGGCTATATTTTACCGGTGAAGTTCAATATCGACAAACGTAAAGCACATTTGAGCGACCTGATCTTTGGAGGACAGATGACAAAAGAAGAAGCGCTTGCCGAATTGCAGAAACCCGTTTATGATCATGCTCAACTTGCAGAGGACAAAAAATTTGTTTTGAAAAAACTGGGTATCTCCGAAAAGCAACTCGATGAAATGATGGAGGCGCCCACTCGCAGCCACTATGATTTTGATCACGAGATGCCAATTGATCAGAGATATCCGTTTCTGAAACCGGTAAAAAAATTATACCGTGCCTTTAAACCGGTTCGCTGATCTGGGATGAAAACGATCGTAATTCTTTCACCCGATGCATGGGGTATCATGAAAGTGTCGAAGATGCATTTCGCTATTGAATTGGCTAATCGTGGCCACAAAGTCTTTTTTGTTAACCCGCCGCGTTCCCTGGTAGATGGCCAGCGGTGTTTGGCGGAAAGGGTGCCTGGTACCGGCCAGCTTTCGGTTATCCATTTAAAAGATAATCGGTTTCGCATTTCGCTTCGGGAAAAGCTCATTCTATTTTATAATATTGTGGAAAGCGGGTTTATCCGATGCGTCAAAAAAATCAGTGGCCCAATCGATGAACTGTGGAATTTTAATCCCCAGGTTTTTATTAATCCCCATAAATTCTATGCAAAGCGAAATTTGCTTTTCGTTTATGACCGCTTTACTGGTAGGGGTATACACCACGCCGCGCAAAACAGCGATATGATCTTTTCAGTTGCCGAAAATATTTTGAGGCAATTTGAACATGTCCCCCAAAAAAAAGTACTGTTGAATCACGCGCTTGCACCGGCATTCGTAATGCGGCGTGGCCATCACGTTACCGGGCGGTCCAATTTAAAAACAAAGATTGGGTACGTCGGCAATTTGTTCAGGCAGGGGATCGACAAGAAGGTATTTTTAAAAATTATCGAAGATCATCCGGACATGGAATTTCACATTTGGGGGCCGTCTTCCTTTGAGAAAAATAATTTGTCTTCACATGATGCCCCGGTTGAAACAAAAGTTTTCATTGGGTCACTTAATCAACAGAGGAATGTGATAATGCACGGCATTGTTCCGGTTGAGGAACTTGCACAAGAAATCCAGGCAATGGATGCATTTCTTTTTGTATATAACCCTGCCACTGACATCAATCAGGCTTCAAATGCACACAAATTGATGGAGTATTTAAGCACGGGTAAGGCAGTGATCGCCATGCACGTTTCCCGCTTTGCGGAAAATAATTTGCTCGTAATGGATAAGGCTGATGGTGGAAACTTTCCGCGCTTTTTTTCTGAAGCAGTAAATAATCTTGATATTCATAATGCAAGTGCAGAACAAGACCGCCGGCGCAATTTCGCCTTATCCAACACATATAAACACCTGGCAGACGAGATCGGGCGTCATGCTGCAGAGCTGGAGGTTTTGTCGTGAATCACTTTCATCGTTTTTCCATCATCGGCTGCGGTCGCATCGGCAGGCGACCCGCTGAGATCATACAACAGCATGGAGTGTTCACTGCTGTATGTGATATTGATGAAGAAAAGGGTAGGGCCGTGGCTGCACAGTTTGGAGCTCAGTTTTATAAGGACATCAGTGGATAAACAGGCAGTATCCTTTAAACCACCTTTATCATTTTTACTTTAAATTGTGGCAATGAAACTTCAGAAAGATAAAAAACCGGTAAAGCATCCTGAATCTGAGGAAGACCGGCTGCGGCGCGATGTATTTCGGTCTGACCTGGAGAAGTTTTATTTGTTTACCCAAATGCTCAGGCGCAATGCCATGATCAAAAAAGCCACCATCCAACACCGGTAAGTTTTTCAGGGATTATTGTTCTATAATATCCCGTACTCTCAGGACTGGTCAGTGATGGGGATTTTTAAAACAAAACGAATAGCCCTGAAATGGTGATATTTCACAGCGATGTTCGTAGGTCATCGCGATTAATATTGATGCATAAAATTTTTTGAGCAACAGCCTTTTTGAGCAACGGCCTTTAACCATTGCTCTACGCTATCACGCCCTTTCAGGGCTGGTTCGAAATTATTAAAATGAATAGCCCTGAAAGGGCGATATCCTTATAGCGATGTTCGTAGGGCGTCGCTCCATCAATGCCATGTTCGATAGGGCGTCTCTACCTAACACAAATACAAATTACTATTAACAAGCAAATCAAATTCGCCATCATCGGTTGCGGCCGCATTGCCCACCGCCATGCCGAACACATCAGCAACAACGGAAAGCTGGTGGCGGTTTGTGATATCGTCAAAGAAAAAGCGGAAGCACTAGCCGGCCAATATAACGCAAAGGCTTATACGCAAATAGATGAGCTGTTAAAAAATCATCCTGAGACAGATGTGGTAGTTATCTGCACACCGAACGGGCTGCATGCAGCACATTCGATTGCCTCATTAAAAGCAGGCTTTCACGTTTTATGCGAAAAACCGATGGCCATTACGGCAAAGGATTGTGGCGACATGATCTACACGGCTGATAAAATGAACAGGCGGTTGTTTATTGTAAAGCAAAACCGGTTCAACCCTCCCGTACAGGCTGTGAAGAAAGCGCTGGATGAAGGGCGCCTGGGCAGCATTTACAGCATCCAGCTCAATTGCTTCTGGAACAGGGATGAAGCCTATTATCACAACTCATGGAAGGGAACGAAAGAGTTGGATGGGGGCACCTTGTTTACGCAGTTCAGCCATTTTATCGACCTGCTTTACTGGATGTTTGGCGATTTGAAACATGCGCATGCCGTGTTGCGCAATTACCATCACCAGGGCATCATTGAGTTTGAAGACACCGGTGTGGTGGCGCTTGAGTTTGCCAATGGAATTATTGGTACCGTGAATTACACGGTGAACAGTCATGATAAAAATATGGAAGGTTCACTGACTATTTTTGGTGAAAAGGGAACAGTGAAGATCGGCGGGCAATATTTGAACGAACTGGAATATCAGAACATAGAAAATTTTGAGATCGGCGGGCTTCCGCCGGGCAATCCGCCCAACCATTACGGCCAGTATGTGGGCAGTATGAGCAACCATGACAAGGTGTATGAAAATCTGGTGGATGTATTGCAGAATGGTGGTACCATTGCTACCAATGGATATGAGGGCATGAAGACGGTGGAGATTATTGAGCGGATATATGGAAAAGGTTGAACCGTCGGCACCGCAGGTCAGACGGGCACGAAGCAATCTCATAAATTCCAAAACAGTAAGTCATTGCGAGGTATGAAGCAATCTTATTAATTGGAAAAGACATAACATTTTTAGTATTCAATTCCATTTGATGAGATTGCCACGCCATGCTCGCGCACGTTTCCGGGCGATGGCTCGCAATGACATTTTAATAAAGTCATTGCGAGGTATGAAGCAATC
>Ga0182738_1000074_pt1 | contig 182564 bp, 140 predicted proteins | sample eDN5th30CBELigMG_FD_128876 | JGI IMG/M metagenome (GOLD analysis project Ga0182738, IMG submission 128876) | Enriched Miracle-Growth compost microbial communities from Emeryville, California, USA - eDNA 5th pass 30_C BE-Lig MG (version 2)... ...
TCTACAGCAGCCCCATGGCAGTCATGTCTGATGGAGCACACTGCGTCAGCCAGTGCATGTGGGGCCGCACGAACACTTCGTTTCTGGCGGAAACGTGACTCGCAACGCAACGCGCCCCCTGCGGAGTGAGGGCGCTCAAGCGCCGAAAACTCCTGCGTCTGCGAATCAAAGCCGTCCCTGTCCGGAAAGGGCCGTTCCGCTGAATTCGAGATTCGGCCGGAGCGGATTTTCGCGCGGAGAGCAGTTGGCGATCAGGGTTCGATCCGCTAGGGTTTCCGCTGCAGGCTCTTTCCGCTGCCGACAGGTGATTGCCGCCGCGCGCAGCGTCTGCCAGGTCAAAAAGATCTGTTCCCCTGCAGCACAGGCATTGGCAGGCACCGATTCATGGCGGTTCCCTGCCGCACAGGGCGAACCTTGGACTGAGAAGACAGCACGATGCGTATTCTGATGGCCAGTTCTGAAGCCGTTCCCTATGCCAAAACCGGGGGACTGGCCGATGTGGCAACCGGCCTGTCCAAAGCCCTGTCGGCCGCCGGGCACGATGTCACCCTGGTGCTGCCGTTGTACCGGCGGCTGATTCCCGAGCATCGCCGCGGCGAAACCGTGGCCCTGCTGGATATCGAAATGCGGAGCACGACCGTCAAAGGGTCCATCCGCCGTTCTCTGATGCCCGGCACGCATGTGGAAATTCTGCTGGTCGACCAACCGACTTACTTCGATCGCCGGCACCTGTATACCGAAGAGGGCCAGGACTATCCCGATAATGCCGAGCGCTTCATTTTCTTCAGCCGCGCCGTGCTGGAAATCGCCCAGTCGCTCACCCGGCCGCATATCATTCATGTCAATGACTGGCAGACCAGTCTGGTGCCGGCACTGATTCACAATGAACGTCGCCAGGGAGGCCGGTTCATCAATACCGGCACCGTGCTGACTATTCACAACATGGCATTTCACGGGCAGTTCGCCGGCTGGCAGATGGAACTGACCGGGCTGCCGGAAGAATATTTCAACTGGCAGCAGATGGAGTACTACGGCCACTTGAACCTGCTGAAAACCGGCATCGCCATGTCTGACATGATCACCACGGTCAGTCCGACTTATGCCCGGGAAATCTGCACGCCGGAATTCGGCTATGGACTCGACACGCTGCTCCGGCAGCGCGCGGACCGCCTGGCCGGCATTCTGAACGGGGTTGACGTGGAGGACTGGAACCCGGAGTCCGACAAACTGCTGCCGGCACGTTTCAGCCAGACCACCGTGACCGAAGGCAAAGCCCTGTGCAAAGAACAGCTGCAGGAAGACCTGGGACTGTATCCCCGTGGCGAATCGCTGCTGCTGGGCATGGTCTCGCGTCTGACCGACCAGAAAGGGCTGGATCTCATCACCGCCCGGGCCGACGAAATTCTGCAGGCGGATGTGCAGATGGTCTTTCTGGGAACCGGCGACCGCCACTTTGAAGACGCACTGCGCAACCTGCAGCAGCGTCATCCGGGACGGGTGTCGGTCCGCATCGGCTTCGACGAGCAGCTCGCCCATCGCATCGAAGCCGGGGCCGACGCCTATCTGATGCCCAGCCGCTTCGAACCGTGCGGACTGAACCAGCAGTACAGCCTGCTGTATGGCACACTTCCCATTGTGCATGCCACCGGCGGACTGGCCGACTCGGTCGTCAACGCCACTGCCGAAACACTGGCCAGTCAGACGGCCACCGGTTTTGTGTTCGAGCACTACACTCCGGATGCATTCCTGGATGCCGTGTGGCGTGCCGTCGGACTGTTCAAACACCACCGCGTCGACTGGGACGCCATGATTCAGAATGGAATGAAACGCGACGCCAGCTGGAAATCCAGTGCCGGGGAATACCTGAAAGTGTATGATCGGGCCATTGCCCTGGCCGCCCAGGAGACCTGATTCCGGAATGCTGTGACAGAACGCGCCTGTTGCAAGATCACAGGCCCCCGACGTCACACAGGCCCCTCCTCCCCGGCCATGCCCTCCCTGGCGGAATGTTTTCGACACTGCCGGATTTCCAGGCCTGTGTGGACCATTCTTCCCTTGTTCCTCCGCAGACTGATTTGAGTTCCTATGCCGCCTGTTTCCCTTGCATTGTTCTGGCATCAGCACCAGCCCTATTACCCGGACGATGTCACTGGCGAAACCCTGATGCCCTGGGTGCGGCTGCACTCGACCAAAGATTATGTCGGCATGGCCCTGCATATTCAGGAAGTGCCCGAGTTCCGCTGCTCGATCAACCTGGTGCCCAGCCTGCTGCTGCAGATCGAACGCTATGTTCAGGGGGGCAGCGACCGGCATCTCGATGTCTCGCGCATGCCGGCCGACAGCCTGAGCCAGGCCGACGCCTGGTATCTGCTGGATCATTTCTTCATGGCGAATGAATGGACGATGATCCGTCCGTATCCGCGCTATTCCGAACTGCATCAGAAACGGGGATTTGGCCGCGACGGAGCAGAACAGGCACTCTCCCGGTTCACCACCCAGGATCTGCGCGATCTGCAGGTGTGGAACAACCTGACCTGGATTCATGACCTGGTCTTCGAACGCGATGCAGAGCTGCGCGACTTTCGCCAGAAGGGGAAAGATTACACCGAAAAAGAAAAAGCCTGGCTGCTGAAAAAACAGCTCGAACTGGTGGCCGAAGTCATTCCGCTGCACAAAAAGCTGAGCGATGGCGGTCAGCTCGAACTGACGACGACGCCGTTTTATCATCCCATTCTGCCGCTGCTCTGGGACAAAAAATGTGCCCGTGAAGCGATGCCCGGCTGCCCGCTTCCCAAGTACACGCAAAGCTACAAAGAGGATGTCGCCCGGCAGCTGCAGCGGGCTGTCGACTATCACACGCAGCTGTTCGGATCTCCCCCGCGCGGCATGTGGCCTTCGGAAGGCTCCGTCTCCCAGGACATCATTGCCGCCATTGCGGATGCCGGAATCGAATGGATTGCCACCGACGAAGAAATTCTCACGCATTCCACCGACGGCTTCGTGCATCGCGACGGCAACGGCCTGATCAACCGCCCGGAAATGCTCTATCGGCCCTGGCGGGTGGAGCAGGAGGGCAAAGCGGTGCAGATGGTCTTCCGTGATCATGGCCTGAGCGACCTGATCGGCTTCCATTACCAGCGCAATGATCCCCGCTGGGCGGCAGGAGATCTGCTGGGAAAGGTCAAAGAGATTGGCCGCTCCGTCGCCGGACATTCCGACCAGCCGGCACTGGTGCCCATTATTCTCGATGGAGAAAACTGCTGGGAATACTATGCCGACGGCGGAGTCGCGTTTCTGCGGAATCTTTATCGCGGCGCCGTGCAGGATCGCGATATCAACCCGGTGCGCATCAGCGATCACCTGGCGCAATGCCCGCCGGTCCACAAAATCGGACGCTTATTCTCCGGCAGCTGGATCAATCACGACTTCTACATCTGGATCGGGCATCAGGACGATCGCGATGCCTGGGATCTGCTGCACATCACTCGCGAATTCCTGCTGAAGGCCGAAAAGAACAAAAAGATCTCCCCCGATGTCGTCCGCCAGGCCTGGGACGAACTGATGATCGCCGAAGGAAGCGACTGGTTCTGGTGGTATGGCGACGACCACAACTCGGCACAGGACGCCCTGTTCGACGAGCTGTTCCGCCGGCACCTGCGCAACGTCTATCAACTGCTGGGAGAATCGCCGCCAGGCTCGCTGCTCAAGCCGGTCGCCCGTTCCGAGAAGCGGCACATTCACACCAACCCGCGCTCGTTTCTGCAGGTCAAAGTTGATGGCCGGATGACCTATTTCGAATGGCTCAACGCCGGGCATTATGAATCCGGCAGCGAGCGCGGCACCATGACCATGGTGTCCGACAGCATCATCCGGCATCTCTATTTCGGTTTCGATGCCGAAAATCTGCTGCTGCGGCTCGACACCCCGTCCAAGGCCCGGCTCGACCTGAGCGCTTTCGATGAAGTCCGGTTCCGGTTTGTGGAACCATACGGCACGGAAGTCCGCGTGCAGTGCCGGGGTGAGAAAAACCAGCAGCCGGTCGTGCTGATTGACGAAAAGCCGGTCCGGTCAACCAGCAGCAAGTCGGCTCTGGATCAGGTGCTGGAGCTGTCTGTTCCCTGGCGCGATCTGGGAGTCAACGTCGGGCAGCGCCTGCATGTGGCCGCGGAACTGCTCAAGGACGGGGAGGTGCTGGAACGCACTCCCAGCGAAGGGACGCTCGACCTGCTGGTTCCCTCGGCCGATTTCGAGATGCAGAACTGGCAGGCCTGACACCACCGGTCAGGGCGCGCTGCCGGACACTTCCGCGCCGTGTGGCGGAATGCGCCCCATGCCAGATTGACTCACGAGAAAACATGATTTTCATTTGATTCCATGCACACAGGTTCACAGAAGTCAGACTCGCCTCGACCGGGTTCTTTGTGAATGCAATGAACACAACTGTGCCGAGAATTAGAAAGCGGTGCCTGATGCCGACGGAGAAGGAATGGGTCCGCTCTTTCACTGAAGAACTCGAAAGACGTCTGCAGGTCGTTTCAGGAAAGCAGGCAACAGCACGGGCCTGCGTCGCCAAAAAACTCCCGTACTCACTGGAGATCGACGCTTATTCCAATACCGAACCGGAAAAAAGCGCTCCCAGCCGATATGAAACCGATATTCTGATCTTCGATGAACTGGATGATATCCGCTGGATTCCCCGAATTGTGGTCGAATGCAAACTGGGGGCGATCACAACCCATGACGCGCTGACCTACAGCGCCAAAGCCGCAACCCACAAGAGCCTGCACCCATATCTCCGCTATGGCATTCTGATCGGCGGCTGGGGAGAATACGCCCTGCCAGCCCGACTGTTTCGTCACGGAGCGAACTTCGATTTCATGACAACCTGGAAAGGGGAAGAAGCGACCGACGGGGAATGGGAACAGTTTATGGATGTGCTGGTCCTGGAGGTGAAGGCGAGCCGGACTCTGCAGGAAATGCTCGCCAGCAACCGCTCGGGAGACAAGAAGCATTACTCAATGATTCATAAGCCGCTGGAATTCAAGCTGCGGCCATGAGCCGCTGCAAGAGCAGCGGCCTGCCAGGCTTTGCATACGGTGGAACACCAGGAATCCCGAGTCCCCCGGAGCCCCTGGCACTCTCCGCCATGGCACTTTGCCCGACATGCGCTCCGGCACTTCTCTGCCTGGCACTTCTCTGCCTGGTAAAGGTGAGCAGGTTTTGCCCTCCAGCCTGCTGCCCCTGCGGATCCTGAACTCCCGGTTTGCTGGTTGCGCCCCAGTTCGCACGCCAATCCATCGTAAGCGAATATTTTCGGGAAAGGGGAAAGGGCCACGCTCCCTCTAGATTTCAGCCGGGCGACAGGCAGATAAAAAATTTCAAAATCTTTCATTTTTTCACAAACTCTGCGCAGAACTATTCTGATCCATGCGCAGTTATACCAGCAGGTGACTCCGCATTGATTTGCAGGAGAACGGCAGTGGACTGCCGCGCTTGCTTCTTTCTTCCACTTCTCGAAGGTCGGGCCATGACGAAGTTTCGTCGCCACAATGGTTTTACGCTGATTGAACTGCTCGTTGTCATTGCCATCATCGCCATTCTGATCGCCCTGCTGCTTCCGGCCGTGCAGCAGGCGCGCGAAGCCGCACGACGCAGCCAATGCAAGAACAATCTGAAGCAGCTGGGCCTGGCGATCCACAACTATCATGACGTCTACAACCTGCTCCCTCCCGGCGGAACCCACTCCGGCTGGGGCATCTCCTTCTTCGCCTTTCTCCTGCCGTACATCGATCAGGCCAACGTCTACAACCAGCTCGATTTTGCAGTCAAGAACAATTCCATCGGGCCGGGATTCGTCAATTACGGAACCCCGTACTGCAACAATCTGCAGGCGCTGAACGGCGTGATTCCGCCCGGGTATATCTGCCCCTCGTCCGCACTGCCCAAATCCCGGTCGATGCAAAGCACCATGCAGCTGGTTCCCAGTTATGTGGGAATCGCCGGAGACGACATTTATCTGTCCGGAAGTCAGGCACTGACCTCCTCTTCCGGCGCGACACTGGGAGTGATTTCCAGCACCGGAGCCCTGGTCTGCACAAATTCCGCAGGCGGCGGAGCCATCAGCCTGGCCGCGATTCTGGATGGGTCCAGCAACCAGCTGCTGATCGGGGAACAATCCGCCTGGGGGTATTCAGCCACCAGCCAGACCGTGGATATTCGAACCGCCTACAACTGGTCAGGCTGGATGGGCTGTAACTGGTCCGATCGCCTCATGAACAACACCACGATCCGCTACCCGATCAACACCCGCGACTCAACGGTGCAGGGCATCTATGTTTCCGGCAACAGTGCCAACAACACCGGCATGAACTCCCAGCATACCGGCGGGGCGCATTCTCTGCTGGCTGATGGCCGTGTGCAGTTTCTCGGAGATGCCACAGACCTGACCTTGCTCAAAAATCTTTCAACACGTGCCGACGGCAACATTATCGGCGAATTCTAACGGCAGATCGCTCTTCCCGAAGCCGGTCTCGGACAGTCTCGAGACCGGTGAATCTGCGGGTCATACGGATTTCAATTTGAAACAACGCTGGGCCGCCGCTCGATGTCTGCATGTTTCATGCAACAAAGAGTCATGCTTCCACGTCACTGCCTGTTGAAATCCGTATCAATCAATCCCGCGGATTCACCGACGGGGAAACTCAGACGACATTCGGCACACAATGAACGGTCGGCCTGGGAACGGTCGTGCCTGGCTGAACCGGCGCGTGACAAAACACGCCGGATATCCGGCACAGTGAACAGCGGCACAGCGGCACAGTGAACAGTGAACAGTGAACAGTGAACAGTGAACAGTGAACAGTGAACAGCGGCACAGCGAACAGCGGCACAGCGAACAGCGGCACAGCGAACAGCGGCACAGCGAACAGCGGCACAGCGAACAGCGAACAGCGAACAGCGAACAGCGAACAGCGAACAGCGAACAGCGAACAGCGAACAGCGAACAGCGAACACGGCGGAGATTCACTCCGCCGCTCAGGGAGGCGCAGCGCGTCAGGCAGAGATCACAACTGGCTCCTCGGACGCCGGCAACAATTCTAATCGGCAGAGCGCCATCCAGCCGGAAGTGATCTGCCTACTGCACCGGGGTCGGTGGAGCAGGGGGAACCCAGACAGGTTCCGGACCTTCAGGAGAGACCGGCAGTTGTGGTCCTGATGTAGCCGGCGACGCCAACGGCTTCGCCTCAGCAGCGGCAGGCTTCTGTTCCAGGGAAATGCCTCCGGCGGCGGCCCATTGCCGGATCAGCAATGCATCCCGGCGGGGAGACAATCCGGCCGGAGCCCGTTTGAGCAGGTCAATGGCCTGGGCATACTGCTTTTCGGCCACCAGGCATTCCGCTCCCCATTCCATTCCCGCCCGCACCAGCCCGGCGCTGGTCGCCTGCCCGGAAACAAACCGGCCCAGCGTGTTGAACGCGGCCGAGTATTTCCGCACGTCATACTGGGCCACGCCGGTCCAGAGCGCGGCATATTCCGCCGCCAGTTCATTCGACTGGCTGGGGGCGCGCCTGGCGGTCGAGCGGATCGGCAGATAGTCTCGAATCGCAGCCGTCAGATTGCCTTTCAGCTGCTCCACACGCACAAAGTGCAGCGATTTCTCGGCCGGAACCATGACCATCTGACCATCGGCCCCCTGCTGCGGCAGATACGGGCCCTGAAAGACTGTGGTAAAATTCGCCAGCGGACTGTTGGGGGTTCCCTGTCCCCGAGTCGCTTCGAAGGCCAGAATCTGCTCTTCCGGGAAGGCCCAGATTTTGACGTCTTCCGGCTTCCAGTCTCCCTGCTGCTGGCCAGCCTCGATCACGCGCTGGCGCAACCCGACCGCACGCAGGGCATTGACTCCCAGGCCATCAAAGATTTCGGCACTGAACTGGGGAGGCAGCAGAAACTGCAGCCGCGCCATGCGCGGAGCCCAGCTGCTGCTGGTGCCGATCACCAGAATCTCGACATCCTGCATGTGCCGGGAAGTGAGCGGGTACGGGGAATCAGGCAGATCCAGACTGCGGAACGGCTGATCCGATCCCCGCACTTCCTGCAAGGTCGCCGGTTGTGTGGATTTCGCATCGCCGCTGCCCGCTTGCGCCGAGGGAATCGGCAGTCCCAGCCGGGGGTCATACAGCAGGGTTCCCAGTTTGGCATCCACAATGCCCATCAGCCAGTGCGCCTGGGCCTGTGCATCACGCGGACGCAGAATCACCAGGTCGGTCCGCAACTGGCGCAGCATCTCGGCCAGGGTCCACGCCCGGTCGTTGTCGGTTCCCAATCCAAACTGCAAAGCTTCATAAGGAGTCAGCGGAAGATCCTTCCGCAGATCCGGCGGTACCAGCATTTCATTCCGAACAACAAACTGTAGCAGCAGAGAATAGCGGTCGATGCTGTTCGGCTGCGCATCGGTCAGACGGGCAACAATGTCTCGACACAGCAGGGCATTCCGCACATGCGAGACGTCTTCCGGCAGAAAGCGGGCATTCAAAGTCCGGGTGAGCGTTTCCGCAGTCAGCAGCTGACGCAGTTCGTCCTGTTCGCCGGCAATTTCTTCCGGCCCCACCAGATCGCTGCACTCGGAACGCCAGGCATTCAAACGGTTCACCGCCTGAATGCGGTCAGAGGAGATCCCCAGCCGTCCCGGGGAAATCGATTCGAGCAGCACCTTCAGCTCTTCTTCGCACTCGCGGGTGATCTCATCCTGCGGAAGCGTCAGCGGGTTCTGCGATTCGAGCCGCTGGGGCGATTGCGGGACCAGCAGCACAAACAATGCCGCAATGATTCCCAGCACAGCCAGGCTCCCCAGCACACGCAAGAAGAGCCCTCCCTGACGGAGAACAGCACGCCCAGTTTCGGTTTCGGTTCTGAAAACTCTCATGACAATCCCAGATCACATCCAGCAGCCCAGGCCGGTTTGACAATATTCGATTTCCAGAAAAAACATGCCGGAATCTCCCCATTTTCGCGACAGGACGCAGACGAGCCGGAAGACATGCGATGAAAAAACGCCGTCCGGATTGCCTGCGGCAGGCCACAGACGCTGGGCGTCTGCTTCTGGTCCAGACCGGTGGGAGATGATCTGAAATTATACTGGCGCATGCAGCCGATTGCCTGCGTGCGGCCTGGCGCAGCCAGCGGATTTCGCATCCGATTCACAAATTCGCCGGTGATTCATAAAACGGCCCGGCAGCATCTGACCCCACTCCGCAACTCGTTATCATGCCTGCAGCAGGTGCAGGTCCGCCTGACCGGCACAACCAGCGCCGGCGACAGGCCACGCACTGAACCTTGCCCGGAAGCGGCACACGACAGACAGCGGAAATCTGATTTCAGGACGGCAGCACACATGAAGATCGGACTGTTCGGCGGCACCTTTGATCCGCTGCATCTGGGGCATCTGATGCTGGCCGAAGCCGCACGCGAGACCTGCGACCTGCAGGAAGTGTGGTTCATTCCGGCCTGGTCCCCTCCGCAGAAGCAGGGACATGCCATCAGTCCGCCGAAGCACCGGCTGGAAATGGTCCGGCTGGGAATCGCCGGTCATCCGCAGTTTCGGGTGAGCAGGATCGAACTGGAACGGCAGGGGATCAGCTACACCGTCGACACCCTACGACAGGTGGCCCAGGCCCATCCGGATGATGAACTGTTTCTGCTGATCGGCGGAGACTCCCTGCACGACCTGCCGACCTGGCACCAGCCCCGGGAAATTCTCGAACTGGCGACCGTGATTGCGGTGAACCGGGGACGCACTCCCGCAGACCCTGAACCGGTCCTCAAGGCCCTGGGCGAAAAATACCGCTCGCGCATTGTGCTGAACACGATGCCCGGCGTGGACCTGTCGGCCACTGAAATTCGCGCACGTGTCGCAGCGGGCCAGTCGATTCGCTACCAGACTCCCCGCTCGGTGGAACTGTATGTCAGCACCCACCAGTTGTACCGGCCTGCGCGGTAGGAGCCTGCGCGGCTGTCGGGGGGCAGGGGAGCACGCCTGCTTCCAGAAGCGTGGCAGCGGCAGGGGGGGCCTGCCGCCCGGCCACCTGGCATCTACTTCGACTCTGAACCCTTCGAGTCAGCTGGAACGGCAGGAGTCGTCAACTTCGGCAGCTCCGCAATCGACAAGGCCCGAAACCAGACATCGGTCGTGGGATCATGCCCCTGCAGGCTCAAATGTCCCCCCTCCAGCCGCTGGCCTTTACGAGGGTTCTCATCCGGCATCCGGGTGTCTTCCCAGGCGACTTCCTGATACCCGTCCACCCAGACGGAAATGTGCGGGCCATTCGCCACCAATGTGACGGTACACCATTCCAGATCATTCGAAACCACTCGACGGGCCTCGACGCGGCGAAAGATCGCCCCTGTTCCGGCATTGGCAGGCTGATTCCGGTTGCCATCCTTGATGCCGTTATGCACCTGCACTTCATATCCGTTGGAAGGGGCTTTTTCCGTGCCCGGCATCGCCCGAAAGAAAAATCCGCTGTTCAGATCGACGGCCCCGGTCTTCACCTGGGTCTGAAAAATGAAGTTCTGCCAGGTCTGCTCTGTTTCCAGAAATCCCTGACCATTGACCACATGGATCGCCTGATCCTGCACGGTGAATTCACTCTTGTTGCCGGGCACAATCCGCCAACCGGACAGATCTTTGCCATTGAACAGCGACTGCTGATTGAGCGGTTTCAGATTGACACGGCGAAACTGAATCTGGCCCGAATTCTTCTGCAGGCCGATATACCCGCCGCGGGGAGCGTTGGCGGCCTCATCGGTGAAGTCGAGAATCGCTTCCCCGTCATGAAAAATCTGCAGGCGGTTGCCCAGGGCGATGATGCGGAGTGTCTGCCAGCCGCCAGACCCGATGATCGGCTTCGTGGCTGTTTTGCGGGCGACAATGCTGCCGGTCAGAAACCCCTGACCATGCTTGTCGGCGATATTGATCTCATAGCAGCCATCGGTCGGGCCGGTGGGAACATCCTGACAGCGCACAAAGATGCCGCTGTTGCCCTCGGGGGCCATCTGGTATTCCACGACCAGTTCAAAGTCGGCAAACGGCACGGTCGACAACAGCATGCCGTTGGAGCCGGAATCGGCCGAGATCATGCCATTCTCCACTTTCCAGTTGATGTCGTCATGGCTGCTCTTCCAGCCAAACAGGCTCGATCCGTCAAACAGGGCCAGCCAGCCGGCAGCGGCTTCTTCGGCACTCAGCAGTTTCCGGCCGATCACCGGATTCGAGGCATCGTTCTGAACTGCCTGAACTGCGGCATTCTGGCCTGTGCTGACGGGGGCAGGGACTGCTTCCGTTTCCACGACAGGGGCTGGAGAATTCGAAGTTTCCTGAGCTTCGGTCGGGGGAGCAGGGGACTTCGCACACCCTGTGAGCATTGCCAGAGAAATGACACCCCATGCCAGATATTGCCTCATCTGCTGCCCCTTTTTGTGCAAACCGGAAAGCGGCCGGAGTCTGGTTGTGCTCCCTGCTACGCCGCCTGACATGCCAGGAATCCATTCGACCTGACGGTTTCAATGCGGTGAATCTTAGCGAACCCGCTCGCTGTTGCCGAATCTGCGCAGCAGGCAGAATGCCGGAACGGGACGAATCGCCGCACAACAAACAGGAATCCTCAAAACAAAACAGGCCTCTTCATCCCTGTCGGGACAAAGAAGCCTGTAATGAATCGGCATGCAGTTCAGGCAGAAGTGGGAATCAGAGCGTCAGGGACCTGCCGCACTGTTCCGCTGCCTGCGCCGGACGGAAGCTCAGCTTCCCTGGCGATTCTGACGGAACACGAAGTCTTCGAACCGCCATTCGGCCGTGTTGTTTTCTTCGGTGAAGCTCTGGAAGAGTTCACCCATCAGTTCGTGAAAACGGCTCTGCTGAATGGAGTAGAAGTTGTGCTTGCCGTCGCGGCGGGGCTCGATCAGCCCGGCCACGCGGAGCAGGGCCAGGTGATGGCTGACTGCCGGCTGGCTTTGGCCCAGGCGTTCGCACAGAGCCGAAACGTGCAGTTCTTTTTCCCGCCCGAGAAAGAACAGAATTTTCAGGCGGGTTTCGTCGGCCAGCAGCTTGAAGATCTGCACGAGATCTTTTTCGAGCTTCTGCGACAGTTCCGGAACTCGCGGTTCTGAATCGGGAACAGACGACCGTTCCACGTTACGGACCATTGCGGGTTCGGCAAATTGGGTAATCATTTCTTCTTCCTGTGGGTCGTGATCATTTGAAGGAGTCGGAGGTACTCCCATCTGTCCGGCCTCGGAGCCTGGTGGCCGGTAAACATGGTCCTGGTCCAATTCGTCCCCTTCACGATTGCAACATTTGAACAGTGGCGAAGCTCTGGCCGGGTCACACCTGGGGACTTCAGCTCTGAGCAACACTTCCCGTGCATTCAGATTGCCCGCATCCGGTCTGTCATTCCAAACGCCAGACCGTCTGACGGCTCAACTCCGTATCATGTCGATCCTGAAGAGATTCACGATTTCAGACACGCAGGACTTGAGGGCGTTCGGCCTGGACAATGAACGTTCGAACGCCAGGCAGCTCATTACGATCTGGCCGGGCGGATCCTGGACGTCATTCCACTCGAATTTCGGCACTCAAGGCTGATTGCTGGTCGCTTCGCTGGCTGGTGAAGAACTTCACTTGCGACGAACGATATGGCTGGAATTCCGCCGATTCCTCAGATCAGGCCATGACAACAGCCGGACCTGACCTCTTCTCAAAAAGACCTCGGTCGTGAACATCCTCATTCACGGGAGTCTTCTCATGTTTCTGATCGTCGGCACAGACTAGTCTGATCCTGTCGATGCAGACAGCTCACTGTCCACAATCCAGTTCACGATACATCGTCGCCGCCGACAATCTCCCCTCCGGATTCCAGTCAGTCGGAATCTTTGTGGCAATTATGCACACGTCAACCAGACACGTCAATCACTTCTTACCTGACTTTATGAGTTCCTCATAAATCCGATCGAAAGCCGCATTCTCCGCAATCCCCTTCTCAAGCTGCAGATACAGCACCGAATACAGGATCGCCACAAAGGGGACCGCCAGCAGATGCCCCAGCCCCGGCAGCCCCGACGCCAGCACCAGAATCAGCAGGTGCAGCAGCGCAATAGCTGCGACCGGACGCCGCTGAGGCCAGGTCAGACGGAAGGCCTGCTCCATCGCCTGCACACATCCGTAATTCCGGTCGGCCACCAGTCGCCCGCAGGGCCACAGCAGCACCAGGGCCATCAGCCCGGGCACCAGCAGCAGACTGCAGCCGGTCAGCACCAGCAGCCAGTAACAAACCCCGGTCCCCGTCATTTTCCACAGCCCCCGCTCCAGCTGAAACAACGGAAACCGTTTCACCGGTTCTCCCCGGGCCAGAGCCAGAAAAAAACGAAGATTTCCCAGCCCCAGGGCCGACAGATACACGCCGGCGGCCATTCCAAAAATCAGAACGGCCCCCATTTCCCCCAGCCCCGGAAGTCCCTGCAGCAACGGCAGCAGCAGAAGCGTCCCGAGCAGCAGCAGCGCAATTCCAAAGATCGTCAGCACCAGATCCAGCAGACTGGCCAGCAGGCAGAGTCCCAGATTCTGCGTATACAGCTGCCAGCTGCACTCCAGAACATTCCAGACACTCACGGCCGGGGAGGATTCCGACACCGCCTGACGGGTCAGCCGGCGCAGGCACTCTTCACAGAGCAGGGCCGACGGGTCCCGGGGATCGCCACACAGGGGGCAGCAACCGTCCGGACCGGACGTTTCCGATACTGTTTCCGGGACTCTCGCCGATTCCAGCATTCTCGCCGACGCCCCTGCCGGGCATTCTGCCAGGCGCACCGATTCCTCACGGCGGAAAGATTGCCCTCCGAATGGAAGCGCCGGCGCGAGCCTTCCCAGCGGCGACCGGGGGACTGGCCCGGGATCAGGCCGATTGCCTGAACCTGATAGATGCACAGCCCCTGGCAGGGCGAATTCTGCATCACAGACCGGGCAGCAGACAAAATCGCCTGGTTTCCGTGAGGCCGTCCGCAGCACGGAATCGCAATCAGGGCACGAAAATTCAATGGCCTGAGATCGGTCGGACATCACTCCTCATGGGCCAGCACAGCCAGGACATCATCCGGAATACTGAAATTGGCGGTCACCGCCTGAATGTCTTCATGCTCTTCCAGCGCTTCGAGCAGCTTAAGCACCTGGCGGGCCTGCTCAAGATCCAGTTCCACCAGATTGGACGGAATACGGGAAAACTCGGCGGAATCAGGCGTCAGCCCCTGCTGTTCCAGGGTTTCCGCCAGTTTCTGAAAGGCCTCGACCGAACAGAGGAGCTGATAGTGCCCATCGACCCGCCTGACGTCGTCGGCGCCGGCTTCCAGCGCAATTTCGAAAAGCCCTTCTTCCGATGTCCCTGCGGCCGGCAGCAGAAAAACCCCTTTGCGTTCAAACATCCATCCGACACAGCCGGTCGCCCCCAGGTTGCCCCCATGCGTCTCAAAGAGTCTCCGGACATCTCCTCCGGTGCGGTTCCGATTTTCGGTCAGCGCGTCGCAAAGGACAGCCACTCCATGCGGGGCATAGCCCTCGTAGGCGATCTCGGCAAAGTCTTCGCCTCCCCCTTCGCCGCAGCCTTTCCGGACGGCACGGTCGATATTGTCCTTGGGCATGCTGCACTTCCGGGCCTTGTCGATCGCATATCGCAGAGCCAGGTTCATCGCCGGATCGCCGCCATGTTTCGCCGCGACAATGATCGCCCGGCTCAGCTTGCCGAACAGCGACCCTTTTTTCTTGTCCATCCGTCCTTTTTTGTGAGCAATGTTCGCCCAGTGGGAATGTCCTGCCATGGCACTTTGTGAACTGTCTGAAGCACGGAATGAAAATGAACCCGCAGGCTGCGGACTGCGGCAGCCAGAGCCTGCAGTCCTGAACAGCATCCGCCGGTTCACACAGGAACACTCAATGGTCCAGGAGTTGAGCCCTGGCGTTATCTTGCAGAAAGCAGAAATGTTCTGCCAGCGTGTTATCAGCACAGGAAATCAGACAGGCCTCTCTGTCCGATTTCGCCCCCGCCGGAAAGAGCCGGTCGCACACTCAGAGAAAAGTGGACGGCGCAGCACAGATTCTGCTGTTTCCGGCCTCGCTGAGGCCCGAAGCTCGCCCCTGCAGGGGAGCCTGCTCCAGCCTGCTGGTCACGGGATTCTCACAGTTGAGAGTCCCATCGAATCGGGGGGGCTGACAGCGCCGTTTTCCAGACGCGGTCAGGAGATGCCGTCGCTGCATTCCAGAGGAAAGAGACGGGTGGCTCGTTCCGGATGCACTCGCGGAGGCTTCGTGCTCCGAAATTCTGAAACGTCATTCGCCGCCGGACAGAACGGAGCCCCTGCGGAAGTGAAACGCTCTATTTCCCCTCGGATGTCGCCGGAGCGGCATTCCCGGCAGGGGTTTTGCTTTCGGCAGTGGCCTTGATCCCCAGTTTCTGCCGGAGCGACTTCAGAACCTTCTCGCTGGGGGGATGCTTGGCTTCCTCATTCGCCAGAGCCCGCTTCCAGGCGTCCACCGCTTCCGGCTGCCGGTTCAATTTGGCCAGACAGTCTCCCAGATGCTCGACGATCGTACTGTCGTCGCCATTCTTCATGCCGGTCGCCTTCTGCAGCGGTTCCAGGGCCTCTGCATATTTCCCCTGGCGATACAGCACCCATCCCAGGCTGTCGAGATAGGCATAGTTCTCCGGCTCTTCCGCCAGGGCCTTGCGAATCATCCCTTCGGCGCGTTCCAGATGCATATTCCGGTCGGCGAACAGATAGCCCAGGTCGTTATTGGCCTGCACATTGTCCGGGTCGTCGGCAAGAATTTCTTCCAGAATCTGAATGCCCCGTTCGGCATCTCCTTTTTCAACATAGATGTTGGAGACATGAAACCGGCACTTCTGCGCCAGGTCTTTGTCCCCGCTCGAATTGTTGATGACCTGCTCAAACAGGACCAGCGCCTCATCCCAGCGCCGGGCGTGCGAAACGACCCAGGCTTCCTGATAATGCAGTGACGGAACATTGGGCTGCAGGCGCTGTGCTTCGCGAATCGCCTTAAGGGCCCGTTCGGTCTCCCCCTGGAATTCGGTGGAATAACTCAGCAGGTACAGAAAACGCCATTTGTCCCGCTGCAGCGACGTGGACGGATGCGCGATGGCCTCATCCAGAATGGCCGTGGCTTCTGCATAGTGCTGCGCATCAATCAACTCACTGGCCAGTTCAGTAAACAAGGTCGACGGCGGGTCATTCCGCATCGAGATCGCAAACTTGTAGAAATGCACGGCATCATCGGTGCGGTCGGCTTCGGCCGAAAGTTTCCCCAGCAGGTACGCCTGCAGAAACTCCAGCTTCGGCTCGTCTCCTTCTTCCAGCGTCCGCGCATACTTGGTCAGCGCGGTGAATGCCGGCTCATCTTTTTCCAGAGCAGTCAATTCATGCTCGAAACGAATGGCCAGATCGCGCAGGTCCGGAGCCAGCTGCTGCAGAATGGCCGGTTCGTTCCCGCGCGGAACACTGGTCATTGCTTTGGTCAATGTTTTCAGCAGCTTTTCCGACTGCTGCTGCTGCCGGTAGATCGACAGCATTCCCACCAGAGCCCGGGGATCGGAAACATTTTCGCGTCCCTGCGTATAGAGTTCCTGCGCCCGTTTCAGATCCCCTTTTTCGAGGAATTCATCGGCCAGAAAGAAACGCAGCACGTCATTGTGTTCGTCTGACTTGTGCATCTCTTCCAGACGCGGCAGCAGTTCCTGTGGACGTTTCAATTCAGTCAGCAGCGTTTTCAGCAGTTCATAGGCGGCGCGCCCCCGGGTCTGCAGTTGGGCATCAAAATATCCCTGCAGTTCTTCCAGGGCCTTTTCCGGCTTGCCGGTCTGTTGAAAGACCGCCGCGAGATTGAAGCTGTGCACGCCAGGCCGGGCAGGGCGGTGCTTGCTGGCTTCGTCAAAGGCCTTGAGTGCCAGATCAGGCAGTTCCGCTTTCAGAAAGATGTCACCAAATTCGTCAAAGGTCTCCCCGGCATCCCCCAGCAGTTTGTCACGAATGTCCGCATCCAGAGCCGGATCAGTTACGGCGTCAAAGACCACCTGATATTCCGTCGCCGACTTCGCATAATCCGCCTGCATCCGGTAATACAGTCCCAGGTCCCGGCGCAGATACAGTTCCTGCAATGAGCGCGGCTTCAGATCCGGCAGCTCCAGCGCGGCTTTCAGCAGCTGAATTCCTTCGGACAACTGATCCTGACGGGCAAACACCGCCCCCATGGCCAGGACCAGTTCAATGCCTTCCGACTGCTGCCGCGCGGCATCGAGAGTCAGCTTGCGGGCACGCTCCATCTCCTGCCGTTGCAGCAGAATCGGCAAGGCCCCTTTATAAGCGGCAATCGCTTTAGGGTCTTTTTCAATGGCCGCCAGATAGGCTTCCAGCGCTTCGCTGAAGCGCCCGTGCTCCTGGGCAATGCGCCCCTGCATGTAATGCGCCATGGCGGCGCGCTGCGCTTCCGACTGGGCCGACGGAGCATGTTCCGGCTCAAAGATCTGCAGCGGTTCATCGCCCGGCTGAATCTGCAGTCCTTCCAGACGATGGGCCGCATCTTTCGCCGTCTGTTCGGCCCAGGCCGGTGCCATCAGTCCCCCCAGGCACATCAGCCCGGCGCTCAGCCATGTCAATCGCTGCATGCTCACGACCATTCAATGAACCTCCCCTGTTCGGGTTCCGCCTGGAACCGCATCGGCTGCATCATAATGGAAGGATTTCCACCGGACCAATGCCGAATTCCCCGACTTGCGGACAGAGCCCATTTTTCCGCCCCTTCCCGGCCGGCAGACCCGGGGCGATTTCACCGTCATTCCCGTGATCGTCGCAACAGTTCGGCACACAGTTCTTCGACCGTTTCCGTCCCCTGAATGTCGACCGCCTGACATTCTTCCAGATTGCGAAACCAGGTGTGCTGACGTTTGGCAAACTGCCGGGTGCGGGTCTGAATCCGTTCCACAGTCGCCGACAGAGTCGGCAGCCCCCCTGCAATCCAGTCCAGCATTTCCCGATAGCCCAGGGCCTGCCGGGCGGTGCGGCCGGGCGGATGATCCGACTGCAGCAACTGCCGCGTTTCCGCTTCCAAACCGTCCGCAATCATCTGCTCAACTCGCCGATTGATGCGATCCGCCAGCCAGAGTCGAGGGGGATGCAGCCAGAACACCGATTTCGGCCGCAGTTCTGCCGGAAGAGGAGTCTCCTGCTGCTGTTCCGACGCCGGAACACCTGTGAGATGAAAAATCTCGAGACTACGCACCAGCCGTCGTTCATCATTTTCATGCAGACGCCCGGCCAGAACCGGATCGACTTCCGCCAGCCGGGCCTGCAGCCATCCGGCCGGATGCTGACGGGCTTCCGCCTGCAGCCTGTGACGAAAATCCCAGTCTGCCGGAGGCCCTGCAAACACTCCCCGCAGAACGGCCCGCAGATACAGTCCGGTCCCCCCGACAAACAGGGGGGTCCGCCCCCGGGCGAGAATCGCTTCACAGGCGGTGGCGGCGACGGAAAGAAATTCGGCCGTGGAAAATTCCTCATCAGGCTCCACCACGTCAATCAGATGATGCGGCACCTGCCGACGTTCCTGCACCGACGGTTTCGCCGTCCCGATGTCCATTCCCCGATAAATCGCCATGGAATCCATGGAAATGATTTCGGCAGGCAATGCGGCGGCCAGTTCCAGCGCAAGACGGGACTTTCCACAGGCGGTCGGCCCGGCCAGGAACCAGCATTTCCGCAGCAGTTCGGGTTCAAACTTCATACGAAAATGCCATTCGTGCCTCATTCAACACTCCGACAACGGCCTGTCGGCCTGTCCGACGCGGGCAGAAAATGATTCCCCGCCTCACAGACTTTGTCCAGCCGATTGAACCGTCCTCGCCCCGCGGATTTCCGGATGCATCCGCCCGCACACCATTCGACGCGGGCAGCCCCAGCTCTGGCTCTTAGACCATTTTCATGGTTCTGGTGCAGGTTTCATGGTTCTGGTGCAGGTTTCATGGTTCTGGTGCAGGTTTCATGGTTCTGGTGCAGGTTTCATGGTTCTGGTGCAGGCGAATGGGCGCGATCCCCTGCAGGAAGGCCCATGGGATCGCCTGCGGAACACGGAAGCCCCATTCCAAAATGGCTCTTAGCGGGCAAACAGACGTTGCAGAGCAGGCAATCGCACGACGCTCCATTTTCGGGGGGTGCGTGGCTGGACAGGGGCAATTTCGCCGGCCAGTTCGGCACAGCCGGCCGCTTCGAATTCCGAGCGATCGATTTCCCCGGAAGAGGCCGGGGGAATCAGGTCAGGCAGGGGAGTCAGTTCAGGCGGACCGGGCGGAGTGGATTCCTGACCATTCAGAGACACGCGCACAATGCCGGGGACGGGAGTCGATTCCCGGAAAGTCATCTGCCGGGGCGGTTCCGCGGCAGGGGTCTTGTCTCCTCCCCACAGATGCCGGACAACGGGGAACAGGTTGCGCAGAGAGGACTGCGTTTCGGCAGGCGAGGTTTTCACCACCGGCTCAGGTGGAAAACTGGCCGACAGTCCGCCTTCATCCAGCAGTTCAATCTGCTGGGAAAGCACCACCGGGGCGTGTCTGTGGCTTTCTGCGGGAGGACCGGCGACCAGTTCTCCCCCGACCGTCAGGCCGCAGGCGAAACAGGTCATGATCCACACAGAAGACCGTTGCATCAAATGCATTCCCAACCCTGCCATCCGCTTCAGAATCCGATTCCGTATTTGCGGTCCTGAAGAGACACGAAACACGCAGCGGCAAAAAGCTCCATTGCTTCAGACTTGTTGATCGGCGGTTGCCGCACGTCGCTCGACTGGAGAGAGACCCGACCCGTTCTGTTCACGAAAAGATTACCCGGCAATGTGGTGCAGGCTGATCGACCCGACCATCTTGCCGCCCTGCAGCCGGTTTGACCGGCACAACCGGAACAGTCATCCCCGTCGCTCCGGCCTCCTGTCCGTCGCCTGAAATCCCCGCTGGATCCAGAGCCACCGACTCGCGCCGGGGGGAGTGTGCCGCTGGTGAATCCTTTCGCAACGGGGCGACTGCACGCATTTGTTGAAATCCGGCAACAGCCGGCAGGATTTTTTTTGTTCCGGCCCTCCTGCGACCTAAGAACGATGCAGGGAACCTGCCGCGAGCCGCTCGGGGCGAAGGCATGAGATGATCGTTCAGCATCCCTGTGAAATGCCCAGGCAGTGACCTTCTGATTCGATTTCGTGAATTCACTTCCGTTTTTGGCACACCGGATCCATGCTCACCAGTTCCGATTCGACTGCACTCAGAAGCCCGGGCGATTCCCCCCTGGTCAGCGTGGCCTCGCTGCAGCGCACGCTGGATTCCAGTATCTCGCGGAAATCTCTGTGTACGAAGTCGTCGCGAATTCTGATCGTCGATGATGAACCGGCGCAGATCCGGGGGCTGAAACAATATCTTTCCGAAGCCGGCTTCTCGAACTTTGTCACCACCTCGGATCCGACGGAAGTCGTCAATCTCATCCGGCAGGGAAAGCCGGATCTGATTCTGCTCGATGTCGTCATGCCCGAGGTCAGCGGCATCGATCTGCTGCATCTGTTCAATCTCGATCCGGCGATGCAGCATGTTCCGGTGATCGTGCTGACAGAGAACTCGGACCGTGACCTGAAGCATGTCTGTCTGGAATTGGGAGCGTCTGACTTCCTCGGCAAGCCGGTCGATCCGATGGATCTGCTTCCCCGTGTCCGCACCCTGCTGCTGAACAAGCATTATCGTGACCAGCAGGCCAGTCATGCCGAATGGCTCGAAGAGCAGGTGCGCAAACGGACGGCCGAACTGGCCGCCTCGCGCGAAGAAGTCGTGCATTGTCTGGCCCGGGCCGGTGAATTCCGCGACGACGACACCGGGCACCATGTCGTGCGTGTCGGAAAATATGTCGCCGTGATTGCCCGCGCCCTGGGCTTCACTCCGGCGCGGGTGGAAATTGTCGAACTGGCCGCACAATTGCACGACATCGGCAAGATCGGAATTCCGGATGCCATCCTGCACAAGGCCGGCAAACTCGATCCGGAACAATACGCGATCATGAAGACGCACTGCGCCATCGCCAAAGAGATCATTCAGCCGCTCCCGCCGCAGGACACGGCACTGCTGCGCTCGCATGCGCGTCTGGGAGCCAACATGCTGCATGTTCCCAGTTCTCCATTGCTGATGCTGGCGGCACGTATTGCCCAGACGCATCATGAATGGTGGGACGGCTCCGGCTATCCACTGGGATTGAAAGGGAACGACATTCCCATCGAAGGCCGCATGACCGCCGTGGCCGATGTGTATGACGCCTTGAGCACCCGGCGGTCTTACAAAGAGGCGTTTCCCCGGGAGAAATGCTTCGAAATTCTCGAAGAAGGCCGCGGCAGACATTTCGACCCGCAGGTGCTGGATGCCTTCATTTCCAGCGCTGATGAAATCATCCGGATTCAGCTCGATTACATGGACCGGTAACAGCTGAGAAAGAATGACCGAGAAAGAACAGCCGAGAAAGTTTTCAGGCCGGAACAGCACTTCGGCCCTGAGAAAAGCTCATCGCTCTCATCAGGGCCGCATGACGCTGCCTGGACCGGCACACTGACATGTTACTGCCGCGATTCCTCTGCGGCGGCAGACACCCGATTCCTGCCAGGCTGCCGCCCGGCCGGGTGCTTATCAAACAGGCGTTTATCAAGCGGGCGCGGACCTGCCGGGCGATGATCTACCGGGCATTGATCGACGGGACGCTGACCTGCCAATCGCCTGCCGGCCCGTCGCTGATCTGATGCGGAAGCAGAGGTCGCAACTGAAACTGCCGGACGCTCGGGCATCTGCTCGACCATCTGCCCGGCCAGTTCTCCCCGCGTCACCCGAATATGCCGGGGAGCATCGATGCCGATCGACACCCGTCCGTTGGCAATGTGCACCACGGTGATCGTGATGTCGGAATGAATCTGAATCTGCTCTCCGGTCTTGCGTGTCAGTGAAAGCATGAGAGTCTCTTTTGAAAATCGGCGCGGCATCATCGATGCGTGCCCAGGAATGGATGAAGAAAAAGAAATCAATCGCTCCGGCCCGCTTCCGTGCCGGGTCAACAGTCATGACAACTCGTTGATGACTCGTCCGTGCCGCATATCTCCCGTTCCAGGATCGATCACCCTGACAGGAATTCCGGCCGCTCCGGCCCGTGCAGCCCCGGCTCAAACAGATTCCGGGGAATCACCGGCAACAGTGGCGCGGCAGGCGGGCAGGGATCGGCAGGCTGTTTCTGTCTGGCGAATGCGGCCCGTCGAATACTGAGTGGTGAATACTGCGCCATGAATACTGCGCGGTGAATACGCCCCGACAATGTGTTCCCTGCAGACATCACAACTGCAGGCACTCAAGGCACAGACACCGCAAGGCACAGCCGTGCAACAACATCGCCAGCAGGCAGTATCACCAGCAGGCAGTCGGTCAACATCCGTCGCAACGACGGAGGAACACCACCAGCCGACAGCGATTCAGCACCACGGCAGACGGCGGCGGGAAAAGAAGGCTGCGCAATGTTCACGCAGTTCCGCCAGAGAACGACACAGGGCAGGGTTCACCGCATCGGCCAGCACCTGCATCGGGAGTTCGCAGACCCGAATTTGCGTCACGCGCCAGTCCATCGAGAAAAGATCCTGTTCAAACGTCCGTGTCTGCCCAGCGAATTCGCAATGAATTCGACATCAGGAACGTTACCTCACACCTGAACGAATGTCAACATCGTTTTGAGAATTCCTTTCACCTCTCTTTCAGCGTGTGGCCCCAGTGTGATCGCTCCAGCGCGGAGCCTCTTCCAGTCCGCCTGACTTCGCCGGTCTCCCTGACAGGATCCTGTTTTCATTGTTCTCAGCCTGCTGTTTTTCTCCTGTCCTGTTCCCTCTTTCAGAACATGTCGCTGCTGTTCCGGGACATGATCACGCCCGCAGGAACTGTCGGCAGGCTCGTTCTCTATCCCGCAAGATAACCGTCATTCATCGTCAGCCTTTTGTCATCTGCGCGGGAATTCCGCTCTCCGCGCTGCATGAGATCCGTCAGACAGATGCAGACATTCCGATCGATCTCGCTTGAAGTTCGGGAGAACTCCGCAAAGGAATCCGATGGAACTCTCGAAATGGCCACGAGGAGTCGGCTATAGTGGTTTCTCTTTCTTTGCGCCGCTCTCTCCGACCACGATGAGTTCTCGCCTTATGGATCTCCAGCACTCTTTGGGATTTCAACCTTTTCACTCCTCCGAAACCTCCGAAACGAATCGGGCGGAACTTCTGCGTTATGTGAATCTGAAGCTGGCGGCCAACCGGCTTCCCATTGCACCAGAAGCGGGCGGTGCCGAACTGGTGCATCTGGCCGGCGGACTGCTGGCCAACTTTCAGGAAAAAACACGGCTGCTGGAATCGCGGCAGCATTGTCCGGCAGACACCCGGATCGAGAACTTTCTGAATTCCCACTTCGCCGATCAGAATCTGGCCGAGCCGATCCGGCTGCCTGGAAACTCACTGATCCTCGATCGGCATGGCATTGCACGCGAACTGTCATTGCCTGCCAATGACGATGTCTTCGTCTCTGAATATGTGAACTCGTATCGGGTGCGCAACGGCGTTCTGCACAATCCCCGCGCCGATCGCCGCACCACGGTGGGAACCTTTCATGTGGTCGAAGGGGGCCTGCCATTCCCGGGCGACAAGCGCGGCATGCCCCGGCATACCTTTCTCAGGATGCTGCAACGGGCCTTTCAGCCCCCCGATTCCCTGCTGACGCTGCCGTTCACCTCCAACATGCCCAACCCGGGGCAAACCTGGGTCTCCCTGCTGCTGCGTCCGCTGGTCTGCCCTGAAGTCCCCGGCTGGACTCCCGCCAAAACCATGGAAATCCGGTTCTTCACCCCCGGATCACTCGTGAGCAATCTGGATTTTGTGGAATCCATTTTTGGCAACGGGGGGGATCCGTTCATCCCCGAAAACGACGCTGCTCTGGATGTGGAACACTGGACCGGTCACACCGGCTGCGTGATTCTTGCTCCCCATGTCCTGCAGATGACCAAGAAAGAACTGGGCCTGCCGCACATCAGTCAGGCGACAGAGACTCAAAAGCACGACCGCATGTGCTATGAAGACGAACACGAGATCTACAACGACGGTGCCGCATTCAAGGTCACCTGCCGGACCGCAGAAGGAGTCATCGTCACGCTGATTGCCGACAATTATTACGGCTACTGCAAAAAAGAAGTCAAAACGCAGATCAGCTATGCCACCAACCTGATGGGCGGGGCCGAAGAAGAACACGCCGGCGGGGCTCTGGTGTATCCCAGCTGGAGCCTGGGAGAAAGTTTCCAGTTCAACAGCCGCCGCTACAACGGTGCCACCTTCGACGATGTCAAAGCGGCCTATGGCAGCCGGATGAAGCTTCAGCCCGAAGGCTATGGCATCGACAGCACCTTCCCCAATCTACTCTACATTCCTGAAAACGCCCGCGCCGATCTGCGGGCACAGAACATCATCTGGCAGACCAAAGACGGCCAGCAGCGCGAAATTCCCCTGTTGCCCGGCCAGGTCTACATGGGCCCGTCAGGCTATCGGGTGCGGATGGAAAAGCATCCCAAAGCCCCGTCGTGGCGACTCATCGGCACAGCCGGCGAAGGCTTGTTCTGCCACAAGCCCTGCACGGTTTCAGGCGGCGGAAAAAGTGAAATCAGCAAGTCCCTGATCGACTACATGGAATACGGATCGATCTTCGTCTCCGATTTCGACGAAGACATCCGGCTCGTCCGGGAAATTTTCAAACGGGATTATCGCACCCGCTGGGCTCCCGAACCCGCAACCCGGCAGCATTATGAAGAGTTTCCCAGTCGTCCCATTCTCAGTTCCCAGCGCTCGCTGGGAAGCGTCATCAAGCTGCTGACGCCTTCCGATGAATACTCGGAAGAATACAACACCTGGCTGGCTTCGATTCCCAGCCATGTCTATGCCATGGTCTTCGCCATCAAACGCTTTCAGCAGCCGGAATGGGGCGACAACTGGGAATCCCATTTCTCTGTCGACTTCGTCAATGGCAGCGCCGGACACGAACTGAAACTCGACGACCGCAAACTGGTCGGCACCTATCTGCGGGTCGGATTCGGTAAAGAAAAGCAGTGGCGGCTGTTCAAAGTCCGTCAGGATTTCGCGGCCGCCTTCAAAGTGCAGACCGAAGACGACATCACCGCATCAACCGTGGTACCGGCCTCCAGCGTGCAGGGCCTGACCCGCGAAATGCAGCAGAAGCAGGCCGTCAAGTTTTCGCAGAACTGCGAATACCGTCTGTTTCAGCGGCCTGACGATGCCATTCACCGGGGATTCGACAAACAGGCCGAAGCCGATCTGGCCCGCGAAGGAGTCAACTTCATCTCCAATTTCGAACCGCTCGAAAAAGCCTATGTCGATGAAATGCTGGCGAAAGTGGTCGACTTCGACGCCTTCACCGAACCCATGAAGGCGCTGCTGCGGTCGGTCGAAAAGGCCGACAAAGGCTATATCGTCTGCTCCGACAATCCGCGCCGGGTCGGAGGAGTGCCGAGCAAGAATCCCCGTTATCTGCAGGACCGGCCTGACATGGTCAACCCCATGCACCGGTACGTCGCCGAAATGTCGACCCGGTTCTTCCGGCGAATTCCCGACAACGAGCCGGTTCCCCTGCCGGTGACATCCATCCTCTCCGGGCGGCGCAATAATCCTCCGGAAAAGAGCAAAGGGATTCGCAGCCTGGCCGTTTATAACCCGATCCATTACCAGGAGCTGCCAGAACTGTTCATGGACTACATCTGCTCGCTGACGGGCAAAAGTCCATCCACCACCGCCGCCGGCTCGGAAGGGGCCCTGACCAAAGGCCCGTTCAATGCCCTGCGTCCCACGGCCGATCTGAACACCGCGCTGGTCAGCATGATTCTGACCGGTCTGCCCGGCTTCTCCACCGCGGCCGGTTATGTCGGCACCTATTCACGCTTTGATCACGACATCAGTCTGCTCGTACCCGAAATCTGGTGCCGGCTGTCGGCCGAAGACCGCAATCCGGACTATCTGATCAAAAACGGGCTGCTGGAACCGCTGAAAGACCTGGAACTGGCCGACGGAACCGTGGTACCGGCCCGGCGCCTGGGATATCGCATCACCCGGCGATTTGTCCGCCGCTACTTCGGACGTGTCTTCGACAATCCCGCCACGGTTTTCGATGATCGCATTCTGCGTCCCGAAACCCAGGATCCCGAGGCCTTCGTCGACGGCGTGCAATACATCATGGAAGCCTACGAACGGGTGGCCCGCCGCTACTTCGACGATGGCACCATTGAAGAAGCCTGCCCGCCGCTGAAAGCCCTGCTGCATATCATGGCCCATGGCCATTACGAAGGCAAAGACGAACGGGATCCCGACATTCGCGCCATGTTCACCCGCGAAGCCCTGCTGAAAAGCGACTGGTATCGCGAACGGCTGCAGGTGAAGCAGCAGCGCGATATCCACCTGTGGAAACGTCACCTGACCAGCGTTTCGAACTATCTGGAAACCCAGAAAGGGGTCGCCCCGGAGTTCATCGAACTGCTGCAGGCCCGGCAGGCCTATGCCCGAACATCCCTTGAAACGGTCTCGACGCCAGATTACCTGAACACCTTGACCGGATCACTGGGAGCCGACCCGCTGGGAACCGCCCCTGAGCTTGTCTCCTGAAACGCCGGCACACCATAATGTGCGCCGGGCTGGCCAACGCCGGGCCCAACACGGGGACAAACACGGGAACGGGAAAGAGCCGAGTCCTCAACAAGCAGCCCTGACAGGGCACTCTTCCAGGTTTTGTATGGCAGATCGTCTTCCAGCACTGATCTTCGGCCTCGGGCTTCTGCTGGTAGGGGTAACCATGCTGTCGTTTCAGCGGCGGCACGGCCAGGCTCCGGCCGGCCCTGCGACCGATGTGCAGTCCCGTTTTCTACGGCGTCGTGCCCGGCGGCGCACGCAGATGGCCGGCATGATTGTGCTGATCGGGGTGATGATTCCACTGGGCGATTCCGTGATTCCCTGGCATGATGCTCCGGCGACGTTTGCGGTCTACTGGCTGATTGTCATTGGCCTGGCACTGTGGACGGCTCTGCTGGGAATGGGAGACCTGATTTCCACCCGCACCCAGATGCTCAGCGAACTCAGCCGGTTGAAACAGCAGGAAAATCAGCTGCGCGATGCCGCTCGCCGGTTGCAGCAGCTGAATCAGTCCCGGAAGCCGGACCAGTAAGCCGTTCCCCCGGGGCTGCGATTCTGCAGGCTGTCACTCTGCCCAGGGCAGGGGGCTTGCCCCAGCGCAGCGGCTGTTTCCCCTGTGCTGGCATTTCCGTTGCCAGAGTGATATTCCTGCAGGGAAACAGGAGGCGTTATGACGGAATCGCATGCGGAATCCGGCCTGGCCGATCCGGCCCGGGACTGCCGGCTGTATGTCCGCTCTCCGGCCGGCTGGAAGGCTCACATTCTGACCTCTGGCGAACGGATGTACTGCTTCGCCAAACTTCCGGGGCAGGATTATTACCACCTGATTCTCGACGGCGAAATTTATCTGCAGAACGGCAACGAGTCGTATTGCCTGCAATGTGCCCTCCGCGAGGGAATTCTGACGCTGGACCGTCTGCACTGGCAGCGCCGCGACCTTCGGCAATAACAAGGGCAAGCAGCAGGGGACCAATCACAGCCTGCGTGAACAGGCACTCACTGAGCCTCCCTGACATCACTGCCTCTTTGATCCGCTCGCGGCAAGAAAGACTGCCTCAATTGAGCGGTTCTGTTCGCGGCTCCCAGAATGCAGTCACACTGCAGTTCTCTTGCCGGCGTGGATCAATCGCGAGCAAGCACAGACTGGACTCCTTGAAGATAGATTTTCTCGACCGCCGGAGCGCTGAAGGCGACATTCACCTCATAGCCCCCTTGCGGGTAGGCACTTTCTGTCGGAATGTACCACGCTCCCCCATCGCCATAGGCAGCGGTGGCCACAAAGCGATCCGGCACCAGTCGCTGGGCGTTCAACTGATATTCCACAAAGGTTTCCGCAGGCAGATGCAACAATGTCACATCATTGACATGCAGGGCACTCAGAATCATGGGAATCCCGTTCTGGCAGCGTTTCAGCCAGCCCAGACGCATGGCATCGATGATCCGCTGCGTGACGGAATTGCCCCCGTTCTCGACAGACTGCAGAAGTGCTGCTTCATCCAGTGTCGGGTTCGGTGGGAACTGAACAGGCACCGTCTGCCAGTCGAGCTGTCGAACCGGCTGCCGATCCAGTTTCTCTTCGCTGCGGACCAGCGCGGCATAAATCCGGTCCGTCAATTCCTGACGAGCCTGCGGCGTCCCGTCATTGTATTTTCCGGCGGCCACATTCCCGGAGCAGCCAGTGAAATAAAGATGCGTGCATTCCGGTTCGTCCGCTTGCCGTTTCCGACGGGCGAGACCGACAAAATCAGGAGTCACACGCCCATCCCCGTAGTAGCTCATCGGGTGCGTTGCATAGTAATGGCAGGAGGCCACCTTCCGGTCCTGACTGAAAAAGGCCACGGTTTTCAGCCAGGGATCGATCAATCCTTCCGGCAGGGCGCGAATCGCCGGATCTTTGCAGGAACTGGCGCGCCAGGTTCCAACCTTTCCGCTGGCATTCAGATGCCGGCGATTGCTCGCCACCTTTTCGACTTTGGCCTGCCCGTGAGCAATATGGGTCACCGGCTGCAGACGCGTGAGCGCATCACGCACCGCGGCCGCTCCCCGATCCAGGCAGGCCTGATAGAAATCCATGTCCACATGATGCGGCAGCCCTTCCAGCCGTGCGATCCGTTTTTCTGTATCGAGACAGACAAACGGGGCATTGTGCTGATGCACACATTGAACAGCGACCCGTTCAGGAGACGTCCCGGCGGCAGCGGCCAGGGCCCTGCGCCATTGAATGTGGGCCTCATTCAACAGGCCTGTCCAGTCCACCGACGTGACGACGATCGGCTCGCCAGCCCCGACCAGAATGAAACCGATCGATTCCAGCGGATCATCCACTGTGAGGACCGGCTTGATCCAGCCTCCACACAATGAATGCCCCACCGGCGGCGTAACATCAAACCGGAATGTGGCCATCTTCAAATCTGGTGCAGAACCCGCCTGCACCAAAGCAGGTGCCAGCAGGGCCGCCACGCCGGCAGCCAGAGATGATTCCAGAAATTCGCGTCGCTGCATGTCAGAGCCTTTCAGTGCTGCGAACAAAACCTCGCCAGACCATGAAAACTTCCTTTCCGTGAACGGATCACGGAAGGTTTTTTCCACGGTTCCAAAAGGAAAGAGCCATTCGAAATTTCACGGCATGGCCAAATTTGCATGACCGCATCTGTATCACCCAATCTGCAAACCTGAACAGGCAGGCCGAAAGATCCCCTGTCAACAGGCCGCCGCGTCTGCAGGTGCGGCTCGGAAACAGAACCAGGCGTAAAACTCTCGCCGCTATTTCACTTCAGGCCGGTTGAGAGACTGAATATAGGCGATCACATCCGCGACCTGCTGAGGATTCAGCTCCTTTTCCAGCCCTTCCGGCATCAGGGATTTTCCACTGGATGTGATCAGGTCGATCTGGTCTCTCAGAATGACGTCTTCTTGGGCTTCGGCCCGACGCAGAGTGAGGCTGCCTGCCGATTCCGCGGAAATGATTCCGGAGTAGACCTGACCGTTTTCGGTGGCGACAGAATACGACAGGAAATTCGCCTGGGATTCCCGGCTGGGATCCAGAATCGCAATCAGCAGGTCGGCGGGAGTTCGATTCTGCACCGAATTCAGATCAGGCCCCACCTGAAAACCGGCCGTGCCAACTCTGTGGCAAAGGGCACACTTCTGAAGATAAACCTGCTTCCCGTTGTCCACATGGCCTGAGAGTTCCAGCGCCGGCTGATAGCTGGCCACAATTCTGGCCCGATCACTGGAGATATCATTTTTCAGAAGTCGGGCCGCCCGGGTGCGAATGGCCACCTGCGGATGATTCAATAACGCCAAAGAATTCTTCGAATCGATTTCTCCGCGCTGGATGTCCCCCCGTTCCATGGCATCCAGCAGTTTTTCGCTGCGGTCGCTTCTGGACAGCAGCAGAGTCAGGATCTGCTGACGTAAAGCAGGCGTGAATGTTTTCCAGGACTGAATCAGAAAATCGGCAATGGCAGGCTCGGGGGCCGATGTGAGTGAGCTCAGCGCCAGGGCCTGCAGTTCCTGAGAGACTTGCGGGGTGAGCAGCGAGGCATAGGTCGACGCGGTCTGGCTCCAGGGCAAAGATCCCATGAATTGAATGGCCGCACGCCGCTCTGCCAGCGAGGTCTTCTCGTCGTCGGCGTTCTCCAGCACCTGAGCAAAAATCTTCCCGATCTGCCGACGGGTCGCATGCTCTTGTGGAATTGCATCCAGCAATTTCACAAGAGACGACCCTCTTCGCGTGGTCCCCTGGGCCATAGCCTGCAGCAAGTCGATTCGAAGCGGGGGCGCAATGTTCTCCTGACACACGGTTTCGACCAGCGCAATCGCCTGCGGAATTTCCGGCCGCGCCCCGACCATTTCAACGATTTTGAGCAGTAGAGGTTTCGCATTTGCAAACTTCAGAAACCCGGGATCCGCCAGCAGAATTCTGGTCAGCTCTGTTCCGCGGTTTCCAACAGAAAGCAGAAATGCCGCCTGCAAATCAGCATTTGACTCCAATCGGAACGCAACGCGATGCAGGCCGGGAATCGCCGCTGCATCAGGGGCCTGCCCCAACGCCAGAATGGCCTGAAACCGGACAGGCATCTCCGTTGCATCGAGACAGGCCAGAACCCGTTCGACCAGTCTGGGATCAGATTTCAGAAAGGGTTCGGCCAGCTGAATCGCCTTGCGCCGAACTTCCGGATGAGAATCCTGCAGTGCCGGGTGAAGCAGTTCCGGCGTCAGTGCCCCTAGCCCCTGCAGCGTATACAAAGCATGCACTCGGCCTTGCGGAGATGGAGTTGTTTTCAGCAGTTCCACAACAAGGGGAACCGCCTGCTTGTCCTGCCGTTCCCAGAGCAATCGCTGTGCAGTCTCCCGATTCCATGAATTTGGAGCCGCAAGGTTGGCAACCAGCTCCGGCAAGGTTGCCTCTCCCAGACGCGGAACCGGGAAACGCTTCATGGCTGGGGAAACCAGACGGTAGATCCGCCCGCGATCGTTGCCGCTTTCCAGATTCAGGTGCGCCCGAATGTCCTCCGGGATGGCGATTGGGTGCTCAATCGTTTCCCGATACATATCCAGAATGTACAGCGAACCATCCGGGGCATTCACAAAGTTGACCGGCCGAAACCAGGTATCTGTCGACGCCAGGAACTCGGTCTTCTGATCGGCCCGCACAGCTTCAAACGCAACTCCTCGAGGATGCAGAGTCTTGCGATGAACCAGATTCCCCCCGACATCGCCGATGAAGGCGTTCCCGCGAAATTCTTCAGGATAAGCCGCTCCCCGATAGATGGTGACGCCTGTCGCCGAGGTGAAAAATCCTCCCGCCACACGTTCTGACTCCGGCAGGTGCCGAAACTTCGGGTCAGCAACGCGACGGGACGTGCGCACAATTCGCCAGGGTTCCAAAGGACTCCGCCGAAAGACCGGGGCCGCTGCCCCTTCTTTGCCAATCAGCCGGACCACTCCGGGAGCGGTGACCCAGGGATTTCCGGCAAGATACTTTTCTTCAAAGACAACCTGCATGATGTGAACGCTGTTGGAGCAGACAAACCGGTTCCCCCAGTCATCCATCGAGTGTCCAAACTGCACTCCTCCGCTTGCCCGTTCCGCCTGTCGGGTGCGGGGATCGAAGACCCAGTCTCCACGTCCCAATGTCAGAACTTCTTTGCCATTGCTGAACAGCGATCCCCCATTGGAGCCGCTGGCGGCCCAGATGCGATTGTCCAGGCCCCATTTCAGATTATTGGCGAGCCCCTGAACGTTGTTGCGTCCGAGATGGGTATAGACCACCTCCCGGACATCCGCTTTGCCGTCTCCATCGGTATCCTTGAAGTACAGCAGTTCCGGGGGATCAATGACAAAAATCCCCCCGGCATAGGGGGCCACAGACACCGGCCAGTCGAGCTTGTCGGCATAAATCCGGCTGCGATCCATGAAGCCATCGCCGTCGGTGTCTTCCAGCAGGCGGATCACACTGGTTTCCGTTCGGCCTTTGCCGGCCGGCAGGATCTGGTCTTTTTCCAGCGCGTACGGATAGGCGCGAAATTCCGCCACGAACATGCGGCCGTTTTCATCGAAGCAGGCATCCACCGGGTCGATCACCTGAGGTTCAGCCGCGACGAGTTCCAGCTGGAAGCCTTTTTCCAGCTGGAAGGTTTCCAGCGCCTTGTCCTGCTCAACCGCCGGCAGATGCGGAAGTTCCTCGGCCAGGGTCTTCTTCTGAGCCGGAACGGTCTTCTTCTGAACCGAAGCGGAATCGGCCTCCCCGGCGAGCAACGCTCCGGAATGCCCCAGTCCCACGATCACAGCAAGAATCGCGATGCCTGTGGAGAGTCGGGGCCATATCGCTGGATGTCGCAGCATCGGACAAGATTCCTTTTCACCAGAATCATAAGGAATTGCGATCACAGAGCAGGTTGCTCTTTCCCGTGCCCGTGCCGGGAGTATCAGAATGGATGGATTCGCTTATTCCTGAACAGCGGGATTCAGTCCCGCCGGTATTCGCTGCTCGGAAAACGTGGTCCCCAATCGATCCGGACACGACTGCAAGGCATGACGGGATTCAACATATGACCGACTGCCACGCGTGACTGGCGCTCGGAAGACGGGGGAGATCAACTCCGCCGCTCGAGTGATCGCGACATGTTGAATAGACGCTCATCTCCATTTTGAACAGCGGGATTCAGTCCCGCCGGTATTCGCTGCTCGGAAAACGTGGTCCACAATCGATTCGTACACGACTGCAAGGCGTGATGGGATTCAACATATGACCGACGGCCACGCGTAACTGACGCTCGGAAGACGGCGGAGATCAACTCCGCCGCTCGAGTGATCGCAACATGTTGAATAGACGCTCATCTCCATTTTGAACAGCGGGATTCAGTCCCGCCGGTATTCGCTGCTCAGGAAACATCTTCATTCAAAGCGAGTCGTTCTGGAGCAGATTGCTTGTACTGGGGCCGGCCGGCTTCACGCGGAGAGGAGTACGTTTCACTTGAGAAAATATCAGGCACCACGTGGCGGAACGCATCCCCTTGTGAAGTCATGCGTTCTCAGTCCTCACAGTGCAGAGAGATCTCCCCGTCGGAAAAGTCCCCCGACAATCCAGGGCACACTGACATCAACAGACAGCAAGTTTCTTCCGTTCGACACTCAGGCCCAGTTCCGGCTGGGACGGGTACGCATCCGGTTGGCCTCTTCATCGTTTACAAATTCTTCCTTCACCGGGTCGAACTTCAATGGACGCTGCAGAATCCACGCCAGAGCCGCCGCATGGCAGGCCAGGTGGGAACGGCGCATGACATCCTGATTGGCTGCCGGCATTTCCCGACTGCGAATACAGTCGAAAAAGTTGCGGGCGTGTGCGGCCACATCCAGCCCGCGCACTCGTTTGGCCGGATCGTCAGTATTGCGATACAGGTTTTCCGGCAGCACCAGCACTTCACCGCTGTCGCCAGTCTCCACGCTGCCGGCTTCGCCTTCAAACCGCACCGGGCAGGTTCCCAGTCGAGTGACATAATGGGGTGCGCGATCCCCGAACGGCTGCGGCAGAAAATCAATGATCAGTTCCACACCATTGGCATAATGGCAGACGATTTTGTCTTCCATCGGCACATATTCAATCGGCGTCGTGTCGTCCGCCTGATTGGCCCACTGGCACAGATCCACGGTATGGGCTCCCCAGTCCAGCAACCGGGCTCCGGAATCAAAGTCCCACTGGCCGCGCCATTTGCCTTTCACATATTCCGAGTTGAAGGGACGCCATTCGGCAGGCCCGAGCCACAGATTCCAGTCCACCACGTCCCGCGTGGGAATCGGTTGCGACGGCAGCCAGCTGTTGTCCAGCACCGGTTTATAAGCCGAGGCATACATCCGCTTGAGTTTGCCGAGCGTGCCGTTGTGGACCAGTTCGACCGCTTTCTGAAAACAGGGAACGCTCCGCCGCTGGGTGCCGGCCTGAAACACACGTTTCTGTTCATGAATTGTCCGGGCGAGATCCTGACAGGCTCCCATCGTGATTCCGCAGGGCTTTTCGCTATAAACATCCTTGCCGGCCTGAGCCGCCAGAATCGAAGCCGGGGAGTGCCAGCGGTCTCCAGTGGCGATCAGCACCGCGTCAATATCTTTGCGGTCGAGCAGTTCCCGAAAATCGTGGTACAGCCTGCAGTCAGAGTTCTGATAGGCGGTGTCGACCAGTTTTTTTCCGGCATCGCGGCGACTGGCCTGCACGTCGGCAATGGCCACGCACTGCACATCCGGAAACTCGAGCATCGGTTTCAGATCGTAGGTGCAGCGAGGTCCAATCCCGATCACTCCCAGGGTGATTTTTTCACTGGGGGCTGTCGCTCCGTCTTTTCCAAGAACCTGTGACGGCAGAATCGTGGCCAGTGAGGCCGCGGCCGCCACAGCGGTCGATTCGAGCAGAAACTCACGACGGGATGACTGACGTGGCGTACTCATTTCGTGTGCCCCTTCCGGCAGGTGATTCTCGCTGGGCCTGTCCGCATGCCCTGATGAATTCCCCAGGTCGGCGCGGCTGCGGCCAAGGAAGTGCCACACGCCTGAAGGAACAACAAGGGCCCTGCGAACCTGATGCAGTCCCATCGTCGCGACGATCACTCTCGATCGACACGAAAGAACAGAACAGTCATCGTTGAATTGATGGTAGACACCGGGGACAACGAATCGCAAGTGTCAGAAAATGCGGCCCGCCGAACGGCAGATCGTGCCGGAAGTCCCGCGCAGGGAACTGTCATTTTCCAAAGGTCTCCCCTGCAGGTCTGCTTGCCATTTGAACAGGCGTCCTGGTCAATCCGCGACCAGCCGCCGGCCGGGGCCACAGCTGCGGGAAAGGAATTTTTCTCCTGGAAGAATTTGCAAAGCGCACTCACTTCCGCCACGCACTGTCTTCCATTCGATCTCGCAGAACAGCCGGCGGACACTTTCCCGTTGGCGCGCCGAATGATCTGGGGACCGAGGAATCCGCGCCTACTTCTGCAGGGAATCGCCCGCAAAAGCAGAAGACAACAGACGCGGCTCACCCGAAACGCTCTTGAATCGCCGTACTTTTTTGATCGAAACCGGGTTTCCCTGCGTATGTCATGATAGAAGAGAGGAGTGCCCGAAAATGTCGCAATCTGTTTTTCAGAAAAGGGAGGCGGGCTGGTCTCTGGGCGGTCATTTCGCCCTCGGCGATGCCGCCCGGCATAGTCCTTGCTCCACACTTTGCCGACACATCCGCACTTTCCTGATGTGATTTTGACGAACTGCAAAGAACCGGAGAGAGTTTTCCTTTGACGGAGCTCTCTGACAGCCGAACAATCCCAGTGGATTGAAACGAACGACACGCCGATTTCACTTCATACCAACAATGAGAATGGCCTGAACCTTTGGGGATTCGCCGCTTCAGGTCTCACGTCCACATTTCAGTTCTCTGCCTGGTGCTCGTTCTGACAAGTTCATTGAGATTCAGCGGGTGAATCCCCGCAGGCCGTCACACCCGGTTCACCTGGGAGACAGCCATGGACCAGTTAACTCGTGTGGCCGAAGAGCTGGTGGATCGCGAACCGCGTCCCTGGCTCAATTCTTACCCTGCCGATGTCCCGGCAATGCTGACGTACCCGGAAGAACCGGTGACCTGGCTGCTGGAACGGGCTGCGGAACGCTGGCCTGATCGGCCTGCCTGCATCTATTACGATGAACAGGTGACTTATTCCCGTCTGCTCTCCCGGGCCCGCCGGGTCGGAATGTGGCTGAAAGAGCAGGGAGTACTGCCGGGTGACCGCATCGGTCTGCTGCTGCCCAATACCCCGGAATACATCATTGCCCTGCATGGAATCTGGCTGGCCGGTGGAACGGCCGTGGCCCTGAGCCCGCTGTTCGTGCCGGAGGAGGCGGGGGCCTTCTGTGCGGCCACCCGCTGCCGCATTGTGATCACGCTCGATGTCCTCTCTCCTTTGGTGAATCAGGGGCCGCAGCCGCCGGAACAGATCCTGTATACCTCGCTGGGAAATCGCATCACCCGACTGGAACGACTGGGATACGCCTGGATGAAAATGATGCGACTGGGCTGGAAAGGGGTTGCTCCGGAAGGGCATTTCGCGGAAATGCGGCAGGTCCTGCGTGACCGCCGTCATCGGGAAGACGGGTTCGAACCAGTCCGGCTTTCCCCGCGGGAGCGCGCTTACATCCTGCCCACCGGGGGAACGACCTCCAGTCCCAAAGCGGTCACCCTGTCACATGCCAATCTTCTGGCCAATGCCTGGCAGATTTCGCACTGGGCCGGCAATCGTGCCGGGGAAGAAGTTCTGCTGGCCGTGCTGCCGTTCTTTCACAGCTATGGGCTTTCGACCTGCCTGACGACCGGGGCTGCGCTGGGAGCCACACTCATTCTGCATCATCGCTTCCGCACCGCCTCGGTTGTGCGGCTGATGCAGCAGTATCATCCGACTATTTTTCCCGCGGTGCCTGCCATGCTCTCGGCACTCAACCCGGTGCTGGAGAAGTCAGGCACGCGGGAAATCAGGTCACTGAAAGCGGTGATCTCCGGGGGGGCACCGCTTTCCGCTGCCGTGGCGCAGCGCTTTTCCAGTCTGACTGGTGCTGCCGTCGTGGAAGGCTATGGCCTGTCGGAAGCCAGCCCGGTCACTCATGCCGGGCCACTCGACGGCACGGCCATCAACGGCACCATCGGGCTGCCGCTGCCTGATACGGATGCCCGTATTATGGATGCGGCCACCGGCACCGAAGAATTGCCCTGTGGCGAAGTCGGAGAACTGGCGGTGAAGGGCCCGCAGGTCATGCAGGGATACTGGAATGATTCCGCGGCCACCTCCCATGCCATTCGTGACGGCTGGCTTTATACCGGCGATCTGGCCACTTGTGACCAGCGCGGATTCTTCCGCATCGTGGACCGGAAAAAAGACCTGATCATTACCTCCGGATTCAACGTCTATCCCGGGGATGTCGAAGAGATCCTGCGAAAATATCCCGGCGTGAAAGACGTCGCGGTGGTCGGCGTGCCGGATGAAGACAAAGGAGAACTTGTGAAAGCCGTGATGGTGATGGACCCCGGCAAGGTCTTCAATCAGCATGACTTCACGGCTTATTCCCGAAAACATCTGGCCGCTCACAAACGGCCGCGACGCATCGAGGTTCGTGAGCATGACCTGCCCCGAAATTTTCTGGGAAAGGTTCTACGCCGGGAGCTGCGCGATACCGACGGCATCCCTCTGGATCACTGATCTGACATCCACATCGCCGGACACAATCCTTCCGGCAGGAGACAGTCATGACTTCCAACCACGCCTTGTCCCCATTGACCGTTCTGGGAGGGTCTCGCACTCCATTCGTCAAAGCCTTCGGAGCCTTCAATTCTCTGCAGGCTGACCGGCTGGGGGTCGATGCCCTGACCGGGGCACTCAAAACGGCACAGGTTCCGACCTCGGCCATTGAGGAGGTCATTTTCGGCAATGTCGCCACGCCCGTGCATGCGGCCAACATTTCCCGGGTGATCGCCCTGGAAACCGGCATGGCCGATTCTGTTCCGGCACACACCGTGTCGCGCAACTGTGCCTCGGGAATGGAATCGATCGTCGCCGCCTGGCATGCCATCCATGAAGGCCGGGCATCAGTCATTGCCGCCGGCGGTGTGGAATCGATGTCCAATATTCCGTTTCAGTTCAGCAAAGAGTTCCAGAACTGGATGGTCGAACTGAACAAAAAAAAGGGGGCCGCGCGACTCGCGCATCTGGCCAAATTCCGTCCCCGACTGCTCAAACCGGTCGTGGCGCTGCAGGTCGGGCTGACCGATCCCACTTGTGGACTGAACATGGGAGAAACCGCCGAAATTCTGGCGGATGAGTTTCAAATTTCCCGTCAGGCCCAGGATGAATTTGCCCTGTCCAGCCATGAACGGGCCGCAGCCGCCTGGAAACGCTGCTTCCTCGGCGGGGAAACCACTCCGGTGCTTGCCGACGGCAAAGAAATCAAACAGGACAACGGCATTCGCGCGCAGCAGACAATCGCAGCTCTCGCCCGGCTGAAACCAGTTTTCAAACGCAACGGAACGGTCACGGCCGGAAACAGTTCGCAGCTGACCGACGGCGGCAGCGCCCTGATCGTCAGCACGCCGCAGGCTGCTTCCGAGCTGGGAATCGAACCACTCGGCACCATTCAGGCCTATGCCGTGGCCGGACTCGATCCTAGCCGCATGGGACTCGGCCCGGTTTATGCCATTCACCGACTGCTGAAAAATACCGGCATGACCCTGGCCGACTTCGAACTGTTCGAAATCAACGAGGCCTTTGCGGCACAGGTGCTGGCCTGCCTGAAAGCCATGGAATCCGAGTCGTTCTGTCAGGATCATCTGCAGCGGGCCGGGGCTCTGGGAGCCATTCCCCTGGACCGGCTGAATGTGCATGGCGGGGCGATTGCCCTGGGACATCCTCTGGGAGCTTCCGGCAATCGCCTGGTCCTGACCCTGTTGCGGGCTCTGAAAGATCGGGGGCTGCACCGGGGACTGGCCGCCATGTGTATTGGAGGCGGGCAGGGAATGGCCATGTGGGTCGAACGTCCCTGATCAGACAGATTCTTTCCATGAACAGCACGATTTTTGCATCCCCACACTGAGTCCTGCACCACTGCGACCTGCATCACCGAGCCCATCCGCACATGCCGATTTCCACAGGAGCTGATCATGATCGAACTCAGAAACTTTCATCTGAAACAGGATGATCAAGGCATTCTGACCGCCACATTGGACGTGCCGGAACGGCCCTTGAATGTGTTCGATGACTCAGTCCTGCGTGAACTGCATGAAGTGGTCCAGTTCGTCCGGAACAATGCCCGGAACCTGAAAATGGTGGTTTTTCGCAGCGGGAAACCGGCCGGATTTCTGGCCGGAGCCGATATTCACCGGCTGCAGAGCATTGAATCGGCCGCGGACTGTGAATGGATTCTCGAACAGGGACAGCGCCTGTTCAACGAAATCGAAAGCCTGCCTGTCCCGACACTGGCCCTGGTGCATGGAGCCTGCGTCGGCGGGGGACTGGAATTCATCCTTTCCTGCACCTACCGGCTGGCGGTGGATGAGCCTTCCACCCGTCTGGGACTCCCTGAGGTCAAGCTCGGGCTGATTCCGGCCTGGGGAGGCACCCAGCGTTTACCGAAACGGGTCGGACTTTTCACCGCACTTCCCATGCTGCTGGAAGGCCGACTGCTGAATGCCCAAGACGCGGAGAAATCAGGACTGGTGCAGGGACTCGTCCGCAAAGACCATCTCGAAAGTGATCTGCAGCAGTTCATTGCGCGGCGATTGAAAGGCGAACCGCTTCGCAAACTGCCGCGCAGCTGGCTGCGCTGGGCCATCGATTCGAATGCCGTCGGGCAGTCACTGGCAATGAATCGGGCCCGATTGAAAACCAAATCACTCGCCCGGCATTATCCGGCGCTCGCCCGGATCATCGAAACGACGGAACTGGGCCTGCGGCATTCCAAAGTTTCGCAGGCCGGCCTGACCGCCGAGCGCAATGCCTTTGCCGAACTGCTGCTGGGAGACGTCTCCCCGCATCTGATCGATCTGTTTCTGCTGCAGGAACGGGCCAAGAAAACCTCCACCTGGACACAGGGAACCGAACCGCTGCCGGTGCAGCGCGTGCTGGTTCTGGGAGCAGGCACCATGGGAGCCGGCATTGCCCAGCTGGCGGCCGCCAAAGGCTACTCCGTGATCCTGCAGGACATTCAGGAAGAGTACGTCAACAAAGGCATGGAGACCATCCGTTCCCTGTTCCACAAGGCAACCAGCAAAGGAGCCATTCCCCGTCTGGAAGCCGAACAGGCCGCGGCCCGGGTGCAGTCCCGTATCGACTGGAACCCCGGCAGCGATGTCGATCTGATGATCGAAGCCATTGTCGAACGCCTGGACATCAAGCAGGCCGCATTTCAAAAGGCCGACGAACTGCTGCCACTGCATGCGGTGCTGGCTTCCAACACCTCGGCCCTGCCGGTCGGCAGCATGGCCGCAGCCACGCATCGTCCGGAAAAAGTCGGGGGTCTCCACTTCTTCAACCCGGTTCACAAAATGCCGCTGGTGGAAGTGGTCCGGGCTCCCCAGACCAGCGATCAGACAATCGCCACCTTGGTCAATGTTGCCCGCAAGCTGGGTAAGGTTCCCATCGTCGTGCGGCAATCCCCCGGCTTTCTGGTCAACCGGATTCTGTTTCCGTATCTCGATGAAGCCGCGCGACTGGTCTGCGAAGGTTTCGAGGTCCAGGATATCGACCGCGAGGCTAAGAAATTCGGCATGCCGATGGGGCCGCTGGAACTGCTCGATGTCGTCGGTATCGATGTGGCGCTGGATGTTTCGAAAACCCTGTCGCCACTCGCCCGGCAGGCCACTCCCAGCCCGGCCCTGTTCGAACGCATGGTTCAGGCAGGCCACAAAGGCCAGAAGACAGGGCAGGGATTCTATCCCTGGAATGAGGGCAAACGCCTGCAGTCGGCAACCTCGGACCTGGCCGGCGAGCCGACCGGACGGGTCATTCTCCCAGATTGGGAGATTCATAACGAAGTCCTGGGCACCATCCAGCAGCGGCTGGCACTGGCGATGATCAATGAGTCGCAGAAATGCCTGGACGAACAGGTGGTCAGCGAAGCCTGGATGGTGGATCTGGGAATGGTGCTCGGTACAGGATTTGCCCCCTTCCGGGGCGGTCCCATGAGCTGCCTCGAAACCTGGAGCACTTCTGCCGTGCGCGAACGACTCAAAATTCTCGAACAAACCTGCGGGGCGCGGTTCACTCCGGCAACTGGTCTGGAACAGGATTCCTTCAGCATTCAGCCGGCGGAGATCGAATCCACGCAGAACATTCAGACTTCCTGACAGAACTTTCCGCCAGCCGCGCGGAAAGAGGAGCCTCACCATTTGCGAGGTTTATTCGCGGCCTTGAATGTGGCAAATCACTCACAATGAATGTTGTCCTGACGATTTCAACTGTTCACCTGCCCGAAAGTCTTTTCAAGAAAGAACCACGGTTCATCTGATCCTGAAGACGGTTTCCTGCGTTTTTAATAAGAGAAGGCCTGTCCGTTTTGTAACGGACGGTCGGCCGGCAACTCCGATGCTGGCAGACTTTGCCCTGTCCCGCCTGGCATTTTGACATCCGGAAACAGACCCAGCCCCCCTGGCAAAACCTGTCCTGATCCGCTCGCGGAAAGGAAATACTCATCCCCTGAGAGGTTTTGTTCACGGCACCAAGACATTTCACTCCTTACACCGGGAGGAATGACCATGAGTTGCCTGGCACGTCCTATGGAATTGCGAATTCGAGACAGAAGCCTGCCCGCAGATCAGGGCACCAGCGCCACGGATCTGCAGAGCAGCCGACCGGTTTCGAATCGTCTGTCCCCTTATGTCTTTCGTTTCCCGCAGGCCGATGTGCAGAACACGATCTGCTTTCGTAAACCCCGTCGCACACGGAGATAATTTTCGTCGCGCCCACAAAGCCTGTCTCGAGTTCTTCACAGGCACTGTGACCTGGAGGGCGGCTTTGTTCACGACACCCGATCTGGAGATTCCAGAGAACATGATCCGTTGCTGATCACTCGCGGATGAGCCTGGTCTGACGGTTCCCCCCCTTGCAGAAAGGACCCCCTTGCCATGTCAGCCACACTCGATGATCATGATGCGGAAACCATTCGAATTCAGCCGTCGCCCCCGGCCGGAGAACCGCAGGTTTCCTTTGCCGAAACCGCGATGCGGCTGGGCGGAAAGTCGGATGAAGAAGCCCGCCGCATGGGGGCCGTCGACGCGGCCGACGAACGTGTCGAAGAGATGTTTGCTCCCCGCTACCAGACGAGTGCCAGCCCCATTCACCGGGCCGTCTGGGATGCTCATGTTCCCGTCGATCAGTTCTCCTTCGCCGAGGCTCCGCGCATTCCTTCTGCGGCCGCCGGAGAAGTCATGGAGGCCAGCTATCGCATTGTGCGCGGGCACGTCGAAGCCGGCACCATGATCGATCCGTCCAATGGGAAGATTCCGGATCAGGTCTTTTCCGATCTGGCGAAAGTCGGTTACTGGGGACTCCTGGTCGATCCCAAATACGGCGGTTCTGGAGCGTCGTTCTCGCAGTTCGCTCCGTTCCTGACCCGCATGGCGACGGTCGATCCTACCATTGCAGGGCTGGCCTCGGTGCATGCCTGTATCGGTGCGGTCGACCCCGTGCAGTCGTTCGGAAATGAAGAACAGAAACAGCGGTTTCTCCCTCGACTGGCCAGTGGCGAAGCCTTGTCGGCCTTTGCCCTGACAGAACCGTGTGCCGGCTCCGACCTGACGGCCCTGCGCACGCATGCCGTGGCCGAGGGTGATGATTTCCGCCTGTATGGCGAGAAGCTCTTTATCACCAATGTCCGGCCTGGGCGCACCGTCGGGGTGGTATGCCTGATCAACGATCGACCGGCCGTGCTGATTGTCGATCTACCTCACGAAGAAAACGAAGAATTCCGCCTGAAGAAATACGGCCTGTACGCCCTCAAGCATGCCTACAATCAGGGAATTCTGTTCAACGGACTCCGTGTCCCCAAAGCGAACCTGCTCGATGCCGGACGCGGAGACGGCCTGACCATTGCCTATCACGGTCTGAATCGGGGCCGCGTGGCCCTGTGTGCCAATGCCTCGGGCACCATGCGCATGATGCTCGCCAATCTGCTCCCCTGGGCGAAGTTTCGGGAAACGTATGGCGAAGCCATCATCAAGCGCGAACTGGTGCGCCGGCGTGTCGGTCACCTGGCCGGACTCATCGTCGCCTGCGATGCGCTCACCCAGTGGACGGCTGCGATGCTCGACCTGGGATTCCGGGGCGAAATGGAATGCATCGTCGCCAAAATCTTCGGCAGCGAAGCCCAGAAGGAAGCGACCATCGAACTCTCCATGAAAACGCATGGCGGACGTTCCTTCCTGCATGGACACTGGTTCGGCGACAACGTGCATGACCTGCTGGCCCCCTGTATTTATGAAGGGGAAGGCGAAATGCTCGGCATGGCCTTCTTCAAATCCCTGGTGAAAGAACATGGCCGTAAATACTTCGAACCGATCGGCCGGACTCTGCACGATCAGGGAATCAAAGATCCCAACCTGATGAACCCGGCGCATGCCTGGGCGCTGCGGGGTCCACTGTTTCATTATGCCCAGTGGCTGGCCACAGAAACGGCCCGCGTCCACCTCGCCCCGATCGATACCTCTGGCATTAAGCGCGCCCGGGGAACCACCACCGGGGAAAAGCGGGTGATCGACAGCCTGGCCCGGCATGTGCATCAGGCCGCCGCCTGGGTGCGCGGCTCGCGACTCGAAATTTCCGGCATCATGCGGACTTATCAGCTGAAGCTGCCAGACCGCCAGTGCCGGATGGCTGAAGTCTCGGGACGGGTGCAGTCGGCCGTGGTCATGCTCTGCACGGCGCTCTATGGAATTCGCCAGTCAGATCCACTCACCCGCGCCGCGGCAAATGTGGCCTGCAATCACCTGCAGCACAAGCTCGACGGCAAACGGGTGAGCGACGGCGAGTTGCGGGCACTTACCAGCCTGGGAGCCAAGATCGCCGAAGGAGGCTTTGAACAGATCGCCGGCATTCCGCTGGCCGACATTCTGATGCCGTATTCCAAACCGAATGAATGATGCAAGGCGCTGTGCGCCAAGCAAGGGGGGCCGGCCGGGTGGAGGAACAATCTTCTGCCCGGCCGGTTTGTTGATTACGGTCCTTTCAGTTGTAGAGCGAGTTGAAACCGGATTCCGGGCAGTCTGCCGGCCATTCACATTCTCGAAAGCATCCTTCCGGTTCTGCCGGCGACACCATCGCAGCATTTCCCAAAGCAGGCACTGCTTCAGGCACCGCCTCAGGCATCGCAGCGCATCCCCCCATAGGACGTTCTTCCGATCGAAAGGGAGCCGCATTGGGCGTTGAACAGTCGGCCTGGGTTGTCCCCACGACCAAAAATACCGGTTCTCGCATCTCTGCGGGGGAATGGCCCGGTTTTTGATTGATGGAAAAACCGTTCCCATCATCAGATCAGGAGCCGGTTCATGAAGATTGCCCAGGTTGCCCCGCTCTATGAAAGTGTTCCCCCCCGCCTGTACGGAGGGACCGAACGAATTGTTCACTATCTGACCGAGGCCCTGACTACACTGGGACACGATGTGACTCTGTTTGCTTCCGGAGATTCGCAGACCTCGGCCGATCTGCAGCCGGTGATTCCCGAAGCACTCCGGCTGGCTCAGACCCCGCGCGACCCGCTCGCCGCGCACATTCTGGAATTCGGGGAAGTCGTGCGGATGGCTTCCCAGTTCGACATCATTCATTTTCACACCGATTACCTGCATTTTCCCCTGGTCCGGCAGCTTTCCATTCCCCATGTCACTACGCTGCATGGCCGGTTGGACCTGCCGCATCTGCCAGAACTGTATGAAGAGTTTCACGACATCCCTGTCATCTCCATTTCCAATTCTCAGAGAAAGCCTCTTCCGCAGGCGCATTGGCTGACTACGGTTTATAATGGGGTTCCCGCGACGACATATGACTTCATCCCGACCGCCGGAAACTATCTGGCCTTTGTCGGCCGGGTTTCGCCGGAAAAAGGATTGCCGGCCGCCATTCAGATTGCCCGGGAACTCGGCATTCCGTTGAGAATCGGTGCCAAGGTCGATCCGGTGGACCGCCAGTTTTATGAAGAAGAAATCCAGCCGCTGCTCGATGATCCGCTGATCGAATTCATTGGCGAAGTCGACGAACAGCAGAAAAATGAATTATTCGGCGGGGCGCTGGCGACATTGTTTCCCATTGCCTGGCCGGAACCGTTCGGACTGGTCATGATCGAATCCATGGCCTGCGGCACTCCGATCGTGGCCTTTCCGCAAGGCTCCGTTCCGGAAGTGATGCGCGAAGGGGTCACCGGCAGGATCGTCGCAGACATCGCCGGGGCCGTTCAGGCCGTCCAGCATATTCAGGAGATCGACCGTCACGGCTGCCGGAAGTATTTCGAAGAAAACTTCTCGGCCGAGCGCATGGCCCAGCGTTATGTGCAGGCCTATGCCCGCATCTGCTCCGGGGCGCCGGCCGGTCCGCCTGCGGATCTTTCACTGACCATTCCCCGAAACGGAATGGCCTCCACGGAATCACTGCTGAATTAGAACCACTCACAAAACCTTCCGCGATCCGCTCGCGGAAAGAAAATTCTCATTGCTTGAGTGGTTTTGTTCGCGGCTCTCAATCACTGCTGAATTGGAACATCACTCCTGAATGACCTGCGTTCCGCCTGGCGAGAGCAGTCTGTTCTGTGTTCGCAGCCCATCAGGATTCAGTCAAGCAGCTCATCAGGATTCAGTCAATCTGTCACGGAGACCTATCAGGACAGGGGAAAATCGTGGAGCCTGTTACCGACGTCATCCAGATCAATGATCAATGGTATTTTTCGGCCAGCTCTCCGAGAGCAGACATTCGAACGCAGGTTCTCAAAGAAGGAGACACCTTCGCGGTCTTCGATCGCCTGGGAGAAATCTCCCGGACCGGGCTGGGAGAGCAGGGACTTTATTTTCACGGCACCCGGCACCTGTCTGAATGGGAACTGCTGGTCAACGGGCGGCGTCCGCTGGTGCTCTCTTCCAATACCCGGGAAGACAACAGCGAACTGGTCGTGGAGATGACGACCCCTGACATTCACGATGATGACGACGTGGTGCTGGCCAAAGGGCATCTGCATCTGTTTCGGTCCCTGGTCGTTCACGAAGGTCAGTTTCACGAACATTTGAAACTGACCAACTATTCCTGCCGGCCGCTTGCCCTGTCACTGGAATTCCGGTTTGTCAGCGACTTCCGCGATATTTTCGAAGTCCGCGGCACTCCCCGGGAACGGCGCGGCAAATCTCTGCCTGACCGCAGCGACCATCATGGAATCACGCTGTCATACATGGGTCTGGATGGAGTCGAGCGGACCACGCATCTGGCTTTTTCCGGCACGACCTTCGAACTGGGCGGCTGTTATGCCTTTGCAAAAATTCTGCTGGCCCCCGGAGAGAACACGATCCTGGCCTGCAAGGTGACCTGTCGGGGAGCCCCCAGCCGGATTCTGACCTTCACCGATGCCGGCAGCTGCGATTCCCCCGTCAGCCAGGACTGGCTGCTGCACAGTACCGCCCAGATCGAGACTTCGAACGAGCAGTTCAACCGCTGGCTCACCCGTTCGCGCGCCGATCTGAACATGCTGACCACCCAGACCAGTTGCGGCCCGTATCCCTATGCCGGTGTTCCCTGGTTCTCCACCCCGTTCGGACGCGACGGCATTATCACGGCCCTGGAGTGCCTGTGGGTGACCCCGCAACTGGCCCAGGGAGTGCTCCGTTTTCTGGCCGCAACCCAATCCACCGAGAATGATCCCCGCAGCGATGGAGAACCCGGAAAAATCGTGCATGAACTGCGCGACGGAGAAATGTGCGCGCTCCACGAGGTTCCCTTTGGTCAATATTATGGAACCGTCGATGCCACGCCGCTGTTCATTGTGCTGGCCGGACGCTATTTCCGCCGCACCCGGGATCTGAACCTGATTCAGTCCCTGTGGAAATCCATCTGCCGCGCCATGAACTGGATCGACCAGTATGGCGACTGCGATGGCGACGGACTGGTCGAATACCGGCGGCGCAACAATCAGGGACTGGTGCAGCAGGGCTGGAAAGATTCCGACGATTCCATCTTCCATCAGGATGGTTCCGATGCCGTGCCCCCGATCGCGCTGGTCGAAGTGCAAGGCTATGTCTTCGAGGCGAAAACACTCGCCGCGGAACTGGCCGAAACTCTGGGACACATGGAACTGGCCGAAACCTGGCGGCGTGAAGCGACGCTGCTCTACAAAAAAATCCACACGGCCTTCTGGCTACCTGACCTGCAGACCTATGCGCTGGCTCTGGATGGCAAAAAACGTCCCTGCTCGGTGATCAGTTCCAATGCCGGGCACCTGCTGATGACCCGCGCCGTGCCCGACGAACAGGCTCAGGCGGTGGTCAAAACCCTGATGTCTTCCCGATCTTTCAATGGCTGGGGAATCCGGACCATCGCCGACGGGCAGGCCCGGTACAATCCGATGTCTTATCACAACGGGTCCGTCTGGCCGCACGACACCGCCCTGATCGCCGAAGGCTTTGGCCGTTATGGGGCACAGCAGAGTGTGTTGAAGGTGATGACCGGCCTGTTCGATGCCTCCGTCTCGATCGAACTGGGACGGCTGCCCGAGCTGTTCTGCGGCTTCCAGCGTCTCTGCGGGCATGGTCCCACTCAATATCCGGTCGCCTGCTCCCCGCAGGCCTGGGCCTCAGGCTCCGTCTTTCTGCTGCTGCAGGCGGCACTCGGATTGTCGTTCCATCCCCACAAACCCCAGATCCGGTTCGACCATCCGGCGCTGCCGGATTACCTGCAATGGGTCCGCATCCGGAACCTGCAGGTGGCCGACGGAGTGGTCGACCTGACTCTGCGCCGGCACGCGCGCGACGTGGGCCTGAGCGTCGACACCAAGACCGGAGATGTCGACGTCGTGCTGATTGCCTGAGAAACGCTGAACGCCGGACGCAGCCAGAACGTCGAAGCCGTGTTACTTCTGCGGCACCGCAGAAGGAGCAGGCGTTTTCGAATTCTGCGGGGTCACCGGCGCGGTCGAGCCAGCCTGCAGTTCAGTCCGCGGTTCAGAAAGCACCGGCCTGGCCACGGAGTGCTGAATCGCTCCGGAATTCGGAGCGGCAATCATCGGCTGCGGCACGGGTTGCCCCCCTGGCTGCTGGATCGGTTGCTGCAGCGTCGGGGCCGTTCGTCGGACATAGACCGGGGTCGATTGCCCGGCAGGCGTCACACGGTCAAAGAAACGGGGAGAACCCGTCACCGGAGCGACCGAACCCGGAGTGGTGTAACCCGCCCGGGCCCGTTTCATGCGATGATAAGTCTGATGCCCTCGCTGCTGCTTGATTTCGCGCGGGGCGGCGACCTGGGCTTCAGCAAAACCGGCCATCAGAATCACGGCTGCCAGGGAACCTGCAAAAGCTTTTGAAATCACGACGCTTCTCCTACTCTTGGGGAGTCTTGAGCACTTCACTCCCGGATGGGCCGCGTTCCGCCACGCGGCGAGTTCCGTTTCATCAACGGAAACGCGCCTCGCAAAAGCAGAAAGCCGGCGAACCCAGGCGAGAGCAACCTGCTCATGACGAAGCCTTCGGTCTGTGGATTTCTGCCTAACACCAAGAGGCCAGGGCAGCGGAAACAGATCGAAGCACTTCCGTCCAGGTTTGATCACGTCGCTCGAATTCCGCCCGACGATTCATTGCAGCAGCCGACAGCTTTCAGACGGGCGCAGTATGTCGCGCAGAAGCTTTCGGCCCTGTCCTGAATCGACAGGCCATCTCGTCCCCCGACATTCCATCGGGATGACAGATTCCATTGTATTCAGCATCTGGTCAGCAGACGCTGCCAAAACCTCCTGTTCCAGTCGAGGGCAGGGGCACCTGTCACGGCCCCGGGCTCTTCGACATGCGTGGAATGTTGATCAGTCTCTCAGGGACTTCAGGTCGAGCGCTGCCTGAATTCGATGCAGAGTCTGACGTCGGGTGAATTCGGAAATCTGGCAGGGGCTTGTCCTGCCTGTTCTATGAAAACGAACCTATTGCAGGCATTGGATCAGGAAAAGATCAGTTTCCGGCTCTGATTGCAGACATTGACATTCCTGCCGGTCAATTTTCGGAACATCCCGAAGCGGAACACCGGACACACCGCAGCCCGACCATGTCCCTTATCCACCTGCCAGAATACAGGTGACACAGAAAGTCCCCCTCCCCAACCGGAAACAGAATCCGGAAACCCGGATTCTCGAGCTTCAGAGAGCCTGCGGTCTGCTCCCCACGTTCCGGCCATCCGGACTCCAGAGCCGCCAGCGAGATGCCGCAATGGAAGGCACTGGAGCAGTCGGGCAAGGGCACCGCTGCAAGAAAGAACAGAGGACTGGATTCCCTGCAGGCTGTGAACTCCCTGGGCCGCTGCCCCGGCTCGCGCTCACTTGGATTTCAAATCAAAGTTGAACGGACTTGCAGACTTGTCGACCGTCACAGACACATTAGAGGTGTCCGCTGCGGTATAACGCATCGGCAGGGCCTGCTTCGCTCCGACCGATTCCGGCTGAACATCTGCCGCCAGTAATGACCCATCCGGCATCACGAACTTTGAAAAGATCACGTCATACTGTCCGGCCTCGACCCCGGGATTCCCGGATTGATGCTGCAGAGAAAAAGCACCGTCGGCTGCTGTCATCCCTGCGCCGCCATTGCCGGGCGTCCCGGCCTGGGGGACAAAAAATACCCGCACCTCGGAGGCCGGCTTGCCGTCAATGACCACGGTCCCGGTGACCGGAATCAGTTCCGGAACCTTGGCCTGCTTCCGGGAACAACCTGCAGACGCCAGCACCAGGGCACACAGCCCGGCCACGAAAATCGACATGCCACGAATCATGATGTTCCTCAAACAGGTGCGCTTGCCTGAACCTGCGCAGCGGGCGCTGCGTCGGATGGAATTCGGCTCGCCGGCCAGTGGAACGCCGCCCATATGGAAGTGATCTGCTCCGGGGGGATGGACATCATTCCCAGGCCAGCGACCGGTAAACTGTCCGGAAGCAGGCTCCGGCTCATCCCGCAGAGAGTCGGAACCTGCCGCCCGGTACTCTGAAAGCCGCGAACAAAACCTCTTAATGAATGAGGACTTTCCTGCCGCACGCGGATCGGGTCAGTGATGTCAGCAGTTCTTAGAACTCAGACAGAATATTGCCGTCAGCAATGCGGGACAGATCACGCCGCACGGAATAGTCGACAGTATCATTCAGGAAGCGGACAGCTCCGTCTCCCATGACGATCTGCAGTCCTCCAGCATGCAGACTCCCGGCAAATCCGCCATCAGAAAGCTTCGCATTCGACGTGCTGGCCGTGGAAAATGGCGGAGCTGACCAGCTGCAGCAACCCCGCTGGTTCAGCGGACGGGCTGTGTTCTGAATGGAAGCCCCGGCAGTTGACCAGCCGGATGTCGACCAGGCCTTCCAGTTATGCTGCTCTAATTCCAGAGTCGATTCCACGACAGCAGCCGTATTGCTGGTCCCGTCCAGCACATCACGCACATTGCTGGTGGAATTGGTTCCAAACATGGCGCGAGTGGCCGTGTTCGATGTCGCCCATTGACTGGCGAACGGACTCTCGACGCTGAATTCATAATTGGACCGGGCAACGTATGGCCGGGGAGACATGGCCGTATCAGAATGACAGGAACTCTGATGTAATTTCCGACCGGGATCTGACGGGCAGTAAAAGGCAGGAATAATCGCTGCCCCCAGGGCCACGTTCGCCTGAATCCCGGCATCTGTTCCCGCCAGATACTTCGATCCTCCCCCACTCGTGGGATAAAGTGCCGCGTCAGGACAGTTCGACTCGCCGCCATAGATCCCGGTTGCATTATTGAAGTCATACTGATTGTAAAGCGTTGCCTGATCGATATAGGGCAGCAGCATGATCCAGCCGGTGGCATTGGTCACGATTGCTCCCGACGGCGATGCTCCTGCACTGTAAACGCAGGCGGGAAACATATTGAAAACATCATGGTAATTGTGCAGCGCCAGTCCGATCTGCTTGAGATTGTTCTTGCACTGGCTGCGGCGAGCAGCCTCGCGCGCCTGCTGCACGGCCGGCAGAAGCAGGGCAATCAGAATGGCGATAATGGCGATCACGACAAGCAGTTCAATCAGCGTAAACGCCCTCTGCCCTCTGATCTCTGATCTCTGATCTCTGATCTCTGATCTCTGATCTCTGATCTCTGATCTCTGATCTCTGATCTCTGATCTCTGATCTCTGATCTCTGTGGTTCATGACTGGCCCCTCACCTTGCCTGGAAATTGAATTTTTAGAATTGCATGGCCTTCGCGACCGGAAGGCCTGAACATGCACCATTCACTCGGGCACCATACCAGCAAACATAAACATGAACACAATCTCACATCATCACAAATTGATCTGAAATGGTCAATATCGCAGCAAAAAGCCGGCTGCAGGCCCTGAAATGAGGGCAAAATCATGCAACGGGAAGCTTTTCCTACTTGCTCTTCTCCATCGGCTTCTTTTCTTTCGGCAAGGGTGTCCGGGCTGCCGGAACAGGCCGCGCAACCGGGCTGCTGAACGGCGGCTCGTCAAACGTCTTGCCATCTCCCGTCACACGCGGGTCGGCCGTGTCCTTCAGCACCTGCATCAGCCGGCCAGAAAGCTGCTCTTTCACCGCGGCATAACGAGAATCACCTGCCAGATTCGCATGCGGATCAAAGCCCTGCCGCAAATCATACAATTCCTCTTCCGGCCGACGTTCGAACCCCAGCGCGAAATAGGGCGCATACTGCGGGTCGTCGCGGTGCTCAATCACCCAGGCTTTCGTCGGACTGGCATCCATATCCGAAAAAGCTGCATAAGTGACCTCCGTCAGCTCTTCACGATCGGCAAACGGTCCGTCAGGACGGCCATAGCCCGGACCTTCGCCCATCGGCCAGCGTTCGGGCGCGAAGTTGCGGATATACAGATAATCCTGCGTGCGGATGGCACGCTGCGGATAAGGCAGATGGCCGGCCCGGGTATCGGCGACATGGCGTTCACGCCCCACAATCACCGCATCCCGCGTCGGGTCGATCTGCCCGGACTGGTCTGATTTCAGCAGCGGCAGCAGGCTGCGCCCGGTCATCTGCGGGGGGGATTGCAGGCCGGCCGCTTCGAGAAATGTCGGACAGAGATCCGGCAGGCAGACGAAATCGGTCACGACACGGCCAGCCGGAACATGCTGCCCCCAGCGAATCGCCAACGAGACCCCGACACCCAGATCATAGAGATTGCATTTCCCCTGCGGAAAGCCGGGGATGCCGTGATCGCCGGAGACCACAATCAGGGTCTTGTCGAGTTCACCGGTCTGCTTCAGTTCTTCCAGCACCACACCGAGTGCAGCATCGACTGCCTGCACTTCACCCAGATAGTCGGCCACGTCTTCGCGGACGATCGGCACATCCGGCAGAGCAGGGGGAAGTTTTCCCTGCAGCGAATCAGGATCAATTCCCCAGAGTGCCTGACCTGATCCGGCGACCCATTTGCGATGCGTATTCGTCGGCCCCAGCCAGTAACAGAACGGAGCATTCTGCGGTCGCGCCGCCAGGAAATCCTGGAAGTTGCCGCGGACTTCGTCATACAGCTGCTCTTTGGCCAAATTCAGTTCCGACGGACTGGTCCCCTTCTGACGGGTAACATTCTGTGAAAACTGATTGAACTTCCGGCCATGCCGGGCATATTCAAAACTTTTCCCGCCATAGGGAGCATTCGGCGGCGTCCCGGGTCCCCAGACCTTGTAAGTGAAGCCAATATGATATCCGGCCTCCTTGAGCATCAGCGGATAACTGGGAATCTTTGCATCCCAGGTGGCCCCCTGCAGAATGGCCCCCATGCCGGTCCGCCAGAAATACTGCCCGGAGAGCAGGGAACTGCGGCACGGCGTACAGGAAGGAGCATTCACAAACGCATTGGTGAACAGCACTCCTTCGCGCGCCATCTGATCGAAATGCGGAGTCTGGACGATGTCATTCAGCCCCCCTGGTTCCCGCTCGCCATAGATGCTGGCATAGCGTCCCCAGTCATCGGCAAAGACAAACAGAATGTTCGGGCGGTCAGCAGCCGAAATCTGCCCGGCCCCGACGAACAGACACAGGCCTGACAACAACAGACAGACCGTCAACAGGCATGATCCCGCCTGTTGACAGCTTCCTGGCCGATTCTGGCCGGAACGGAAAAAGAAACGGAAAGAGAAGTGAGACCGCATTTGCAACAGGGCACACAGCATCAGGGAATCTCCACCAGCAGTTCACCACGTCCAGCCACGGTCAGCGGCGTCGATCCGCTCCAGGTGGCCACGGCGGCATAAAATTCCTCAGGGCTTTCAATGGGACGCGATCCCACCTGAAAAATCCAGTCATCCGGCTTCAGACCAGCCCGCGCGGCAGGTCCATCCGGCACAATCTCCGTCACGACAACCCCCAGCGGCCGGGAAGAAACCTCCACATCATCGGTCAATTCCCCAGCAGGAATTCCGGTGACCGGCACATCCACCCGCATGCCCCGCCAGTCGGGAAAGCGTGGCTGGGAAATCACCCGGCCGGCAGCAGATTCCGACCTTCGCCGGGTCAGTCGTGCGCTCAGCGTTCGCGCCTGCTGATCGGCAGGCCGGAACAGGGTCAGTTGCACCACCGTCCCGGGAGGGATCAGCGCAATGGTCTGCTCCAGTTCCTGCAGAGTCCGAAACGTCTGCCCGTTCAGCGTCAGCAGAACGTCTCCACGCTGCAGACCTGCCCGGGCTGCAGGGGAACCCGGAATCGCCTCCTGAAAGATCAGACTCTGCCCGATTGCCCCGCCAGGCGGTTTGCCTGATGCAGGCTGCGGCACCGCGTCATGTGTGCGCATTTCCCAGACGGCACCGAGATCTCCATAACGGATTTCCCAGCCCTGTTTCAGTTCTTCCACGATGCGCCGCATCGCGCCGGTCCATGGCAGGCATTCCAGATACGACAGCGATTCCCGCTGAAACGGAACCACACCGGTCAGTTGCCCCTGCAGATTGAACACCGGACTGCCGGTCCGGTCGGCGCGCGACGGCAGGCCCAGCCAGCAGCGGGGGCCGATCTCGGCCATTGAGGAATTTCCGCCCCGGCCGGAACCAGACGGAGAATTCGCACTCCCTCCCGAACGGGTCACAAAAGCCAGATCGATATCCCCTGTTCCGGATTGTGCCAGAGCAGCAGGGTTTCCGGCCACGAGTTGAAACTCACCTGCGTTGAGTTTTTTCTCTGGCGCAAACTCTGCCGCGGAATGCGGGAACCACGCCGACTCATGACTCCGCTTCACCTTCAGAAGCGCCAGCCCGCAGAGCGGGTCGCTGGCAATGACTTCAGCAGGCCATGACGGTCCCGCTTCCCCGATGACAAAGACCCGGGGCAGGGGAAATGCGGCAGTCGGGTCGCTCCCCGGCAGCGGCATCACAGCGGCCGCGCTCGTGAGAATGTGCGCGCTCTGCCGGTCACGATCCAGTTCGATCACCACACCGGCCAGCAGGCGGGCAGGAAACAGGGCATCGGCCGACTGATTGCGCCAGGCCTGAAACGGATCGGCACCGGACACCGGCGGCATCTTTTCCGGCCAGATCGCAATCGCCACGCAGGCCCGGCGGCACTCTTCCACCACATTCACAAGAGAATCGTCCTGCGGCACGGGCGAGGCCGGCAGATCCTCCGCAAATCCTTTTTTTCCCGGGACCAGCCCTGGAACCAGTTCCAGAAACAGGCTTGAGAAAATCAGCAGGCCGGCCAGCCAGACCGGCCAGTATCTCCGCAGCCCTGCCACAGCCCATCGCCCCAAACAATCACAGAGCCACCGCGACAGGCAGCAGCGGCCGGAAGATCGGAAAATTGCTGGCCCACTGTTTTGCATCAGCGATGACCGATCGGTTAAGCTCCGGCGAGATCACAGAGTGTCCGAGAGTGCTGAGTCTGTTGAAACATTAACACAACTGCAGTTTGACGAGGAGCATACGGTGTCGCAGAATCATTCGACGCGTCGGGATTTTCTGAAGACAGGCACTCTGGCCGCGGCCGGAGCCGCGATGCCCTACTGGTTCAGCACCGGTCGGTCTCTGGCCGAGCAGGCGGCCCGCAGCCCGAATGAACGCCTCACGATTGGCTGCATCGGCACCGGAGACCGCTGGAAGCAGGATCCGTATTCCCGCATGAAGCTGTACGGAAACGTCGTCTCGCTGTGCGACGTGGACCAGAACCATCTGCACGAGGCCCTGGAAAAAGTCTCGAAAGATCAGCGGGCCCAGGGCCGCGAGCCGCAGATCGAGACGCATGACGACTATCGGAAGGTCCTGGATCGCAAGGATATCGACACCGTTGTCATCGTGACGCCGGATCACTGGCACTCCAAAATTGCCATCGATGCCATGCTCGCCGGCAAAGACGTGTATTGCGAAAAGCCGCTGACGCTGACCATTCACGAAGGCAAGCAGATCATCAAGGTTCTGAATGACACGAAACGGGTCTTTCAGGTCGGAACACAGCAGCGCAGCGAGATGCACCAGCGATTCCTGACCGCCATTGCCCTGGTCCGCAGCGGCCGACTGGGACAGATCAAAAAGATCACCTGCGACATCGGCAGTTATGCCGAAAGCGGTCCGATTCCGGTGGTCAGTCCCCCGGAAGGTCTCAACTGGGAAAAATGGCTGGGGCAGGCTCCGCTGGTCGACTTCCGTTTCAAGCCCAATGACAAGAAATGGGGCTTCACCCGGTGCCATTATGAGTTCCGGTGGTGGTACGAATACTCCGGCGGCAAAATGACCGACTGGGGAGCCCACCATGTCGACATCGCCCAATGGGCCATCGAACAGAACGGCCCCGGCCAGGGTCCGGCCAGCGTGGAACCGGTTGCGGCCACCCACCCGTGCCCCATGGTCAAAGGGATGCCGACCCAGGATGACCGTTACAACTGCGCCACGCAGTTCGACGTGAAAGTCACGTTCGGCAACGGCATCGAAATGCACATTGTCAATCAGTCGCCCGACAACAACGGCATTCTGTTCGAAGGAACCGAAGGCCGCTTCCATGTCTCCCGTGGCGGCATGAAGGGTGCCCCGGTCAAGGATCTGGAAACGAACCCCCTGCCGCCCGATGCCATCGAAAAGGTGTATGGCGGACCGATTCCGGCCAACCATCAGGAAAACTTCGTCAACTGCATCAAAACCCGGGCCCGTCCGGTGTCGGATGTCTGGTCTCATCACCGCGCCATGACGACCTGCCATCTGGCGAACATCGCCATCCGGCTGAACGAAAAACTGGAATGGGACCCGAAGACGGAAGAAATCACCAACAGCGCCCTGGGCCGCTCCATGCAGGCCCGCGAACAGCGCAAAGGTTATGAAATCGACGTCAGCGTTTAGAGCCAGGGACTTTTGTCTGACTCCGTGCGCCGCGCGTTTCACCCGCTGAAACACCACGCGGCGTCGCGTGGCGGAACAGGATCTGCCCGGGAGTAATGGGGGCTCAGGCCGCCCGTTCCGGGCCAGTGGTTTCAGGCCGATGGTCTCAGCACAGGCAGGTTCCCTCAGGAACAGGGACGGGAGAAACAGGTTCAGGAGGCCGACCCGTTGGCACATCCGCCAGCGGGTCGCTTCATTGCCGGGAACAAGCCATGACTTCTCATGCAGACTGGCAACGGTATGTCATCCTGACGCACGACTGGCCGTTCCTGCACTGGGATCTGATGCTGGAACAGTCCAGCCCCGGCCTGCGCACATGGAGACTGCTCGGCAGCCCGGACAGACTGCTTTCCGAGATCTCGTCCCCGACCAGACCGGTCGAAATCGAACTGGAAGCACTTCCTGACCATCGGACCGCTTATCTGGATTATGAAGGCCCTGTCTCCAACGGACGGGGAACCGTCACCAGATGGGATTCCGGGATTTACCGGATTCTTTCCGAAATCGAGGCCACAATTCAGATGCAGTTTCGAGGGGAACGGATCTCCGGCCTGGTGAAAATCGACCGTCCGGCCCCGAATCTGTCTCTCACTTTTTCCACAAACCCCCTATAATTCACCAGTTGTATCGCTCACAATCACACGGGAGAGCGCCAAGACTGGCCGGGGACGATCTGGCATTTGAGAGAAAATCACAGAATTCATGAATTCGTGACGAACAGTGTGCTGTCCAGCAGCGGTAAACAGACAGGAGACATCAGGTGACCGGCATTCAGGGGAAACGTGCCCTGACACCGGCGTCATCTGGGGAGGAAAGTTCTCATATGTTCGACAATTCCTGGAAATCGATTGGCTCGGCAAACTCGCGACTGGCGGGAGCTATTGCCGTCTTTGTTCTCAGTCCCCTGGCTTTTCTGGGAACATTGTCGGCCCTGGGGGTCAGCCTGGTCAGCGTGCCGGCCCAGGTGCAGGCCGCCCCTCCCAAAGAAGAATTCAGCACCGGTCTGTCGGACCGTGTCGTGCAGTTTGTCGATATGCAGATTGCCCAGGGGTGGACCGACAACGAAGTGACCCCCAGCGCGGTCGCCTCGGATGCCGAATGGATCCGCCGCGTCTACCTTGACCTGGTCGGGCACATTCCGCCGGCCGCAAAAGTCGAAGCATTTGTCGAGGACAACGCTCATGACAAACGCTCCCGACTGATCGACGACCTGCTGTCTGATCCGGACTATGTCCGCAACTTCACCGAAGTCTGGACGAACGTCCTGATCGGGCGGAATGCCCCTCGACTGACCAGTCGGGCTGGAATGCGCAAGTTTCTGCGTGAATCGATCGCCCGGAACCGTCCCTGGAATGACATTGTCTATGACCTGCTGACGGCCGAAGGGCATTATGAAGAAAACGGCGCGGCCAATTTCATTCTCGCCCAGCTCGACGGCAATCCCAATTCCGAAGAATACCACGTCGAAGCCACTGCCAAATCGGCCCGGATTTTCCTCGGACTGCAGGTGCAGTGCACCCAGTGTCATAACCACCCGTTCAACGACTGGAAACAGAATCAGTTCTGGGAATTCAACAGCTTCTTCCGCCAGGCCCGCCGGGTGAACCACCGCAAGTATGACCCCAAGGCCATGCAGGAAGTGGACGACTATGCAGAACTGGTGTACCGCGATTTCTCCGGCCCGGTGTATTACGAAAATCGGGGCGGGCTGGTGCAGGTCGCTTATCCGACCTATCTGGGGAACGAAATTCCCCGGGATGCCTCGGATCGCCGCGAAGAACTGGCCAAGCTCATCTGCAAGACCGACCCGGAACACCAGCTGGCCCGGGCGTATGTCAACCGGATGTGGGGCTACTTCACAGGCTATGGATTCACCCGTCCCATGGATGACATGGGACCCCACAATCCCCCCAGTCACCCGGAAATTCTCGACCGGCTGACAGAAGAATTTGTCAATCGCGGCTACGACATGAAGCAGCTGGCCCGCTGGATCTGCAACACCCGGGCTTACAACCTGACCAGCCAGTTCAATCCCAAGAACGATTTCGACAATCCGGCAGCCGGCGAAGTGCCGCTGTTCAGCCATATGTATGTGAAAACCATGCAGGCCGAACAGCTGTATGACTCCCTGCTGATCGCGACCAGTGCCGATGGCAGTGGCAGCAATCCGACCGGCGGCGAACAGGAACGGGAACGCTGGCTGCGCGACTTTTTGCGGATCTTCGGCGGCAATGAAGAAGAAGAGCCGACGATGTTCAGCGGCAGCATTCCCCAGGCTCTGCTGATGATGAACGGGGCACTCGTACAGAAAGCCATCAGCTCCGATTCCGGCAGCTATGTGCATACTGTGTTATCCAGTCCCAAATACCGCAGCGATATCGACCGCATGTCCGCGTTCTATCTGGCGGCACTGGGACGTCGTCCGGAACGCTATGAAATTTCCCAGTTCCAGAAGCTGGCCCGCGCCGAACGGGATCCGGTGCGTGCCTATCAGGATCTGTACTGGGCACTGCTGAATTCGAATGAATTCATCGTGAATCACTGACTGTAAAACAGATCCTGTCAGCTTTAACGAAAAAGCTGACAGCAGAAATCGTGGCGGGCCAGCGCCCCCCTGGCCGGATTCCATGCCGAGTCCGGCCAGGGGTTCTAACGGCAACTCATTCTCGAACATTTTGAGACAGAACAGGTGACCACCATGTTTCAGAACATTTCCTCCGGAATGTCGCGACGGCACTTTCTCAGCCATATGGCACTGGGCAGCGCCACGGCCATGGGAGCCACCCACTTCCTGAACCACCTGCAGGCGAATGCCGCAGAAGTCAAAAGCAATCAGAAGGCCTGCATTCTGATCTGGCTGAGCGGCGGAGCTCCGACCATCGACATGTGGGACCTGAAGCCCAAGTCGAAGAATGGCGGCGAATTCAAACCGGTCAGCACCAAAGGCGACCTGCAGATCTCCGAACATCTGCCGGAAATCGCCAAGGTGATGGACAAACTGTCGGTCGTCCGCTCCATGAGCACCCGCGAAGCCGACCACATGCGCGGCACTTATTACATGCACAGCGCCTATGTGCCCAATCCCACGGTGGTGCATCCGTCGTTCGGGTCGGTCGTCAGCTACGAACTCGGCAGCAAGCGCAAAGATCTGGAAATTCCGGCCTTTGTCTCCATCGGCGGCAGCAGCACCAGCCCGGGCTTCCTGGGCATGGCGCACTCGCCGTTCGTGGTGGACCGTCGCGGGCAGATTCAGAATGCCGACATGAACGGCATGGACGCTCAGCGTCTGTCTCAGCGGTTGCAGATGCTCGGGGCAATTGAAACCCAGTTCATCCGCTCCAATCGCGGAGACGCCGGACAGGCCCACAAGGACATTTATGAAAAAGCCGTCAATCTGATGACTTCCGATCAGATGCGGGCCTTCAAAGTGGATGAAGAAAAGCCGGAAACCCGACAACTGTATGGCAGCCACGATTTCGGCGACATGCTGATGATGGCCCGCCGACTGGTCGAAACCGGCGTGCCCTTCGTCGAAGTGCAGTTCCCAGGCGGCTGGGACATGCATGACGATGTCTTCAGCCGGCTGAAAGACACCAACCTGCCCCGTTTCGACACCGGAATCGCCGGTCTGACCCGCGATCTGGAACAGCGGGGCATGCTCGAAAACGTCACCATCGTCTGCATGGGCGAATTCGGACGCACGCCGACCATCAACCAGAACACCGGTCGCGATCATTGGGCCAGCAGCTGGTCGCTGATGATGGGAGGCGGCGGGCTGAAAGGGGGCCAGGCCATTGGAGCCACCGATGACGACGGCATTCGCATTGTGAGTGAAAGCTATGTCCCCGGGGACGTCTGGGCGACCGTGGCTCATGCCCTGCGAATTCCGCTGAACACCGTGCATACCTCCAAACGTGGCCGTCCCATGCCGCTCGCCGGCGGGGGACAGCCGATCAAAGGGCTGATCGGTTAATACCGGTTGCCGGACGGCACATGATGGACGGTGCCTGCCTGACGGGGTCTGCCTGGCGGGCTGCGGTAGACAGACACGGTCAGGTCATCAACTTGTTTTGGCTCTGGCTGGACATCGCCAAGGCCCTCCCGGCACCGGCACCGACTCAGAACCGAATTGAACCGATCCAGGCAGCACAGAACGAAACAAGACAGGGTCTTCTGCCCTGACTGACTGACAAGCCGGCACAGGTTTTTCGAGTTGGCGGTACGCCTCCCGGCGTGAGACAGAGAACGAGTTGCGATATGTCGCGGTCCTCCACTCCGGGATCTGAACCACGCATTTCGACCGAAGAATTCGTGCAGCTGTTCACGCAGACGCAGCGCAGCCTTTATCTGTTTATTCTGGCACAGGTGGGGAACACGCATCGCGCCGAAGAGATTCTGCAGGAAACCAATCTCGTGTTATGGGCCAAGCTGGGACAGTTTCGGCCGGGAACGGATTTTCTCAGCTGGTCCCGGCAGATCGCCACGTTTGAAATTCTCAAATCACGCCAGCGTTATCGCCGGGAACGGCTGACCTTTTCCGAAGAGTTCATGCAGTCCGTCGCCGAAGAAGTGGTCACACTGGCCACCGAAGAGGAACGCCGCCGGGAAGCCCTGCAGTTTTGTCTGGAAAAGCTCCCTGCCAGCGATCGGGCCCTGATCGAACAACGTTATGAGCCCGGCGCGTCAGGCAAGGACATCGCCGTGCAATTGGGACGCCCCCTGAACTCAGTCCATCAGTCACTGGGGCGAATTCGCCGTCTGCTGCTGGAGTGCATTCAGCGGCAGCTGGCGGCCGAGGTGGGAACGTGACAAACCAGGAACGCAACACTCTGCTGGCCGCCATCGACGCCCTGTGCGAAGGGGAGCTGTCTGCTGCGCAGCTGGCATTTCTCGAACAGATGGTCCTGTCCGATTCCGCCGCGCGCCGCCTGTATGTCGAAGCCATTGCCCTGCATGGCTCCCTCCACTGGGATGCCGCCGGGGCGGGTGCCATGGAAGCAGCCGTCTCGCCTCGCCCACAGGCTGTTCCCGCCCGATCGCCCCGGCTGCGGCGCTTCGTGCCGGCAATCGCCATTCCTGCCGGCATCGCGCTGCTGCTGACAGTCATCATGACCGGTCTGCTGCCAAAACCGCCCGTCGCGAATTCCCTGTCGTCGGCCCCTGCCGCTGCTCCCCGACCAGATTCCCAGCCAGCTCCCTGGACGTCTCAGATCGTCAACACCACGGAAGCGCAGAGCCGCATCGCGCCGGCCGACAGGGCCCATCCCATTCCTGAAATCTCCCTGCCTGCGATCCCGCGCGCGGCTCCTCACGAAGCGGATGCCGAAAATTCCGTCGCGACACAGGCAGTTCCGGGGGCAACCGCCGGGACCATTCCTGCTGTCACTCCCATCGGTGAAGACCAGAAACTCGCGGCAGAAATCGACCGTCTGCTGCAGGTTCAGCAACAGGACTCCGGGGTGCCTGCCGCGCGCACAGCCACCGATGCCGAATGGATTCGCCGCGTCTATCTCGATCTGGCAGGCCGAATTCCGACCGTCGATGAAGCTGAAGCCTATTTTCATGATTCCCGCGCCGACAAGGTCCTGCAGCTGGTCGATACGCTGCTGAACAGTCCGGAATTCGCCCGGCAGGAAGCCACCGTCTGGACGAACCTGCTGATCGGCCATTCCCGCACCGACAATATCGATCGTACCGCCCTGTTTCACTGGCTGAGCGATCAGTTCGCCGACAATCGCCCCTGGCGCGAAACGGCCATGAATCTTGTGGCAGCCAAAGGGACTCCTGCCGAAGGCCCCACCAATTTTCTGCTGGCGCACCTGAACAATCAGGCGGTCCCGGCCACGGCCATTACCGCCCGGATTTTTCTCTGTGAGCAGCTGCAGTGTGCCCAGTGCCACCAGCATCCGGTCGTCAAATCCTGGGATCAGTCCCGGTTCTGGGAGCTGAATGCCTTTTTCCAGCAGACGAAAATCATTGCGAGTCCGGAAGCCGGTTCCGGCCGGAATGGATCGTCCCCCCGCATGCGGCAGGAACTGGTTGATGCCAGCGTGCTTCGCCCGACCTATTATGAATCGCTTCGCGGGGTCATGCAGGTGGCCTATCCCCGTTATGCCGGGGTCGAAGTGCAGACCAGCCCGAAGCAGTCTTTGCGCACGCAGCTGGCAGAGCTGATGTTTGCCGAAGACCGCCCTCAGGCGGCACGGGCATTTGTCAACCGGACCTGGGCGCAATTCTTTCAGTACGGATTCACCTTCCCGCTGGATGACATGGGCCCGCACACCCCGGTCAGCCATCCGCAACTGCTCGAACAGCTGACGGCCGATTTCGTCGCCAGCGAATATGATGTGCGCAAACTGGTGCGGGTGATCTGCCTGACGCAGGCCTATCGCCGTTCCAGCCAGCCGGCTGTGCCGGCACTCGTCGATGATCCCGCCAAAGGGGATCTGCCGTTGTTCGCGCACATGTACATCCGGCCGATGACAGCCGAACAGCTGCATGATTCCCTCTGGATCGCCGCAGGCATCAGCCCCCGACAGTTATTGACCGCACAACATGAAATGCGACGGGAAGACTGGCTGAAGCAGTTCTATCGGGCCGTCGACACGGAAGAAAACAGCGAAGCCACGACCTTTGGCGAAACGCTGCCGCAGGCGCTGATGATGATGAACGGCGACCTGGTGCGCACCGCCACAACTACCCCCGACAATCGGCTGCTGGAAGAGGTCATCAACCGTCATGGCGATGCCGAGGCCGACCGCATTCGCCGGCTGTCGCTGGCCGCACTGTCGCGCTATCCGACTCCCGAAGAGCTCAACACGGTCCGGGATGCCCTGCGGCGTTCCATCCGGCATCGCACCGAACGCAACATGCCGACGCAGCTGGCTCTGGCGGAAGGCCTGAAAGATCTGTACTGGGCCTACCTGAACAGCAGCGAATTCGCCATCAGCCATTAAACCTTTCCCTCTTGGAAAGGTCACATTTCGCACTCGGCGAGTGGCATTTCCTCCGGCGGAATCCTTTCCGGTCGCAGACCATTGCCCGAACGGCCCGGCCGGCAGTATCGCGTCCCTGTCGCGCAGAATGGCCATTCCCCCACACGGAACCCATCGCGATTTCCCTTGCATCGCGCACATTCTCCCGGTGCCGTTTCACATCCCCCGGCCTGCAACTGGCAGGCAAATGCCGTTCGCTCCGCAGCCCTGACAGGTTCCCATGTCCCGGACACGTCGATACAATGCTTCTGGTTGAGATTCTGTCTCAACTCTCCCGCCATACGATCCCCGGTCCGCAACAGCATGCTCGTCATTCCCCTGGAAACCCTGAAGATCAACCAGTCCGGGCGGATTGTGGATTTCAGCGGCTCGGAAGCCTGGCGACATCGCATGGAGGAACTGGGATTTCGCATCGGGAGCGTTGTCAGCCTGATCAAAAGTGGAGAACCCTGCATTGTGGCACTTGGTCAGGCCCGCATGAGTCTGCGTTGCGATTCCGGTCAGATGATTCTGGTCGAAGTTCTGGAGTGAACACCCTCCTGAACAGAGTGCCTTTGTGGACCACCTGTGCTGCTGGTTCACACGGTGTCCCTGCTGGTTCACACGGTGTCCCTGTAAGTCAGTGATTTTGGAGAATCGAATCCCATGAGTTCGTCTGTCACGCTCGCCGATCTGCGGCAGATTGGTCAGAAAGCAACTGTGCTGTCTGTCGAAGGAGACGATGCCGTGGCCGTGCGGCTCATGGAGATGGGCGTTTTCGATGGAACAGAAGTCTCGGTCGTGGGATTCGCGCCGCTGGGTGACCCGATCGAATTTTCCATTCGCGGATACCGGCTCTCCCTGCGCAAATCCGAAGCACGCCGGGTGCTCATTGCGCCCCTGTCATAAACCGCCCGTGCCGATCCCGGTGCGGTGTCCTGTTCTCATCCGTATTTCTTTTGCCGTTGCGATGCCATGCCTGTTGCCAGTCCGGTAGCCCTGAAAACACTCACTGTCGCGCTGATCGGAAATCCAAATACCGGCAAAAGCACTCTGTTCAACGGGCTGACCGGGGGGAATGCCCGCATCGGGAACTTTCCCGGGGTGACTGTTGAAAAGAAGGTGGGCCGGTTTCTGCATGCCGGGCACGAAATCCGGCTGATCGACCTGCCGGGAACATACAGCCTGTCACCCCGCTCGGCCGATGAAATGGTCTCGGTTGATGTCCTGCTGGGCCGTCAGAAAGATGTGGGCCGGCCCGATGTCGTGGTCTGCATCGTCGATGCCGCCAACCTGGAACGCAATCTCTATCTGTTTTCGCAGCTGCGCGACCTGCAGATTCCCCTGGTGCTGGTCCTCAACATGTGGGATTCCACCCGGCAGGCCGGCGTGCAGATCGATGTCGATCGCCTGCAGTCCCGGCTGGGAGTCATGGCCGTTCCCACCACGGCTCAAAAGCTCATCGGGCTGGAAGATCTCCGCAATACCATTCTGCGTGCCGCCGAACAGGGGCCGCCGGCTGTCCATCGCCCGTTGCCGCCTGAATTCTATACCCAGTGCGATCAGCTCCGCGCCTGGCTGGAAGACCGCATGCCAGCCCCGGTGCCTGTGTTTCTGTGCGAACGCATGCTGCTGGACGTGCATGGGGCCGCCGAACATGCCGTCCCTGCGTCCGTGGCACCGGAACTGGCCAGCCGGTTGACCACCGCCCGGGAATCCCTGGCCCAGCAGGGGGTGCGCATTCCCCTGGCGGAAACCAAATCACGCTATGCCTGGATTCGTCAGCAGCTCGACGGCATTGTCACACACACACGTCCGCTCGAAGAACTCACCTGGAGTGACCGGGTCGACCGGTATCTGACTCACAAAGTCGTCGGCATCGTGTTCTTTGTGGTCCTGATGTTTCTGATCTTCCAGGCCATCTACACCTGGGCCGGTCCGGCCATGGAACTGGTGGAAGCCGGGCAGGGATTCATTTCAGGTCTGGTCGAGTCGGCATTGCCGGCCGGAGCGTTCCGCAGTCTGCTGGTGGATGGCGTCATTGCCGGCGTCGGGTCGGTCGTCATCTTTCTGCCGCAGATCGTGCTGCTGTTTGCATTCATCGCCATTCTGGAAGACTGCGGATATATGGCCCGCGCCGCATTCCTGATGGACAAGCTCATGCTGCAGGTGGGCCTGAACGGAAAAGCCTTTCTTCCATTGATGTCCTCTTTTGCCTGTGCCATTCCCGGCATCATGGCCACTCGCGTGATTGAAAGCCGCCGCGACCGGATGGTGACCATTCTGATCGCCCCGCTGATGAGCTGTTCGGCCCGCCTGCCGGTCTATCTGCTGCTGGTCGGGGCCTTTGTTCCGGCCGTCACCTGGTTCGGCGGTCTGATCGGGCTGCAGGGACTGGTGCTGTTTCTCATGCAGTCCCTGGGAGCCCTGGTGGCCATTCCCATTGCCTGGCTGCTCAAAAAGTTTGTGTTTCATGGCGAGCCGACACCGTTTGTGATGGAGCTTCCGAATTACAAATGGCCTTCCCCCCGCATTGTGCTCAGCCGGATTCTGGAACGGAGCGGAGCCTTTTTGAAAGAGGCCGGCACCCTGATTTTTCTGGTCACCGTGTTGATCTGGGCAGCCGGATACTTCCCAGGCGATCACTCCGGCGAACAGCAGATCGGGGAGCAGATCGCACAGATCGAAGCCGAACCGGAAACCGAGGCCACGCTCGCACAACTCGAAATTCTGCAGGAACGCCAGAACGAAATCAGCGCCAGCCTGATTCAGACAAGCTATCTGGGACAGGCCGGCAAACTGATTGAGCCGGCCGTGCGTCCGCTGGGCTGGGACTGGCGGATCGGCATCGGAGCCATTGCCTCGTTTCCGGCACGCGAAGTGATTATCGCCACACTGGGAACCATCTTCAGCCTGGGAGGCGACATTTCGGACGATGTCACCGGCCTGCAAGGGGCCCTGCAGACGGCCACCTGGCCTGACGGCCGTCCCCTGTTCACTTTGCCGGTGGCCCTGTCGGTCATGGTCTTTTTTGCCCTGTGTGCCCAGTGCGGTGCCACCCTGATGGTGATGGGCCGGGAAACCCATCACTGGCGCTGGCCGGTGATCACTTTTGTCTACATGACCGCACTTGCCTATCTGGGCAGTCTGGCGATTTATCAGGTCGGAACGGCACTCGGCTGGTAGAATTCCAGTCAGGGTCCACAAGAGCAGGGGACTTCACCTGCAGAAGACCCCCGGCAGAGAAACAGGGGAGCGTCGTATGGACTGGCAAACTCCGCTGACGTTGGTCATTGTTGCCGGGTCAGCATTGCTGCTCGCCCGCCGGACAGGGCTCTGGCCCTGGGGAAAGCAGGCCGCAAAATCCGGTTGCGGATCAGGGTGTCACCACTGCCCGGCCGCGCCGTCTTCACTTTCGACGCCGTTGGTGTCCCTGAAGCTGAACCCGCCGCCCAAACCGGCCGCAGGGATGGAAGACAAGCCGCTTGCACCCTGAATTTCTGGACTGCCGCCGTCATACGGCGAGCCGCTTTTCCTCAGAATGCGATGCTTGGGCGAGTTCGTCCATTCAATGTGTTGCGATCCATCACACATTGCGATCACCGAGCAGCGATGATGTGTTCCCGTGGGGCATGTCTTCCATGCGGCGCTGAGCGTCCGTCGACTATGCGCTGGAATTTCGCGCGCATTCCAGTCGGTCACACCCCGATTGGGGACCACGTCTCCCCAGCAGTAATGCCGGCGGGAATGAATCCCGCCGCTCAGAATACATGCTCATTCCACACATGACGATCCATCGCATGTTGCGTCCCGACGAGCGGCGGAGTTCAACTCCGCCGTCTTCCGAGCGCCGATGATGTGTTCCCGTGGGGCATGTCTTCCATGCGGCGCTGAGCGTCCGTCGACTATGCGCTGGAATTTCGCGCGCATTCCAGTCGGTCACACTCCGATTGGGGACCACGTCTCCCAGCAGTAATGCCGGCGGGAATGAATCCCGCCGCTCAAGAAATCCCATACATTCTCACACGTTGCGATCCATCTCGCATTGCGGCCACCGAGCGGCGGAGTTCAACTCCGCCGTCTTCCGAATGTCAGTCACGCTGAAAATGCACCAGTTCAAGAACGATTCATTCTGAATGGGGGCATTTTCTGAAGGGGGAAGCCGGGGGCGGATTTCATCATGCATGGCAGCGGGGCACCCCGCGAGTGCATTCTTCCTGCACCGAACGAAGCCCTTCAAACAGTTGTGTCGAAATTGCCGGTTGTGCCGGTCGTCGAGTTTACGCAACCGAAAGAGATTCACTTGTCGTCAAAGTTTCCATAGCCCCCCTGAATTCTGAAGTCGGCAAGGTCACCGGATCGATGAAGAGAAAGCATCTTTCCTGAAATGAGGTGACTGATGTCCACACAACTCGCAGAAAACGAGGTCGCCGCGCGCCTTCAGGGACTTGAGTCGAAAATCTCCATGCAGCAGCAGGCCCTGCAGTCGGAAGCCGCCGTGCTGACAGAACGGCTGCAGGCCTGGCGCAGGCGTCGTGAAGCCATTGATCGCGCACTGGATGAACTCCAGCAGCGACTTTCCACCGGCGCGACGAGTCCTCAAGGCGGACGCTTCGACGCAGCAGACTGACGCGAAGGACTTTCCTGGAGAACTGCCACGAAGAACTTCAAATGGGAAGCTGCATCGGGAGGATTCCCCAATCGAGACTCCCACTGAACCCCACTTCCTGCCAGTGCGTCCCCTGTGACAGAGAACTCTTCTGTCGCAGGGTTTCTGCGCCGACAGATCATTCCTCTTTCGCCTGATCCGGCCGACGGTTCCTCTTCCCGACAGCATCGCATCTCTCCCGGTTCAAAGCTGTCGCCAGGAGCCCGGAAATCTGCCTGCATGTGCCGGCTCTGCGCATTTTCTGATACCGGTCCCTGCCTGGTCTTGAATCCAGCCCGCCTGATCCATTTCAATCTCTGCCGGCATGTGCTAACGATACAGAAGACAGGGTGCCTCCCCTGCACAAGGGGTTGCTCTGCAATGCGGCCTGTCGGGCGGCGAGTGCCGTTTGATCAATTCAGCAGCCGAAATATGTTCCGGCAGCAGGATGCCGGGCAGGCTCTGACGAAAGTCTTCCGCTCCAGACCTCAGAAATTCCACACAGACGACAGGGAATCATGACAACTCACGTGCGACCCGTCGTGGTCGGTCTGGGCGAACTGCTCTGGGACATCTTTCCGGATGGAAAGCGGCCCGGCGGTGCCCCGGCCAATGTGGCCTTTCAGGCCTCTCAACTGGGATGCCAGGGGGTCCTCGCCACCCGGGTCGGCAATGATGCCCTGGGCCATGAACTTCTGGCACAGCTCAAGGACTGCCAGCTGGACCTCTCGGAAGTGCAGATGGATCCCCAGGCTCCGACCGGAACCGTGACCGTCGAACTGCAGGACGGGCATCCGAGTTATGTCATTCACGAAGAAGTCGCCTGGGACCGCCTGGAACTGACCGCTGGCCTGACCCGGCTCATGCAGCAGGCCGGTGCCGTCTGCTTTGGAACCCTGGCGCAGCGCCATGCGATCTCGCGCACCACCATTCATCAGGCGCTCGCGGCCACCCGTCCGGACTGCCTGCGGGTGTACGACATCAATCTCCGCCAGCATTATTATGCCCCGGACTGGATCAAAGACTCACTGCGGCTGTCGGGCCTGTTCAAGCTCAATCATGAAGAAGTGGAACCGGTCGCCGGGCTGCTGCAGTGCGAATCCGACCCGGTGAAATTCGCCCGGACGATTCTTGAGAAGCATGGTCCGACGGTTGTCTGTATCACGCGCGGGGCGCATGGCTGTCTGGTGGTCTCGCATGACGAAGTTCATGACATCCCCGGCAGGGCCGTGAAGGTGGCCGACACCGTGGGAGCCGGCGATGCCTTTACGGCCGGATTCATCGTGGCCCGCCTGCGCGGCTGGGCGCTCGGACTGGCCGGAGAATTCGCCAATTGCGTGGGAGCCATGGTCGCCGCGCGACAGGGAGCCATGCCGAATCTGCAACGGGAATTTTCGCGGTTGATTGAGCAGTACGACCCGGCCATTTAAGCTGTGCAGCATCACAGTCACTGAAACCGTCGAGACCTGGCATCGGGCCAGGCCATTCGATCACCAAGCAGGAAGGGAAACACAATGTCCGTGGCGAAAGTCGTACCAGGCAAAACGAAGCTGGGCTGGATCGGAACCGGGGTCATGGGCTCGAGCATGTGCGGACATCTGATGTCCCAGGGCTTTCAGATGACCGTTTATAACCGCAGCCAGGACAAGGCCCAGCCGCTGATCGACAAAGGCGCACACTGGGCCGATACACCACAGAAAGTTGCCGAGAACAGCGACGTGGTATTCGCCATTGTCGGCTTTCCGAAAGATGTCCGGGAAGTGTTTCTAGGATCACAGGGAGCCCTGGCAGGCAGCCGCCCGGGAACGATTCTGGTCGACATGACCACCAGCGAACCGTCGCTGGCTGTCGAAATTGCCCAGACGGCCAAAGAGAAGGGAGTGCATGCGGTTGATGCTCCGGTCTCCGGCGGCGACATTGGTGCCCGGGAAGCGCGGCTGTCGATCATGATTGGCGGAGACGCGGCGGTTGTCGAGTCCCTGCAGCCCTGCTGGGAAGCGATGGGTAAGACCATCGTGCATCAGGGAGCAGCCGGAGCCGGACAGCACACCAAAATGGTCAACCAGATTCTGATCTCCACCATGATGATCGGAGTCTGCGAAGCCTTCCTGTACGGTTATCGTGCCGGACTGGATCTCGACACCGTGCTGAAGTCGGTCTCCACCGGCGCGGCCGGAAGCTGGTCGCTGTCGAATCTGGGCCCACGGATGATCAACAACAATTTCGATCCCGGCTTCTTTGTCGAGCACTTCATTAAAGATATGGGCATCGCCCTGGCCGAATCCCGCAGAATGGGACTCTCCCTGCCTGGGCTGGCCATGGCCGAACAGCTCTATCAGTCCGTCAAAGCCAAAGGCTGGGGCCGCAACGGCACTCATGCCCTGATGCTGGCTCTTTCGGAAATGTCAGGTATCGACTGGCGGAATCGCAAATCGAACTGAGCCGGAACGCATGACAGAGCACGGAGCGTCCACACATGCAGAAAAAATGCACTCGCTGACGTTTCGTGCTCTGCAATCCCGACAATGGAAACATGACCGCGACTCGGAAGACGGCGGAGTTGAACTCCGCCGCTCGTGTGGTTGCAATGTGTGATGGATCGCAACGTGTGACAATGTACGGGATTTCTTGAGCGGCGGGATTCAGTCCCGCCGGCATCGGCCGGGTGGCTGGGACGCCCAAAAAGCGATCAGTGGCGAAGAGGACGAATTCGCAGCCTGAAGCGAACGGGAACAACCAAGCGTCATGGCCCCAGTCATACGGATTTCCATTTGAAACAGCGCCGGGTGCCCCGGCTCTGTGAGCCGGGAACGAGGCCGGATGCACTCGCTGACGCGGCGTGCTCTGGAATGCTGTTTTGTCTGTGAAATGCGGAACAACAGACGCGCTCACACGCAGTGCTCTGAAGTTCTGAAGCACACGTCGGATCAGCTCACCGCGCGGCGGGCCTCTTCCAGCAGGCGAATCCACGGCCCGACGTAATGCCCGTTGTCGTGAAATGTCCGTCCGCTGACGAGATTGCCGTCGATCACGCAGGGCTCATTCACATAAATCCCCCCGCAGACTTCCAGATCGAACCGGCATTTCGCCACGGTCGCCATGCGCCGGCCCTTTACACAGTCTGCATAGGCCGGAATCTCGACTCCGTGGCAGACACTGGCCACTGGCTTGTTTTCGGCAAAGAAGTGCCGCGTCGCCCTGATGAGATGTTCGTCATAGCGGATGTATTCAGGAGCACGCCCGCCGGAAAACAGGATGCCCAGATAGTCCTCCGGCACGATTTCGCTGAACGCCACATCGGCCTGAATCTGATAACCTTCCCATTCCCGGGTGATCGTCCATCCGGGACGCACTTCGTGCAGCACCATCTGATAAATCCGCTTCTCCGGCGCGGCGATCACAGGCTGAAACCCGGCCTCGATCAGGCGATAGTACGGGTACAGAGTATCCACGGTTTCCGTGGCATCGCCCACGACAATCAGAACTTTGTGCTGCATGGTCAACCTGATGAAGCAAATGGCCGGCGATCATTTCCACCGCCAGATCCTGTTTTCCTGATCCGTCAGAATCCGCAGTCCGCAGCAGCAGCCGGGACAGAAAACAGAAGCCGGCGTCTGGCCGAAATCCGGCCAGTCACCTGTTTATCGTAAAGCCACGCCGGCCAAATTGGAAATGTGGCTTCCTGCCAGCACGATGCGTTCGGGCTCAGACCATCAAATGGGCGCGCAGCTGTTCGACAATCATCGATGCCCGTGTCTGAAAAAGTTCTTCATCATTCATCCGCCCCACGGGATCGATGGTGACATTCAATGCCAGCCGCTTGATGGAGTTGCCTCCCTGATCGACGGATGTTTCATTGATATCGATGCGGACCTTGACCGGCAGACGCTCCACCTGATTTTTCGTCCACGAAAAAAACATGCCGGGGCTGCCGATCTGCAGCAGCAGGTGCCGGGAGTCGACACTCAGAATCCGAGCACGACGCTCTTCCACAAACCCGGTCAGTTTCAGCTGCAGCATTTCGCTGACGATATGCGTCACGATCGTCGCACTGTAAGCGGGAAAATCTGACGATTTACGTGAATTGCGATGCCCGGCGCTCTGAGTCGAGTGGTACCGGCTTTCGCTCGTCCGGTTTCGCCCCAGCCGCTTGGATTCATAAAGTGCCTGGTCCGCATTGGAAACCACTTTGTCGACGGACTCTCCCGGGTGGACTTCCGCCACGCCGAATGAGGCGGTGACCCGCAGATCATCCCGTTCGGCAAACCGGCATTCCATGACGGTGCGGCGCAGGCGCTCGGCCCGGTCGATGGCAGCTTCCACCGTCGTTTCCGGGCAGATAATCACAAACTCCTCGCCGCCATAGCGCCCGACCAGTTCGCCGGAATAGAGTTCGTCCTGCAGCATGCGGGCACATTCGATCAGCACCCGATCTCCGACCGCATGAGACAGCCGGTCATTGATCGACTTGAAGTGATCCAGGTCCATGAACACCACGGAATACGGCTGCGCACTGTCATTTTCATAGGCTTCATGCACTTCGCGCAGGCGGCGTTCGAGTTCTCCACGATTGAAAACGCCGGTCAGCGGATCGCGGGTGGCGGCAATCTGCAGAGAACGAAACTGTCCTCGATGCCGTTTCGATTCCCGGCCGTTACAAACCAGTTCGACCACGCCCCAGACTTCTCCATTTTCTCCCTGAATCGGGATCGACTGCACGTCGACTGTGGTCACGGTTTCTTCGTCGGCCTGAATGGTCATGGCATGACAGATCGGCTGCCCGGTCTGAAAGACGGTCTCCAGCGGATCGGCATGCGTCGCCGGCAGGGTGACCAGCTGCCGGCTCCATTTCTTGCGGAGAATGTCCTGCGCCGGCCGGCCGAACATGTCGGCGGCTCCGCTGCTCCAGATCACAATCTGCCGGCTGGCATCGACCACATAAAAGGCATCATACAGGCTTTCGAGCAGATACAGATGGTTGAACGCCTGACACAGCTGATTGGCATTCATGCGGGTTTCCATGTCGACCGGCGCATTCACATGAATGGACACTTCGGCCGCGCGCTCATCGGCCAGACGCCCGGCATCCGGGCTGTCGAGCCAGCGGCCCAGGGCGGCCACAACGTTGCGATCGAACTGCTTGCCGGACTGCTCTTCGAGAATCTGCATGGCTTCCCAGCGGTCGTAGGGAGCCCGATAACACTGTCGGGTGGTCAGCGAGTCATAGGCATCGGCCACCGCCAGAATGCGCGAGCCCAGGCTCAGCGGATTACGGCCGTTCAGGTGTTCTTCGTTGATGCCGTGCGACTGTGACACAATTTCGGCCACGTCAGGATGAATCTGGCAGGCCTGCAGCAGCGACAGGGCCACGCGATGATACACGGCGATATATTCCGCCTCGTCGGGGGTCAGCTTTCCGGGCTTCCTCAGGATATGGTCCGGAATGCCAATCTTGCCGATGTCGTGCATCAGGGCCGCGATTTCCATGATCCGCAGGTCATCTTCCTCCCATCCCAGACGGCCGGCGATTCCAATACTGATCAAGCCGACACGACGGGAATGCTTCAGCGTGGCCACATCGCGAAAATGCAATGCCGACAGCAGACGCCGCAGAATGGGAACGGCAATCACATGTCGGGCAGGGCCGGACGGCTCAGAGGCATCACTGCTGCGGACCAGATTCAACAGCGCCAGAAACAGGCGCGACGAATCCATGGGATGCGCAGTCGACAGGTCGGCCAGGCGGGAAGGGCCGGAATGCGGGATCGCATGAGCCATGGAAGCTGCCATCAGAATCCATCAAATCGGAACCGGAAGGAGGAAGAACGTGCTGAACGCTACGTCATGGTCCGCGCGAGTCAAACTTCTCCCGGCCTTCCTCCGAAAATCTCTCCAGAATTCCAGCCTCTGGACTTCCGGCGAGAAATGAGACTGCAATGACGCCGGTTTTCCGCAGCAGGCTCACATTCTGCCGGAGTGAGAAATCAGGCCGGTGCCAGCAGAAAAGTGACGGTGCAACAGATTTCCTTACAGGAAGTTGCGCCGCACAGAGCGTGGATTTTCACAGAATTCCGACCGCCCATCCGCAAAATTCGCCCCGGCGGCGAAAATATTCGCGGCTGAGCAGCCCTGCAGCCCAGAAAATGGGCAGGGCAGCCGCCCCATGGCTCAGCGAATGGCGGTTTCAATCTGATCGACCTCCAGCACCACACGGGTGCGGAGGTATTTTTCCGGAGACGATTTGAAGTTCCGGCGATTTTCGTCACTGGTGAACAGGAACAGGTGATTGTCGTAATACGCTCCCCATTCAATGCTGCCGGACACCGCTCGATCGGCAGTGAAGAGCAGGACCGGATCGCATCCCAGGAACTGCGGCACAAAGGTATCAGGCCGCTGCAGAAATTCCTGCCGGGCATCCATGGAAACAAACTGGAACTGCTGCCCTTTGAATTCCGTGAAGATTTTGGGCGAGCCTTTCACCCAGCGCCGATCCTTCTGCAGTGTGACCGGGCAGTACCCTTCGAGCATGAGCATGGCCGGAGATGATTTCACCAGCTGACTGGGATCGCCACCGACCTCAGGGGTCGTCACAACAGGAGGCACCGGTCGGGACTGCCGGGACGCCAGCAGGTCGGAATAGCGACGACTGGCCCGTTCGATCAGGGCCATGTATTCCTCCGGCGGATGAAAGCCGGTCGATTCCATCAGCCGCTGGCCACTCGGCTCAATGAAAATGTCGGAAGGAAAACGTTCGACGCCAAACCGCCGGGCAATTTCCGGCTGACGGTCGACATCGATTTTCAGGCAGACGGCATTGGCCCGTAACTGATCGATCACCGCACGCTGGGTGAAAACAGAGCGTTCCATTTTCTGGCAGGGGGCACACCATTCGGCACCAAAATGGCACAGGATCGGCCGATGCAGACGCTCGGCCTCGCGCCGGGCTTCATTCAAATCGGTATGCCAGAGCGACTGGGCCAGCGCTGACTGCTGCAGCACCAGCCACAGGGCCAGAGCCGCCAGTGTTCCAGACATGAATCGCATGGGCATCCCCTTACCGCGCGGGTCAGAAATCGCAGAGTCGCGTTTCACCGGGCCTGGGACAGGCATTTCCCCGTGGTCTCACGGCGAATGTCAGCCAGGGCAGGCTCTCAGGCCTGATGAACAGGGTTGCGCCCTGCCAGAACACCGTGGCAAAACACCGGAATGGCCGCATCGTCTGCCGGAATGCGGTTGCGCCCCGTGCCGCATGAGCCTGTTTATCGGCAGAAACAGGCAGTTGTCTGTCGCATGATGCAGCCGCCGCAAGGCAATTTCGGCAGGAACCGGATTCCACTTGAACGGTTATCGGGATCAGGCAATTGACGGAAAGATTGACAAAAATGGGGAAGCTGGCGAATGAGTAAGTCTTCAAACTTCAGGGACAACAGGGCGTTTTGAAATGCCGATATCCCTGAAGCGCCGGTCGGTCGGCATCCCAGAGCCTGCAGCGCCTCACACCTTGACTCGCCGCAGTCCGCCACGCGGCCCGGAACGTTTCCGCCGAGAAAACGCGCTCGCAAAAGCCAGGCACCGGCGGGCTTGGCTCCCTGCGCTGTGCAGCTGCATGTTGCCGACGACATTTTGCGGAAAGCCCTGTTCCTTATGCCGGCAGCTCATTCTCAGGAAGATGTGACGGCAGGCCTGTTTGTCGCCTGCGCCGGCCTGCTGCTCGCCTGCGGCATTCTGATGGTCTACAGCTCGAGCATGACGGCCATGCCCAGTGAGGAAGAGCGCACCTATCTGACCCGGCAGCTGACCTTTCTGCTCGTTTCCGGACTGTCCGGCATTTTCGTGGCGCGTCTGCCGTCGGGATTCTGGAAGCCGGCCGCTCCGTGGCTGTTTGCCGCTTCGACTCTGCTTCTGGTCCTGGTGCTGGTGCCGGGAATCGGCCGGTCCGTCAACGGGGCGCAACGCTGGTTTCGACTGGGAATGCTGTCGCTGCAGCCTTCAGAAACCGCAAAACTGGCTGTCCCCATGCTGATGTGCGCGGTGCTGAGCCGCCAGGCGCACACCTGCGTTCCATCCGGCGCCGACCTGCTGCGCTGCCTGGGAATTCTGGCCGGCAGCGTGCTGCTGATTCTGCTGGAACCCGACCTGGGAACGGCCGCCTTTGTCGGCGTGACGGGAGTGCTGGTCTTCTGGCTGCGGGGATGTCCGGCCCGATACTTTGCCTGCTCGACTCTGCTCATCGCCCCGATGAGTCTGCTGCTGTTCACCTTAAAACCGTATCAGGTGGCCCGCCTGAAAGGGTTTGTGAATACCTGGCTGCATCCTGAACAGGCCCCCTACCAGGTGCAGCAGTCGCTGACGACACTGGGAGTCGGAGGCCTGCATGGCGTCGGACTCGGCAAAGGCTGGCAGAAACTCAGTTTTCTTCCGGAGGCCAATACCGACTTCGTCTTTGCCGTGGTCGGGGAAGAACTCGGCCTGATCGGCACCTGCGGGGTGATCGCCCTCTGGATCGGAATGTATGTCGCCGGTTACCGGCTGGTGAAAAGAATGCCGCATCGCTCCTTCGAAGGGATTCTCGCCCATACGCTGCTGGCGCAACTGGTCATTCAGGCGGCCATGAACATGGCCGTGGTCACCGCGCTGCTCCCTCCCAAGGGAATTTCGCACCCGTTCATCAGTTATGGGGGAAGCAATCTGCTGGTCAGCGTGATTGCCCTGGGCATCATCTTCAGCCTGACGGCCCGGCCGCCAGCCGATACCATGCAGGCTGTCATGCCTGCCGAGCCGGATCGGCACCCGCTTCCCGTCGCCAGTACCTGAACGACATGGCCGCACAGACCCAGTGGACACTGATCATCAGCGGGGGCGGAAGCGGCGGACATCTTTATCCTGCGCTGGCGGTCGCCCGGGAACTGGCCGCGCGTGATGCGGCTCCCTCGAAACTGATCTGCCTGTCCACAGAACGCGCCATTGAACGTCAGATTCTGCAGGCGCAGGGGATCGAACAGCACTCCCTGCCGGCAATCGACAGCCATGCCCTGCGACGGCACCCAATACGCTCATTGTGGCAGTTGCTGAAATCCGTGCAGACAGCCCAGGCCATTCTGCGATCGGTGCCGCATCCGGTGGTTCTGGGAACCGGTGGCTTCGGAAGCATTCCCGGGGCTCTCGCCGCCTGGCTCTGCAGGGTTCCCCTGCTGCTGCTGGAACAGAATGTCGTCCCCGGACGGGCCACGACACTGCTGAGCCGACTGGCGAGCGGCATCTGCACCAGTTTTGAGGAGACAAAACAGGCATTGTCCGCCTGCGATACGGTGATTCATCTGACCGGCAATCCGGTACGGGCTGAGATCGCCCGGCCGACACTCATGCATTCTGACGGTCTGCGCCGCACGTTACTGATTCTGGGAGGCAGCCAGGGAGCCAGAAGCCTGAATCGGGCGATGCTGGAATTTGTGCAGACTCATCCCGGTCAGCTTGCCGGGTGGAAGATTGTGCATCAGGCCGGAAAGCAGGAACAGCCGGCCGTCGCAGCGGCTTATCATGCGTGTGGAATTCCGGCGCAGGTGCAGGCGTTTGTGGAAGATCTTCCCGAACTGCTAAGGGAAACCGGCCTGGCCATCACGCGGGCCGGCGGGACATCGCTGGCCGAGTTCGCCTGCGCCGGCATTCCGGCATTGATTGTTCCGTTTCCCAGATCCTTGCGGGAACATCAGCGGCGCAACGCCCAGGTCTTTGCGCAGGCCGGGGCCGCCGTGATGGCGGAAGAAACTGCTGCGGAATTTCAGGCCGAATTCTCACAACAACTGCTGCGTCTGCTGGTCGATGATCGACAGCGGGAAACAATGTGCCATGCGATGCGGAATCTGTCGCATCCCGACGCCGCGCAGAAAGTCGCCGACCTGATTCTGCAGATGCACGCCTGAAAAAAAGCCACAGGGAGCATTCCCCCCTGCGGCTCGCGATTCTGTATGGCAACAGACGTCAGGCAACCAGATGTCAGGCATCAGGCAATCAGACGCCCGAGCATGTTTTTGATGCGGACGACCGCTTCTTCGACATTCGCCCGACTGTTGAACGCACTGAGCCGGAAGAAGCCTTCACCGCTGGCTCCAAACCCGCTGCCGGGTGTTCCCACCAGATGGGCCTGCTGCAGCAGCTGATCAAAGAAGTCCCAGCTGCTGAGATTGTTCGGAGTTTTCAGCCAGATGTACGGGGCATTCACCCCGCCAAAGACATCGATGCCGACCGATTCCAGTCCGTCGCGCAGCAACTGTGCGTTTTCGAGATAAAAGGCGATGATCCTGCCGATCTGTTCCTGTCCGGCCGGGCTGTAAACCGCTTCAGCCCCCCGCTGCACGATATAGGGAACCCCATTGAACTTGGTGGTATGCCGCCGGTTCCACAACGGGTGAATCGCCTGGGCGGTGCCGGTGGCCGTTTTGCCCATGACAGTTTTGGGAACGACGGTGAACGCACACCGGGTGCCGGTGAAGCCGGCGTTCTTGCTGAAGCTGCGGAACTCGATCGCCACATCCCGGGCACCAGGGATTTCATAGATCGAATGCGGAATCCCGGCTTCCGTGATGTAAGCCTCGTAAGCGGCATCGTACAGAATCACGGCCCCGGTCTGCTTCGCATAGTCGACCCATTTCGTCAGGGTTTCGCGGCTGGCGACGGCCCCGGTCGGATTATTGGGATAGCACAGATAAATGATGTCGACCGGTTCCTGCGGCAGGTCCGGAGAGAAACCGTTTTCGACAGTGCAGGGAAGATAGGTCAGCCCGGCATAACGGCCCTGGGCATCGGCGGCTCCGGTGCGTCCGACCATCACATTCGTGTCGACATACACCGGGTAGACCGGATCCTGCACGGCAATTTTGTTGTTCAGGCCAAAGACATCGAGAATGTTGCCGGTGTCGCACTTGGAACCGTCGGAAACGAACACTTCGTCGGCGGCAATGTCGCATCCGCGCGCCTGGTAATCATGCTTCGCGATGGCTTCGCGCAGGAAGTCATACCCCTGTTCCGGGCCGTAACCGCGAAACGTCTCGCGGCAGGCCATTTCGTCGATCGCCTTGTGCATGGCTTCGACGATGGCCGGCGGCAGCGGTTCGGTGACGTCGCCAATCCCCAGCCGAATGACTTTTTCGGAAGGATGTTCGTTGCAGAAGACGGTCACACGGCGACCGATTTCAGGGAACAGGTAACCAGCCTTGAGCTTCAGATAGTTGTCGTTGATATAGGGCATGAGTCGGACTGAAGGTAAGGACCAGGGGTCAGGATTCAGGATATGGTTGGATCCGACGGAAATATTCGGACAACCCGGGAAACAACGAGATAAAATAGCCGTCAGGTCCGTCGTAGCGAATTTGAATCAGTTTGTCCCCAAAGAGGGTGAAAGTATCTTCCTTCAGTGGAATGACTCGTATCACTGTGCTGGACTCATCTTTGGCAACAATCTCATACTGGGCAAATCGTCTGAATTTTCCGGTAGATTTCAGGCCCTGAACCAGCGTGTTCTCGGTGAATCTTTCGTAAAGATACTTCTTCGTGTACCGAACCTGCAGCTTTCCAAACAGCGCCTGAAACTTTCGTGTCGACGCTGGCGTCGCTTTCTTCCCCGGCTTCCAGTGTTCGAACGTCTTGCGACGGTCGGATTGCCATGTTCCGATCAGACGCCTGTCGAAATCCGGCTGGGGCGTGCTTTTCTGCATCATGGATTTTCAGGAATGTTCGAATTCTCAATGCACCCGCATGCCGGGTTTCGCTCCGTCATCCGGATTCAGCAGGAAGATCTCTTTGCCGCCCGGCCCACAGGCCAGAACCATCCCTTCGCTGACGCCAAACCGCATTTTGCGCGGAGCCAGATTGGAACAGCAGATCACCAGCCGGCCGACCAGTTCTTCCGGCTTGTAACAGCTTTTGATTCCGGCAAAGACGTTGCGGGATTCATCGCCTCCCAGAGAGAGCTTCAGTTGAATGAGCTTGTCGGCCCCTTCAACATGGCTGGCTTCGACCACGCGGGCCACCCGCATGTCGATCTTCATGAAGTCATCAATGCTGCAGTGTTCGCCGGTGAGCGGTTCTTTCAGCAGGGGTTCCGGACCATCCTGAAACTGGCCGGCGGCAGGCTCGGCAGGTGCGGCGGACGAAACAGCAGGCGTTGCCTTGGAATCTTCAATCATTTTTTCCACCAGTTTGACATCCACACGTTTCAGCATGTGCTGGTATTCGTTCACCAGCGTGCCGGTCAGCGGGGTTTGAGCATCGTTCCAGTTGTTGATGGGGGCATTCAGCAGTGCTTCCGTCTGCTTTTTCAGTTCCGGCAGCACCGGCGAAAGATAGATCACCAGTTGCCGGAACAGGTTCAGTCCGACCGAACAGATTTCGCGCAGTTCTTCGGCCCGGGCTGCGTCTTTGGCGACTTTCCAGGGTTCTTTCGCTTCGATGTACTGATTCGCCCGATCGGCCAGCACCATGATTTCGCGCATGGCCGCGCCGGTATCGCACGATTCATACAGCGCGGCGATTTTCTCTCCGGCGGCAGCGGCATGGGCAAACAGACCGCCGTCATCGGCAACGGTGTCTGACAGGTTCTGTCCCGCGATGAACTTGGCGCACCGGCTGGCAATGTTCACCACTTTGCCGACCAGGTCAGAATCGACCTTGAGTTTGAACTCTTCGAAGTTTAGGTCAATGTCGTCGACGGCGCTGCTGAGTTTCGAGGCAAAGAAGTACCGCAGGTAGGTCGGGTCGAGATACTTCGCATAGGTCGATGCCTGAATGAATGTCCCTTTCGATTTGGACATTTTTTCGCCGTCGACCGTGAGAAAGCCATGAATGTGGACTTTCTTCGGCAGAGAAAATCCGGCGGTCTTCAACATGCCGGGCCAGAACAGGGTATGAAAATACGTGATATCCTTGCCGATGAAGTGATGAACTTCGGTCGACTCGCTCTTCCACCAGTCATCGAGCGATTCCCCCTGCTGCTGACACCATTCCCAGGTGCTGGCGATATAGCCGATGGGCGCATCGAACCAGACATACCAGTAATGGCCCGGAGCGTCGGGGATTTCGAATCCGAAATAAGGGGCCGGCCGGGAAATGTCCCAGTCGCGCAGCGGCTCGCCCAGAAAGTGCCCTTTCAGATAGTTGGCCACTTCCGGCTGCAGGGCTCCGCTGGTCTGGGTCCAGGTTTCCAGAAACGCATGCAGTTTTTCGATCGTGACAAACAGGTGCAGGGCCTTGCGTGGCTCGGGAGTCGCCCCGCTGAGCGTGCTTTTCGGATCGATCAGCTCGGCCGGGGTATAGGTGCTGCCGCACTTGTCGCAGCTGTCTCCGTATTGATTGGGAGACTTGCAGCGCGGGCAGGTCCCTTTCACGAACCGGTCGGCGAGAAACGTTTCTGCGACGGGATCGTACAGCTGTTCGATTTCGCGTTCGTCGACCAGCCCGGCTTCGCGGATTTTCGCCCAGATCTGATGACACAGCTGCCGGTTCTGCTCGCTGTTGGTCGAGCTGTAGTTGTCGAATTCAATCTGGAATCTGCTGAAGTCGGCAATGTGCGCCGCCCGCATGTCGGCAATCAGGGCCTCTTCGGTGCGGTTTTCCTGCCGGGCCCGAATCATGATCGCGGTGCCATGCGTATCGTCGGCGCAGAAGAACCGGCAGGTGTGCCCGCGCAGTTTCTGAAAGCGGACCCAGATATCGGTCTGGATGTATTCGACCAGATGCCCGATATGGATGTGCCCATTGGCATAGGGCAGGGCCGAGGTGACCAGAATGCGGCGGGGTTGTGTCATGGCCGAAGTCAAATTTCCAACATCAGAACTCGCACACCTTCAAACGCAGGCACCAGGGCCTGATCTGCACGGCCGAGTTGATCTGCTCAGGATTCTGAAATATTCCGGACGAAGTCTGGGCTCTCCTGGCGGAAAGCTCCTGCCACACCAGAGACACGGTTGCTGCAAGGCGTTTCAGGAATACGACGATTCAGGAACACCATTGCCCCCCAGAGACATGATTGCTCCAGGGACGCCGTTGTTCCACGGACATGGTGACACCACCGTATTTATCCGTTCGCCCCGCGCTGGCGCTGCAGGGCCGCTCCAATAAAGTCGCGGAACAGCGGATGGGGATCAAGCGGAGCCGACTTGAATTCCGGATGAAACTGCACCGCCACGAACCAGGGATGTCTGGGAATCTCGACAATTTCCACCAGAGTGCCAGACGGATTGGTTCCGGACGGAATCATGCCGGCCTCGATGAGTCGTTCCCGATAGGCTGGGTTGAACTCATAGCGATGGCGGTGCCGTTCGGAAATTTCCTCCTGACCATATGCGGCCCGGGCGAGAGTTCCTTCTTTCAGCACCGCAGGCTGGGCTCCCAGCCGCATCGTGCCCCCTTTGTCGGTCACGGTCTTCTGTTCTTCCAGCAGGCAGATCACCGGGTCAGGAGTTTCCTGCGTGAATTCGGTGCTGTTGGCCTCTTTGCAGCCCAGCACGTTCCGGGCATATTCGATCACCGCACACTGCATTCCCAGACAGATGCCGAAGAAGGGAATCTTCTTTTCCCGGGCATAGCGGATGGTCTTGATCTTGCCTTCGATGCCCCGCGCGCCGAACCCTCCGGGAACCAGAATGCCATGCACCTGGCCCAGCAGGCTTTCCAGATCGGAGGAATCACATTCTTCCGCTTCGATCCGCTTGATCAGTACCCGGGCATTGTGATGAAACCCGGCATGCGTCAAGGACTCATAAATCGATTTGTAGGCATCGCGGTGTTCGATGTATTTTCCGACGACCGCAATGGTGATCTCATGCTGCGGGTTGCGGATGCGGCTGACCAGATGCTTCCAGTCATCGAGATCCACTTCCCCGGTCGGCAGCGACAGTTTTTCGCAGATCAGCTTGTCGAGACCATGCTCGGCCAGTCCGACCGGAACTTCATAGATCGAGAACTCGGTATCGGTTTCTTCGATCACGGCCTGTTTTTCGACATTGCAGAACAGAGCGATTTTCTCGGCATTGTCATGTCCGAGCGGGCGTTCTGTGCGGACAATGAGAATGTCCGGCTGAATGCCGATCGTGCGCAACTGTCCGACGCTGTATTGCGTCGGTTTGGTTTTGGCTTCGCGGGCGGCCTTCAGATAGGGCACCAGCGTCAGGTGAATGAACAGGCAGTTCTTCTTGCCGACATCGAGCGGAATCTGGCGGATGGCTTCGAGAAACGGCAGCCCTTCGATATCGCCGACGGTGCCGCCCAGTTCGGTGATCACGACATCGACATCCGGGCCGGCCAGCTGCATAACCCGGGACTTGATTTCGTTGGTGATGTGCGGCACCACCTGCACGGTGGCTCCCAGGTATTCGCCCCGGCGTTCTTTCTGAATGACGCTGCTGTACACGCGCCCGGTGGTGAAATTGGACCGGGAAGAAAGCGGACCTCTGGTGAAGCGTTCGTAATGGCCCAGATCGAGATCGGTTTCGGACCCGTCATCCAGCACATAGACCTCGCCGTGCTGATACGGGCTCATTGTCCCGGGATCGACGTTCAGATAAGGGTCCATTTTCTGCATGCGCACGCGCAGACCACGACGCTCGAGCAGCAGGCCAATCGATGCGGACGTCAGCCCTTTTCCGAGTGAACTGACCACTCCTCCCGTCACGAAAATATGCTTGGTCATCCGTGGGACGTCCTGAAAATTACATTGCCCCCGAGTCATCGTCGGGGGCATTCAACCAAAGGTGAGTTCAACCGGCCCCGCAAAAACTGCGGAAAAACCGGCTGTGCAGACAGCAGGCCTGCCGGGGGCGTTTCAACTGGCAGGGCGTGCGTCCGCCAGTCGTCGCTGCCGTTCCAGGAACGCAGCATAATCGGCAGCCGTGTCGATGCCAACGGAACGGTGGGAGACGACTTTCACCAGCAGTCCCGCACCGGCCTCCAGAGCCCGAAGCTGCTCCAGACTCTCCAGTTGCTCCAGACGGGAACGGGGCATTTCCGTGAGTGCCAGCAGGAATTCCGGCCGATAGGCGTAAATTCCCAGGTGCAGCAGCCAGGGACTGCGAAGATACGCCGCGTGTTCTTCGTCCGGGTGCAGCAGATCCTCCGGGCGCCCATCCCGATAATAGGGAATCGGCAGACGGCTGAAATACAAGGCCCGTCCGTCCGCGGCGCACACAACTTTCACACAGCTGGTATCATGCAGCACCGCGACCGAATCGATCGTGGTCGCCAGTGTTCCCATTTCCATGTCCGGCCGGGCCTGCATAGCCAGAACCAGTTCATCGATCACGGCCGGATCGAGTTCAGGCTCGTCTCCCTGCACGTTCACCACCAGTTTCGCCTGCGGGCAGTCGCGGCGGACCACTTCGGCAATCCGGTCGCTGCCACTGGGATGATCCCCGGTCAGGGCGACCCGGGCACCAAATCCCCGGGCGGCGGCGGCAATTTCTTCGCTGTCGGTGGCGATCAGCACCTCGCTGAGCGTCGAGGCCTGACAGGCCGCTTCCCAGGCATATTGCAGCAGGGGCTTGCCCGATTCCGCCAGCAGCATTTTGCGGGGCAACCGGGAAGACTGCAGCCGGGCAGGGATGATCCCGACAACGCCGGAATCCGAAGAAGAACGTCCTGTATTCGCTGCAGACATCGTCGATTCATTTCCGTGTCGAAAAATTTTTCCCGGGGAGCAGGCATGGATCAGACGCGGCATTCAGCAGGCGGCCGTCAGCTTTTCCGCACACCGATCGTCAGCAGCAGATTGGCCCACAGGGCCTGATCGGCCGTCTGAATGGTCAGCACATGATCCCGGCTGGCGACGGCCTCATAAAAATCCCATTTCTGGATCGGCTGCAGCGGGATATCCAGCCCGGATTCATCGAGAATCTGGCGGTATTCACTCCAGACTGGCGGGTCGCCCTGCAATGCATACGGATCATCAGCAGGAATTCCCATTGTCTGGGCCGCTTCCACAGGAATCGCAGTCAGCAGAGCCCGCAGCACCTGCGTGCAGTTGACAATTCCGGGTGCCAGGTTCAGGCAGACCAGTTCGGCATTCGGGCCCAGCGTGTTGTAGGCCGGATAATTGCCGTCGGCGATGAGCACCTTGGAATGATGCCCGGCCCGGCCGAGGATCTCGTTGATCTGAGGATGAATCAAGCCATGTTTCAGCATGCGCGCTCCGATTTCCTGCAAAGATGTGCCGATGACGGCACCACAACCTGAAGGCCCCACAAAGGGGATTTGTCAAACGGGACTGCCGGTTCCGCCCTGGAACGATGACCGAAACGGCGGAGAGTTCCCCTCTGGCACTGCATCCACAAAATGACATGAATACGGGCAGACACCGGAAAAAGCAACTTGCCGGAATGGCATGGGGTGCTTGATCAAACGCCGTCGATTGCTCATGATGCCTTGCGCCGATTGCGGCCATGCCAGCCGAACAGGCCGGCCAGAGCAGCCGGGATTGCGACACGTCAGAAGGCAGCCCAGCACAACAAACGGCAACGTGAACCGTGGCCCCGGGTCGAAATGCAAGGCCGCGTTCAGCCATCCAGCCGGGCTCCCCGCCCCAGGTGAACGCATTTCAGGCGGAAATGAGCAAAGTTCATGGCGTTCACGCCGCACACGGCTCAACTTGTTCTTCTGGTTCAAATGCTGCTCCCGTTGTCGGCAGCCTGCGCCCTGCTGTCACTCGGAAATTTTCGCGGACGCGAAAAAATCTGCCAGATCCTGCAGTTCTGCCTGCTCGCCGGCTCTCTGTGTCTGACATGGCACACCGGAACGTCTTTATTCCGCGAGATCGGTGCCGGGCCGCTGCTGGTGCGCATTCCCCTGCCGGGAAACTGGATCGGACCGGGGATTCTGAACCAGCTGGTCTGGCGAATGGATTTGTTCAATGCCGGAATTCTGCCATTTTTGTTTCTCACCGCCCTGACCGTTCCGGCATTTGCTCCTGCATTGGCAGATCCGCACGAGCGGGGCACCGGACCCCGCACTCTGCTGCTGGTCGGCAGCCTGCAGCTGTTTCTGGCCGGCGATGATCTCGGCTCCTGCCTGTCTGGAGGACTGCTGGCGGCAATGCTGCTGGTTCCGATTCTGGGACAGGCTGGCGGGGAAGAAAGACGCACAGCCGCCAGGCAGTTTCTGACCACGCAATGGGTCGGACTGATGCTGCTTGCGGCCGGCATCATGATGGCGGCGGCGGCCATCAGTCTGGCCAGTGCTGCCCCGCGCGGCCTGCCGCACAACGTCGCGCTCAATCTCACCGACCTGACGCAAGGCCTGCAGTCCGCAGCCATCCAGCATTCCGCCACAGGAATTTTATGGAAAGAATTGCGCGGCGTTCCCACGCTGCTCATCGTGATCAGTTTCCTGATCCTTTCCGCCGGCTTTCCCTTTCATGTCTGGCTCGGCCCGACCTTTCTGAATTCCCCGCTTTCCGGACGGCTCTGGGTCGCCCTGGGAGTGAAGCTGGCCCTGCTGGTCGGATTGCGCTGGCTCGGAGAACTGGAACCGGAAGTCTTTCCCACCCTGCGGCACTGGGGATGGATCTGTGTTCTCCCCGGGCTGCTGTTCGCCGCCTCGCAGCTGCTGGGACATGCTGATTTTGGCCGAATTCTGGCTGCGGCGGTCTTCTGGTCACAGCAATTGATTCTGCTGGGAATCTGCGCCGGCAATGGCAGCATGAACACGGCACTGATTCCGCTGATTCTCGCCCAGCAGGCAGGGCTGGTGCTGCTGATCATTTCGCTGTCGACCCTGTCCGCCCGCTATCAGAGTTTTGAGCTGGCCTCCTTTCAGGGACTCGCCGAGCGGGCAACCTGGCTGAGGCCGGCCCTGCTGTGCAGCATCTTCACCCTGACGCTGACTCCGCTGCCGAGTGGACTGCTTCAGGCCTGGGTCCTGTTCACCTCCCTGCAAAACGAAACCGGCTGGACGGCACTGCTGGGCTGGGGAGCCTGCGTCGCCGCCAATCTCATGGCACTCGCCGGGCTGATTCGCATCGTTCATCGGCTGGTGACCGGCCCCGTGCGCGAACCGGTCATTCCGGTGCCTCTCCGGGATCGGGTGGCTGTTCCCGTGCAGGAAATCTCCCTGACGCTGAACTCCTGGCAAACCGGTCTGCTGGTGCTCTGGGGAACCGTGGCCCTGGGAGCGGGAACCCTGTTGACTCTGGTCCTGCGGGCCGGGGCCGCACAGGGGACTCCCTGAATTTGCGAGGGGCTTCTCCGGACGATTCGGTCTCAGCAAAAAATCAGGAATCGACACAACCTGTTTTCTGACAAACAGAAAACTCGCCTCGACGCAGTTGGCAAATCGGCTTAAACTGCCGAACCAGTTCAGCCGGTCCCCGTGTGTTCCGACGTTTCGTTCAAGCCGCAGCCTCTGAAGGCGATTCGACTTGCGAAAAGCCAGCCCCACTGGTTCCCAGGCTGATCAGATGCAGGGATGCACGTCGTCATGTGGTCCGTCCACAGGCCCGATGTGTCCGGTCCGACGGTGCTGATGCACCAGAATCACTGACGGTGCTGACACACCGGATTCATTCAGACGAGAGCAATCCGACCGGATGCAGGCCGCATCGCGAGACACTCCAGGAGGGAGTACGCATGTATAAATTTCTGCTTGCCACCCGATATCTTCGAACCCGGTTCATCGCGCTGGCGAGCATCATCAGCGTCACGCTGGGCGTGGCGACCATGATTGTGGTCAACAGTGTGATGTCCGGCTTCAGCTGCCAGATGCGCGAGCGGATTCATGCCACACTGGGTGACGTGATGGTCGAAGCGACCAGCATGGACGGCACCGATGATCCCCGGCAGCTGCTGGCCGATGTCGACGCGCTGGCCGGCAAATATATTGAATCCGTCACCCCGACCGTGGAAATCTACGGGATGATGAGTTTCCGCTGGATGGGGCAGGATATCTACCGGCTGGTGACGCTGGTCGGCATTGTTCCGGAAACCAAAAATCAAGTCAGCCCGCTGGCCGGTTATCTGCTCAGCCGGCAGAAAATAGAAGAGAACGACAAAGTCGTCCGCCTGCCGCTGCGCGACGTCACTGCTCCGCTGGACTGGAGCCTGACCCAGGATGCCATTCAGGATCGCAAAGACTGGGTGAAAGTTCGCCAGCTGGAAGACCTGAGCCGCGAATATCAGTCGATCGGGCAGGGGCGTCGTGCGCCCGCGGTCGCTCCGGCGGCGGCCACAGGCACTGTCGATTCCAATGAGTTTTCCCTGCAGTTTGCCGCAGGCAATTCCAGTTCCGGCAGTAATGATGCGACCGTGAACGATCCCTTCGCTGCTGGAGAAGCCGTCGAGCCGATCGATCCCGAGGAACCGCTGCCTGCCCGTATTTTTGTCGGGGCCGGACTCATCAGCTTCCCGTTCAAGGAAAAAGATACCGGGCTGACGAAAACCCAGTACATGGCCTCGCCCGGCCAGGATGTGATCCTGACGACGATCAAGTCCGGCCGTCCGGAGCCGGCCCCATTCAAGGCCACGATTGTCGACGTCTACAAAAGCGGCATGAGCGAGTACGACTCGAATCTGGTGTTCTGCAATCTGGAAGAACTGCAGTATGTGCGCGGCATGCTTTCCGGACCGGATCCAACACGTCCGCATGAAAACCTGAACTGGAAAGACGGCGCCATCACGACGCTGCAGATCAAACTGAAGGATTACCGCGATGCGGAAGAGGTCGTCAACCGGCTCAGCCAGGGACTGAACCTGCATTATCAGGTCCGGACCTGGGAACAGAAGCAGGGTCCGCTGCTCGACGCGGTGCAGGTCGAATCGGCCATTCTGAACGTGCTGCTGTTTCTGATCATCACCGTGGCCGGCTTCGGAATTCTGGCGATCTTCTACATGATCGTCGTCGAGAAAACCCGCGACATCGGCATCATGAAAGCCCTGGGGGCCAGCTCCCGCGGCGTGATGATGATCTTTCTGTCCTATGGACTCTCGCTGGGAGTCGTGGGGAGCGGGGCCGGAGTGGTGCTCGGGCTGCTGTTTGTCCGCTACATCAACGAAATCGAAGACCTGCTGTCGATGATCAGCGGTCACAAAGTGTTCGATGAATCCATTTATTATTTCCACAAGATTCCCACGGCGGTTTATCCGTCGATGGTCATCTGGGTGGCACTGGGAGCCATGGTCATTGCCGTCCTGGCCAGCGTGCTGCCGGCCCGTCGCGCGGCGGCCCTGCATCCGGTGCGGGCTCTGCGATACGAGTGACCGTGTGATGAATTCCCTGTCGCCGGTCAATCGCCTGAGAAACTGACTGTCCGGGTCACATCCCCCTTCCGAGCCGAGCACTTCATGACGTCGAAGCGCAGCATCCTGCCCATGACTGGTCAACCTCCGCATTTGTGTGCCAAAGCCCTGGACAAGGCTTACCGCAAAGGAGAACACAAAGTTCCCGTGCTGCGGGGAGTCGATATCTCTCTGCATCGGGGAGAGTTTCTGTCGATCGTCGGACAGTCCGGGTCCGGCAAAAGCACTCTCATGCATCTGCTCGGCCTGCTGGATGAACCGGATCAGGGAGAAGTCTGGCTCGACGGTGCCCGCATTGACAAACTGCCGATGTCGACCCGGGACGAACTGCGAAATCACGTCTTCGGGTTTGTGTTCCAGTTTTATCATCTGCTGCCGGAACTGAATCTGCTCGAAAACGTGCTCTCGCCGCTGATGATCCGGCACAATGTTTTTGAGTTCTGGCGCAAGAAGCGCGAACTGCGCGAACAGGGGCTGGAAATCATCGAAAAGGTCGGACTCACGCACCGCCTGCGACACCGTCCGTCGGAACTCTCGGGAGGCGAAATGCAGCGGGCCGCCATTGCCCGGGCTCTCGCCGGACGCCCATCGGTGCTGCTGGCCGATGAACCGACCGGAAACCTGGATTCCCGCACCGGCCAGGAAATCATGACGGTGCTGCACAAGTTGAACGAGCAGGACCGCCTGACTATCATCATGGTGACCCATGACGACGTGATTGCCGGCCAGGCGCAGCGCATCGTCCGGCTGAGCGAAGGCCGCATTCAGACTCTGGAAGACGCGGCCTGAGGCGATTCCGGTCGAGTCGGCATTTGGCACTGGTGAAATCGCTCCCGACTGAGAGCCACGAACAAAACCGCTCAAACGATGAAAATTTCCTTTCCACGAGCGGATCGTGGAAGGTTTTGTGAGTGGTTCTTAGGTGACTGCCCGATCCACTGCCTGAGCAAATGATCGTGTTCGGGGGCCTCCCGGTCGCAAGGTCTGCGTTCCGCCGTGTGGTAAGGGACGCTTCAACCGAACACGAAGCGTCCGCGCGTCTTTCGGCCTCCTCGAACCTGCCCGGTTCGCCATGTGTCGGGAACTCCGCAGCAGTTTCTTGCGATTCGGCGGCCAGATCAGCAGAATCCCCTCTGCAGAGACGGAAGCCTGAAATCCCGTTCCGTCACAATGACAGGCGTTGCCCCGGCGAATGTCGCGCTGGCAGACGTCGCCACAACCTGATTCCCTCCTCCTCTTGAACGGCCCTGGTCATGTCCCCACAGATTTATCTCGATGGTCAACTGCTTCCCAAAGAGCAGGCCGTGATCAGTGTTTATGACCATGGCCTGCTATATGGCGATGGCGTTTTCGAAGGCATCCGCGTTTACTCTCGACGGGTGTTCCGCCTGCAGGAACACGTTGAACGGCTGTATGAAAGCGCCCGGGCGATTCGCCTGGAAATTCCTCTGTCCCAGGACGACATGATTGCCGCCGTCGAAAAGACCGTCGCGGCCAATCATCTGACCGATGGCTATGTGCGTCTGGTCGTGACCCGGGGAGCCGGATCACTGGGGCTGGATATCCGCCGGACCAGCCATCCGCAGGTGATCATTATCGCCGACACGATTTCTCTGTATCCCGAAGAACTTTATGAGAAGGGCATGGAAATCATCACGGCCAGCACGATCCGGAATCATCCGGGCGCGCTCAGCCCGCGCATCAAGTCTCTGAACTACCTGAACAACATTCTGGCCAAAATCGAAGGGACCGACGCCGGCTGCGCCGAAGCCCTGATGCTCAATCATCTCGGGCATGTTTCCGAATGCACCGGCGATAACATCTTCATCGTCAAAGACGGCGTGCTGAAAACTCCGCCGACCGATGCCGGAATTCTGGAAGGGGTCACCCGGAATGTCGTGATTGAACTGGCTCAGGCCGCCGGAATTCCGGTGCGGGAAATGACCCTGCTGCGTCACGACATTTATGTCGCCGATGAATGCTTCCTGACCGGCACCGCCGCCGAAGTGATTGCCGTGACCCGTCTGGATGGTCGCGCGATCGGGGCCGGAGTGCCTGGCCCGATCACCCGGCAACTGCGGGCACGCTTTCAGGAATATGTCCGGGAAGCCTGAGTCGCCAGTCCGGTCGCAGGCCAGCGGATTGCTGACAGACGATCCCGGGAGTCACCTGGAAGCAATCCGCCAGATTCTGCTCTCGATGCGTGGAAATCAGGACGCGGTTTGATCATCTTGAGCGGTGTGGATTCAGAAACGAATCCTGATCCGTCAAGATTTCTGACTGGAGCTGATTGAGCCATGCCCCGCGCACTGATGTTGCTCGCAAGTCTGCATCTGGCCGCCTCGATGGCGTTTGCCGATCCGACTTCCCTGTTTGACGGAATAACCTTCTCCGGCTGGGAAGGAGACACCGCACAGACGTGGCGGATTCATGACGGCATGATCGAAGCAGGATCGCTGCAGATCACGGTTCCCCGTAACGAATTTCTGACGACGACCCGCTCGTTCGACAATTTCGACCTGACGCTGAAATACCGGCTGCAGGGGACGGAAGGATTCGTGAATGGCGGAGTGCAGTTTCGCACGCAGCGCATTCCGGATCACCACGAAGTGATCGGCTATCAGGCGGATCTGGGCAAAGGCTTTGACGGTGCCCTGTATGATGAAAGTCGACGCAAGATCGTGCTTGCCCGGCCGTCGGCCGAAGTGCTGGCCCAGGCCCTGAAGCCAGGCGAATGGAACGACTATCGCATTCGTGCCGAAGGCCCGCACATTCAGATCTGGCTCAACGGCATTCCGACGGTCGACTACACCGAACCGGACGCAGAGATTCCGCAGTCAGGACTGATTGCCCTGCAGATTCACGGCGGCTGCAAAGCCATTGTGCAATACAAGGAGATTTCCATTCGCGAACTCTCCCCGACCGCGAAGTAGAACCGGTGACTCTGGCCGGGGCCCGCGATCGCCGGCAGCCGGTTTTCCCTGACAAAACAGGATTTCCCGTGATGAGATTTCGATTACTGCACGTCGCCTGCTGCCTGACGCTGGGCCTGCTGACCACGGTTTCCGCTTCGGCACAGGAAACGAAAAAGCTGGTGCTGATCGCCGGGAAGCCGTCACACCCGCCGCGCATGCACGAATTCAATGCCGGCGTTCAGCTACTGGCCAAATGCCTGCAGGGGACTCCCGGACTGAAAGTCGAATATGCGCTCAACGGCTGGCCGCAGGATGACAGCATTTTTCACGATGCCGACGCGGCGGTCTTTTTTATGGACGGCGGCGGAAAGCATGAACTCGTGCAGGAAAACGGCCGGCGTCTGAAACTCATCGACTCCCTGGTCGCCAAAGGACTCGGAATCGGCTGCATGCATTACGGCGTCGAAGTCGTTCCCGATCAGGCCGGGCAGCAGTTTCTGCGCTGGATCGGCGGACACTATGAAAACGCATTGTCCTGCAATCCCATCTGGGAGCCGGAGTTCACGTCCTTTCCGAATCACCCGATCACGCGCGGGGTGAAGCCCTTCCAAATTAAAGACGAATGGTACTTCAATATCCGCTTCGTCTCCGATATTCCCGGCAATACCGGAGCCCGGATCGATGGCATGACGTTCACGCCGATCCTGGTGGCCGAACCGTCGGTCGAAGTCCGGAACGGGCCGTATGTGTATCCCAAAGGCCCCTACAAGCACATTCAGGAAAACGCTGGACGGGCCGAGGCCATGATGTGGGCCGTCGAACGTCCCGATGGTGGACGCGGCTTCGGCTTCACGGGAGGTCATTACCACGACAACTGGGGGAATGACAACTTCCGCAAAGTGGTGCTCAATGCCATGCTGTGGATTTCCAAAGTTCCGGTGCCGGAGCAGGGGGCCGTCTCCGCGGTGAGTGCTGAAGATCTGAATGCCAATCTGGATCCCAAGCCGGCCAAAAAATAGGCACATTCTCCGGTGCTCCGGCGGCATTCCGGCCGGAGCGTTTCTCTGTGAATGTCCCGGCTGCTCCAGACCCTGACAGACATTGGCCGGGAATTCAGGATTTCAAGCAATGCGGCGCTGGAAAAATGCGGGGAAGTCTGCCACGCTCCACATCTTACTGCGTTCATCCATGGCCATTGATTCGTTCCAGAAAAGCGGGAACCAGAGAACTGATGTCAAAAACGGCAAGCACGACCGGCAAATGGTCCGCCCTGCTGGCGGCAATTCTGGGATGGATGTTTGACGGCTTCGAGATGGGGCTGTTTCCGCTCGTGGCTCATCCGGCCCTGCAGGATCTGCTGCATACCGATGATCGCGGCGAAATCGGAAAATGGATCGGCATCATCACCGCCGGCTTTCTGGTCGGGGCCGCCACCGGCGGGGTGCTGTTCGGCTGGCTGGGCGACCGGATCGGCCGGGTGCGGGCCATGGCCCTGAGCATTATGACTTATGCCCTGTTCAGCGGACTGTGCGGATTTTCGCAGTCCGCGGAAATGCTTCTGATCTTCCGCGTGCTCGCCTCACTGGGTATGGGCGGCGAATGGTCGCTCGGCGTCTCCCTGGTGATGGAACTCTGGCCTGGCAAATCACGCGGCTGGCTCGCCGGCCTGATTGGGGCCGCATCAAATATCGGCTTTATTCTCGATGCAGTCCTCAGCATGACTCTGCTCAGCGTCATCGAGTCGCTGCACAAACTGATGGTCTCCATCGGGCTGCCCGAATCCCAGGTCGAACATCTGCTTTCCAATGGGGGCTGGCGCATTCTGATGATGTGCGGCGTCGCCCCGGCCCTGCTGACCTTTCTCATCCGGCTGTTCGTCCCGGAATCTGAAAAGTGGAAAGAAGAAGAAAGCAAAGGCAGCACCTCCCACTGGGCCACACGCGATCTGCTGGGAGTGCTGCTGGGGAGTTTAGGCCCGCTGGCCATGCTGTATCTGTGGGCCAATTCCGATGTCTCCCTGAGCCTGCGGTTGATCGGCACGCTCATCGGGCTGATCATGGCCATTTTCGGATATCTCTACCCGGTCTCGCGCTATCTGCAGCGGGCAGGCGGAAATCAGGTGCTGCAGGGAGCCGGAGGACAGCCGGTCCGCAAACTGATGCTGCTGGGGGCCGTGCTCAGCGGCGTGGCCCTGCTCGGAACCTGGGGCTCGCTGCAATGGGCCGCTCCCTGGGCCGCTTCACTGACGGCCGATACAGAATTCACCCATGCCAAGGAATACACCCAGATCGCCCTGGGCATCGGGGCCGTCGTGGGAACCATTCTGGCAGCCATGGCCGGTCATCACTTCGGACGCCGCATCACTTACTTCGCGCTGTGTATCCTTTCACTGGGAAGCGCGCTGCTGTTCTATCAGACCAACACCTCATTCGGCAGCTGGTTCCTGTTCACCGGCTTCCTGGGAGGCACGGCCACGGCCTCGTTTTATGGCTGGCTGCCGCTGTATCTGCCGGAACTGTTCCCCACCAGCGTCCGCGCGACAGGGCAGGGGTTTGCTTTCAACTTCGGGCGGATTCTCGCCGCTGTCGGCACCCTGCAGACAGGGGCCTTGATGAAAGAAGTCTTCGAAGACAGCTATCCCCAGGCCTGCAGTGTCATGAGCTCCATTTATGTCATCGGGATGATAGCCATCTGGTTCGTTCCTGAAACGCATGGACATGAGAGCGAAGCCTGAGCAGACAGGCCAGAACTTCTTTTCAGTTGTACCTGACAGAATTCTGGGCGAACTTCTTCCGACGACGCGCGGCGCAAAATCAAGCCGCAGTCAGTTCCTCTTCGAATCTGACTGCGGCTCCCCCCACAATCTTCCGGGGATCGAAATCTGCCGGCCTCACCGGTCACGTCGCCTGGCAGGCCAGCGGCGATCTTACACCCGTTTGGCGGTCAGCGAGGTTCCCAGCACCAGCACGATGATCGCTCCGATGATCGACATCAGAATGCCGGTCGGCTGCAACGGTTCTCCGCCGCGGAACAGGTAGGTCAAAAACCCGCCGGCAAAGGAGCCGACAATCCCGAGCACAATGGTCCCCAGAAAGCCCATCGGCTGACGGCCCGGAACGAGCAGCCGGCCAATCAGACCGATAAACAGACCAAACACGATCCACACAATCACAGCACCAATCGTCTCCATGGGGATTCTCCAGAATGGCCACCGGGAGGAAGCACAACAACTCCGCAGTAGGAAACTCTGACCCGCATGCTCTGTGCCGAAATTCTCTCTGCCCAGACAAACGGTTCCATCCGCAGAAACAACACAGGCGCGGCCCAAAGGGATTCCGCTGCGAATTCTCAGCTCTCCCTGAGGATGAGGGGGTCACAGCGACCAGAGCAGGCTTCTGACAGACCAGCCCGGGTCAGACACATGTCACACAAACACTGCTCCGCGCCGGAATCTGTCAGACCACAGACAACTCAAGCCTGCTTTTCTATCAGATCCCTACACCCGCAGAACGTTCAGACGGGATCTGCCCATCCGCCGGAATGTCTGGCACGGGAAGCGGAAGAGCGTTTGAGCAGATACCGTTCCAAAAGCCGCACATTCCGGGCGTTGGATTTCCAGGCCACGTCCATCACGTCCCCCACGACCGGAATCGCCCCCATGGAAAAGTCGATGGCGACGTTCAGAATCATCTGGCGCAGCAAGGATTTCGGGACATTGAGCTGATACGCCAGATAGACAAGATAAGCCGACAGAGCCGTGGTCACGGCGTCGCCAATGCCGGGCACCAGCCCGATGATGCTGTCCCATCCGAGCCGGACCGATGTCCCGGGAATCGAAAACTGATTATCCAGCAGTCGGGCCAGCAGCCGTACCCGCTGAAGAATCTGCTGCTCATCCAGCAGGGTTGCCGACCGGCCATCCGGCAGAAGTTCGGCGAACACGCTTCCGTCCATCCCGCCGCCCGGCACCGTCATCAATCTGGTCCAGATGGTCATCGTATCAATCCTTTCAGACAGGGATCGTCAACTTGATCCACTTTCCCCCGATCCGTTTTCTTTGAGAGTCGATGGCTCTCGTCCAGACACTCGCAAACGTCCCTGACCGTGTGCAGTCACACGGCCCGTCGCAAAGTGCTGCATCCTCACCCAGGACTCGGAAAAATCCGATTTCTTCCGAAAAATCCTGACAGATGGACGTTCGTTCTGATCGCCCATCGCTCACACACTTCGCCAATTCCACCGGCCGGCCCTGATCAGGCCGATTCTGGTTCAGAATCCCGGAATTCTATGCATCTCCCCGGTTCAAAACTCCGGATTCCCTGAAAACAGGCTCCGATTTCGGCCGCTTTTCGCTTCGACCGGCTCTCGCTGTTCTCCTTCGGCACCAGAGTTGCTTTTCCGGGTGCATCTCGGAGTCGCACGAAGAATCGCTCACAAAATCTTCCGTGATCCGCTCGCGGAAAGGAAATCCTCATCATGTGAGAGGTTTTGTTCGCGGCCCTAAGACCATTTTCATGGTTCTGGTGCAGGCGAATGGACGCGATTCATCGCATGAATGCCCATTTGATCGCCTGCGGAATACTGAAAACCCATTCTGAAATTGCTCTCGACAAAAGGAGCCTTCTCATGAGCCTCGAAACGAAAACGCATCTCGATCAGGAAACGATCAATCAATTACAGGATTTAATTCAGGCCAATATCGACAGCCGCGATGAATTCCGGCATGCCTCGAATGAAATCCAGGATCTTACCCTGTCGACACTGTTCCAGTCTCTCTCCGTGCAGCGGGAAGAGCAGGCCAATGAACTGTCGCACTTTGTGCAGATCAACGAGCAGTCTCCCTGCTGCGAAGGCTCGCTGACGGCCTCCCTGAGCCGCATGTGGATGAGCATTCGCGAGCAGTTCTCTTCCAACAATCTTTACGCGGTCCTGGCAGAAGTGGAGCGCGGGGAAGATCAGATCAAACACGCCTACGAACAGGCGCTGCGTTCGACCGCCGGCAGTGCAATGAACGATGTGCTGACCCGTCACTATACGCAGGTGAAAGCCGCACACGACCGCATTCGCGATCTGCGGGATGAACACAAGTCGGACCACTGAAAAAGACCTCAGGGCATCCGCAGGGAGCGGGCAGCACTGCAGTCCGGGAAGCGCCTTGTGCGCTTCCCCCAGACAATGACAACAGTGGCTTGCCGGAAAAACAGGGATGCCCTGATTTCTTCCCCCCTTGTCAGCGTTGGCAAGGAAACTTCTTTTTGTCTCCTGAAGGATTGAGATGATGTTGAAGAGCCTGACGACGTGGACCCGCGTGTGTTGCGGCCTGGCCTGCCTGGGAATGTTCCTTCTCGCCACCGAGGGAGCCGATGCCGGATACCGCCGGTATCGACACCGTCACCACGCCTGCCATTCTGCGCCGGTCTATTATGACAACTCTGGGTGTGGAAACGCCTGCGGAAATGCCTGCACCGGCTGGGGGAACGATGCCTGCTCCGGAGCCATGCCCTGTGGATCGTGCCAGGGAGGAGCCTGTCCCGGCAATGCCGGTGACATGAATGCCTGTCCAACCGGAGGATGCGGAACGGTGCAACCCGGCACGACCTATCATCAGCCCGACAGCGCTGCGACAGAGCCCCCCCAGGAATATCAGACCGCCAAACCGGTCACGGATTACAATTCCCAGCCGGAATCCCGGCAGGCGGCTCCCACGCCGGCCCCTGCGATTCAGAACATGCCCAATGCACCCGCCCCGGCTCCAGCAGCTCCGCAGGCGTTGGACAATGCCACCCAGGTGCCACCGCCTGCCCCCGCAGTTCCGGCTGCACCGACCACTGATTCCGTGGTCCCGGCGGATACAAAATAAGAACCACTCACAAAACCTTCCGCGATCCGCGCTCGCGGAAAGGGAATTCTCATTGTTTGAGTGGTTTTGTTCGCGGCTCTAAGTTGTCTGATGGAATCCGTGGCGCTCCCTCGCAGCCTGCCGGTGATCTGACCTGCGGCACCCATGAGCGAACAGGAGGCAATGGATTTCCAGGCATCGAACTCTCTTGGAAAACAGATGTGGCGGCGGAGGCGCTTCTCCCAGGGAAGAATCCGGCCGCCCATCTTTTTTGTCCTGTCTGAGTCGCGCACGGACTGGCCTCCGTCGCTCTCAGGCACAAACCTGCCGGCGTCTTCCCGGCACTCATCCCCCAGGCAGTGACTCAAGCGGCAGTCATTTTCCTGGATGCCGGTTCCGATCAGCGCGGGCCCGACAGTTCTTTCCGTTTCCTTTTTCAGCAGGTGAGATTGTGCAGACCTCCTTCTTGTCCGCAGGCCGACGCGGCGTCCTTGGCCTGATTCTCTGCTGGGCCATTCCCCTGTCATCCGGAGCCCTGCTGTCGCAGGAGGCACCGCCACACACAACAAAAACAGAACTCCACTTTCCCCGGCCCATTCCATTGTCGGAATTGATCGGGGCGACCGTCGCGGATTCGCAAAACCAGACCTGTGGCACCATCACCGATGCCCTGGTCGATCCGCTGGCCAACTATGTCCCGGTCCTGCTCATCCGCCCGGAAGGTCGGCTCGATGCGAATCTGGTTGTCCCGCTTCGGGTGGGCGAATTGCAGACATCCCGGAATTCCCGCGTCTGGCTGCTGAAATCGCCGGATGCCGCGACCGTCAAAGAAACCACCGCCCAGCCAGGCCAGCAGTCCGTCTCGGCCAGTCAGGTGCGCACCTGGCTGCAGAACTTCGGCCAGCCGATCCCCTGGAAAGAAGATGCCGCTGCGCCGCCGCATCTCAAGTTTCATTCCCTGCGCGATCTGCTGGGGCAGGACGTGACAGGCGAAAGCAGCCGTCCTCTCGGTCAGATCACCGATTTCATTCTGTCCCCGACCACGGGGCGCATCGCCTATACCATTCTGCAAAGGACTCCGGCGGACAAGACAGGGGAAACAGGTGGCAGCGCCCGCGCCCTGGTTCCCCTGTCCGCTTATGTCACCACCGACAAGCCGCGTACCTGGGCCTTGATGCTCCCTGTGCAGGAGCTGCAGACTTCAGGGGAACTGAAAGGAGAGACCCTGCCTGATCACATGCCGCGGGGCTGGATTGAATATGTCCATGTCCGTTATGGAGGCGACATCGCAGGGGGCATTCAGCCGGCCCGACACAAGGCCCCCTGATTCCCGATGGCAGCAGGCGATCACAGGCCCTGCTGATCAGGTCCAGCTGAAACCAGAGCCTGCGAAGCAGGGACACTCGTCAGTGCGCTCCTCAGGACATCTGCTGACGTGTCATGCTCGGAGGCAGCATCATTCATCGCCCGGCAATTGCGCGCAGCCTGCAGAGATGCGTTTCAGCCGGCGCGGCGATTCAAACGCGATTCCGCGAAGGCCCCTTGTCCGGAGCGCAGTTGTGTGGCCGGGTCGGTCTGCGGCAGCAACAGACGACGCAGGCGCTGCAGACGGAGCAGTGTCGACTTCTTCAACTTTCCGGTGAAACTTCTGGCCCGCTTCGGCAGCATGGGGTCGTCCACATGGCGATCCCAGCCAGAATGCCGGACAGCGGCCGGAATCAGACTGACGTAATAATATCCCAGCTGGCGAAAACAGTAGGAGACTTCACGCTCTCCCTGATAATCCTGAAGCGGCCCGAACCGCAGATAATCCGACAGGCGACGCATCCCCGGGTTGAACGAGTATCCGAAATATTCTGGATGCGCGAGAGGATCGGCCGCCACATACTGCACTCCCTGACATTCCCGGTCAGGCTGTTTCGAGTGCAGCGGATTGAGTTCCGAGCGGGGGCGCAACGAGACCATCGAAATTTCAGGAATGGCATCCAGCAGCTGCAGCGACGGCGCGATGAAGTTTTCACCAAAGAACTCCCAGTCATCTTCGCAGTGAAAGATATAGGGGGTTTTGACCGCCGCATAGGCCCGGTCAATACTTCCCAGCTGCCCCAGTTGCGGGCGATTCAGCAGCACCTGGGCATCGAGCTGCAGATTTTTCAGAACCCGCGACACGTCCTCTTTGCCGGAATCCTCGGCAATGATGATCTCCTGCAGATTTCCATCCAGACGCGGCAGCAGGGAAGCCAGTGTCTTTTCGAGCAGATCGAAACGATTGCAACTGGTGACGACAACGGTATAGGGATGCATAGCAGTATTCTTGGTGAGTGGGGATTCAGCCGGCACAAGTCACAGATTTCGGGGAAGTTCACGCGGCTTTCTGATCCACGGACGGGCAAGTCGCGGCCTGCTGCTGTTGCTGCTGTTGCTGCTGTTGCGAGCCGGAAGGGATAAAATCGCGCTCGTACAGCATGGCATATTTGATCCAGGTGCTGAACGCGCAGATGGCGGCCATGATCAGGCCCTCCATGCCTGCCCGCCAGTATCCCTGCACGAAAAACTTTTTAATGAACTGGCTGGGAAACCCGAAGAGCAGACGCATCGTGAGTGCCGGGCGTGACAGTCGCTGCATGCCCAGGGCCTGCTTTCGCATCCATCCGGTCTGTTTGATGGCCAGCTGTCCAAAGCCCTCATAGCCATAATGCCAGAGCGGTCCGTTGAGAACCTGGTGCGGCATCCCTTTCGGGATGTGGAACTGGTCCCAGGCGATGTGGTCAGGAATCCGGATCTGTTTCCGGTTGTACAGCTTGGAACGCCGTCGAGTTCCCAGTCGGGGATTGCGATAGCCGGAAATGAAGACCTGAGTCTGTTTCAACTGAAAGATCGGGCAGGTCGGCGGACCGGAAGCAAAGAGCTGTCGAATTTCGTTCGCCAGTTCTTCACTGACGATCTCATCGGCATCCAGATCCAGCACCCAGTCATGCCGGCAGGCATCTTCTCCCACGCGTTTCTGCATTCCGGCCCCCAGCCATTTCTGGGAGATCACCCGGGCACCATGTTCCTGGGCAATTTCCAGAGTGCGGTCGGTCGATCCGGAATCCACAACGACCAGATCGCTGGTCAGCCCCTGGACTGCTTCCAGAACCTGGCCCAGGCAGCGCTGTTCATTCAGCGTGCGGATATAAACAGAGAAGGGAAGATCAGAGGAAATCTGCGGCATAAGAATGCAGGTCAGGGACCAGAGTGAAATATCTCAGGAGAAAAAATCAGATTGAAAAATCTCAACGGGAACAGCACAGCATCGATTCACGCGGCGCGCCGCACAGACCGGGATGCAGGCATCAGCTTTTTTCGGACAGAGCTGATCGGAATCGTGGCCGGGAAGGGCTTCCGGGCAATCACCTGAATTTCAATGCACAGCCCCGGGACTGCCGCACCGATCCGCCGGTTCAGACGCCACCACCAGCGTTGATTTTCGAGCGGACGCAACAGACCGCCAGAGACCACGCGAAATCCGCGAACGGACGAAATCTCCACATCTGCGTGCTGCTGCAGCAGACGGGTGAATGATCGGGCAGAAAATGCCTGCACATGCCCGCGCTGTTTGGGCCAGGGATGAATGGAGTCGAAAATCGGGACCAGGTGCTTTCTCAGCAGGTGGACCCCCTCAGGAAAGACCGGCACGCCGACGATCATTGTTCCTCCCGGCTTCAGCACGCGGGCCAGTGTTTCCATCGGCACCTGAAGATCCGGCAGATGCTCCAGCACCTGTTCGCAGATCACAATGTCAAAACTGTCGTCAGGGATCCGGGCATAGCCCTCGAGCAGATTGCCGAGATAAATCTGTTTCCAGTCGTCCTCGCGATAAATCCATTCCTGCAGTTCAAGATCGGCCCCGTAATAATCAATGACCTGCGTCCCCGGCTGGGCATCGAGATACCGGCGCGAGACCCCGCTGCCGACACCGATATCGAGCAGAGAGAGCCGGCGTCCCTGCTTCTGAGCCTTCGTTGCCAGCCGTGACACGTCTTCGGACAGAGCGTGATATCGGGATTGCCGCAGGCTGTAACGTTCCTTCCGTCGCGGATCGACACCAAAGGCCAGAGTCTGTTCTGCCATGACAGGTTCCTCCTGAAACGGTGTCCGCCCGGAGCAGGTTGCTTGCGCCGATGCCTGCCGCATTTCCATTGCGGAGGCCTGTTTTGCCTGAGGAAACGTCCTGCGCTGTCTGGCGAAACAAGGTTCCCACGTCATGAATGCATGCAGGAAACACCTTCCGGCCGGTCCGGCGCAGCATGACTCCCCATGCCGGGCAGTCATCACCAGGTCCTGGCGAGGGGACGCTACTGCAGGACGGCCCCTTGCGTCAATTGGAGTTCCGCACGCGCTGACCACTCGACCAGTCCCTGCCCCGATGGGGATCGACCTGGAAGCAGTGTGACGGCATGGCTGGATGGCGGGAACAAATTGTTCTGTTCACAGGCTGGCCTGGGCCTGCACAGTGCATGTTCTGACAGTGCATGTTCTGCCTGAGAGAATGCCACTCGCTCTGTGGGAAGTCAGGCCGCGATTCGCACAGCCTGGCCGGACGTTTCCAGAATCGTCTGCATCAGGGACGAAGAAATCCCCTGTGTCAGCACCAGATCGGTGTGCAGATGCTTCCCGCACACCTGCCGCAGGGCATCCAGCGATTTCCCTGTCAGATCATGCAGTTTTCCGTCGCGGGCATAAGCATGCACTCGAAACTGCTTCTGAAGAACCGCCCAGTATGTTTCCAGACAGGCTCCCGCCTGCAGCAGATGATGAAAGTCAAATTCCACAAAGCCGATCACTTCGCGGGCTTCTGCCAGGGTCGAAGCCATGCCGGCGAAGACATTCGCTTCATAACCTTCCACATCGATTTTGAAGAACAGTTTCCGGGGCGTGCACTGACGCCGGGCCAGCGTGGAATCGATCGAGGACTGCCGCACCTGCACCACGTCATATCGCGAACGGTCATAGTTCTGCACATCCAGCCCGGCCATCGATGTTCCGCTCCATTTCCGATCGATGAAGAACGGAACATTCTGACCGTCCTGAGCCGAGACCAGCTGATTCAGAATTTCCATCTGGTTCCGGTTCGGATGATCCGCGCGTGAGGCCTGCAGACAGGTCAACAGACCCGGGTTGGCTTCAAAGCCGAACAGGCGTACGTCTCGCTCATAACGCAGGGAGAACAGGCACTCGCCATAATTCAGACCGATATCCAGCACGGTATCCGGCTGGAAGCGGGGGAGAATCGACCGCCAGAAGGTCCGATTGCGGGGATAACGCCCCCGAATGCTCTCGTAGATCAATTTCTTTCTGGCGCGAAAATCCGTGGGATCGACATGCAGCACCAGTCCCGGTTCGATCTGCGGCACCGTTCGGGGCGAAGTTGTGCCGAAATGCCAGTAAATCCGGCCGGCCATGTATAACTTTTTCAGCCGGTGTTCCAGCGCTTTCATAGGAAATCTTCTCTCTCAGGAATTGCTTCAGGCCAGTCGACAGGGAGCTTTCAAAGCAGGTTGTTCTCAGCCGTTTTGCGGACAACGTTGTCGACGATCAGCCGCGCATTGCGCTGGCCAAATGTCTGTTGCCATTCCTCCATGCAGCGCAGGTTCTTTTTCAGCACCCGCAGATAAATGGCCGGTGACAGATAATGAGACAATACGGTGTGCTGCTGCAATGCCCGCGAAACGCGCCGCGCGTTGTAGACCGATTTGAAGTCCGGCAGCACCCGGGACGGGACTTCCGGCTTCTGAAAAATCACATGACAATGCCGGGGACCATTCAGAAGGCGCGATTCAAACAGATCCAGACCGGCCTTCTGTCCAATCCCGGCGAGCGTGCGCAGGTTGAAGTGATACAGATGGCCGATGTGATAACGGCGCTCCGGCGAGTGATGCCGCGACTCGATATTCGGCACTTCCACGACCAGATAGCCTTCCGGGCGCAGCCAGCCTGCCAGACGCTGCAGCGCACCGGCAGGATCTTCGAGATGTTCGAGCACATGAATCAGCGTGATGACGTCAAAGCTCCGGGGCTCAAACTCGACATCCTGCAGAAATGCATTCTGCACCGGAACCTGCAGTACTGAACGGGCATAGTCGGCATATCCCTGATTGGGCTCGAGACCGCAGGCGTCGAATCCGGCGCGCTGCAGTGCATAGACAAAAAATCCGCCGCCGGCCCCGATATCCAGAAACTTCTGCCCGGGCCGGGTGATTTCCGACAGTTCACGAATCCGGGTGATCGCCCGCAATGTCTCCCGATAGGCATGCTTCGGCTTCGGAGAATCGATCGACTTGTACTTCACGCGATATTCATGCGCATAAAACTCCCGCGTCTGATCGGAACTTGGACGCGGATCAGTCCAGACCAGCCCGCAGCCCCGGCACAGCACGGTGCGCAGCGGCCGGCCGTCACGATCCCGGGTTCCGACGACATCCACTTCGGTTCCCTGACACAGATTGCAGGGAACCGTCGACCTGCAGGACATCGGAAATGCCGACAGAGCTGGAACAGCTGAGATCATGGAGCATGTCCTGTCTACAAAACGGAGGGCATACAATTCTGCAGTGTTCTGCAGTGCGACGTCTGTGAATCGGGGGCAATGTCGGTTCACGCGATCTGTCAATGCAATCAGTTCACGCGTGCCGTGTCCGGAACATGTGCCTGCTGAATCAGAGCAGATTCCGGGCGGACAATTCCCACATGAATGGTCAATGGATCAAAATCTCCCGAGGCCGCTGGAGCGATCTGCAGGGGATCGAGTTCGACAAACCCGGGAATCCGGCGTTTCAGGTCTTCCAGGAATCCCGGCAGAACCTCGTCTTCCTGCCAGACGACGACTCCGCCTTCTTTCCGGAATATTTCGTCCGACATCCACGGGCTTTCCTGTTCGCTGAGATAGGAATAAACGCTGGGATGATATTGTGAATAAAATGCGGCATTGGCTGCCGTCCACCAGGGGCCAGCCGCGATGTGCGGAGCGCCGCCCAGATGTTCACGACACAGGGCATCAACCTGTTGAGCCAGTTCACGTCCGGGAAAATGCACGCGCGACAGCTTGTGACGCATCCCCGGCAGGGCGACATCGTGCACGATCAATGCTCCGGCGCAGATGACCGAAAATCCGATCGACAGTCCCCCGATACGGCGCACCGTCAGCAGATCGTCGCGATACCGGAACAGGCACAGCAGAGTGGCTCCCAGAAATGTGAAGAGCGGGGCTCCCCACATCGATTTGATCGTGGCCCCCGTCAGCAGCGAAAACGTGAGAATGAGCGCCAGTGGTCCCAGGCCGAATGCCAGCAGAAACGCCTGATCATGACGGGTGAGCGCTGTCCCCGACCTGTCCTGACGGCACCATTTCCATCCGAGCGCCGGAATCAGCAAGGCCAGACACAACCCCACGCTTCCCAGCTGAGTCAGCAGAAAACGCCCCGGCCGGGTGAAATGATCGCTCCAGACTCCCTGGGAATGAGAGCTTTCCTGAAAATAGGCCAGCGTCGGAAAATCGTTCTGCTGCAGCCACCAGACATGCGGGGCAAAACAGCCCAGCGAGATGACCAGCGCCAGCCAGGGGCCAGGTGTCTTCCAGGCGGCCCGTCCCAGTGGATGAGCGACGGAAAACAGCAGCATAGTCAAAGCCAGCACGGCGGTGTCATATTTGGCCAGCATTCCCAGACCGAGCATCAGCCCGGCCAGAATCCATCCCGACAGGCGCTGCCGGATCAGGCCCTGATACAGAAATGCAATGGTCAGGGCCCAGCAGGCGCGCGACACCACGTTGTTGTTGAACTCGGGCGTGGTGAAGTTGTAATAGAAAGAGCCTTCCAGAATCATCACGCAGATCAGCGCCGCAGCGGCTCCGGCGGCACGGCGCATTACCGACCAGACCGCTCCGAAACAGGCCAGGGTGCAGAGCTGTGCAAGCAGATAGGTCGGCCAGGCATACGGCCCGATCCAGGCGGTCGACAGTTCCGCCAGCCAGGCCGGCAGCGGGGGATGCTTGTGATAGCCCCATTGCCATTCATGCCCCCAGAACAGCATCTCGATGGTATCGAGCGGGGCATTGGGCTGTGAAAATGTCGGCACCATGGTCCAGATCAGCAGATGCAGCCCGCAGAAGGCATAAAACAGCTGCGTCAGTCGATGATCCCGGCGCGAAGCGGCTGTGTCGCACTGAAGCTCCGAAACGGGAACAGGCTCTGCAGAATCCGTCATGCCACCAGCCTTGGCTGCCAGGGAATCGAGGGAATTTCCAGAAGCGCCGCAGGTTCCTCAACAACCGCCGGAGACAGCGAGGCCTCGCTTCCCAAATAATGCCGAAATCCGATCTGCAGCAGTTCCAGGAAGGCCGTGACAAATGTGCCGGGTCGAATTTTGGAGCCGGGAACTTCATCCCAGCGGTCGACCGGCAGTTCATACAGCGCGGCCCGCAGCGAGCCATTTCCCTGTCGAGCCGAAAGGCGCTGCAGACGCGACAGGATTTCGACATCGAAGATCCAGCGCGAATGAAACGGCCGGTCAAACAGGGGCCGCAGCACTTTCGAATTGCGAAACAGCTTGGCTCCGCAACTGGCGTCATACACCGGCACGTTGCAGGCCCAGGCCGACAGATTGGAATAAATGCGTCCCAGCAGAAATCGGCGGGGATTTCTGCGAATTTCCCGTCCCAGCAGGGGCTGACGGGTTCCCCAGACCACATCCACAGCGGCATGGCGCTCCAGCACCCGGGTGAATTCCGGAATGGCATCCAGCGGGGTCGCCAGGTCGGCATCCCAGAATCCGATCTGATGAAACTCCAGATCGATGGCCTTCAGAATGCCACGGCGGACAGCTTCGGCCTTCCCGCAGTTGCGGGACAGGCTCCAGGCATGCACCCGGTCCGGCCAGGAACCGGCCAGGGACTGCAGCAGGGCCGGGGTCTGATCGCGGCTCCCGTCGTTGACAAACAAAAAGGAGATCTGCCGGGTTTCCTGCAGAAACCGTTCAATCGCCGGCACCTGCAGGCGTTCGCTCTCGTTGTAGCACGGAACGACAATGCATGTGGTTGTCAGTGCAGGTCTGGGCATTCCGTTGCCCTCCAGTTGGGGATTCATTCGGATCAGAGAGCCTGCCAGAAGTCCGCAGCCACCCGGTGGGACCATTTAACCTGATCGGGCATGGCCTTCCGATCCAATGATGTATTCCATGAACAGCTTCCTGCTGTCTGGTGAAGACGAACGCCCCTCAGCAAGCCGGCGCAATCAGTGCGCAACGGCCTTCCGTGTCGTTCGGAATTCGACCAATGGGGGCTTGTAGCGAAGTCCGAAAATCCCGGTCAAGACCGGTTTTAGAGCCGTCTGCTCTTTTCGGCATCCCCGCCAGACAGCCCCGGGTGCCGAGGAAACGTGACTCACCACCTGGCAGAACACGCCCCCGGCAGGAGTGCTGCACTCTCACTCATTGCCGGAAACACGCTGCAACCGCAATCCCACCGGCAGAGCTTCTCCAAAAATCAGGTTCGAAGTCTCCTCGGCCAGAGCCCCGCCTTCGGAAACAAGTTGCACAAATTGCTCCGGAGCAGACCGCTGCTGCAGCCAGCGCACCAGCTTCTGGCGGATTCCGTCAGGCAGATCCCGATAGCGATCTCCGGTGCGCCGCGCCAGTTGCATGATGGCCAGTTGGGCCTCCGGACGCATTTCCCCGGGATGGGCAATCCGGGTGGCCCAGTCGGCGGCGGTTTCCGGATCGATGACGTCATTGAGCGTGCCGGCGACCGGTTCTCGCGCCCCCAGTCGTCCCAGGCACCAGAGCAGGACCGGTTTCAGATGCACCGGTTCCGGAGCAGGCAGCTGCCGGAGCGCCAGTTCTCCCAGTTCCTTCTTCCAGCCGATGGGAAGCCGTTCCAGTGCAGCCAGCAGCCGCCAGGATTCTGACGGATCATGCCGGGAGCCCGAGTGTCGGGACTTCCGGCCGGTGTCCGATTTGCGGGCTTCATCCCGCAGGGCCGACAGCAACGGCAGCGCCAGGGCCTGCTGCTGTCCGGCGGTCAGTCCCCCGGCAATGCGCCGCCACAGAATCCACCATTCCTTGAGTGTTCCGGGGCCAGGGTGCAGAATTTTCCCGCGCAGACGCTTCCAGGTTTCGGCCACGCGCCAGTCATCCAGCGCCACGCCAAACCCGGGACGCAGCGAAAATCCCAGCATGTTCAGCCAGCGGCATTCATGCTCCAGACTCCGGCTGCGCCCGGATTCCTGTTCCAGCAGCATTTCCCAGATCTGTCGCAGAAAGGCCGGCGGCCAGTTTTCCCGGGAGAGTTCCACCGTCCGGCTGATGGCTTTGGCCAGACTGGCGGGCTTGGCGGTTCCCTGCGGAGAAAAGGTGTCGGCAATCAGCTGGCGAACGGCGTCTACCTCGTTTTCTTCCAGCACTCCGGCCGACTCTCCGGTCCCGGCGTGTGCCGTCAGATCGGTCTGGGTTGCCGACCGGATATCGAACTGCAGCTGCCAGGTGCGGGGACCCTCGACCTCGCTGCACCAGACCTGCAATGTTCCGATTTCGGTCAGGCGCGCATTCAGATTCACGTTCAGCACTCGGGCCGAGCGTTCTTTTCCGAAGCGCAGCACGGTTCGAATCGGCGGCAGCGGAGTCAGCTGTTCCCGTTCCACAGGAATCAATGTGCCAGGCTGATCGGTCAATCGCAGGCTGGAGTGAAACAGCGGAAACTCCACCGGGGCCGCCACCGTGAGCGCAAACGTATGCCCTGTCAGATGCACTTCTGTTCCCGATTCCATGCCGGCCGGCAGCAGACACAATGCCTGCAGTGCTTCCGGGGCGTGCGAAGAATGATCTTCCACGCCGATGTAATAGGTGCGAGGCAGCCCGGCGGTGATCCGCACTCCCTGGTTGCGCCGCACCATGCCGTAATAGGCCGCCCCGCGCGCCACGGCCAGATCGTGTCGAGGATTCTCCAGCAGCAATGGCCGCCAGTCGGCTTCCCCGCGCGCATACCAGTGCTGCAGCAGATCCAGCACCCGCTGCCGGATTGCCGGAGACAGAAACGCCCCGCCATTCAGCAGAACTGCATCCGGACGGGTCGACATCCCGGGAGCGGCTGTCCCCTGGACAGCATCCGGTTCTGCCAGATGACGGGTCAGAAACGCCGCCAGATGCCGGGTGATGGCAGGGTCTGCGGCATAGGGGAGCCCAAACTCCTGAAAGCCGGATCGCTGGCGTTCCGGGCGTGCCTGCAGATCGACCTGGGGAAAAAATCCATCCAGCAGCAGACGCTCGGTTTCGTCACGGGTCACTTCAAAAGAGAGCCCGCCCCCAATCAAACGCGACCCGGCCCCGGGCAGAACGGCCTGAATGGACTCAGGGGCCTTGTCTCCGAGCAGGGTTTCTTTCAGTTGCCGGCACAGACGAACCAGGCTTCCCCATTGCCGTGGTTCGAGCCGTCCCTGCGGAGCCAGTCGCGCTTCCAGAGCATGCGCGAGAGACAGATCGAGATTGTCTCCTCCCAGAATCAGATGCTCCCCCACGGCCACGCGATGAAACTGCACCTTTTCGGTGGCGTGCGAACGGACCTGAATCAGGGTGAAGTCCGAGGTGCCGCCGCCGATATCGCACACCAGAATGTTCTGCCCGGGCTGAATTTCCGCCTGCCATTGGTCAGCATGCGACTGCAGCCACGAATAAAACGCCGCCTGAGGTTCTTCAATCAGCACAATCCGCGGCAGGCCTGCCTGTCTGGCGGCTGCCAGAGTCAGTTCGCGGGCCACTTCATCGAAACTGGCCGGCAGGGTAATAACAACGTCCTGCTGCTCCAGCGGAAAATCAGAAAACTGATGATTCCAGGCCTGGCGGATCTGTGACAGATAAGACGCACTGACCTCGACCGGGGAACGACGGGGAACATCTTCCAGTCCGCGCCAGGGGAGCAGGGGAGCGGAACGGTCGACCCCGGAATGACACAGCCAGGACTTTGCCGATTCGACCACTCTTCCCGGCACGAGCTTGCCCTGTTCCCGGGCAAAGACTCCGACAAACTCTGTCGCGCCGGTCTCTTCCCAGGGCATCTTCACACTGTCCGCAGGAAACTCCCCGGATGCGGCCATGTAACTGAAAGAGGGGAGCGTCTCCCGGGCTTCAATTTCCCCGGGGGCGACCAGTTGCGGCACCAGAAAGGGATGAATTTCGCCGGCAGGCTCGCTGCTGTCCACAAAACAGACGGCGCAGTTCGTCGTCCCCAGATCGATCCCGACAACATAGCGGGCAGGCAGTTCAGATGGAGAATTCAACACAGAGGATTTCGATCGAGCAGAGAGAAGAAAAAATGCGGTTCATCACTGACAGCGGCAGTGAGCCTGATTTTCCTGATCCGGCGCGCATTGAGCAAGGAGAGCAGCGTTTGTCCTGGCCGGCAGGCTTTGAAGCCTGCGAAGAGCCCGGAGTCGAGATGTTCAGATCAGAACAGAACAGATCAGAACAGATCAGATCAGATCAGATCGGCCCCATCGAAAGCCCCTGCGGCAGAGCCAGGTCGCCACACGCTGCCCGGCGCCCGCGGGAAGGCAGGCATTCAGCAGCAGACCCGCCGGAACCAGAAACCGCCGGCTTTCAGGTCAATGCCTGAACCTTCGCGTCCGATTCCGGTTCCGAATGCCCATACGTTTCCAGATAGCCGAGCAGGGCCGGAATGGAATCGGTCACATGCAGGAAGCCCAGATTTTCCGGACCCATAAATCCGTTTTCACAGGCAGTCCGCAGCATATTGAGCAGCGGAGAGTAATAGCCGTTCACATTCAGCAGCGCCACCGGCTTGTGATGAATGCGCAGTTGTCGCCATGTCAGCACTTCGCACAATTCCTCAAATGTTCCCAGGCCGCCGGGCAGGGCAATGAAGCCGTCAGAGAGTTTTGCCATCAGAGCCTTGCGGGTGTGCATGGAGTCGACCACCCGCATGTCGGCCACATTCTGATGCACAATTTCCCGGGCAGTCAGGGCTTCGGGAATGACTCCGGTGACCTCCCCGTGATGGGCCAGCACGGCATCGGCCAGACTTCCCATGATGCCGATCTGGCCGCCGCCAAACACCAGCCGAATCTTCCGCTCGGCCAGGGTCCGGCCCAGTTCGATAGCCGCACGGGTAAAGGCCGGATCATTCCCGGACCGGGAACCGCAGAAAACGCAGACAGATTTCAAGGAACCGGAAGCGGGCAATGTCATGGAAGGGCCTGCGGTGTGACCTCTGAAGAAAACAGAAAAGACCCCATCGTCAACGGCGCACAGCTGAGCAGGGCCACAAAGAGAATCAGGACAACAGCCACCGTGCCGCTGGTCCAGCCGATGGAGGCCGGCCGGACTCGAAACGGCTCTTCGAAGCAGAGAATCTGGGCGATTTTCAGATGTCCCAGCCCGGAAACAATGACCAGCAGCGTCATCGCCAGTGCCGTCAGGGAGTAACTGTTGTCCCCTTCAATCACCTGGGTCACGCTCGATTGCCGGTGCGGCAGCAGACAGACCAGAATCAGTCCCATCCGCCACCAGAATCCTGGTCCGGGCGGAAATCCGGCCTGAATCAAAACGCCCAACAGCATCGGCAGGCTGCGGAGAGGATCCTGAACGGCCGCCCCGGCCAGCGATCGCACCGGCAGCGTTGCCGTGGGAACCGGCTGCAGCAGACGGGCACCGCACAGAATCAGCCACAGCCCGGCACTTTCGCACAGTCCAATGATCAGAAATAGCTGCCTGCCAGTGGGAAGCACCGAAGAATCAGTCCAGTTCCGGGACTGATGCGACAGTTCCCAGTTCTGAATGGCCAGTGCCAGCAGCAGAAAACTGAACATCAGCAGCGTCGACAGGCTGCCGCGCCGAATCAGATCATCTTCCCGGGTCAGACGCGCCGCACTGAAAATTCCCGAAAACAGAGCGGCAATGATCAGCAGAAATTCCGAGGAGGTCGACAGGGGACGAAATTCAATCCATCGCCAGAGAAACCCACCGGCGCACAACACCGGCAGCAGTCGCCAGGCAACCACCGCCGACAGGGATTCTCCCTCCATGCCGGGAAAATTCACACGGGGAAACGGAAACCAGCCCAGCAGTCCTCCCAGCCCGGCCAGCAACAGAATCACCCCGGTGCTGTCAATCAGCGGGTTGGGAGAATCAGGCAGATGCAGCCAGAGCCCGGCGCAGAACAGCAGCCCCGCAAGCGGCAGGACCGGCCGTTTCCACGACCGGAAAGATCGTCCTTCCGGTTGAGCAAAATCCTGTGCAGGCTGTCGAAACAGCAGCATCGACAGCAGGGGCGCCAGGCCGATGCCCAGAACGGCGATGCCCCCCAGCACAGGCTGCTGCGAACCGGCCGCCAGCGCCAGCAGCCCGGTATTCCAGGCCGCGGCGGCCAGCAGCACGGAACGGGATTCCAGCAGACTCAACAGCAGGCAGGAGACCAGACCGATCATCAGGCAGCCGCGCGTGAGGCCGTCATCGTGTCCCGGGTCCGTCGGCAGTGCGGGGAAATTTCCGTTTCCGGAGACCAGAACCAGTCCGATGCCCAGACAGGCAGCCATGGCCAGAAGAAGCTGCCCCAGGCGTCCGCTGCCGGACAATCCGGTGTCGACTGCCCGAATCAGAATCGCGCATCCCAGCAGGATGGCCACGACAGGAACCAGCATGGAGTGTCACGACTTTCTGTCTGGTCGAACGCGAATGCTGCGGACCGCCCATCAGGCTGGAGCGTCTCACTCCCGCAGGGCCGCACCCGCGATGCAATCAGTTGCATTTCGGCATGCAACACGCAGACGGCGCGGGCACAGGCGAGAGTAACCGGCTCTATTTCTGTTTGACAAGCTCCGGGACGGTCTTTTTCAGTTCATCCACGGTGGCGCTCGATGAGACCACATTCCCGTTGCGGTCGATCAGAAACATCGTCGGCAGGGAGATGACGCCATAGTCGATCGCCAGCCGGCTTTCGAGAGCTCCTTCTTCCTTCAGATGCGGCCAGACCACTTTGTAGTTCTGGATGTACTGCTGCACCGGAGCGCCGGGGCTGTCGAGGTTGACTCCCAGGATTTCAAACCCGTCCTTCTGATGAGCCTGATACAGCTGCTGAATCTGCGGCAGATCTTCGGTACAGGGACCACACCAGGTGGCCCAGAAAATAACGGCCAGCACTTTTCCCTTGTAGGCAGCGGTGTCGACCGGGGCTCCCGTCAGCGATTTTCCGGTCAGGCGGATCGGCTTTCCCTTCAGTTCCAGCCGGCGCAGAGCCCCTTTGCCGCGTGCGGCCGCCGGAGACTGCGGATAGGTACTGACGAGCTTGTTGTACCAGTTCGTCGACTCCGTCATGTTGCCGTTGAATTCATAGGTCAGCCCCAGCTGCCACATGGCATCGGCCGCTTCTTCGGCCTGGGGATAATCGGTCACGAAGGTTTCCAGATTCTTCAGCCATTCCTGCTGCACTTTAGGGCGATCCGCCTGCGACGCTTTTTCCAGCTGCAGGTTGTACTGGGCCAGAAGACGCTGAAACGTCACAAAGGCCACCAGCTTGGGGTCGGCCTTGGCCTGTGTCAGCGACTGTTCGGCCCGCTGCAGTTCTTCCAGACCATTGGGAAAGGTCTTCATCTGGGTGGCCGCCGCGATTCCTTCCAGGCGGGTGCGGGTCCAGTTCAGCTTTTCTTCGTCCGTCGGAACTTCTTCGGCCAGTTGCGCCAGCAATGCCGCGCGGGCGACGTTGTAACGCGTCATGTCTTCCACCGTGGCCGCAGCCTGCGGGGCCTTGGAATCCAGTTCGTTGAGCTGGTCGAGCAGCTGCTTCATGCGGGGAGTCAAGCCTTCGATCGCGCCGGCCGTGCTGGTCGGCGTGGGCTGCAGCAGCAGGCCCCCTTCCGCGACTTCAAAGCTCTTGCCTTCCAGCGGCTGTGGAACCTGAGTCAGCTTCCAGGCCTGACCGACACGAACCATTTCGCCCATCTGCACAAAACCGTTCTGCCCGGCGTTGTCGATAATGGCCATCACATTTTCATAAACCAGCAGTTCGGTTTTCGACTTGTTCGGTTCGGCCGGAATGAGATTCGGCATGAGCATGGAACAGTCGAACCGCATCCATTTGGTCTGCGGGGTGATGATTTTGGTGCTCGAGAGCACGCTGCGGAGTTTCGGACCGGATTCCTGAATGCGGGCGGCCAGTTTGGTGGCGGTGTCTCCCTGCAGTCCCAGCAGTTTGATGTCGTCGGCATTGAGCATTACCGCCGCGAGACGGCGTTCATCCCGGCTGGCCATGGCCAGAATGGCCTCGCGCGTCGCCTCTTCCGCCGAAATGATTTTCCAGCTCTCAATCTGGCGGTCTTCATCCTGATCGATGCCCCAGCGGGTGCCGCTGGTGGTCAGCCAGCGACTCTGGTCGACCTTGTTGTTGCCGTTCGAATCGATGTCGCGATAGACCTCCAGGCCATGCTTGTAATAGCGGAATTCGTCGACACCGCGGTCGCCATTGGTGTCGAGAAAACGGCGCAGAACCAGTCCTTGCGGATTGTAGAGAACCCAGCCGGAGCCTTTTTCGGTCCGCTCGATTTCCAGTTTGCATTCCGGAATTTCGGCGGCCGTGGGAGAATCGTAGTCGATGTCGGGCTGTTCCGGCTTATAGGCCAGCACATTCTCCACTTTCACCTGAGCACTGACAGTTGCTCCGGTGAGAAACAGTGCCAGAAATGCGAACGCTCCGCGCTGTCTGCATCGCCACATCAGAATGTCCACTCCATTGTTCGATTCAAAATCCTGACTGCCGTCTGACGCACGTTGCCCGGGGCTCTGTCGGAGGACCGGAATTCCGGCCGACGGAAACCTCTGGAATCCAGCCCTCCGAGCCGGCCAGCGGCGGAAACCTGCTGAGTGTCATCAGCGACGGCTCCCGTGATGGACGCAGCCCATGACCGGCAGGGAATCATGACAGATTCAGCGATTTGGGGCAAACTTTCATTCCGAAAGCCCGCCGGGCACCCTCCGGCGACACAGTCGCCCCAATTTCATGCCCGACCTGTTCATGCCCGATCCGACCGCACAGCCCCTGGGCCGGCATTCCCAAATCGGGCAACACAGCCCGAAACGCCCGTCACACGTCGTCTTATCCCTCGTGGTCGCCGGTCACGATGCGGACATAGTTCTCGTACCGCAGCGGAGACAGAAATCCTTCGGACAGGGCCGATTTCACCCCGCAGATCTGCTCATGAATGTGGGAGCAGTTCGGGAAGCGGCAGCCTGTGACAAACGGGCGGAACTCCACAAACAGCCCTTCGACTTCTGACGGGGCCACATCCCAGAGCTGCAGCGTCCGGATGCCCGGCGTATCGACCACCCAGCCGCCAGCCTCCAGACTGATCAATTCCGTCACCCGGGTGGTGTGCCGCCCTTTGCTGGTGTCCGGGCTGACTTCTCCGGTTCTTCGCCCCAGTCCCGGCTGAATGGCATTCAGCAGCGAGGTTTTTCCCACGCCGCTCTGTCCGGTAAAAACAGTCTCTTTACCGCGCAGCAGGCGGCGCAGTTCCGGAATGCCGTCTCCTGTCAGGGCATTAGTGAGAATGACAGGATAACCGAGCCGGGCATACTGTCCGGCAATCGGCTGCAGGGCCGGGCGGTCGCTCAGGTCGATTTTGTTGATGCAGATCAGCCCGCGAATGCCCCCTTTTTCGATACTGCAGAGAAAACGGTCGATCAGACCGAGCTTCAGGGGCGGATCAGAAACCGAGGCCACAATGACTGCCTGATCGACATTGGCGACAATGACATGGGCTTTCAGCCGGCTTCCCCGACTCAGAGTCGAACGTCTCGGTTCGATGAATTCGATCACCCCGGAATGGGCATCCTGCAGTGAGAAGATCACCCGGTCCCCGGCAATCACGGCATTGCGCTGCTCCCGGCTGCGGGTCCGGACGGCACGACGGACCGAGCAGGTCATCACCTGTCCGTCATCGGCCTGCACACGGCACTGGTTGGCCCCGATCGCCGTGAGCACCCGGCCTGGCTGCATGCCAGCGGCCAACAACTGGCGGCGAGTCTGGTCCGGCTCGTCATGAGACACGCTGATCGTGCGATGCCGGGTCAGGTCTCCTTTTCCGGAGAGACGCTCGGACTGGGGAAGATCCGTCGTGGCATCTTCATCCAGTTCAGACTGGCGCGTGAGGTCGGAGACCCGTTTGCGTTTCCCACGGTTCTTGTGAAACGCCACCCGAATTTTGCGGGACTGTTGTTTGTCTGGCTCCACGGTCAGGCGTCGCCCATCAGCCAGTCCATGGCGGCATCTTCATCGGCGTCGAACTTGCGCTGGACCGGCGCGTTCTTCGAGGCGGGCGGCAGCCGGGGCTTGCGCTGATCGTCCATTTTCTTCTGCAGACCGGCTTTCTCCAGCAGACTCATGGAAAACGGGTCTTCTTCCGGCGGCGGCGGGGCATCGGCCGCCGGCTCGAACTGAATGCGATACAGACTTTTCGCCACGGCCAGTTCGTCTCCCGGATGGAGAAAACGGGTTTCCACCCGTTCCCCGTTGACCTTGACGCCGTTGCGGCTGTTCAGATCGCGCACGCGCCAATAGCCGTCGACCAGTTCCAGTTCGCAATGCTGCGACGAAATATTGGGAAAGATCAGCACGATATCGCAATTGCTGCTTCGACCAATAATCAGCTTCGGCTGCAGCAGGGGAATCGGATCTCCCCCCCCTTGAGGAATTAATTCGCCAAACATGGAATGTCTCTGGGTTTCAACGCCGGGAAGTGTTCGGATGCGAACGAAAGCCATGAATGTGCCGAAGAACCTCTGACTGGCATTCTGCGAACCGCTGGCGGGGCAGAATTTCTGACCATGAGAACAATAGTATTCACAGGTCTGGTCTGTTCGCAGGACTGACGAATCCGATCGATCGCCCCCGATCGGCTGCAGCCACCGCAGACTGGATGCCTGCAGACCTCCGGAATCGCCTGAATCCCTATGGGATTGATCTTAAGCGTCCCGGCCCGCATGTCAAATTGAGAACTGCCCTGGAACGCAGGTTTTAGAGCAGTTTGGCCTTTGTTCTGTCATGTTCGGGCCTGAATTCGCAGGGGTTGATCAAGGTCTGCGCGAGACTCCATTGACAACGCCGCTCCAGAGCAGATGGCTCCCCGCAGAGCCGGTATTTTCCCGGAACCGGAAGTACGAAAGCGGCTGACGCGCACCGGGAAGTCAAGAAAGCGGACGGCACAGACACCGTTCCCGGACATTGGTGCTATTGCTGAGACGTCTGCTGCAGACGCTGCAGGATGCGTTCACGCAGCAGTTGCACCACAGCGGGCAGCTCCAGGTGCGTTGTTTCCACAATCATCGCATCACTGGCAGGCCGCAATGGAGAGGCAGCCCGTTCTTCATCCCGTTGATCGCGCGCGGTCTGTTCCTGAAGCAGGCTTTCGAAATCCACCTCTTTTCCCTGGGCCGTCAGTTCTGCATGCCGCCGCCGTGCCCGTTCCTCGGCCGTGGCCGTTAAAAAGAACTTGCACTCGGCATGGGGAAAGGCCACGGTCCCCTGATCCCGTCCTTCACAGACGATGTTGCGCTCCCGGGCGATTTCCCGCTGACGCTGCACCAGCACTTCACGAACCGCCGGAACCTGTGCCACCAGAGACGCCGCGCGGGTGACCTCGGCCGTGCGAATCTGCCCGCCGACTTCTTCTTCATCCATCAGATATCCGCCATCGGTCAGATCCATGTGTGTCGTGGCGGTCAGGGCGTGTAAACCTGCAGCATCGGCAGGATCGAGACGGCACCGCAGGGATTTGAGCGCGATCATCCGGTACATCGCACCGGTATCCAGAAACTGGAACTGCAGCGATTCGGCCAGCCGGCGGGCCACAGTGCTTTTTCCGGTTCCGGCAGGGCCGTCAATCGTCACAATCATGAACTGCTTTCGTCGGTTTCAAAAATTTCCCGGCGGTCCCAGACAGGGGAAGCAGAGCAAGCCGTTTCATGCCGCGCCTGAATAAATCCCCGAACGGTTCCGGCAGCCGGGGCTGGACTGGACTGGGCTGGACTGCCCCGGCTCCACATGCCTGAAAGTCTGCTTCCCGACCAACGGCCCGTCAAGTCGGCAATCTCAAGTCGGCAGCCATGCCTGCAGGCCGGATCACGCGGCCATCTCATTCCGAAACGTCACTCGCCAATATCACTTGAAGAACAGCTCTGCGGCTCAGACTGACCATCGGGCTCGCTGCATGACGTCCCCTGCGAATCCGCAACAGCCCGGGCCTGCAGAATCTGATCGGCCGCAATGTCGCCCAGTTGCAGAAATTTCTTGAACTCGCCATATCCGACTGCTGCCGCAGGGCGAACAGTGGCCGTTCTGACCGCCCGCAGCAGGATGTTTTTGGGGGTATGTTCCAGCTCGATAAATTCCACGGCCTGCGTGCGATAGCCGGCGGCATCGAGAGCCATCACCCGCAGGGTATCGGTGGCCAGCGCGGCAAACCGTTCTTTGAAAATCCCATGCCGCAGCATCGGTTCCAGCGGAGGGTTGGTCACCTGCGAAGCGAGTTCGTGCTGGCAGCAGGGAGCCGCGAAAATGATCTGGGCTCCGGCCGCCACGGACTGGGCCAGCGTGCTGTCGGTCGCGGTATCGCAGGCATGCAGGGAGACCGCGACGTCGAATTTCTGCATGTCCGGCAACTGGCTGATATCGGCCGTACTGAATGCAATGCCGGTCAGCTGCAGTTCCTCAGCGATCTGGCGGCATCGGGCAATCACCTGCTCGTTCCGGTCAATTCCCAGCAACTGCACGTCGCGTTTCAGAATTGCCTGAAACAGATGATGCAGCGCAAATGTGAGATAGCTCAGCCCGCATCCGAAATCGACGATTTTGACAGGTCCGTTTGGACGCAGTTCGCCGGCCACGTCTTTGACCAGTTCCAGATATCGGTTGATTTGACGAAATTTTTTCTGCCGCGAGGCTTTGACCTGTCCTTGCGGAGTCATGACGTCCAGAGCCACCAGAAACGGGCAGGGGACTCCATCCGGAATGAGATAGGGTTTGCGGCGGTTGTGTACCGGTGCGACGACCGGCATCTGCGTGGGGGGTGAACGCAGAATTTTGAATCCCTGGGCCGTTTTGCGGACAGACAGATCGCAATCCGCGGTGAACAGGTAACCTTCCTGATACGTGCTGAACAGCAGGTCGTGCACCCGCTGGACGGTTTCGAACGGCGTCAGGTTCAGATGCGTCTGTTTGCGGGCAAACTGCTGTTCCCACTGGAATCCCGGCTGCCCGCGCACCACCACCGGCCGCACCGTCTGCTTTCTGGGAACCGTTTCGGAACGATGCCGTGGATGAGCCAGCGTGAGCGAAATCAACCCTGCGCGCAGAGCCTCTTCAATCGCCTGGAAGAATTCATCGGCAGTGGACGGCATCTCGCAAAAATCCTGCTGTCTGTCGCAATCGGAACGGCATCACCACAGGCTGCTCGCGACCGGCCGGCCTGATGATTATGATTCGCCCATCATAGCATCTGGCTGTGCCTGTGCCGGAGTCCTGACAGGCAGAACCGAAGCTCCTCTGAAAACCGGAAGCCGGCCGTATGTCGCTCAACAAGAAAAACAAAAAACAGATCGAATCCTTGAAGAAAAAGCTGACGTCTCTGCAGCAGCAGCTTTCCGGAGCCAAACGTCAGCCGGATGATCCGGCCGAAATTCCACGTCTGGAGAAGGAAATCGCCGCCACCCAGAAACAGATTCAGGATCTGCAGAACGGCTAGCAGGCTGCTCTCGCCTGGGCCCGCGCAGCATGCGTTTTACTTAGAGCCGCGAACAAAACCTCTCACATGATGAGAATTTCCTTTCCGCGAGCGGATCACGGAAGGTTTTGTGAGGGGTTCTTGATGAAACGTCGCTCGCCGCATGGCGAAACGCCGCCCATGCGGGAGAGAGGTGTTCCAGCAGGTTGCTCCGACTCGGGCCCGCGCCGATATTCGTGCCTGGACGAAAACGCCTGGACGATGCCTTATGACGCAGATGAAGACGATTATTGTTGTGCATGAACGGGAGAATCGTGCCAAGTGCTCGGTGGAACCGTTGCGCCCCCGGGCCGACTTTGAATTCTGGACCTTCCCCGGGCAGCAGAATGGCCCGCTGGAAAATTACGTGCGGCTCGGGCTGGGAGGCCCGCTGCTGACTCCGGCCGACCAGTCGCAGGGGCTCTTTGTGCTCGATGCCACCTGGCGTCTGGCAGAGAAAATGGAACGTGCCTATCCAGAATTGCCGGTCCGCAGCCTGCTTCCCTGGCGGACCGCTTACCCCCGGGTGTCCAAGACGTTTGCTGATCCCACCACCGGGCTGGCGACCATCGAAGCCATTTATGCGGCCTTTCTGCAACTGGGACGCCCGGTCGAAGGCCTGCTCGATGCGTATCACTGGCGTGAAGAGTTTCTGACTGAAAACGCCGGGCTGATTGAACGCTGCCGGTCCGGACTCTCGGTCCTGTAAGGGACGCCGCAGCGCCGAAAGCGGGCCCGACACAGAGGCAGGCAGTCGGTCTTATTGAGAAGAGGTCTTCCCCGGCAGAGCCCGATAAATTCGCAGCAGGCCCAGCAGGCCGACCAGCAGGCCGAGCGAAAGCCCGAACACGAGAACCAGCGCAACCGGGTCTCCAAAGAAACGCCGCAGGGCAAACGTGGTGGCACGATTCTGCACGCCATGCGATGAGAAGCCGATTTCGATCATCCAGATCCGCTGCCAGCAGAACAGCACGATTAGCACTCCCCCGGCCAGAAACGGACCATACGGCAGCGCCGGACGATTGCTGAACAGCCGGACCAGAATGCCGCAGCAGACCGCCAGACACGGAGCCAGCAGCAGCGCCACCAGTGTCGGCTGCCAGCCCAGATACGCACCGGCCATGCCCATCAGCAGCACATCCCCATATCCCAGGGCAGGGGCCTGCAGCAGAAAGGCAGCCACCCGACGGGTGAGCCAGGTGACCAGATATCCACACCCGGCACCAGCCAGGCTCCAGACGCATCCATGCAGATGGGGATGCAGCCTGATCCATTCCGGAATTTCCGGGCCGCGCAACTGGGGAATCTCGGCATTCCAGTCCACCCAGGCATGGGCCAGTTGAAACTGGCCAGACAACACGGCTCCCCCCAGTCCGATGGCCAGCCCCAGCCAGCAGCACCATTCCAGAATGAAGTAACTCTTCAGATCCGTGGCGGTGATGATGAGCAGCAGCACAATCAGGGACAGGTGATAGATCACCCGGGCCTGCCGGGCTCCTTCCGGAGGAATGACTTCCGGAGTGCTCTGCACACGGCCTTCGAGCACGGCCCAGACAAAGACGGTACCGAGCACCAGCCCTGCCAGACCAAAAAACGCAGGCCATCGCCCGGGCGGCAGTTCCAGATCCCAAAATGCCTGCCGGGTTCCCAGCCAGGTCAACAGGGCCGCCAGCAGACCCAGAACCGGTGCGGTGATCGGCAGGACAGACGAATCAAACAGAAACAGCACGGATGGATTCAGCGAAGCCGGAATGAAAAAGGAGAAAACATCAGCAGTCACAGACTGTGAGCAACGCCTGCCACAGGTCAGGACAGACACCCTGATCTGCCCGGTCATTTCCCGGGAAATGACCCTGATACGTTATCATGCCAACCCCAGATCCTCATAGAGGGCCGTACACAAATGGCGAAAACGCCGGTTGTGCAGTTCATCGCCCGGCATGCCGTTGGCGACCGCCGCGACAACCAGCTGATGTTCGGGATCGGCAAAGCCGACAGAACTTTGCGAGCCGCCATGCCCAAACGCAGATTCCCCGGCATGCAGGCCGAAGCCATAAGGCACCGTTTCCGCTCCATAGCGATTGGAATTGATGATCAGCCCCAGGCCGAAATCCACAGTGTGCTGAAAGGAAACGTCAAATTTTCCTTCCCGCTGCCGGGAAGTCATCTGACGGACCGTTTCCGGCTGCAGCACCGGAGTGCCGTCCGGGCCGACTCCCTGCCGCAGCAGCATTTCATAAAAACGGCCCAGATCGCTGATCGGCCCGCGCAGGCTGGCCCCGGGGGAAGGCACCCCCAGCACCGCCGGGGTGTGGCCGCGCGTCGGCTTCAGTCCCCCGGAGCGGGACGTATAGGTGATGCCGATCTGATTCGGGTCGGCCTCATATTCTTCCGGTGTCGTGCTCAGACTGCTGTGCCGCATTCCGACTGGCTGCAGAATGCGTGCTTGCAGAATGTCGGTGATCGGCTGACCGGCACAGCGCTGCAGAATTTCAGCCAGCAGAAACCAGGTGCGCCCGGGATCATAGCCGACTTCCGAACCCGGGGACTGGTCCCGCTTCAGTCCGGCCGCACAAATGCGGGCAATGATTTCTTCCCAGCTCAATTCCGGATAGCCGGTAACGATCGGCTTCAAGCCGGCAGTATGCGTGAGGAGATTCCAGACGGTCACCTGTTCCGTGCCGGGGCCGGTGAACTCTGGAAGTAACTCGGTGACCGGGGTTTCCAGCTGAAACCGGCCCTGCTCGATGAACGTCATGGCGGCCGCGGCCGTGACTGGTTTGCCGGCACTCAGCCAGAGCATGCGGGTCGTGGTGGTCAGCGCGATCCCAGGGGCGTTCTCGCCCAGAGCCACATCGACAACAGGCGTTCCCTGCCGGGAGACATAGATCTGCATTCCGGACTGCAGCCCCTGGGCAGTCGTTTCTCGAATCACATGCGCGGTGGCAGGAAATTGCTTCGAAAAGTCGGAAATCAGTCACCTCGGCAGCTTCAGTTGGTGATGTTATTGGTGAGTGTCAGGCCGGGCCGCGGAACCCCGCTCAAGGCCGTTTCGGTGGCCCGGGAGACCACACAGTTGGCAATGGTCACCCGTTCCAGGTTGCCCTGCAGTCGAATCCCCTGTGTCATCAGCGGTTCAATCCGCTGATCGAGAATCTGCGTGGTGTTCATCATGGTGTCAGCGCATTCGTCAATCAACAGACCGACAGAGGTTCCATCGAGAATCTGGCAGCTGGAAATATTCAGCCGCTGACAGCGAACCAGTTCGACCAGAGCTTCGCGCTTTTCCGGGACCGGAGCGGGCTTGTCTCCTGGCCCTGGCTGGGCATCCTGAATCTGGATGCCGGTCAGAATGCAGTCGACCGAATCCTCCAGACGAATGCCGGTGGCACTGACTCGATGGTTGAAGTCGGGAGTGTGACCGAACATATTTCCGGAGACCACGATGTTCCGCGACCGCTCAATCAGCAGGTTGCGGTTCTGCGCCCCGTAAATCTGATTGCCGGTGATGACCACCCCCCAGGCCCGGGTGAGATGAATGTTCGAATCCTGATTGCCGATCAGGTTTCCGGAGATGGTCCAGAATCCGACCTGATCATCCAGGGATTCGGCTCCGATGAAACGGATATTCGAACCACCGGAGCTGATCGTGGCCTGAATCGTATTGCCGGAAATGGTTCCTTCCCGGACAGAGCCGGAGCGCACGTCAATCAGGATCTCGGCCGTCGGCAGCGGAGCATCGGCCTCCATGGGAAACGTCGACTCATGCGAGCGGATGTTATTGTATTCGATGTCGTTGCCGGTGATCTGCAGGTTGCGAACTTCTCCGCCTTCGACCCGAATTCCCCCCAGCCGGCAATAGCTGATATGCGAGGCCGAGATGATGCACTGATGCAGATTCACCTGATCCAGATGCACGCCAATGCCGGTGTTGTGGAACACATGACAGGCATCGATCAGCACATTGCGGGCCCGGCCATGAATGCGAAACGCCGTGCGGACTTCCCGGATCAGCACCCGGGTAAAGGTCGACTGCATGGTTCCCTGCACCCAGATGCCATCGGCTTCGGGGTGTTCGCCGGTAATCTCCAGTCCATCCACGGTCGGCATGCGCTCCTTGGCCCAGACCTGCGGCGCGAAGTTGGCCGGATCAGCATTTTTTGCATGAGTGCCGACAATCTGAATCGCCGGACCGGGCCCGGCCATGATCAGCTTGGCCAGTCCTCCCTGACCGTGCAGGCTGGTCCGGCCGATCCGGGCCAGATCGATCAGCAACGGCCGGGTGATGCGATAATTTCCTCGCGGGAAAATCACTTCTCCCCCGCCGTCATCAATGGCGTGCTGCAGAGCATCTGTATCATCAGTCATTCCATCGCCGGTGGCTCCAAAGCTCAGAACAGTGCTCATCGATGACTCCCGGATAACAGGTGAGAGAAACAGCAGATCAGAAACGCCCCGAGAATTTACCCCGGCGGAGTACGGGCCAGAAACTCCCCGACTGTCACCCCGGCCATCACCGCCAGCAGGCCGAGTCCCAGGTTGGAAACGACATTCAGGACGGCCAGATTCAGCTGCCCGGATTCAGCCAGTTCCCAGGTCTGATAAGAAAATGTGGAGAAGGTCGTCAGACCGCCCATGATTCCGGTCACCAGAAAAGCCCGGCCCATGGGGCCTGGCCAGCCGGAACGAACGGCCAGCGACATGATCAGCCCGATCAGCATCGACCCGAGAAGATTGACGGCAAACGTTCCGGCAGGAAACCGCTGGATTACCCATCCGCTCAGGGCATAGCGGACCATCGATCCGAGCGCTCCGCCAAGTGCGACTGCCAGCCAGATCATCGTCTCACACCGTCTCACACTGAGGACAAGGTTCAAGTCTGTCGGTTTTTGATCAGCCTTTGATCAGCCTGCCTGCGGGAACATCTCTGCCAGAACAGAGGCCGCGCAGTCGGTTGCAGAATAATGAATGCGCCCCGGGAACGCGACAAGATCAGAGAATCGATTCGGGCGGGGCGCGAGCAGTGACCGTCAGATGACCGTCAGCATTACAGCTGTCAAAAACACCCGGCCTGACATTCAGACCGGGTGCTGCGTGTGGACATGTGAAACATTCGGCGATTACGGACGGACGTTGTTTTTCGTCACAGGCTCCCAGTCGTCGCTGCGAAACGGATAGGCCGGCAGGAGAATCTCGTTATAAAGATTTCCCTGTGGATTGTCGGCCCAGTTGTAGCGAACGGCGACCGGGTGCTGCAGCCCCGGGGCTGTCACGGTCACGGTATCACCGGCAGTGATCCGGGCATCGCCCCAGACCCATTTTTTGTCTTCACCGGCCAGAGCAAAACCCTGGAGCGGCTCACCGTAATAGCTCGTCAGATTCGATCCATGCGTATCGAATTTGATCACGGCCTTGTTGCCGTTGAACTGCACTCCCTGGAAGGTCGGCCCCTGCCGGATAATGCCGGACACCTTATAAATGTCGTTCAAGGCCAGCCGGGCCAGACGCTTGCCGACGTTCTGTTTGTCGCGCGGGTGAATGTCCAGAGCGGCACCGAGATCGGTGATGCAGGCCGAGTCGGCATTCGGCAGCACCTGTTTTGTCTGGTACTGGGCTTCACGCAGTTCGGCCCAGTCGCTGTCGCCGGGCTCTGATTTGACGGCCTTGAAGTTCGCGAGCTGCACCTGATAGAACGGGAAGTCTCCCTGCTTCCAGGCATCGCGCCAGCTTTGAATCAGCACCGGCATCAGAGTGCGATATTGATAGGCCCGGCCGGCATTGGATTCCCCCTGATACCAGACCGCTCCCCGAATGGCGAAGCCGACAATCGGGCTGACCATGGCATTGTAAAGATTGCTTGGACGGTGCCGGGATTCCGGGGTGATTTCCGACGGTCGGGGCCTGGCGGGAACCGGTTTGCCGGCTGCGCGGGCGGCCTGGGCCCGTTCTTCCCACTTCTTCACCTGAGCCGGATAGTTTTTGATCGCCTCTGCGTATTTCGGATCGGCCAGGTAGTCTTTCCAGGCATCCAGAATCGGCTGCAGTTCCTGTGTTTTCGCCATGGCTTCCGGACTGGTCCAGGCTTCCGCCCGGGTGCCGCCCCAGGCCGTCTGAATCAGGCCGACCGGAACATCCAGCACGTCATGCAGTTCGCGGCCGAAGAAATAACCGACCGCCGTGAAGCGGCCGATGTTCTCGGGAGTGCAGGGGACCCATTGGGCTTTGACATCTTTCTGCGGTTCAGTGGCTGTGACCAGCGGCACCTGAAACAAGCGGATATTGGGATGCTTCGCCGTGGCCCGTTCGAGATCGGCATCGACCGCGCGATCCACGCTCAGTCCCATATTCGACTGGCCGCTGCAGACCCAGACTTCGCCGACCAGCACATCGGTGAATGTCGCGGTATTTTTCCCCGAAACAGTCAGCGTGCCTGGCGCGCCGAGACTCAGCGGAGCCAGTTTGACCTGCCAGTTTCCCTGGGCGTCCGCCGTCGTGGAAACCGTCTGATCACGGAAGGAGACCTTGACCGCCTCGTTCGGTTCGGCCCAGCCCCAGACCGGGACCGGCATGTCCCGCTGCAGCACCATCCCCGACCCGAACACCGACGGCAGTTTGACATCAGCACTGGCCGGGTGTGTCAGACACAACACCGTCAGTGTGACCAGAGCCGCTGTCCATCGAACCCGAAATCCTGTCATTCGCATTCCCCCTTGGCTGATCTCCAGTGAAATGGGCCTGCAGGCACAATCTGAAATCCATCAGAACCGGGGCTGGAAACCGAATTTCGTTCGGAACCGTCGGGTCAGATCTGACTTCGCATGCGCAGCAGGAGTGACGTTTGATTTCTCAAGCCTTGATCTCTCAGGCTTTGACTTCGCAGGCTTTGACTTCGCAGGCTTTGACTTCGCAGGCACCGGACCGGGGACCTTACCATGTCAGGCGCGGACATTCCGCCGGTCAGCGGGCTTCCGGGATTTCCCGCCCCAGCACGGTGGCCAGTTTTTTCATCTGGGCAAACAGGGCCTGATACTGGTCCGGCAACAGGGCCTGCGGGCCATCGCTCATTGCTTTTTCAGGACAATTGTGAACTTCAATGTGCACGCCGTCGGCTCCCGCCGCGACGGCAGCCAGAGACATGCTGGGAATCAGATCCGGCCGCCCGGTGGCATGGCTGGGGTCCACAATGATTGGCAGGTGCGAGAGCCCTTTGACGTTGGGAACCGCGGCCATGTCGAGCAGGTTACGGGTGGAAGAATCGAAGCTCCGCACGCCGCGCTCGCACAGGATGACTCTCTTGTTTCCATTGGCCAGCACATATTCGGCCGACATCAGCAGATCCTGTACGCTGGCACTCATGCCCCGTTTCAGAAGCACCGGCCGGCTGGTCTGTCCGACTTCCGTCAGCAGATTGAAATTCTGCATGTTCCGGGCACCAATCTGGATGATGTCCGAATATTGATCGACCAGGGCCACCTGCCGGGGGTCCATGACTTCGGTCACGACCGGCATCTTCAGTTCGTCGCCGACTGAACGCAGAATTTTCAGCCCGTCTTCGCCCATTCCCTGATAACTGTATGGGCTGGTTCGCGGCTTGAAGGCCCCTCCCCGCAGCACATTCGCCCCGGCCGCGCGAACCGACTTGCCGATTTCACGCAGAACGTCTTCCCCTTCGATGGCACACGGGCCGGCAATCATCATGAGTGCTCCGCCCCCGACCTGAACTCCATGCCCCAGATCGAAGACCGAGTCGTGCTCGTGGAATTCCCGACTGGCGAGCTTGTATGGCTTCAGCACCGACATGACCTCTTCCACTCCGGGAATGGCGCGGAGAGGAGCGTTGCGCAGGCGATCTTCTTCGCCGATCACGCCGATCAGAGTGCGTTTGACCCCTTTGCTCAGCTCGTGGCGGAATCCCATTTCTTCCAGCTTTTCAAAGATGTGCTGGAGTTGAGCTTCGGTGTAATTCGGCTTCAGAACAATAATCACGGGAACCTCGGACAGCAGACATTCTGGCAACAAAACCGCGTCGAGGATCGTGTCGCCCCGATCTCCCCTGGACGCATGAAAGTTCGCCATTGTAGCGACGCCATGGCACGGAAACGACCATGGACAGGACAGAAATCGCCCCTGCCTGAGCCGGAAAAACCGGACCGGAATCAGAACCGGACCGGCCCAGAGCCTGAAAAGGGGGGATGGCGCGGAAATTGGCGGCCGGGGCACCTCCCTGACCGGCGGGGAGACGTTCTGTCCGTCAGCAAATGGCATTTTCTCAGGCGAAACGCCTGCTGCGCCGACTTGGGGGCAAGTCCATTCGCTCGAACCCGGGCTGCGACACAGCAAAAGATCAGCACCCGAGAATCAGCCCCCGGACGCCGTTATTCTTCAGATGTGACCAGCATGATCAGGGCATCCCAGTCCACCTGCGACAGGGCCGCGGCATGCTGGGGAGCCACAAAAACCCGCACCCGTTTGACCCAGTCGTCGAACTGTGTCGTGGCCAGAGCTTCCACCACCGGAGAGACCTGGCGCAATGGCAGATAACGATCTTCTTTCGGGAAATAGACGTCGATTGCGAATTCGACTTCCCGGTGCGGCGGCGGCGCGTCAATCAGCACATCGACCGGGGCCAGCTGCCAGCCATGGCGGGCATTGATTTCGGCCACCAGCCGATTCGAAATCTGCAGAATCCGGGTAAACGTCCGCCCTGCCAGCCGCTGATACTGCTCGGGACTTCGATCATGGCTGTATTCTTTGGCCAGTTTATACAGCTGGCGCCGGCGTCCAAAAATGCCATCGAGCAATGCTGCGGCCGGGCCGGTTCCGGCCGCCGTCCGGAGGGCCGCAATGACTTCGGCATCGCTGCAGCCGAACAGGGTCGGCAGCTCGAACTGGTCATGAACTTCGTAGAATCCCCGGGCGAACATGCTGGTCGCACTGCGCACCGCATGATGCCAGTAGACCTCGCTGAACATCACATATCGGGCGAACACCATCAGCTCGGCCGCGGTTTTGCCTTTGACCGTAATCGCCAGCCCATCCCCGTCGGCATTGAGAATGAGCGACTGAATCAGCCGCTGCCGGTCAAAATTCTGGCCATAAGGCACCCCGCAGTGCAGGCTGTCCCGGTCCAGATAGTCCATCTTGTCAACATCGATCGGGCCGCTGAGAATCGAACGCAGCAGCTTCAGCTGCGGAGAATGTGTCTGCGGGGCCAGCAGATTCAGCACCTCGGCCGGTTCGATCTGCCAGACCTCGCGCAGCACCTGGGCCAGTTCGGTGTCATTCGCCATGAAGCGGGCTGCATGGGCTTCATGCGGCGGCAGCCCGGCCAGTCCCATGTCTTCGATCGGGTGACAGAACGGCCAGTGCCCGACATCGTGCAGCAGCGAGGCGACAATCAGCACTTCCAGGGAGTGCGGGTCGACCGCGGCACGAAACCGCCGGTCTTTCGTCAGCTGATGCAGATAATGCAGGACATTGTGATAGACCCCCAGCGCGTGCTCAAACCGGGTGTGCTTCGCCCCGGGATAGACTTTCGACACCAGTCCCAGCTGACTGATTTCAGACAGGCGCTGAAATTCTTCCGTATCGACAATGGCCCGAATCCGACGCGTGAACGGCACATTCTGTTCGGCCGGCACCCGTACCAGCGACCGGCCTGAACGCAGGTCCGCCAGTTCCGGAATCTCATCGTGAGCCGACATGCATATTCCCTAATCTTCCATGCCGCGAACCACATCGATCGAGAGGACAGAGCACTGTCATTCCGGCGGATCGCGGAGTCTTTCCCTCAGGGAGCCTGCAACTTCAGAAAATTCTTCAGCAGTTCAATGCCGTCCGGCGTCAGAAAGCTTTCCGGATGAAACTGCACCCCATGCACCGGATAATCCCGATGCCGGACTCCCATCAGCTCCGGCGGATGATCCGGATCGCGGGTCCAGGCACAGGCAATCAGTTCGGCCGGCAGACTGGTCTCGGGCACTACGAGACTGTGATAACGCGTGCAGATCATCGGGTTGGGCAACCCCTGAAACACTCCCTGACCGTCATGATAGACCGCCGATGTTTTGCCGTGCATCATGCGGGGAGCCCGGACGACTTCTCCTCCATACACATCCCCAATGGACTGATGCCCCAGGCAGACCCCCAGCACCGGCAGCCGGGGCCCGAAATGCCGGATCACTTCCCGGGAAAGCCCGGCCTCGGCCGGACTGCACGGTCCCGGAGAGACGATGATGCGGTCCGGGTCCAGGTTTTCAATCTCGTCGAGCGTGGTCTGGTCGTTCCGGCGGACTTCAATCTGCAGAGCAGGATCGATTTCTCCCAGCCGCTGCACCAGGTTGTAGGTAAACGAGTCGTAGTTATCGAGAACGAAAATCATTCGAATCCGCACAGGCTGTGTGCGCTCACAGGGGAAGACCGGGACGCGGAACCCATCGAAACGTTCCATCCGGCAAGGATCTGTTCATTCTTGTGAGTCTGCAGGGCGGCGACAATGGCGGCCTGCAGGGATTCAGTCAAGTTCCCCGGCCCGGACCGTTCCATTTTCAGACAGACCGTGCGCACCCAGGCCGCAACCGGCCATTCTGAAAACGGCTCTATTCTTTCTGAGAGGCGCGCGAAGCCTGAGAAGTTCGCAGTGTCCCGGCCGAGGTCTCAAAATAACGCCGCTGACGTCCTTGCCGGGCAGAACTCTGTTCCTGTTCCGACTGCTGCAGGTCGTGCAGATTGGCCAGACAGACCCGGCAGCCCATTTCCTGCACATGAAACCTGATGTAGTCTCTCCAGGCCGGCTGGGCCGTTCCGAGCAGATAATTTCCCAGCTCATGACGGGGAATGCAGCTGAGCCGCTCCCGCCGCCAGATTTCTCCCAGGGTGTGCCCTCCCTGATCGCGCTGCTCGGACAGAGCCATCAGCCGGGCGCGCAGCTCCGGTTGCTGCCGCAACAACGATTCCAGTTGCGCCGTGATTTCAGGCGGCAGCACATCATCCAGATATTGCAGTAACTGGCTGTCACTGGGAAGCATCAGGCGCACATTTCCCTTTCGTGCCCTGAAAGAGGCTGCGAGTTCCATGGATTGTCCGAGCACGCCGCGTCAGCAAATGCATTTTGCGTCGCGCTGAAACTTTGTTTTCAGCTGAAACGCCACTCACCGCGTGGCGGAACGCGGCCCATGCGGGAGTGAAGCGATCCAGGCCGGAACAGCCAGGGCGATTTTGAATTCAGATCTGGTTGCGGGCTGCCGAATCCGACTGTAGCATAGCCCAACGCAGGCAGATTGGATATCTCGTCAGAGGAGCCTGATTGCGCAGGCGAAATGAGTTGTGGCCGGATGTGCCGCCTGAGATGCGGTCCGTGGACGCAGAATTTCATGCAGAAACGGTCCCTGCAGGCAGAGTGTGCGGCAAAGTGTCCCTGACCCAGCAGACGGGCCAGACGGTGAAATCTGTCGGCCGTTTCAAACTGTGAAACGTGGAAGACCGTGGCCCGTTTCCGATCTTTCCGGAATAGCGATCCCCCGCGGCTGTTGCAGCTTTTTCGACAGTCCGGGCCGGGGAGGGCATTTGCCTGTCCGGAATCCACGCATGCCCTGGAACTCTCGGTCTTCGGGCTTCCCTATTTCGATCCGCACGGCCTGATTCTCGCCGAAAATGACCAGGGCGAAGTCATCGGCTTTGCCCATTCCGGATTCGGCTTTCTTCCGACTCTAGAGGGACTCGATTATTCGCAGGGTGTGATCTGCTGCGTGCTCGTGAGTCAGCAGCACCAGAAACAGGGGATCGGACAGGAACTGATCGGCCGGTCCGAAGACTATCTGAAATCACACGGGGCCACGCAGATTCAGGCCGGCCAGTCCCGCGGCCGCGACCCGTTCTACTTTGGGATCTACGGAGGAGCACGTCCCAGCGGATTTCTAGAATCCGATCGTGCCGCCGACCCGTTTCTCAAATCCCTGGGCTATCTTCCCTCACAGCAGATTCCGGTGTTCCAGCGCGACCTGACGGACCGCCGCGATCCCATGAATATCCGCCTGATGACCCTGCGTCGGCAGACGGAACTGCTCGTGACCGATCAGCCGGAACATCCCTCGTGGTGGTGGTTCTGCCGGTTTTCCAATATCGAATCCATGCGATTTCAACTGGTCGACCGGAAGTCGGCCACCCCCATTGCCAGTATGACCGTGATCGGGCTGGATCATTACATCGCCGCCTGGCACGAACGGGCGATTGGCCTGGTCGATGTGATCGTGGAAGAACCGTATCGCGGGCAGGGATTCGGACAGACCCTGATCGTCGAAGCCATTCGACGCCTGCGCACCGAAATGATCACCCGCGCCGAGATTCATATTCCCGCAGAATCCCCCGATGCGGTGGGAGCCGTGCTGGCCGCCGGTTTCAAACAGATCGACACCGGAATCGTGTATGCACGGCCTGAGGAAGCCGGTCTCGAAACCACTCCTGCGCCTGCCCTTGAGACCGAAAACATCCCCTCCCCTCCCGAAGGGACGCCCCCGGCGTCGACCTGAATCCTCCGGGCCGGTCTGGAGTAAACCTGAGCGGGCCTTGGCTTGAATGGGCCGGGCTTGAGCGGACCCGTCTTCGGAGAGGGCAGCCTGACAGGGCAATCTCCCTGACGGGCGGCTATGCATGACCCCTTATAGGCGGTGATGCCTTACCCCTTGCGGGCGGCTATGCCTATCCCTTGCGGGCGGTAATGACCGTGTATCCCCGGACTTCCCGGGATTCCACCTGCGCGAACAGCTGCTCGGTGCGGGCCAGTCCCCATTCCGCATGCTTGGTGACCAGATACAGCCGCCCTCCGGAGGCCAGTCCCCGCAGCGCCGCCTGCACAAAGATCTCGGCAATCTGGAAGTGCGAAAAATAAGGGGGATTGGCCAGAGCGACCTGAAATGTTCCGGCGAGATCCTGATCATGAGCCGAAAGTTCTCCCTCGGCAGTCAGACCGGTCGTCAGAGTCGTGACCTCATTCAGCGTGGCCCCGATTTCGGTGCATTGCACGGCCCGGGCATTGGAATCAATCGCATGCACCTGCACGTTCGGAGCCCGCAAAGCGGCCGCCAGTCCCAGTGCTCCGCTGCCGCAGCCGATATCGAGCACGCGGTCACCGGCTTCGATCTGCATCACTTCCAGCAGCGCCCGCGCACCGACATCGAAACGGCGGTGTGCAAACACGCCCGGCCGGCTCACCGCTTTCACCAGCTGTTCGCCGTCACGAAAAGCGAATTCGGCAGAAAAATCGCGTTTGCGCTTCAACGGGGCCAGTTTCTTCATGCGATAGGTCACCCCGTGACGTTTGGGAGTGCGGTCGATATTCCGGCCGAATTTATCGATCTCATGATGCAGCCAGACATCTTTGGGATTGTCGATCGTCGCAATCAGCTGCCCGCCGATGATCAGACGGTCATATCCCTGCTGCAGAATTTCCCGCGTCAGTTCGGCTTCCCCCCCCTTGGTCACAGGCAGCACAAACAGGTCGATTTCGTCAATCGGCAGGTCGGGGGAACAGATGATGTGCAGATTCGGCAGATGGGCCGTCAGTTCGCGGGCGTCGTCGGCAGGATAAACATCGATGAAATGGCAGCAGACCTGCGATTGCGGCAGGGTTTCTGCCAGAAATGCGGCGGTCTGCGCCCGCCCGACCGTGCGGCAGAAGATCCGCTCTGCAGTGACGCCGGTGCAGGCATTGATGGCCAGCCGTTCAGCCGAAGGAATTCTCAAGTCTTGCAGTTGTCGATCGTCGGACATGAATGGCAGGCAGTCTGAAGCGTCGAAGACGCAGAAAACATCAAATGGCAGAAATCTTCTCCGGGGAAATCCAGGGCTCCCCCTGCGGAAGAACCGGGCGAAAGCCGATGGCTCTGGCCTGGACTCGCGCAGCGTGCGGATTTCCTGCGGAAATGTCGCGCGCCGCATGGCGGAACGCAGCTCCTGCGGGAGTGAAACGCTCTGGCCCCCTGAAAAACCTCGCAACCAGCATATCAGACTCGCACAGGAGCGTAGAGTCGGTGCCGGAAATTTGCCGATGCAGGCCTGCGACCGCCCCGGTCAGGCGTCGGGCAGGGGAGGCTCTCCGACCGAAAATCCGACCTGACAACCGGCATTTTCGTCAATCCCCCGCTCCGGGACAGGAACCCCTGTTGACGTTCATCCCACCGGGGAAATAGTCTCCAGAACAAGCGATCATTCCGGGCGCAAGAGAAGATCGCCTCGTCACTTGCAGGATCTGCGAAACGAGACCGGGCCAGGCGTTCGCCACAAGGTTTCCGTTTCCCGACAGGACAGCTTTCCCTTGAGTGAAACCCGACCGACTGCTGTTTCGCCAGTCACTGTTTCGCCGGGAGACGGGACGTCCGGGGCCGGAACGTCAGACGTCATCACCTCGCGCGCTGTGACCTCCCCCGTCGTGGCATCACACAGGGACGCGCAGGCAGACTCCGGACGCCACGGCAATCCGGAGGATGTGTCGATCGTGCGACCGACACTGCAGGAGCAGACCACCCGGCCCCCGGATGCGAATCTGTTCCATATCATCGGGGCCAGTTTTGCAATCGCCATGCCGTTCGTCGGCCTGCTGGCAGCCATGATTGTCAGCTGGAAGACCGGGTGGCTCGATGCCACTCAACTGGCGATTCTGTTTGTCGGTCAGGCACTGACAGGCATGGGGGTGACCGTCGGCTACCACCGCATGCTGACGCACCGGTCGTTTCAGACGTACCGCCCGATCCGCACCTTCTGGACCGTTCTCGGGGCTCTGGCCGCGCAGAAGTCTCCCATTGAATGGTGTGCCACGCATCGCAAGCACCATGCCTTGAGTGACAAGCCGGGCGACCCGCATTCTCCACACGAAAATGCCCCGGGATTCTGGAACTCGCTCAAAGGCTTCTGGCATGCCCATGCCGGCTGGATCGTGACTGGCCACCTGATCCGGACAGACCAGCAGCGCTATGCCCCGGACCTGCTGCAGGACCCGGTAGCGGTCTGGATTCACCGTACCTGGGAGCCGGTCTGGTTTCCCTTGACATTCCTGCTGCCGACCGTGATTGCCTGGGCCATTACCGGCACCGGAGAAGGGGCCTTGCTGGGATTTCTGTGGGGAGGCTGCGCCCGGGTCTTTCTGGTGCAGCACATCACGTTTTCAGTGAACTCCGTGTGCCATCTGTTCGGCAGCCGGGATTATCAGGCGAGCGATCAGTCTCGCAACAACTTCCTGTGCGGGCTGCTGAGTGCCGGAGAAGGATTCCACAACAATCACCATGCGTTTCCGACATCCGCCCGGCATGGCCTGGAGTGGTGGCAGCTCGATGCCAGCTGGTATGTCATCCGGCTCATGCAGCTGTGCGGGCTGGCCTGGGATGTCAAACTTCCATCGGCTGAAATGAAACACGCGAAACGCCTGCAGGCTTCCGACACTCTGCCTGCCGCCTCGGCCGCCGTACTGGAATCGGCCACAGAATGTGGGATTCATCAGCCCTGAGCGCCTCACTCCCGCAGGAGCTGTGTTCCGCCACGCGGGGAGTGACGTTTCATCAGGAAATCCGCGCACAGAGTCGCCAGCTGGCGGACCTGGGCCAAGAGCCACCGGCTCCCTGACGCCAGGCAACGCAGGCTGCGGAAAGAGCTCCTGCTGTCCGGTCGGTTCCAGAGAGCATGGTCGCTGGACTCCGGAAACGGCACTCGGTCCAATAATCAGGGCATTCAGCACTCTGCAATGCCGGTCGGTCATGTCATCTCAAGCGAAACCCGAAAGGGGAAGATCAATGAAGTATGGATTGAATCTGTTGCTGTGGACCTCCGGAGTGGATGAATCCATCTTCCCGACACTCGAAAAGATCAAGAGCTGGGGATATGACGGCGTTGAGCTGCCGGTCTTCGACATGCAGCTTCCGGCTTATCAGAAAATCGGTAAAAAGCTGGCCGAACTGGGCCTGGGCAGCACGGCCGTGACCGTGTGTACCGACGAGGCCAATCCGATTTCCCCGGATGCGGCAATCCGCCAGGCCGGTATCGAGCGGATCAACAAAGCGGTCGACATGTGCGCCGCCGCCGGGGCCACTCACCTGTGCGGGCCACTGCATTCCGCACTGGGGACGTTCGTGGGGCGGGGACGGACAGAAGAGGAATGGAAATGGGCCCAGGAAAGCCTGGCGAAAGCCGCAGATTATGCCCAGAAGCAGCATGTCACACTGGTGGTCGAGTATCTGAACCGGTTTGAAGCCTACTTTTTGAACTGCGCCGAAGACACCGGGCGGTTCTGCCGGGAAGTCAACCACCCGCATCTGAAAATGATGTATGACACTTTCCATGCGAACATCGAGGAGAAAGATCCGCTGGCGGCGGTCGATGCCTGCAAGGATCAGATGGTGCATGTTCACATTTCAGAAAATGACCGGTCGACACCTGGGGAAGGGCAGATCAACTGGGATGCCAGCTTCGAGGCCTTGCGCCGCGCCAACTACGACGGGTGGCTGACGATTGAAGCATTCGGTCTGGCGTTGCCGGAACTGGCGGCGGCCACGCGCATCTGGCGGCGGATGTTCCCGAACGAAGAATATCTGGCGAAGAACGGACTGGCGTTCATGAAGTCCCGCTGGGAAGGGGAAGTGTCGCGGTAAAGCGATTGCTGCGGGATGACGGATGATTCACAGGAAGCCTCGGGGGATCCCCGGGGCTTTTTTGCTGTTCAGCGTGGCTTTATGAGCGTTCTGGCCGCAAAATATCCAGCATGCCGAAACCGTTTTTCCGGCGGGTGATGCAAACACGGCCCCTGACATGAGTACCAACCTAACAGGGCAGAATCCTGCCTGCCTGAATTGGCGGGGTGGCATTTTCGAGAGGGGCGAATCGGGTGCCATGCTCATGTCGCGCCAGCAGCATGAGCATGCCGAGACAGCTGCCGTAGGGAAAAGCATGTTCGCCCTGCTGCGCGATGCGAACATGGCACCCAGCATTGGCCTTGTCGGTCGTGCTGGTGACTGGCCATGGTCATCATTTCACCGCGATGTCAACCTCGGTGAATATCCACCGGACTGGGGAGGATCGGCAGAGTTCTATGGCGACGAATTCCAGCACGTAGGGTGCGTCGCGACGCACCATTTTTTGGGCCATCAGGCACGTAGGGTGCGTCGCGACGCACCATTTTGGAGGCCATCTGTGGATGACAATGAATGAGCCGCTATCGCCGCTCGCACGAAGGACAGGTTTACTTTTTCACGGTGGTGACGCATGAGCGAAAGCCTTTGTTTACGTCAGAGCTGGCCCGAAAACATCTTCGAAATGCGTTTCAATCCATCCAGCGGGAGCGTCCTTTCATCATGACCGCCATCGTCTTGCTGCCTGACCATCTCCATGCCATCTGGGAACTCCCGGCAGGTGATACTGACTACTCGACACGCTGGCGCAGGGTGAAAGGGATCTTCACGAAAGAGTGGCTGGCGAACGGAGGAGAAAACGGAATGGTTTCACCGAGCCGGGCGAAGCGAAGCGAGCAGGGAGTTTGGCAGAGGCGATTCTTTGAGCATACCTGTCGTGATGAGACGGACCTGAAGCGGTGCTTGGACTACATTCACATCAATCCAGTGAAGCATGGCCTTGTTGGTCGTGCTGGTGACTGGCCATGGTCATCATTTCACCGCTATGTCAACCTCGGTGAATATCCACCGGACTGGGGAGGATCGGCAGAGTTTTATGGCGACGAATTCCAGCACGCTGAGTGAATCGGTGCGTCGAGACGCACCCTACGTGACTTGGACTACATTCACATCAATCCAGTGAAGCATGGCCTTGTCGGTCGTGCTGGTGACTGGCCATGGTCATCATTTCACCGCGATGTCAACCTCGGTGAATATCCACCGGACTGGGGAGGATCGGCAGAGTTTTATGGCGACGAATTCCAGCACGCCGGGTGAATCGCTGCGTCGAGACGCACCCTACGTGACTTTCCGCTTAGGAAAGAGGATCGGTACGATGCCCCCCCTGCGGCAATGCCGGTCACAATCCTGACTTCAGACCCTATTTCAGCTCCCGGGCGAATCATGAATTCCGTTTATCCCACAGTGGTCCTGGCCAGCCGCAATCAGAAGAAAAGCGCCGAGATTCGGGCGCTGCTGGCCCCCTATGGGATTCCGCTGGTCTCGGTGGCCGACTTCAGCCAGGCCGGAGAGGTGATTGAGGATGGGAACTCCTTCCGCGAAAATGCCGAAAAGAAAGCGGCCCAGACGGCACTGGCCCTGCAGCACTGGGCGATCGGAGAAGACAGCGGCCTGCAGGTGGATGCCCTGAACGGAGCCCCGGGCATTTATTCCGCCCGTTTCAGCGGGGAGCATGCGACCGACGCTTCCAATAACGACAAGCTGATCAAGGAGTTGCAGAACGTGCCTGCGGAACGGCGGGGATCCGGGTATGTCTGTCATGTGGCCGTGGCCGACCCCACTGGCACCATCCGGCTGAATGTCGAAGCCACCTGCCGGGGACAAATTACGTCAGAACCTCATGGACAACATGGGTTTGGATACGATCCCTACTTTCTGATTCCGGAATACCATCAGACATTCGGACAGCTCAGCCCGCTGGTGAAGCAGACCCTCAGTCATCGGGCGCGAGCTTTTGAGCGTCTCATTCCGCAACTGCTCAAAGTGCTTTCTGACAGCACTCTTGCATCCAAGTGAAACACTGTTTTCTGACAGCGAAGCCGCGCTTCTCTCCGCCATCCGGCTGAGTTTCTATCGCCTAAAATTCTTCACAACATATTTCTAGAAAATGTGTTGCGACAAGAATGCGGAAGGCCATTTTCCGGAAAGATTTCGTCCGGTCGGTGTGTCATTTGCGAGAGCAAAATCTGTCGATCTCGCAATATTTTAGTAATTGTCGCCTGCGAACACATCGCTTACGATTGATAAATTGCTTTGAATGATTGCTGATTCTGACACAGGGACGGGCCTCAATCGCTGTGCTGTTACTGTTTTTTGTTGATTTTTTGAATTCTTCCAGAGGCAAGGAGCGTGAGATGGCCAGGTTAAAGAAACGGGGATTCACCCTGATCGAATTGCTGGTGGTGATTGCCATTATCGCCATTTTGATTGCGTTGTTGCTGCCGGCGGTGCAGCAGGCCCGCGAAGCGGCCCGTCGCAGCCAGTGCAAGAACAACCTGAAGCAGCTCGGCTTGGCTTTGCACAACTATCACGATGTCTACAACATGTTCTGCTACCGGATGGGCGGCACCACCTTCACCGGCACAAACGGCGATGACAGCAACTGGGGGCGTCTGAGTGGGAATGTCGGCCTGCTTCCCTACATTGACCAGGCTCCCCTGTTCAATCGCATTTCTGAGCCATTGACGATTGGCGGCACGAGCTTTCCGCCCATGGGGCCCGGCCCATGGAAATCCAATTACCAGCCCTGGACCGTAAAGGTTCCTGGTTTTCTCTGCCCGTCAGATACCCGTCACTACGAAGGGGATACGTTTGGGCACACCAGCTATCCGTTCTGTGCCGGTGACAGCATCAATGTGAATTCCAATAACCCACGAGGCGTGTTCGGAACGCAAAGCAGCACTGGCATTCGAGACATGCTCGACGGAACCAGCAACACGATCCTGATGGGAGAGAGGATGTTCCCAACCAGTTCAAATGACATTGCCGGAGTCACTTACACCGGATCCAACATCACCGTGCCGACGGGGTGCCAAGCAGCATATGATCTCACAACCAAGCAATATACCCTCGGTGCGCCTCCCCGGACGTTCACCGGATCCCGTTGGGCTGATGGGGGAGCAGGCGTGACGGGGTTCAACACGATTCTGCCGGTGAATTCCCCGTCCTGCATGAATAACACTTCTCACGAAGCCCAGGAAGGGTTCTATTCCGCCAGCAGTCGCCATGTTGGCGGATGTCAGATACTGATGGGCGATGGTGCCGTCCGGTTCATCAGCGAAAACATCAATACCGGCAATCTCTCCGCCAGTGCGACCAATATCTCCGGCCAAAGCCCATTCGGGGTCTGGGGAGCACTGGGCACCCGTAGCGGAGGGGAAGTGGTCGGCGAGTTTTAGAGTGCCTCACTCCCAGCGGGGTCGAGTTCCGCCAGGCGTCGAGCAACGTTTCATCAGGGAAACATGCACGCTGCGCAGACTCGGGCCAGCGTCATTGGCTCAGCCTGCGGAATTCGCTTCCCACACGGCGCGAGGCATGCGGTACAGCACATGCCCCCGCAGGGGATGGCCTTCCGGCAGAGCCGGATGCTCGAAATTGTCGGTCGGGGAATGCGTCATTCCGAGTTTTTCCATGACCCGACGACTCGCCTGATTGGCCGGCACGGTGAAAGCCACCACTTCTTTCTGCTGCAGAGCTCCAAAGGCGAAGTCGAGGGCCGCCTGTGCGGCCTCTGTCGCAAATCCCTGTCCCCAGTGCTCGGCCGCCAGACGCCAGCCGACTTCCATGCAGGGAGTGAAATGGGCGTCGAACTGCACGTGCCGCAGGCCGACCATGCCCATGCAGGGGCTGCCTGACGAAAGGGACACCGCCCAGAATCCATACCCGTAACTGGCGAAATGCTCGCGAATTCGGTCAACCATCGCGTCACTCTGCTCGCGCGTCATGAGCGCCGGGAAATGACGCATCACCGTCGGGTCGGCATTCAACTGCGCAAACGGCTCCCGGTCTGCCTCCTGCCAGGGACGCAACCTCAAACGGGCGGTGACCAGTTCAACTTCCGGAATCATCGAAGACATCTTCTGACTTGCCATAGAGGAGGGTTCTTTCCGGCACCCGCGTTGAGTGGTTTCCGGAGTCAGTGAATTTATCACTTTTGAGCGACGAGATTCAGTCTCGCCGGTATGGCTGACTGGGAAGCACGGTCCCCATTCGGGATGTGACCGACTGCAAGGCGTGGAATTCCGGTGTGTGACGGACTGTTCTACTCGATCGATGCATGCGAAGACCGGCGGAGCTGAACTCCGCCGCTCAGGGGGCGCAATGCAGAGATGTCAGACGTTCGAAGGCCAGGATACTCAGGATTTCGGGGCTGGAACGATTCTGCTGCTGCCGGCCTGTCGAAACGTGAGTTCTTCTGCCGGGAAAAGATACAACCGTCAGGACTGGAAAGAACCGTGCCGACCGGAAAATCGTCGCGTCGATTCCTTGGGCCGGATCAGGATCGCAGTTCGCAAAGGGTTCCCGCGTGCCCCTGCTTGACAGAGCTTTTCAGGCCTTGTTAGCTTTCAAAGGAACTTGAAGAATTCCGCTGCACATCAGCTGATGTGTGGCGATCAGGAAGGTCCTGAAATGGGTCTCTCCTTCTTCATCCAGTCCCGGGATCACTTCGCACGTATCCGTTCTTTGGGTACGATTTCGCCCTGCATGACAAATCAGATGATCGGCTGTTCATGAACCAGCGGGGTTTGTCATCGGTTATTGAAGTGCAGGGGGAGGGCATTTTGTCTTCGCGCCGAGGTTGTCGAATCCTGCTGTGGCTGGCACTACTGGTGCCAGGCATGTGGCACATGGTCCCGGCCGTTGAATCCTCCGCCATGGCCGCGGATGATTCCTGGAAGGCCCCGGACTGGCTGATGGACCCTGCTCAGGCCAGGCAGTTCAGCAAAACGGAATATTACAAGATCAAAGGGAACGTGCGTTCTGCGGCCCCCAGTGCCGATGTGACCCGCAGCCTGAAGAAGATCATCCATTATTACTTTTCGCTGCTGACGCATGAGGACAATCCCGATCTGCCCAAAACGGTCGAGCGTCTGCAGAACGAACTGTCTCCCACGCTGACCAGTCCGGCGGTCCGTCAGCTTCTGATGGATGAAATGCTGGCCCGCGCTCCGGAACTGCTGAATCATCCGCGCGATATTGTGCGCTACAACGTGCTGTCGTCGATTGTGCAGCTGACCGTCAAGCCGGCGTCCTATCTGGGCACGACGGAAGTGCCGTCGGTGCCGTATAACCCGGCGCACAAGCTGCTGCTGCAGGTGCTGACCAACCCGAAGCAGGTCCTGAGCTGTCGCATCCTGGCGGCCCGGGGTCTGTCGCGCATCTGTCGCGACGGAGACGGCACTCCCAGCTCGAACGAAAAGTCAGACATCGCGCAGGCGATTGTCGACACGCTGGCCGCGACTCCTCCCAGCACCGATGACGGCATCTGGTGGTTCCGGTATCGCCTGATTGAAGCCCTGGGACATGTCGACCGCATTGACAATTCGGCCACGCAGCCGATCGTGATCGAGGCCCTGATGGATGTGATCACCAATCGGGGAGAAATGCCGGTCAACCGGGCCCTGGCGTCACAGGCGATTACCCAGCTGCCGTTTTCATCGAGCACGAACATTCCACTGATCACGTTTGAAATCATGAAATTCCTCAACGAGATGGGCACGGCCTATGCCAAGTCTCCCACCTCACCGGCGTTCTATGAGCCGTTTGTCCGGCTATATCTGGCCTTCCGGCCGGCGACCGTGGCTCAGGCCAAAACCCGGAAATGGGGACTCCTGTATGAGGTGGAACGTCCTGGTCTGGCAACGCATTCGGCCGTAGTGAAAAGTGCCTGGGATGTGGCCTTTCCGGTTCTGAAGCCATTTCTGGAAGGCAAGCCCACCCCGCCCGGTGCCGCGCAGCTGAAAGCGGTGGCCGACTGGCTGGCCAAAAACCCTCCTGCCAGCCGGACACTGGTTCCCAACGGAAAAGAATATCCGGCAAAATGACCTTCCCTCCGGCAGGCTCCATCGCCGGACCTGCCGGAAACACTTCCACCGTAATCACGGCCGACAGGTGACCTGATGGAGAAGAATGTCATCGATCTGGAATGGCACGGCGGTGCCCTGGTCGTGGTCGCGACAGGAGGAGTGGAAAGCCTGCGCTGGGACATTGTGGAACAGGCCGCGGAAATTGTTCTGGAACCGATCCGCGAACAGAAGGCCCCGCTGGTGGTCTTCGACCTGAGCCAGGTGTCGTACTTCGGATCGGTCTTCATGGCTTTGCTGGTTCGCTGCCACAAACTGGTCAAAATGAGTGGCGGCGTGATGGTGCTGTGCGGGGTCAACCGCCTCGCCCGCGAACTGCTGCACACCACAGCCCTGGATACGCTCTGGGCGATTTATGACACCCGCCAGGAAGCCCTGGAAGCCGTGTCTGAATAAGCTCACAATCAGTCTCACCGTCAGCCTCATAGTCAGCCTCACAGCGGCGTGGAACCGTGGATGGCTGCCGGCTTTCGACCGGGGTCGAAGCCCGCACCCGGCCGCACGGGGTGATCTCCTCTGGTATCCCTGCAGGTCTTCCGTCACAGTTGGCCCTGTTTCAGAAGGGTCCGTTTCCGGGAGGGGAACCAGGACGCGGTGTGAGAGTGGCAGCGTGAAACTGGCACTGGCAGCGTGAAACTGGCGGTGTGATCTTGAAAGATGTCCCGGAACGGATCAGGCTCAATGTTCCCGGCCCGGCGTTTTTCGGGAAAGGGAGCAAACCGGTTGCAGACCCGCAGCGGGCAGGAACAAAAAGGAACAGTGGAACATGGCGAAGGAACGCTTGAATCGAATTCCCCCGACGAATGCCTCGGAAGCCTATCCGCTGCCGACAGAGCATGCGGCCGATGAGACCGCCACTTCGCGTCTGGTGGAAGAGATCAAGGAGACAGCCGACAAGTTTGCCCGGGACCATGCCACCCGGGGGGACCTGAAACTTGTCAGTCGGGCCCTGCGCGAGCTGCGCTATGCTTTCAAGGTGTTCACCCCGTATCGCCGTGACCGGAAGGTGACCGTTTTCGGATCCGCCCGCACCGGGCCGGATGATCCGGCCTATCAGGCTGCGCTCGACTTCGGCCGACTGTGTGCCCAGGCCGGCTGGCTGGTCGTCACCGGGGCCGGCGGCGGCATCATGGAGGCGGCCCATGTGGGGGCAGGCCGCAAAATGTCGATGGGGCTGAACATCATGCTCCCCTTCGAACAGCATGCCAACTATGTCATCAGTCAGGACGAGAAACTTGTCAATCTGCGGTACTTCTTCACCCGCAAACTGATGTTTGTGAAAGAAGTTCACGCCGTGGCACTCTTCCCGGGCGGCTTCGGAACCCAGGATGAACTGTTCGAGACACTGACTCTGGTGCAGACCGGGAAACGGGACATGATGCCGATCGTCTGCATCGATGCTCCCGGCGGCAGCTACTGGAGGAACTGGCTGAATTTCATTACCCGGAACCTGCTGGAGCAACGGCTCATTTCACCCAATGACCTATCGCTGTTCAAAATCACCGACAATGTGGATGACGCCGTGGAAGAAATTCTCGACTTCTATTGGGTCTACAACAGCATGCGTTATGTGCGAGACAAACTGTATCTGCGACTGCATGTCGCCCCGGATGCCGCGTTTCTGGAACGTCTGAATGACGAGTTCCGCGAGATGCTGACCGGCGGGAAAATCGAACTGGTCTCGGCGCACGATCTGGAAGTCGATGACGAACACCTGCAGGAGCTTCCCCGGCTGTCACTCTCTTTCAACCGCCGCGATCATGGGCGTCTGCGGCAGATGATTGACCTGATCAACAAAGAACTGGGGCAGTGCTGAAACGGGAATCGTCTCAGAGCACGCGGCGTCAGCAAGTGCATCCGATGAGGATACAGGCCTGGACACATTACAGTCCGGAGGATTCCGGGACAGGATGTGTCCGGTTCCAGATCACCAGTCGGGACTGCGGCTGACCGTCGACCACCCGTCGCACCTTGCAGAGAACTTCCTGGTCTTCAGGCATCTGCTGCAGCGCCGCTTCCAGATTGGCGACGCTGCTCACCGGCTGCCGGCCGATTTCTTCGATCACGTCATACAGCTGCAGTTCGTCGTCCCCGGGAGCAGTCCCGGCCGTTTGAACCAGCAGGCCGGTCTGCCGTGATTCATAGCCGCACTGCCGGGCCAGGGCAGGGGTCAGCGGTCGCAGCTGGAAGCTGGCCGGCCTGACTGGCAGCACGAGTTCCGAAGGAAGGGCAGGGCCTTCGCTCCGCTCGCTTTCGGTCTTTTCCGACAGGATCACATGCAGTGTCACCTGCTGGCCCCCCCGCAGCACGATGACGCGGACCCGTTTGTTGATCGGGGTCACGTTGACCTTGTTGATCAGGTCTGTTTCGTCGGCCACATCAAAGCCGTCAAAGTTCAGGATGATGTCATCGGCCCGGATTCCGGCCTGGGCGGCAGGGGTTTTTTCCAGCACCTTGGTGACTCGGGCGCCCTGTTTGCGATCGAGAGAATAGCGCTGGGCGACTTCGAAATCGAAGTGATCATCCAGATGCACGCCCAGGTAGCCTCGGCGGACCCGTCCATAATCGAGCAGCTGCCCGACAATGAACTGCACGAGATTGCTGGGAATGCTGAATCCGATCCCTTCGTTGCCGCCTCCCTGTGAGGCAATGGCGGTATTGATGCCGATCACCCGTCCGTCGAGATCGACCAGCGGGCCTCCGCTGTTGCCGGGATTGATGGCGGCATCGGTCTGCAGAAAGTCCTGATTGATGACTTTACGGCCGGGGAGTTCGAGCGAGCGGCGGCCTTTGGCGCTGATGATTCCCAGTGTGACCGACTGGCTGAGTCCGAACGGGCTGCCCATGGCAAGCACGAAGTGCCCGATATCCAGATTGTCGCTGTCTCCGAACTGGGCCGATTCGATTCCCGGATCAGGAATCCGCAGAACAGCCAGGTCGCTATCGGGATCTTCCAGCTTTTCGGTCGGGGCAATCACCCGGCCGTCATGCAGATAGACGTCGATCTGGTTGAGTCGGGCATCGGCGACGACGTGCCGGTTGGTGATGATGAAGACCCCTTCGGTGCGGGGACTGCGCATGATGACGCCGGAGCCGGTTTCCTGGACCTCGCCCGACCGGCTTTCGTGCCGGCTTTCGATATTCACCACGGCCGGCATGGTGCGGGCCGACACCGCGGCAAGATGTCTTCCGGCCTGTTTCAGAACACTGGCGGCATCGGAGGCCGAAAGACTGGCCGGTCGTTCACTGAATCCATCGGCCCGGGCAGTCTGCTGAAACACAATGCTGGAACTGCCGGGAATCAGTGCCAGCCCGAACAGCATGAGGAGTCCGGCTGACCACGACGGCCGCTTCATCAGTAAGTCCTTCTCAATCGACATCCAGCTGAATATCGCGCATCGTCAGGTCGCGATCGCTTTCGCGGGACTGGTACTCCCAGGCAGATTCCCAGTCCGGCTGCTGTCCCCGTTCCGAGGCGCGGTTCTCAAATTTCCGCTGGCAGTTCACACAACTCGATGTGTGCGGCAAAGCCTGCAGCCGGGCGACCGGAATCCGTTCCCCGCAGATCTCGCATTGACCATAGGTTCCGTTTCGAATCGCTTCAATTGCTTTTTCGATTCGAATCAGTTCCCGGCTTTCCAGCGAGACCAGTTGCGATTCCAGTTCCTGTTCCACGTCATGGCAGGCCTGATCCGCGACATCTCCTCCTCCCTCGTCGACCAAAGTCGACGCCGGCAGTGAAAGTTTCCGTCGCAATTCCTCACGCTGTGCCAGCAAACGCTGATGCAGGCGGAGCAGAGCGTCTTTCCGAGCCATGAGATTCTCCCCCTATCACGCAGACCGCTCATTCCGGCGGTTCGACAGTCATCCGGAAGCCTCATTGCTTCCATTCAGGTTCGTTGAAACGTAGGAATTCTACGTCTCTGCGGAATTTGACGAGTCGAAATCCGCGCCGGTTTCGCAACACCTGATATATTCACGGGTTGCGACGGGCCTTCCGTTCAGAATTCCCTTCCCGTCTCCATTCGGGAGAGCAATCGCTTCCGCAGGGAACCGGGCGACGGCTCAAAGAATCAGGTCGTCCGGCGCAGCGCAGGCCCCGGGGAGTTCCATCTGCAGGGCCCCGTGCCGAGTGACCTCTCAAAACGGTCCTGAGAGGAAAGCGCGACTCTGGACCGGACAGGCTCATCCGCCGGCCGGCAGCACCTGGTTCATGGCCTGCTCGCGCTGCTGTTCTGTCATCTGACGGACAGGCAGCTGCAAGGCCTGCGAAGTGCCCGCGGCAGGGGTCTGTGTGCGATGCGCGGTCGGAACAATGGGCGAGGTGAAGTTTTCGGCCGGGGGGGCAGGCTGAGCAGCCAGCGCCTGGGCTTCCCGCTGCTGACGTAGATGGGCCAGCCAGTTTTGGGCGGCGGTCAGTTCCGGCTTCTTGGTGACGGCCAGCGAGAACTGACGTTCTGCCTCGTCCAGTTTGCCTTCTTCCTGCAGGATCAGACCGACGTTGTAATGGGCTTCGGCATCCCCGATCGTCCGGATGAAATGGGGCAGGGCGGAATCGACATCGCCACAATGCACCAGGGAAACGGCCAGGGCATAGCGATACTGCGATTCATCCGGCTCCGCCAGCATGGCCTTGGTCAGGGCTTCGGAAGCTTCCTTCCACTGCTTCTGGCTGGCATGGAACTGTCCCAGTCCAAACTGGGCCGAGGCGGACGTGGGAGCAATTTTGACCGCACGTTTGAAGTTCTGTTCGGCCTGTTCGAGATTGCCGCTGAGCTGATCCAGGCGGGCCAGTCCCAGAATGGCCTCGACATTTTTCGGCTGAATCTCAGTGACCGACAGATAACTTCTGCGGGCTTCGTTGACCTGCCCGCTCTCTTCCATCAGCCGGCCATAGGCGAGTTTGAGCTTGGCAGGGTGTTTGGGATCACCCGGGGCCTCTTCGACCTTCTCTTCATAGCTGGCACGCTGGATTTTGGGCTTGGTCAGCGATTTCCAGGAAAGTCCCGGCGCATTGGGAGAGATGGTGATGCAGCCGGACAGCGACAGGGAGACCGTCAGCAGCGAGCCTGTGACCCAGTTCCGGCAAGCTTGGACGGTATGTTTCACGCAGTCTCTCCTGAATCCATTCAGCCTTGCAGACGCGGTCCTCCCAGGCATTCCTGAAACGCCTCGAAGACAATTTTTTCGCTCAGATGCGGCTTCTCTCCCCTAAATCGGCAGATGGACTCGATCACATCCAGCAAATCACGCGGATCACTGGCCTTCGGCGGATTCTGCGAGTCGTACTGGGTTGTCAGCAGCCGGGTGACAATCCAGTCGTCATATTTGATCGCGTGCAGGTCGCACATCCGCCGGAAGATCTGCCGGAACTGCGCTTCTGTCGGAGCCGGGACTTCGATCTTGTGGCGAATCCGCCGCAGAAACGCCGCATCGACCAGTTGCTCCGGGTTCAGGTTAGTCGAAAAGACCGTCAGCTGTTCAAAGGGCACGGCAAACTTCTTGCCGGTCGACAACGTGAGATAATCGATCCGTTCTTCCAGCGGCAGAATCCACCGGTTCAGCAGCTGTGCCGGGGGAACGATCTGCCGGCCGAAGTCATCGATCAGAAACACACCGCCATTGGCCTTCAACTGCAGTGGAGCGGTGTAGTAACCGCTGCCGGCGTGATACCGCAGGTCGAGCATGTCGAGCGTCAGCTCCCCCCCGGAAAGCACCACCGGTCGTCGCACTTCCCGCCAGCGCTCATCCAGCACCGGAGCCTGCAGGTCGGACAGCAGCCGGGATTCGTCCGACTCTGTCACGGAGGCATGCCGGGCGGGAACCGGGCGATGCAGGGTGGGATCGAAGATCGAAATGATCTGATTTTCGACCGTCAGGGCATAGGGAACATAAATCGATCCGCCGTTCTGGTTGAGCAGCGCGCCCAGCACCTTGGCGATGGCTGTCTTGCCGTTTCCCGGGGTTCCATACAGGAAGATGGACTGGCCACTGCAGATTGCCGGTCCCAGCCGCCGGAGCAGGTCCGCATCCAGAACCAGATTCTGGCAGGCCTGCTGCAACTGGTCGAGATTCAGCCGGGCGCGCGCCACGGTCTGCAGCTGACATTGCCGGGTATAGTGTTCGAGCGACACCGGGGCCGGTCCCACATACCGGCTCACGGCAAAGGCGTCGCGACTTCGCTGCCGTCCCTGTTCGGTCAGCAGGAAGCGATAGCTCAGCGGTCCGACAACTTCTCCCGACGTCACATCCAGGCAGCGGTCGGCTTTCAGAGCCTGCAGAGTTTCGGCCACAACGCTGAAGGGCAATCGCAGCTGGCGACTGATTTCGTACCCGGTGGCCATTCCCGAGAGATACAGCGTTTTGAGCGTCAGCTCGGCCAGTTGACCGGCATTGATGCCTGTTTCCGCTAAAGACTGAGGTGCCAGTGGCGGAGTGACACTGTCCTGATTGGCACTGTCCTGGCTGGGATTCTCTGGATTGGTACTGCTCCAATGGGGCAATGCGGCCGCTTCTCGGGGGACCTCTTCCGCATCGACCTGCGCCACCTGCTCGCAGATTTCCCGGACCTGCTGCACAATGCGCGCATAGACATCTTCCGGCAGGTCGACAGCCTCATCGACCGCAGTGACAGGCTCCTGCGCCTCGAGATTCAAAAGGTCCGGTGGAAGATGTTCAGAGGACATTACAGCTTCACCCCATCGGCGGAACCCGGGCCATTGCCCCTGTGACCGGCCTGGGCCACAGGCGGCCAGGCGCATGTTCCTGCCGTTGTCATGTCATGCGCCGCGTGACGGAAGCAGGTCGCGTCCACGGGGAAAATCGTTCGTAAGGCACTCGTGCGGTGCTGTGATTCCGTTGCAGAGATCCCGGCTGGAATCGTCGGGCTGGAAGGACCGGCCTGAAATAAACCAGCTTGAAATAAGCTGGTTCGAAACCGCTGGCCCCCCCAAAGGGGACCTTACTCCGAATCCGAGCCACCATCCGGGCTCGGCGACAGAATGGGAGGGGGCATGTTTTCCTGCGCGGCACGGAAGATGGACTGCACTTCCGCAGCCGGCCGGCCGGCAGGGTCTGCCAGACGGGAACTCACCTGCGGAGCCATTTCGGAACCGACCAGCCGGGCCAGTTCATTCTCGACCTGACGGGTCCGCTGCGTGGTCATGGCCATGTCCGCCGCCGAGGCGACATGGACCTGCCGATATTCCGCCGGCACGTGATAAGCGATCCAGCGCAGGTGCTCCTGACCGGCACTGTTCAATTCCCCGGTCTCGGGATTGAAGTGGTAGTCATACAGCGTGGTCGATGCCAGCCAGCCGTTCTCTGACTGCGTGGCGGCAAAGGCGTTCACCGCTTCACGGTCGGCGCAGGTGTAAGGATACGGCCAGTAATGGGCGTGATGATATTTGTGGACGAACAGCTGGTGCGGGCCGGTCGGCCGGGGAAACGGAGGCCACAGCTTGCCGTCTTTATAGATCTGACGCGCCCCGGGCGGATCGGAGGCACGCGCTTCATAATACTCCCGGGTGCCCCGACGCAGGCCATCATTTGACCAGAAGGGCCAGTCCGCATGTACTGTGGTGGCACTGGCCGCAAGCATCAGCGCCGACAACATCGAATGTCGTAACACCATCGTCGTTTCCCCCCTCAGACGAAGGGCAGCTCCCACAAACAACAGACCTGGGGAGCGCCTGCAGAATTTATCGGCTGCCGGTTGTGCGGATCGTGACGGCAAATCGGCCGGGTCAGGGCAATTCGCCACCGGATCAGCGCCGCAAACGACAACAGGTTCCGCAATCACTCTCGACTGCGGAACCTGCTGAAATTCGAATGCCTGGAGCGGGCCTGAAGACGCCCTGGAGAGCCTCCCCGGGAGAACTCGATGAGCGAGACCGATCAGGCGGCCCGGCGCGAGGTGTGCGTCTGACGCGAGGTCACTTCCGTGACGACTTTCGCCAGGGTTTCGACAACGCGGGTCTGCCGTTCGGCTCCCAGTTCGGCAAAGATCGGCAGTGCAATCGTCTGTTCCGATGCCCGTTCCGATTCCGGCAGCTGTCCGGCGCGGTATTGCAGGAACGAGAAGCATTCCTGCAGGTGCAGCGGACGCGGGTAATAGATGGCACAGCCGATGCCTTGTTTCTTCAATCCGGCCAGAACTTCATCGCGGTGGCCGTTATGCACCCGGATGACGAACTGGTTGTAAATGTGATGATGCTCGGCCGATTCGACCGGCAGCGTCAGATGCTCGGCCAGGTGGGCCTCGCTGATCAGTTCCTGATAGCGGGCCGCGTTTTCGCGCCGGGCCACCGACCAGGTATCGAGATATTTCAGCTTCACTGCCAGGACTGCGGCCTGCAGGGCATCGAGCCGGCTGTTCAACCCGACTTCAATATGATTGTAGCCGCCAAAATCGCCATGCACCCGCAACCGCCGCAGTCGCGCGGCAATGTCGCGGTCATCGGTGGTAATCAGGCCGCCATCGCCGGCTCCTCCCAGATTTTTGGTCGGGAAGAAGCTGAAGCAGCCCATGGTTCCCAGCACGCCGGCCTTGCGACCGCGATAGCTGGCCCCGATGGCCTGGCAGGCATCTTCCACAATCGGAATCTGATGCTTGACCGACAGACGCCACAGCGGATCCATTTCCGCACACTGGCCATACAGATGCACCGGAATGATGGCTCTGGTCTTCCGGGTCATGGCCGCTTCGACCGCGTCCGGATCCAGGTTGTACGACACCGGGTCGATGTCGACAAACACCGGCCGGGCTCCCAGTCGCACAATGCAGCTCGCCGTGGCAAAGAAACTGTAGGGAGAAGTGATCACTTCATCGCCGGGACCGATTCCCAGGGCCATCAGGGCCAGCACCAGAGCATCCGTTCCCGAGGCACAGCCGATGGCGTGCCGGGCATCGCAATAGTTGGCGATTTCGGTTTCGAAGGTCTCCACTTCTTCGCCCAGCACAAACGATTGCTTTTCGAAGACGCGGGTGACAGCCTCCTGGATCTCGTCCCGAATCGTCTGGTATTGCGCCACCAGGTCAATCAACGGAACCGGCGCTGCGTCCTGAGGACGAGACAGAGAAAGAATTTGTGTCATGAGCGACTCCGTTCGCTTACTCAACTGTGCCCTGCAGTCATCGCGGGCAGGTGGGAAAATTAGGTCGGCTCCCAAGATCCTGTCAAGATGATGCATCCGGATAACAGGATTGACCGGTATGATCGGCATTGTCGGCCTGTGCAGATCATTCGAAGTTCACTAAAGTTCCCGCAGAAACAGGATTTGTGTAAGGACGCCAGGTCTCGGAGTTTCGGCATGCGGAGGATTGCTTTCTTCGAAGATCAATCAGCGAATCAGTTTTCGCCGTTAACGGCCTTGCGGCCAGTCTTCGAATTGCTGTGTGGACACTATTCTGCCCGTGAGCGAATCTGCCAGTTTTTCCCGAAATCGGAATGGGGAGGCATCGTTCGGGACAGGCTGGTGGAAGCCTATCGTGCCGAGTTCCCCCAGGCTCACATCAATGACCCCGCCTGGCTCGGGGCAGGGCAGTTGCTGCTGCTCAATGGCCGGTGTCTGGTCGAGCCGCAGTCTCTGAAAAAGATCAAACCCGGGTCTGCCGGCTGGATTGGTGACACCTGGGCGGCCGTGGTGCTCGAACCCGATGAAATTTCTGCCGGACAGCTGCCCACGCAGGAAGACCTGCAGCGCATTCTGCTGCAGAAAAAGAAAATCCCGCTTTCCGGCACCGCGCTGTCGCATCCCTGGGATCTGGTCAATCAGAACTCCAAATGGCTGACGCTCGATTTTTCCGCCCGGGCCCGTCCATCGGCTTTTTCCACCACCGATTCACGCATTGCCATGATCGGGCCGGCCGATCAGGTTCATATCGATGCCACGGCCCGACTCGACCCGTTTGTCGTCATCGATGCGACTTCCGGGCCGGTCTGGATTGACCGGGATGTGCGCGTGCAGGCATTTACCCGAATCGAAGGCCCCGCCTATGTCGGTCCCGGCACCCAGCTGTTTCGCGCCAATATTCGTGAAGGCTGCAGCTTCGGCCCGACCTGCCGGCTGGGGGGAGAAATCGAAGAATGCATTCTGCAGGGATTCGTGAACAAATATCACGACGGCTTTCTGGGACACAGTTATGTCTGCCCCTGGGTGAATCTGGGGGCCCTGACAACCAACAGCGATCTGAAAAACGATTATTCCGATGTCAGCGTGCCGCTGCAGGGAGAAAAAATTCCGACCGGTTCCACGAAAGTGGGAGCATTCATCGGCGATCACACCAAAACGGCGCTGTGCAGCCTGTTCAATACCGGCTCGGCCATCGGGGTGATGAGTCTGATTCTGCCGGGAGGAGAACTGCTTCCCAAGCACATTCCGTCGTTCACCCGGTACTGGCACGGGCGGATCGAACCGTTGCCGGATGGTTGTGAAAGCGGTCTGAAAACAGCCAAGGTGGTGATGTCGCGCCGCGGGCAGCAGCTGACGCCCGAAATGGAACGCCTGATTCGCACCGCGTATGCCGAGTCTCATGATGAAATTCAGCGGGCACTGGACCGGCAGCATGCCGGCATCGCGGCAAACTGAGAATTCCGGCGCAAGGCGAAGAACGGTCTTTCCGCCGGAATCCTGTTTCAGATCACCTCATCTCTGTCGCAGTGCCCGGGCTCCTGAATGTTCAGAACTCTCCAATGACTTCTCCGCCGCGATAGGAGAGCAGGGCGGCAAAGGTCGCAAGATCCATATTCTGTGAGATCCATTGGACACTGCCGTCGCAGAACAGGAAAAATGCCCCACCGACATGCCAGCTGTGAAAGTCCTGGTGTCCAGAGTCGCAGCCCAGTGAGCCGACCGCATTCAGCGTGCCCCCAAATGTGTAACACGCCTGCCATTTGGTGTGGGTGTCGTTTGTCATGATGCCATTCAGCGGGGCGGACTGATCCATCAGATTCTTGTGCCCGGCCCACTCGCCAAATATCGCATTCGGAGCTTCCCCCAGATAAATGGTGTTGCTCGTGCCATCGGTGATATCGCGATGGCGAACCGCCCGCTCGGCCAGCAGCCGCATCGGCCCGCGACCGCCAGTGCTGTCTCCATAGGAGTTGGAGCAGTTGGTGGCCGGATAGCATCTCAGGGCCCGCTCTCCCCAGTTTCCGGCATAGTCATTGCGCCCATAGAGCCGGGTCGACGTCGGAGTGTCGCCATTGGCCTTGAGCAGGTCGGCATCGGGATTGGTCGGGCAGATGAAGACCGGGAGTTTCGTCTGCGCCAGCGGAATATTGTCTCCCTGTGAATACCAGAGATTCATGTCCCATTGATTGTAAATCGCGGCCTGATCCAGATAGGGCAGCAGCACGGTTCCCCAGCTGGCATACCGTTGTGATTTCGCCCAGTTCGCAATGTTCGTTGTAGAAGGAGAATTCACGGCGGCATCGGGCAGCGAAATCGCCGGACCACCTTTGGGATACATGTTGACCGTATCGATGTAGTTGTGAACGGCCAGACCAATCTGCTTCAGGTTATTGCGGCATTGTGATTTGCGGGCGGCTTCTCGGGCCTGTTGCACCGCTGGCAGCAGCAACGCAATCAGAATCGCGATGATGGCGATGACGACGAGCAGTTCAATGAGAGTGAAGCCAGGGCGGCTTCGCGCGGCGGGGAGCATCGGGCAGGTCCTTTCCACGCCAGAGACGTCGGCAGCGGAAAAGCATGCGCGCAGCACCGCACGCAGAAACATGCCTTCCAGGGACGCTGAGGGCCGAGCATCACATGGCAATCCCTGGCAGGCCGTATTCTGACTCGCGAGTCTGACGGTACCTGAACGTCTTCCCACAGGCGGAATGCCTGCAGTGACATGGTGTTCAGGTCCCTTCTCGCATACAGCGGCGGTCCCGTGCCGGATTCTCACCGGCTTCCTGTCCGTGCCTCAAAGCCTGAGGACGAACGCCTGACAGAGTGGCCGACAGAATAGCTGACAGTCCGGGAAGTGCAATCAGGGAATTCAGCGCAATCACTGGGAATTGAGTGGAATCCACTCTCTGCATCCGGCAAAAAATCCTGTTCCCTGATTCTTGCAGCTTGACACACTCACTCTCAGGATTTATATCGAAAAGTTCTGATGCATCGGTTCACTTGCAATCACATTCACAATTCCATTCGGAACTGTTCGCGGGCCGCAGACTCTCAAATTCACATCTTCTTTTTTCCTTCAATCATCGATTGAAACAAGAGGAGTCCGCCATGCGTGCGTCATCTCGCCCCGTTCCCAGGCAGCGAACAGTGTTCAGCAATCCTTCGCCCGGCCAGAGTGTTCCCCCTGTCCGCCTTTTTCGTTCCATTCGCGGTTTCACCTTGATCGAACTGCTCGTCGTCATCGCCATCATCGCGATTCTGATTGCGTTGCTGCTGCCAGCCGTCCAGCAGGCCCGCGAAGCCGCCCGGCGCAGCCAGTGCAAGAACAATCTGAAACAGTTCGGCCTGGCGCTGCACAATTATCATGATGTCACCAATCTGTTTCCCCCCATGAAAGGGGGAACAAAAGGCTATGGAGACTCATCGACCCGGTTGGACGGCAATTACAACCGGAAGTCGGGCGTTGTCGCATTGCTTCCTTACCTGGAGCAGGCCGCACTGTATAATCGCATTGAAGCCGGCAACCCCTCGACGTCTCCTCCGATTCCACCCGGCGGACCGGCACCGTGGAGTGGATGGTCAGGCTGGAACCAGAAAATTGCCGTGTTCAAATGTCCGAGCGACCCGGGAATCACGACCGCCCGCGGCAGCATCAGTTATGCCATGAATATCGGGGATTATCTGGGCACATCCAATCAGTCGCCGACAAATGTGAACGGGTTGTTCGCCTACAATACCTGCTATGGCCTGTCCTCCATTCTTGACGGAAGCAGCAATACAATTGCCTTCAGTGAACGCGTGCAGGCGTCGTTCGGGATTGGCGGGAAGGCAAACCCGGATATCCGCGAGGGAGATTTAACAAATGTCCCGTCGATCACCACCAGTCCCGGGGCCTGTCTGGCGGCCGCCGCGGCGATTACCAATGGAAATCGCTATACAGACGGCTCGGCTGTGAAAGGCAAGTTCGGTTCCTACTGGTGTGATGGGCAGCCTGAAAATGTGGCCTTCACGCCTATTCTCGCCCCGAATTCCCCTTCATGTGTGAATGACACCAACAGCAACTCCGATTCCGCCGTCAGCCTGCTGAGCGCCAGCAGTCATCACACCGGAGGAGTGCATGCGGTCTTCGCCGACGGGTCGGTGCGCTTTATTTCCGACAGTATCGACACCGGAAATCTGGGGGTCCCCACCACACTGGGAGGACGAAGCCCTTATGGAGTCTGGGGTGCCCTGGGAACGAAATCCGGGGGAGAAACCGTCTCTACGGGCTTCTAGGGGCAATTTCGGAATCGGTCTTCCGTGTTCCGCAGGTGATCAAATGGGCATTCATGCGGTGAAACGCGCCCCTTCGCCTGCACCAGAACCATGAGAATGATCCAGGAGCCGCAACAGAATCTTTCCATTGATGAGACCTTCCTGCCGCGAGCGGTCGGAGGGGGGTGATGTCCGGAAGTCGAAAGGCCTCACTCCTGCCGAGACAGATACATTCCGGCACGCGGCCCATACGGGATGATGGCGTTCTCAACGTCTGAAACTTTCAGCAGGGATTGAGGCCTGTGCCTGTCGGTCGGCCTTCCGGGCGGATCGGGACTTCAATCCCGGTCGGGGGGTGACGTCCGAAACGGGAGCTCGAAATTTTCGGGAAGCCTGAAATTCAGGTCTCTTTCCAGTCATTCAGCTTTCAGGGGACAAGGCAGGGGCAGAGCCTGTCCGCCTGAGTTTGCCATTCCAGATCACCCTGCCTGTTGACCCTGATTCCGGAGCCGATTTCTTATGCGATGGAAGCCGATCTGCCTGCTGGGACTTTGCGCCGGACTGGTGATTTTCACTGCGTGTGGAAAAAAAGCCCGCACCGGGGGGATGCCGGTCAGCCCGGTCCAGGGAGTGGTGACTTATCATGGCAATCCCGTCGTCGGGGCAGACGTGATTTTTTATTCCCAGGAGCCTGACCTTCCCAGTTCATTTGGCCGCACTGACGACAAGGGGGTCTATTCGCTGACAACCTATTCATCGAATGACGGCAGCCCGGCCGGCCGGAAGCTGGTGACGATTCTCAAGGTGAAAGCCCCCGTTGCGGCCGAGAAAGAAGCCTCGATTGAATCGCCTGAATATGTCCCGCCGCCTCCCAATGGCGTGCCCGCTGTTCCCCCTCCCAAGCCGGAGATTCCCCTCAAATATGCCAGCCGGGAGACGTCCGGGCTGACAGCCAATGTGCAGGCCGAGACGGAGAATACTGTGGATTTTGAGCTGCAGGATTAGCGTTTTGTCTGTGTTCCGTCACGTTTGTTCCGTCACGTTCAGGCCGGAATTCGCAGGGGGGTCATCAAGATCTGCGCGAGACAACATCGACAACGCCGCTCTGGTGTTTTTCCGGCGCAAAGAATCCGAAGAGTGCCTGGAAGAACGGACATGCGGACTCTGCAGTGCCTATCGCAGCCTGGTCTGGTTGAGCAGATTCCATGAAAAAACCCCGGGGATTCCGGGGTTTTGCCGTTTCACGAAAGGCCCAGGGCAGGCCAAAAGTAGCGGTGGAGGGATTCGAACCCCCGACACGCGGATTATGATTCCGCTGCTCTAACCAGCTGAGCTACACCGCCAGATCGCAGTCATTCAATATCACTCAAGATCATTCAATTCAAACACTCACCTGAACCGGGTTTTCGAATGATCCATTCGAAAAAATGATCCATTCGAAAAACAGTCAGCCTTTCCGGTGTTTCCTGGTCGAAACTTCTGCACAGACAGCAGAAATCAGACTCCGGACAGGGAAGGCAGGTTCACATTTTTCCAGACGCGTCAGGTTTCTGCAGTCAGGCTGCAGAATACCGGGCGATCTGGGAAAGACGCGTGCCCGAAAAAGCCTCCCTGCAGGTCCGGGCAGACACGTGTGTCTCCTCCGGGCCGGTCGGGACGGGAAGTATGGCGAACTGCCCGACGATCTGCAAGTTTCGAAAGGGAATCTTCCATGCGCTACGCTGCAGCCTCGGGATGAGTTACGATTTCCCTGCGAACCGTCAGGGTGTCTTACCGGTGTCGGATTCCCTGTGGAGAGCCGGTGACTCTGGTCTGAGTCCGTCAGCTGGCGGCTTTGTCCGCGTGTTTCCTGAGAAAACGTCACTCTCACCGCATGGCGGAACGCGGCCCAGGCCGAAGTGAGTCACTCGGGTCTGTTTCGCAGCCCATAAGGCACGAGGCAGGAAACAGGGGGCAGTATTCCGGCCGGTGCCAGAATTCCTTTTGATTAGATTGAGAACAGTAGGATGTTGTGGGAAATCGAGATTCATCCGGTCCCTGGCTCTGTCGATCGGGAATCAAACCGAGTCCTGGCGGAAGCTCAATCGCGCGAGCTGAAATCGATCCGCACGGTCCGGACCGCACGGTCCTACCTGCTCGAAGGAGAACTGTCGGAATCTGATCTCCAGCGGGCGGTTCAGTTTCTGGGCGATTCACTGGTTGAAGAATGCCGCATTCAGAAACTTCCGGCTTCGGCCGGAACGGGGGGAGACCCGTTGCTGAATGTGCTTTATAAGCCGGGCGTCACCGATAATGTCGGGCTGACTGCCTGCCGGGCGCTGGCCGAACTGGGGCTGCCTGTCACCGGGGTCTCGACCTGTCGCAAATACTGGGTCAATTCCGATTCGACCGCCGAGGATCAATCCCGTTTCGGCCGTCGGGTGCTGTCCAATGATTCCATCGAACGGGTTCTGTCTGGTCCGCTCGAACTGCGCAGCCTGGCAATCGGCTCGGATTATCAGTTTGAACTGCAGCATGTGACCATCCGCGACATGGACGATGCCGCGCTGCAGCGCCTGAGCAAAGAAGGGCAGCTGTATCTGAGTCTGGCGGAGATGCAGCAGATTCAGCGTCACTTCCGGGATTTGAACCGGGAGCCGACGGATATCGAACTCGAAACCATCGCCCAGACATGGAGCGAACACTGCTCGCATAAAACACTGGGCGGACGGATTGCCTACCGTGATGAAAACGGTCCCCGTCAGTTTCAGAATATGCTCAAGGAAACGGTTTTCGCGGCGACGCAGACCTTGCGCCGGGACATGGGGACCGGAGACTGGTGCGTCAGCGTGTTCAAAGACAATGCCGGCGTCGTGCGTTTCGACGATCAGCAGGATGTCTGCATCAAGGTCGAAACGCACAACCATCCCTCGGCGCTGGAACCTTATGGCGGGGCGAATACCGGTCTGGGGGGCGTGATTCGCGACCCGATGGGCACAGGCCTGGGAGCCCGCCCGGTCTGCAATACTGATGTCTTCTGTTTTGCTCCGCCAGACACCCCGTACGATGCGGTTCCTCCCGGACTGCTGCATCCGAAAACCATCATGAACGGGGTGGTGTCGGGCGTGCGCGATTATGGAAACCGGATGGGAATTCCCACGGTCAATGGTGCGGTCTATTTCGACCCGCGCTATCTGGGAAATCCGCTGGTGTATTGCGGCAACGTGGCCATGCTTCCCCGGGGAAAAAGCGAGAAGCAGATTAAGCCCGGGGATTACATCGTGTCGATCGGCGGTCGAACAGGCCGCGACGGCATTCATGGTGCCACGTTCTCTTCGGCAGAACTGACCCATGAGAGCGAGGAACTCTCGGGCGGGGCCGTGCAGATTGGCAATGCCATCACCGAAAAGATGGTTCTCGACGTGGTGCTGGCGGCACGCGATCAGAATCTGTTCAACGCGATTACCGACTGTGGAGCCGGAGGCTTCAGCAGTGCGGTGGGCGAAATGGGAGAAGAATCCGGTGCCGAAGTCTGGCTGGAACGTGCTCCGCTGAAATACAGTGGACTCTCTTACACCGAAATCTGGATCAGCGAAGCCCAGGAACGCATGGTGCTGGCGGTGCCTCCGGCCAAATGGGAGGCGTTTCAGAGCCTGTGCCAGTCGGAAGGGGTCGAAGCGACGGTGATTGGCCAGTTCACCGAAACTCGCCGGCTGGTGCTGAAATACCACGATCAGATTGTCGGCGATCTGGCGATGTCACTGCTCCACAACGGGCGTCCGCCGGTTGTCCGGGAAGCCACTTATCTGCCGCCGGCTCAGGCTGACTTTCAGCCTTCGGCCGAGTCTTCGGACTTTGGCAGCATTCTCGAAAAGATTCTGGGCTCTCTGAATGTCTGCTCCAAGGAGCGGATCATCCGGCAGTATGACCATGAAGTGCAGGCCGGAAGCGTGGTCAAGCCGCTGGTGGGTGTCTGCAACGACGGCCCTTCCGATGCGGCGGTCGTGCGTCCTGATCTGAAAAGCCAGCGTGGGCTGGTCATCTCCTGCGGCATGAATCCGCGGCTGGGAGATCTGGACCCGTACTGGATGGCCGCGGCCGCGATTGATGAAGCGGTGCGAAACTGTGTGGCAGTGGGAGCCGATCCGTCACGCATTGCCATCCTCGATAATTTCTGCTGGGGAAATACCGAACGTCCGGAAACGCTGGGGTCTCTGGTGCGGGCCGCACTGGCCTGTCATGACGTGGCCATTGCTTTCCGCACGCCATTCGTCAGCGGAAAGGACTCGCTCAACAACGAGTTTTCCTACGAAGTCGACGGACGCAGGCAGACCATCTCCATTCCTCCATCGCTGCTGATTACCGCGCTGGGGCAGATCGCCGATGTCGAAAATGCAGTGACCATGGATCTGAAAAACCCCGGCAGTGTGCTGCTGCTGGTCGGAACGACCCATGACGAAATGGGAGGCAGCCATTTCAATCTGGTGACTGGTTCCAGCGGCGGAGCGGTTCCGAAAGTCGATCTGAAGCAGGCTCCGCAGGTCTTTTCGGCGCTGCATCAGGCCATCGACCAGAAGCTCATCGCCAGCTGTCATGACCTGAGTGAAGGGGGCCTGGCCGTGGCCCTGGCCGAAATGGCCTTTGCTGGCGGACTGGGCGTGCAGGCCAGTCTGAAGGCACTGCTGGACATGCAGCAGATTTCTCCCCGGGGAGCCCTGTTTTCAGAGAGCAACACCCGTTTTCTGGTGGAAGTCGCGCTCTCCGATGTTCCGGCGGTGCAGGCGATCTTCGTTCAGGGGGGACTGCCGGAACCGGTTCAGATCGGACGGGTCAACGACAGCCAGCGGCTGGTGATCGCCGGCACCGGTGAAGAAAGCCTGATCGATGCCAGCCTGAGCGCATTGAAGGCCGCCTGGCAGGCCCCCCTGGCACGGTTCTAAGAACTTCTGGAAAAACGTGCGCTGATCCGCCCGCGGCAGGCCTTCTCATTCATTGAGAGGTTTTGTTCGTGGCACTCAGAGCCTTTCCGCAAGGTTTCGCATGGTCAGGCTGTCCCCCGGCAGGAGTGAGCTGATCGCTCCTGCCTGCCAGGATGACGTTCCGCCGCGAAACGAATTGCATTTCCAGTCCCGCGAGCGACTGCTTTTCGTCGTGGTTACCGGGTGGTCAACATGCCGGCGGCCACGCCAAACAGCGCCCCTTCCAGCATGTAACGCTGCGTGAAGGCACAGACCGCTTCCGGGAAGGTATATTCCAGGAACAGAATGTCCCCCGGCTGAATGCGGATATTCTCCTGGGGATACTTCATCGCCTTGCGGAGATCGATTTCGATCGTGATCCGCCGTCCGGTCGGCAGGGTGCGAATGATGGCCAGCCGGCTGGCACTGGTCGTGATGTCCTGATTCAGTGCGGAGACTCCCCCGACCGAGGACATCATGCCTGTTCCGGTCGATCCCATGTTCCGCGATTGAGAAATGGCAATCGCTTCCAGAACCCCCAGATCATAATCGCGGGGCAGGGTATACTGTCCGCCGCCGAGCAGCCCGGAGGTATAGAACACTTCGGTCTCACGGGATTCGATGAAGATGATGTCTCCATCCTGCAGGGTGATGGATTCTTCGGTGATCTGCGGGATTTCGCCCGGGGCCAGTCGCACCGGAATGCGAATGACGTTCGGATTATCGATCGTCGGGTCAAAGCCCTGCAGCATGCTGCTCCAGCCCTGTTCCACGCCGGGACCGGCATCGACGGGCCCAGAGTTCTCCGGAACCGGGGGGCCGGATGCAAAATTCCCCGGCGCAAAATTATTGGGCGCAAAACCTCCCGGTGCATCATGACCGGGCAGGGTCGGCGGCAGTTCCGACGGGCCTGTCGAAATGGCTCCCCAGGAATGTCCGACATCCGGAGTCATGACCGGTCCCATCGACGGGCCGGATGCGGACGGGGGGGCCATGACGGGAGAAGGGGGGACCTCATACTGTGTCCGCTGCACTCCATACTGTGTCCGCTGCACTCCGCCTGACTGATCGACAGGTGGAGAACTCAGGCCAGCTGCCGCGCCGGGCATCGGACCTCCATAGGGCATTCCCTGCGGAATCGCGCCGGCGTGTCCTGATCCCGGGCCCGGCTGGGCCATGGCATCGGGACTCGGTCCAGAGTATGCCGCACCGGATGGTCCGCCGAAGTTCCCGTGTGTGCCTCCGGCAGTGGAGGTTCGATAGGACGATGCATAAGGAGCCGTGGACAGGGAATGCCCGGTCTGCTGCACCTGCCGGGCTGCGCCGGATGGACGCATCTCGCCTCCAGAACGATAGCCGCCGAAGGGCTGCGGAGTCCCGGCCGAAGCCGTTGTTCCTTCACTGGAGGAGCGCAGTCCGCTGTCCTGCCCGCGAATCAGCAGCGATGTCTGCTGCACGGCTGGCTGAGCCGGCTGCGAATGGCCGTCTGGCTGCCGGCTGGACTGGGGCCAGTAGGGCTGCACTCCCTGCGGCATGATCGACGATCCCGGCACTGGAGTGGGAACCGGGCAGGTGTTGGAACCGGCTCGCGGTCGCCGGCGGATGATGTAAATGACGTTTTCGGCGTTCAGACCAGGCAGGCCGTCCACCCCTTCCGCGCGGGCAAGTGCATGCAGCACGTCGTTTTCATAGGCCTTCAGGGTGACGGTACGGGCTGTTCCCTTGCCGGTGGTTCCGATGTTCACCGTTCCGAAACCGCCTGTGGTCAGGGCCGTATTGGTCTCCTGACGCACAACCAGTACCCGGGTGATGCGCGGGCGCTGCAGGCTCACCATCACCAGGGCTTCGGCCGGATTCAGAATCTGATGCTCAACGGTATAGGCCTTGAGAATCGCCTGTTCCGCTTCTCCCAGTGTCATGCCGCCGACATTCAATGGAGGAATCTGCGGCAGAGAAACGGTATCGTCGTCGCGCACCTGAATCGGATAGCCCACGGTCGGAGGATCTTCGATCGACGAAGGCATGTTGATCGGCGGTTCCAGGCCGACGGCGCTGACTTCGGTCGACTGCGATCCCAGCACGCGCGGCACATAGACTGAAATCACGTCGCCGGCTGCCAGTCGATACTGGTCCGGCGCTGTGCGCACCAGCAGGCTCAGGTCGATCGTGCGCTTGTTGTCGCGTGATGGGCCGATGAACTGGTCTGGCAGATAAGATGCCGGAACCCCGCGAATCGGGTGCAGGGCGGTGCAGCCGCTGCCTGTCAGGGACAGGGCGCCTGCGGCACAGACCACCAACGCATAGACAGAGCGATGCAGCCAGGCATGCCAGATGCTGGATCGATGAAAAGTGCTCGCGTGATCGCTCATCTTACCTTCCATGGAAGATGGATCCGGCGGAAACCAGTTCCGTGCGGCGGAATATCAGTTGGCGGAATATCAGTTACTGTCCGTAGTACATTTCGCTGGAAAACGCAGAGCCTTCCCCGGGCACGACCGTGCCGGCCCGGTTCACCCGGCCCCATTCGTCTCCCACCAGTTGAGACGCCGCCACTTTGTTATAGGGTTCGTAAATGCTTCGGGCTGCAACCGATCCGGCTGCATATCCCGAGAACCATTGCTGAGCCTTCTGATGCCCCCGGGGGGTGCGCATGCAGTTCTTCCAGTAATTTGCCGGCGGCAGGGCCGGCGTTTCCCCGTCGGCTCCATGGGCTACATCGACAAAGGCCTGCTCGTATCCCAGCCGGTAGTCACAGGTCAGGCAGGATTTGTCGTCCACGGCATGCAGTGAAAGTGCCGCCCGGAAGCGGGCCTGCTTGCTCGTATGAAGATTGTCTTCAAACCGGACGAACTTCGGGTGCCGTCCCCAGAGTGCCGGAATGTGCCCTCCCAGGCAGGCATGGCAGTCCCCGCACGGCTCGCATCCCGGTTCCGATCCGCAGCCGTTGACAGATTCGCCATTGACCGATTCGCCGTTGACAGATTCACAGTCACTGCGGCCGCAAGGCGCGGTCTGGCAGACCTCCTTCTGGCACCTGGAGGTTTCTCCCCACAGGTGACAGCCGCTCGCGGCAACGACCGTCAACAAGATGATTGTGCGCATGGCATCCATGACCAGATTGCAGGTCTTCAGCAACCGCCGCGCAAACCCTGTGCGCGCGTTGCCCCCGCTTCCGGTTATCGGCAGGGCACCATGCAGCACGAGCCGAATCCACTCAGGTCAACCGGTTTGCCGGAAACCCGATGGTGACCGCGCGTCTTATTTTTACATTGCGGAATTCCCATTGCCGGAAACCGGCAGAATATGCCATAAGACGTCCGACTCGGCCTTGTCCTGGCCCCCCGCGCAAACGGCCGGCCTTCCGATTTCCTGGACCTGAACCTGGACGGACGTTCGGTCGGGATTTTTCGCACATGCAGCTTCCGTCCGGTGATCTGATGCAACGCCTTGCCCGGCTGGGACTTCACGTTCCTGCCGACCTGCGGGGCTGCGCAGGCTGGGTGCGGCGTCTGGCACGCGGACTGCCGGTGACTGATTCTCTCTGGATCGATGCCCTGATCGCAGGGCGAAAGCTGACTCCGTTTCAGGGGCGGCGACTGGAAATGGCGGCCGATGCCTCGCTGCTGCTGACCGAAAAATATGTTGTGCGCACGCCGGTGCAGCTCGCCGCATTCGACACGATTTATGAAGGCCGCGAACTGGGACAGTCGCGGCGCCTGCTCATCGGCAGCATGGCCTGTCCCGCTTCGGAAGCCGATGCCGCCGCGCAGCGCGCCGTTCGGGCTCTGCGCAGTCTCTCCACCTGTCAGGACAAAGTCCCGGCGTTGCCGTTTGATACGTTCTGGGAAGCCGGCTCCCTGTATCAGGTCTCTTCCTTTCAGCCGGGAGAAACCCTGCAGCAGTTGCTCATCCGTCAGGGGCGCCTGCCGGAACTGTTTGTACAGCGCATCGCGCAGGAACTGTTTCGTCAGCTGAGTGCCGCCGAGACATTTGGCGTGCATGGCGATCTGCGCCCGGGAAATCTCTGGCTGACCCGACAGGGCGAGCTTCGCATCCTCAACTGGGGACTGCTCGACGCCGTTTCCCCGGTGATCACCATTCATACACCCCTTCCTGAAGAAACCGGCGACCATCTGGCTCCTGAACGACTGCAGGCCCAGCGCCGCGCGAGTATTTCCAGCGATGCCTATGCGCTCGGCTGTCTGCTCTGGCAGTTGCTGGCTGGCCGGCCTCCTTTTGCGGTCACCGATCCTCTGGAAAAAATGGTGGCCCATCGGCAGCGCGTCATTCCCGAAATCCGAACCCGGGCCCCCGAGGTCTCCACCGAGTTCGCGGAACTGCTTCAGGTTCTCACGGCGCGCGATCCCGCCCGGCGCATCAGCAGCTACAACGATCCCCGCCTGAATCTGCCCGGCATGGCCCGTTCCCGGTTGCGGGGACGACGCCTGCCGGTGGCCACCTCCCCGCTGCCGGCATCCAGATCTCGCCGGACCGGGGCCCGTGGAGCGGGGGCGCGTCGTCGATCGGTTGTCGCCACGCTCACCGCCTGCCTGCTGATCAGCCTGGCATTCGTCACCCTGGCCTGGAATCGCAGCCGGATCGGCCTGCCCGGGCTGTCACTGGTCTCGGCAGCCACAGAGTTCACGTCATTCACCCCAGAATTCTCCACAGAAAAGAAACGGCCGGCCGACGTTTCGAAGCTTCCTGCAGGAGATGCAACGGCACAGCTCGATGCAGGCGCACAGGCAGGCTTGCGCTCGATGACGGAATCTTCGCGCCAGACCGCTGCGGTGACACCGGCCGGAGGCGTTGCCGGTCTCTCATCCGGAGAGAGAAACGCCGGAGAGCTGCAGACCGAGCCGCTGCTGGATCTGCCGGAACCGGTGCAGGGAATTGTGACCTTGCTGCCGGCCACGCATTACCGTCTGCGTGATCTGCAGGTCGCTGAAAATCTGCAGATCACCACCGACCCGTCACGTCCGGCCACCATTCATCTGTCGAATGTTCCCGCACGCCTGACGGCGAATCAGGTACGATTTGAGCATGTGCTGTTCTTCAGCAAGGCCATGGCCACGGAACCGGAACTGCCGGCGCTGCAGATTCACAGCAGTCTGCTGCTGATCGATCACTGCCGGCTGGACGCCCGCGAAACCTCCTCGGCCGTGCCGGTGATCCGCTGGCAGACTCCTGCAGGAGAATCGGCCGGGCAACTGGCCATCCGCGCCAGCGAACTGTTGAGCACCCGGCCTGTTCTGCAGGTGGACGGTCCGCTCTCCTCGGCCCTGCTCGAAAATGTTTTCTGCTGGCAGGCGCCCGGAGTGCTGCGGCTCACATCCGGGGCCGCCCCGGGATATCGGGTGCCTGTCATGCTGAATTCCTGCACGTTGCGGGAATGCGGTCCTGTCGTCAGTCTGCCGGCATCGCGTAATCTTTCCCAGTCCGGACGTCTGTCACTGCAAGGCCGGGAATCCCTGATTGATGTCCCATTTGGCCAGGGACTCATTGAGCTGACAGGCGCGGCGATTCCACCAGACTGGCAGCAGCATGTCGAAATTGCCGCACAGGGACTGATCGTGCCGGAAGATCTGCTGCTGGCACTCTTCCGCAATCCGATCACCGGAGTGCTCGAGGAACTTCCGGTCCAGGAACTGACAGTCGACGGGCTGCTCAACGGACGATATCAGTTTCTGCCCATCCCCGGCCGGCCTCCCGAACGTGCGGAGCTGATTCTGGATTCACTGCCGATCCGCATGTCGGAACGCCCCCCGGGTGTCGACGACAGCCTTCTTCCGGCCCCGGCGGTTCCGAAAAGTCCTTGACTCAAACAGCCTCCGGACTGTCGACAGCGACGATGCTTTCCGCGCGGCGAGCGATGGCTCATCAGAAAACAATGCGCCAGTGAATCCCCCGGCGAAAGCACTCTGCTTTGAGACAATCGCTTGCAAGGACATCACACGTTTTGAGATCCCGGGCCGGTTGCTCTTTCCCGTCTCGGTGCGACACAATCGGCGTTCCGTGAAATCCCGGTCGCGGCATGGTATCTCTTGTGTTGTGCCTTTTGTGCCGTGATCCACCGGCACCGACTGCCTGAAAAAGGACTTCTCAATGCCCTGTGTTCTGAAATCGGTGTTGCGTCTGAACTGGATGACGTCCGCGCAGCAGGCCGGCAGACTGGCGATTCTGTTCGCATCCGTCTGCCTGATGCCGCTCCCGCTGCAGGCCGATTCGCTTGAGCCACTTCGGGCCGATCTGTGCATCTATGGGGGAACCTCTGGCGGAGTCATTGCCGCCGTGCAGGCTGACCGTCTGGGAAAATCGGTCGTTCTGGTGAATCCCGGGGCTCATCTGGGGGGAATGACCGCCTCAGGGCTGGGGGCCGTGGATATTGGAGATCCAGGCACGATCGGGGGAGTGACCCGGGAATACTTCACGCGCTTGACCGGGCACTATGGCATCACGCTGAAATGGGAAGCAGGCGTCACCGCAGGTTCAGGCGGAACCCCTGGCACCGGCGGAAAGTTCGCCACGGAACCGGGCATGGCCGAACAGGTATTTCAGGAACTGCTGCAGACCACAAAAGTTCAGGTTTTGCAAAACCATCATTTGAAGCAGGCCAGAAAAACCGGCCCGCGGATCGACTCCATCCAGCTGGACAATGGAACCATCATTCACGCCCGGGTGTTCATCGATGCCACTTATGAAGGCGACCTGCTGGCTGCTGCCGGAGTCTCGTTCATCGTCGGCCGCGAAGCGAACGCCACCTATCAGGAAACACTCAACGGCATTCAGCCGCCGGCCAGAAATCCCCGGGCCGGGCACTTTCGTTTTCCGGTCGATCCCTATCGGATTCCGGGTCAGCCGGAAAGCGGACTGCTGCCGCTGGTGCAGAATCAGGTCTATGGAGAAATCGGCACGGCCGATCATCGGGTGCAGTCTTACAACTATCGCCTGTGCCTGACGGATCAGAAAGACAACCAGCTGCCGATCACTCCTCCTGAGAACTATCAGGAGGCTGATTTTGAACTGCTGGCCCGCTGGATTGCCGTGCAGACCGCCCAGGGCCAGAAGCTGACGCTGGCCGATTTCTGCAAATACGATGCATTGCCGCACGGCAAGTACGACTTCAACAATCGCTGGCCGATTTCGACCGACTTCATCGGGGGAGTGGAGAACTATCCGACCGCTTCTCCTGAAGACAGAAAGCAGATTGAACGCCGGCATGAAGACTATCTGCGGGGGTTCTTCCACTTTCTGGCGCACAGCCCGCACTCGCCGGAAGCAGTCCGTGCCGAGATGCAGCGTTTCGGGCTGGCCCGCGACGAATTTCGCGACAACAACGGCTGGCCGCATCAGATTTATGTCCGGGAAGCCCGGCGGATGGTGTCGGACTTCGTCATGGTCCAGCAGCATTGCACCAGCGAAAAACAGGCGCAGCAGAGTGTCGGCCTGGGATCATATGGCATCGACCTGCATGCGACCCGGCGGATTGTGTTCGAAGGACATGTCGTGAATGAAGGGAGCAACGGTGCCGGCGTTCGTGCTCCTTATGGCATCGATTATCGTTCGCTGGTTCCCCGAAAAAAGGAATGTGACAACCTGTTCGTTCCGTTTTGTCTGTCGGCCTCGCATGTGGCCTTCGGCTCGATCCGCATGGAACCGGTGTTCATGATCCTGTCCCATTCCTCGGCCACGGCTGCCGCGCTGGCGATCGATGGCAATCTGGCGGTGCAGGATGTGCCATATCCGGAACTGAAGCGGCGTCTGGAACAGGCAGGGCAGGTACTGCATCGATGAGTTCTGACCGTGTCGACTGGCCTGATCCGGCCGCAATCATGACATTTCTGGACGGAGATCCGGACGAAGATCCCTGGGTCACACCCAGGCTGCAAACCGAAGAGATTCCTCTGGAAGCCTACTCTGAGGAATGGCCCATCCGCTTCGAGGCTCTCCGCAGACAGATCGCAGATGCATTGCCTGAAACTGTGATACAGATTGAACACATCGGTTCGACCTCGGTTCCGGGCCTGGAATCCAAACCGGTGATCGATATCGACCTGATCGTGCCGGATCCAACATGTGAACAAGCCTATGTCCCGGCGCTGACGGCGCTGGGGTATGTGCTGACCATTCGCGAACGGTCATGGTATGAGCATCGCATGCTGCGTCTGCACATGCCGCGCGTGAACCTGCATATTTTTGGTCCGCAATGTCCGGAACATGCCCGCCATCTTCTGTTCCGCGACTGGCTTTGTGCACATCCTGAAGACCAGCAGCGTTATGCGCAGGCGAAGCATCAGTCCCGGGACTGTTCCGTCAACATGGTGGAATACAACCAGAACAAGCAGGCGGTCATTCGCGACATCTACCGGCGGATCTTTGAACACCACAGCTGGCAGTAATTCCGGGGCCAGTTCAGTCTTCCGAGGCGATTGGAAATCTCCTCTGGAGGAGTCCTGCGAGGTGGTCCGCGCGGCTCTCAGACATTTCTTAAAAATCAACATTTCCCGCGCGGGAAATCAGCATCTTCAAGAAACACCTCCGCAATCCGAGTCTCCGTTGTCTGATTCGGCGGCTCTGTGCCGGGGCATTTCTCAGGCAGCGTTCCTGCGAACCGGCGCTCCCTGCTTCTTCCGCCCGAAATCCAAGCCCGGTAAGTTGTTACCCAGTCTTGAATTCGATACAATTCATGCTTCCGGAAACAAAATGCGTGGCGACACGCAACCTGTTTCTGTAATTGCGGTTGCGACGATCTTTCTGCGTCGCGTTCAGTGAGCGCATGCCGCTGCAGAAGACCGCCAGTTCATCAGGAGTGCCCGCTTTGTCGAATGGATCGTCCCCCACTGATTTTGACCCTCCTGAAGGCCCTGTTGACGGTGACGAAACAGGCGATGGAGCAGGGCGTCCCATTGAAGACCTGGACATTCAGGATGAGATGCGTCAGAGCTATCTGACGTATGCCATGTCCGTCATTGTCAGCCGGGCTCTGCCGGATGCACGCGACGGTCTGAAGCCAGCCCAGCGGCGTATTCTGGTCGCCATGAATGACCTGCACCTGGGGCCGTCCTCCGCACGAATCAAATGCGCCAAAATCTCCGGGGACACCTCCGGAAACTATCACCCTCACGGGGAAGGGGTCATTTATCCCACGCTGGTCCGACTGGCCCAGGACTGGGTCATGCGCGAAACCCTGATCGACAAGCAGGGGAACTTCGGCTCCATCGCCGGACTGGGGCCGGCCGCCATGCGTTATACCGAAGCCCGGCTGTCGGCCGTCGCTTCCGAAATGCTCGATGACCTCGAACGCCAGACCGTCGACTTCGTTCGCACTTACGATCAGCGCAACGAAGAACCGCTGGTTCTGCCTTCCCGGTTTCCCAACCTGCTGGTCAACGGATCGCAGGGAATCGCCGTGGGGATGGCCACCAGCATTCCCCCGCACAACCTGTCCGAAGTCGCCGAAGCCGTCAAACTGCTGATTGATGATCCGGACGCCAGCATCGAACAGATCATGCAGGTGCTCCCCGGCCCCGATTTTCCGACCGGCGGGGTGATCTGCGGACGTTATGGCATTCTGCAGGGTTACCGCACCGGCCGCTCGACCCTGACGCTGCGGGCCAAGGTCGAATTCGAGACCGAAAAGAATACGGAAGTGATCGTCGTCCGCGAGATTCCCTACCTCGATACGCGCGACCGCATCAAGTCGAAGCTGGAAGAGCTGATCAAGGACGACAAAATCGAGGGGATTTCTCGCGTTGTCGACTATACCGACCGCAAAACCCCCAGCTGGCAGGTGCGGCTGCATATCTACCTGAAGCGGGATGCCGACCGCGAAATTGTCCTCAATCAGCTGTACAAATACTCGCCGCTGCAAACGACCGTATCGGTCATTCTGCTGGCTCTGGTGGGGAACCGACCCCAGACGCTGAACATCAAACAGCTGCTGGAAGAATTCATCCGGCATCGCGAAACGGTGATTCGCCGTCGGACCGAGTTCCTGCTGGCGGAAGCCCGCAAACGCAAGCACACCGTCGAAGGCCTGCTGATTGCCCAGATCGACATCGATCAGGTGATCCGCACGATTCGCAATTCTCCCAGTCGGGCAGAAGCCAAAATTCGCCTGCAGGCCATTGAAATGCCGGCCGAACTGGTCGCCCGCGCCCTGGGAGAGCAGGGCTTCGCGATGTTCGTCCGCGAACAGGGACAGCGTGAAAATTACACCCTGTCGCTCAATCAGTCCGAAGCCATCGTCAGTATGCAGCTCGGCTCGCTCGCCAATCTGGAGCGGGAAAATCTGCAGGGAGAGCATTCATCACTCCTGCACGATATTGCCGGCTATCTGCATCTGCTGGAAGACCCGGCCCGGATTCGGGGCGAAATCCGTCAGGAGATGGATGCCCTGCAGGCCCGCTACAGTTCTGCCCGCCGCACCGAGATCAGTGATGAAGAGCTGACCGATGTGGACAAAGGCGAACTGATCGCCGAAGAACCGATGGTCGTCACCCTGTCGCGGCGGGGATACATCAAGCGCACCCCGCTGTCGATGTATCAGGCTCAGAATCGCGGCGGCAAAGGGATCAAAGGGGCGAAATCGGATGACGAAGATCCGATCGAACACCTGTTTGTGTCCAGCACGCACAGCTGGCTGCTGTTCTTCACGAACTTCGGCAAAGTGTACTGGCAGAAGGTCTATGATCTGCCGCTGCAGGCCCGCACCGCCAAAGGCCGGGCACTCGTCAATCTGCTCAACCTGAGTGACGACGAACGGGTGCAGGACTGCATCGACGTGCGCGAATTCGACGGCGAACACTTTCTGCTGATGGCCACACAGCAGGGGATCGTCAAAAAGACCGCCCTTTCGGCCTACAGCCGCCCGATGAAGGGGGGCATCATTGCCATCAAGCTCGAAGAAGACGACCGTCTGATCGACGTCGTCAAGGTGGCAGCCGGACAGGATGTGGTGCTCAGCACTTCGACAGGCATGACCATTCGCTTTTCAGAATCGGATGCCCGCCCGATGGGCCGCAACACCATGGGAGTCAAAGGCATCTCCCTGTCGGCCGGCGATACGGTTGTCGGCATGGTGGTCGCCGATGAATCGATGACACTGCTGACCGTCTGCGAACATGGCTATGGCAAACGCACCCCGTTTGGCGCGGCCGAACTGGAAACCGGAACCGAGGACGACACTTCGGAAACGGCCGGCGAAACCGCCGGGGATGACGACGAAGCGTCAGCCTCCAGCAACAGCAGCGGAATGCGTTACCGGCGTCAGCGCCGCGGCGGCAAAGGACTTCGCGACATCAAGACCACCGATCGCAATGGCCCCGTGATCGGCATTCTGGCCGTGCAGGATGGCGATGACATTCTCATGATGTCCGCGACCGGCAAGATTCAGCGGATTCGCGCCGTGGATATCAACGTCATTGGCCGCAATACGCAGGGGGTGCGTGTCATGCGGCTGGATGAAGACGACAAACTGGTGTCCGTCGCCCGCATTCCTGCCGAAGTCGCCGAAGATGATGAGTCTGAACCGGAATCCACCCCGGAATCCACAGACGCATAGAGCGCATCGCTCCTGCAGAGAGGACTGCATTGAGCCGTCTGGCCAGGGAACAATCCCCTGTCAGGGGACCGGTCCTGTTGCGCCCGGTCTGTGCCGCCAATGTGGATTTGCTTCTGTCTGATTGCCACTGGAGGAATACCATGTCTGCCCCATTCTCCCTGACCGGTCTGCTGCTGGCCGTCAGTCTCTGGTGCATGCCTGCCGCGCAGCTGTGCGCTGCGGAACTGATTGCCGACCCGAACCTGCGCGAAGCCATTCTGCAGATCTACAAAGCCCGCCAGCCGGATAAGAAGACCATCGAGCCGCAGGATCTGAAATCGCTTTCGGTACTGAATGCCGAAAACCGCAAAATTCGCAATCTGGCCGGCCTGGAACACTGCGAAAAGCTGATGGAACTGCGGCTGGCGCACAACCAGATTCAGGACCTTGCTCCTCTGGGATCGCTGCATCATCTGCAGTCTCTGTCACTGGCGCACAACCAGATTGCCGATCTGAGCCCGTTGTCCGGGCTGAATCGGCTGCAGTTGCTCGATCTCGACCGTAACAAAATCGAATCCCTGGCCGGACTCGAACAGCTGGTCAATCTTCGAACGCTGACACTGTCGGTGAACAAAATTTCCGACCTCAAACCTCTTTCCAATCTGTCACGGCTCATCTCTCTGGATCTGACGAACAACAGCATCACCGATCTGGCTCCCCTGTCCGGGGTGACGTCACTTTCCACCCTGTCGCTGAAGAACAACCGCCTCAAAACGGTCGCCCCGCTGGCTGCCTGCACCAACCTGCATTACCTGTTTCTGGAAGGGAATCCGCTCAGCGACATTTCGGTGCTGGTCGAAATGGCCCGGAAAGACCTGGCAGGCCCGATGCGGTTTGCCCCTTACTGGTTTGTCTATCTCGATGTGGATCGGGCTCCCAAAATCGTCAGGCAGCAGGTGGATGACTTGAAAAAAGCAGGAGTGCGGATCAACGTCCGATAGAGCCGCGCTTCACAGAACTGTCCGCATGACACAGATCGGGCAGGGGATGACTCCCCCGGTCTGTCGACCCGATGAGGGCAGTTCCTTCCTGCCGCTCGGAAAATGCAGAAGGCCGTGCAGGTGTCCTCTCGTCCTTTCAGTATTCTGTGGCAGACATGGATGCGACTTCTGGAGAATTCACTGTTCCTGATCTCGAGCAGGAAGTGCTGTCCCTGATTCGACAGATTCCCGCCGGGTCGGTCAGCACCTATGGCGATCTGGCCCGGGCACTGGGAGATCCCCAGGTGCGTGCCGCACGCTGGATCGGAGAATTTCTCGCCCATCATCCCCATGCCTGTGACTGCCCCTGCCATCGAGTGGTCCGGGCCAATGGCCAGCTGGGGCTATTCGTGACAGGGGATGTGCATGCCAAGGCGCGGCTGCTGCAGCAGGAAGGAGTCTCAGTCACGTCTACTGGTCAGGTCGACCTGCAGACGTATCAGTTTCATGATTTTGTGTCCGGGCATCCCCTCCAGGCACTCAAAGCACTGCAGCTCGGCTGGGCCAGTCAGTCGGTTGAAACGCCGTTTCCCGGCAAGCCACGCACCTTTGCCGCTGTGGATGTCGCCTATTCGGCCGACGGACAGGCCTGTGCGGCCTATGTGCTGCTCCAGGCCGAGACTCTGGAATGCCTGGCCACGTTGACCCTCTCGCAGCCGGCCCTGTTTCCCTATATCCCGGGATATCTGACATTCCGGGAACTCCCTCCCATGCTGGCGGTCTGTCGGCAGGCCCAAGCAGAGGGGCTGATGGGAGAGATTCTGTTCTGCGACGGAAACGGACGCCTGCATCCCTGGGGAGCCGGCATTGCCACCTGTCTGGGGGTCTGCCTGGACTGGCCGGTCATCGGTGTCGGCAAATCGCTGTTATGTGGACGGGTTTCCCAGACGGCAGACACCACGTCCGATACCCAACCGGTGATGGATCAGGGAAAAGTCATTGCCCAGGCGCTGACCCTGAAGGCCGGCACCCGGCCGGTGTATGTCTCCGTCGGAAACCGGATCACACTGAACCAGGCCGTGCAGTACACCCGGCAGGCCACATTGAACCGACGCCTGCCGGAACCGATCTTTCTGGCCGACCGACTGTCGAAACAGGCCAAACAGTGAGCACGCTGGCGAATCTGTTCGCCCAGCAAACAGATCAAGAAAACGTGTTAAGTTTTTCCAATTTTCTTAACGTGTCCCTGCCGACATGTTCGCCGCGCTGACATGTTTTTCCCGGGACGGTTCATCGGTCCGCTCCTCCGGCTGAAAGGCTCTTCCAGAAGGCGACGTCCGGATCCGCTCCGGTTTTGAAACCAGTCGACACCGCGACAAATCCCGGGCTCTGGGCCTTCCCGCTGCAGGCGACTCCCTTTTGCAGACGAACTGATATACGATCGTTGATCAATTGAATTTTGATTCTCCCGGCTGCGCCCTGCCGGAGTTTCTTTTTCAGGGGGCGTGCCCAGACATCATCAGGAGACAGGACATGCAGCGCCGCGAATTTCTGACATCTTCCGTTGTGGCCGGACTCGCTGCGAGTGCAGGGGCATCGGCACAGGCGCAAGGCAACGCGGCAGGCACCTCGACGCAGACGCCAGCAGCCTCGAAAAGCGTGTTCTTCGGGCAGCCTGTCGTCAGTGGACCGGCCCCGGAATCTCTGACCATTCTGCAGGCGGTGAACGGCCCGGCGACCGGCCACCTGGAAATCGCCGTCGGGGACGAACCGTTCCGGCGCATCGACTCGGAATCGGCAGGGCTGCTGCCATATGATCAGAATATTTTGAAATTCACACTGCCTCCACTGCCGCCTGGCAAATCGGTTCGCTATCGCGTCACGGCCAACACCATTCTGTTCAAGACCGACTACAACATCATTCCCGGGGAACCGGAGCAGACGGAAATCCGCACGTTCCGTACGCTCGATCCGCAGGCATCGGCCACTCGATTCGTAGTCTGGAATGACACGCACGAGCACCAGAAAACAATCGACGTGCTGCAGCAGCAGACACTGGCGTTTCGACCTGATTTTTTGATGTGGAATGGCGACCAGACCAACAATGTGCATGACCCGGTAAAGATGCGTGAGCAGTATCTGTCGCCGGGGGAACTCGAAATTTCGTCTCAGTGGCCCATGGCCTATGCCCGGGGAAATCACGATGTGCGCGGGCCGGCCGCCCGCGAAGTCGCCCGGTTCACCGGCACCCCGGAGGATCTGTTTTATTATGCCTTCCGCAGTGGCCCGCTGGCCGCGCTGGTGATGGACACCGGGGAGGACAAGCCGGACGACCGTGCGGTCTATGCCGGGCTGGCGGGATTCGATGCCATGCGCGAACGCCAGCGCCAATGGCTGGCGCAGGTCATTGAGCAGGCGTGGTTCCGATCGGCTCCGTATCGCATTCTCTTCTGCCATATTCCGCTGTGGTGGACGCCGGATGGCAAGGAACGTGACTTCTGGATGTGTTCAGAAGTCTGCCGCGATGCCTGGCTCCCGTTGCTGCAGCAGGCCCGCATTCAGCTGGTCGTCTCAGGGCACATTCACAAGGCCACGCTGATGCCGGCGACCGAAAGCCAGCCGATTCCCCAGTTGATGGGGGGCGGCCCGAAGCTCGAGTCGGCCACGATCATTGAAGGCATCGCCGATGCGCAGCATTGTGTGCTGACCTGCAAAAAGCTGACCGGAGAAGTTGCCTACCGCATCGAACTTCCGGCAAGTTGATTCCCCGCCTGCACAAAATGTTCATGCGCGCATTCCCTCGCAGTCACTGCGGCCGATCACTCTCATTGGATCGGTGGAGAAATGATGACAAGCCGCCTAACCCTGTTTTCAGGAGTTTGCAGACGAACCAGACCGGTGCACAGCCCCCAGTGCCAGAATCAGCCCGATCATGAACAGGGGGGGGCCCAACCCGGATTCACATGGCTACCTTCCTGCACGGCTCCGTGCAGCAGATTGAAACTGGTGCAAAGGAGGGCAGGGCAAAAAATGGCTTTGCCGGTGCTCAGGTTCAGCAGAGAAAACAGGCCGCCGATCACGGCGCAGAAACAGCAATACTCGCCCAGCCCATGAAGTTCCATGTTGCTGCTGCTGTTGATGATGTAAGGGAGAAAATACCCCCGGCGGGATTCGAACCCACGACCTTCGGTTTAGGAAACCGACGCTCTATCCTGCTGAGCTACGAGGGCGAGTGCATTATTTATGCGGTTTTTTGCTTCCCGACATCCGCCTGCGTAGAGTTGTACAACCATTCGTACAACCGACCGCCTGAAACCGGGATGCGGCATGCCTCGCCAGAAACCAACCAAAAAACCACGTAAACCCAAGGCGGATTTCCCTTTAACGTCACACGCTCGCGGCGGATGGTGCAAAAAGGTTCGCAGTCCGGTCTATCCGAAGGGGAAAATCTACTACTTCGGGACCTGGGATGATCCTGACGGGGCACTGCGAGAGTATCTTGCCATCAAGGAAGAACTGCAAGCCGGGATCGATCCCCGGAAAGAACGTACAACCGCCGTACTACCACTGGCAGACGCGGTGAATCTTTACCTGCACGCTCAGAAGCAACGGGCAGACAGTGGAGACATTAAGCTGCGGACATGGCGGGAACGCAGCGACATTGGGGCCAAGTTGCTCGACATTCTTGGCCGGGCCATCGCGGTCACCGAATTGAAGCCGGAGCACTTCGGAAAACTTCGGGCCGAATTGGCAAAATCGAATGGTCCGGTTGCACTCAAGAACAACATCAGCCGCATCAAGTCGATTTTTAATTGGCTGTTCGAAGCCGGGCACATCCCTGCGCCGCCGCGCTTCGGGCCAGACTTCAAACCGCCAGCAAAGCGGGTGATCCGCGCCGCCAAGCACGAGAAGCCAAAACGCCTGCTGTCCGCCGTGGAAATTCGCCCGCTGCTGAAGAAGGCGAACCCGGCACTCAAAGCCATGACCCTGCTAGGAATCAATGCAGGCATGGGGAATCACGACGTGGGGGCGATGCGGCTGTCTCACATCGATGGATCTGGCTGGATCGACTTTCCGCGCCCGAAGACAGCAACACCACGCCGCTTCCCTCTCTGGTCGGAGACGCAGGACGCCATTCGAGAGTATCTGGGCGAGCGACCAGCCTGCGAGTCCGACTTGCTGTTTGTGACGCGATTCGGCAATCCCTGGTGCTGGGAAGATGCTGACGGCGCATTCAATGACGAAGTCGCGAAACAGGTGTCAAAATTGATGAAGGCCAACGGCATCAACAGGGCCGGCGTGGGCTTCTATTCGCTGCGTCACACGTTCCGGACTGTGGCCGATGAAACACTCGACCGACCGGCCATCGAGCTGGTGATGGGGCACACAGGCGACGACAGCGACAGGGAAACACGTATCGCGAGCGGATCGACGACAAACGGCTGCAGGCAGTCTGCGAGCATGTCAGGAAGTGGCTGTTCCCGAAGAAGGCGAAACGAAAGTCAGGTGAGAAATGATGAGCCCGAAGACTCCACCGATGGAAGTGATCGAAGCAATTGACGAGTGGCAAGGCCTGGCCATCAATGCCGAATATCATCGCTGGAGACATGACGTTCACCCCCCTCAACTACTGGATCGTCCTTGGCCGCTGCCCCCGAATGAGTTCACGTCACTCGCCGAAAACTTGATCTGCTGGTGCGATTCCGGTGGGTGCAGCGTCGACCCCACCCCGATCGATCGATTCTGCAGAATGATTCGCCACATTTACGGGCAAAGATCATGCGAGATTGTCGACGTGCTTGGGGGTGAAGGTGTCACGCATAAGGCGCTGATGCGGGCGATGGAAGACGCCTTTCAGGCGTGCTGGAGAATGCGAATTGTCGCGACTTCCAGATTGGGGGCGACTGGACTGCTGGTGCGAAAATCAGAACTAAGGGAGAGTCTTGGAATGGGTGGCACCAAATTCCGGGAGTTTCTCGACAGCGCGACTGCTGACGGGCGAATTGTCGAAGAGTCGAGAACGGCACGGTACATTGAGATCCGGGACGATGAGTTGGCGGCACGGCACATCGAATTTAAGGACCAGAAACAGCTCGACGCTAGGCGACAAAGCCCCGCGTAAACCACGCGAAACCACTTTATCCCACGTTCTATGTGAAGGCTCCAGAAAGTGGAGCCTTTTTTCGTTTCCTCTGGCGAATATATAGGCGGAGGAAGCATGACAACGCATTCAATCAATGACGTTTCGGAAGCCCTGGGCGTTTCGCCTGACACGGTGAAACTCTGGATTTCCAGGGGCGAGTTGATTGCTCTGAATGTGTCCCTCAACCGCCACTCGCGTAAGCCGCGTCTGCGGGTTCGAGAAAGTGATCTGGAAGCGTTCCTGAATGCCCGGCAGACGGGATGCCCTGTGAAGAGTCGGCCGCGCCGGAATGTAACGCCTGCAGTGCCGCGATATGTGTAGCTCAGACAAAGGAAAATGAATCGTGCTCAAAGCGGACATGAACAATGAACTTGTCAACCGCGACGAAGTCTGCCAAATGTTGAGCTGCAGTCGGATGGAACTGCATCGAATTGTCCAGTCTGGCGAGCTGAAAGAAGTGTCTATTCCCCTGCCAGACGGAACAGGGCAGGTCACCTATCTGCGATATCTCGACATGTGCAATTATCGAATGGCGCACTGGAAAGAGGTCTGCCAGCGCCGTCGAGCTGAGGAAACGGCATGACCCGGGCTGCCAACGCTTTCGAGATCCTGGCCGCACTCGGACCGATCGGCCATGCGAATGTCACTGACTTTCAAAACGCGGTCCAGTTCATCAGCACAAACACGGAAGGGCTATCAATGCCGTCACTGAAGGAACTTCGCGAAAAACGCGGCGAACTGAACAAGAAGTTTCAGGCAATCGTAAACAAGGCTGAGTCGGAAAATCGTGACATTACGCCCGAAGAGAATTCCACACTGAATGAAATTAACGCGGACGACTCGGCACTGGTCACGGAAATCCGCAAGAAGGAAGCCGAGAACCGGTCTGTGGAACTGTCTCAGGCCATTGAGATGACCGGCCAGCGGCGGGGCGGCTTTCTCGATGCGTTCGACTCCCGTTCCCGGCCTGATGAAGACTTCGCATTCGGGGTCATGGCTGCCAGCGCGGCCGGTCGCAACGTCGATTCGTCAGACTGGGAACGGGCGGAACGGGCCGGCTATCGGGCCGGTGCGGATTCCCTCACGATCCATCTGCGGTCCTGTCGGCCGACGCCCGGGAATCAGGCGCTGTTTGGTCCCGGCAATGCGATGGGTACCAAGGTTCCCAGCCGTGGCGGTGCCTGGACTCCCGCATCATTCAAGGCATCTCTCGAAAAGGCCATGAAGCAGTTCGGGCCGATGATCGAAACGTCGGAAGTGATCGTCACGGAATCCGGCGAAGAAATGGCCTGGCCGACTTTCAATGATGCAGAGAATGTCGCGCAGCTGGTCGGCGAGAATCAGCAGGTGCCGGAAACGGACGTGACGACCGGCGCTCAGAAGTTCGGTTCACACAAACTGTCATCCGGCATTCTGCGGATTTCGAACGAAACGCTGGCCGACAGTCCGCTGGACATCGCCAGTGAGCTTGGGGCTGCGTTCGGCGAGCGGATCGGGCGCGGCACCAACCGCCTGTGTACGCTCGGTGATGCGCCGAATTCTCCGCGCGGCATCGTTCCTAACGCCACGGTCGGCAAGGTCACGGCCAGTTCCACTGTTATCACAGCCGATGAGCTGATCGACATGGTGGCGTCTGTGAACTCGGCGTATCGGCAGCAGCCGGGGGCCGGATGGATGATGCACTCGGAAGTGTTCTCGGCCATCAGCAAGCTGAAGGACAACAACGGGAATTATCTGGTCGGCACGCTGGAAGACGGCTCGAACCCGAAGCTGCGGGGTTATCCCGTCCACTTCAATGATGACATGTCGAACACGTTTGCGGCTGGTGAGCGGATCGCCATTTTCGGCGACCTGCGCGCCTATAAAATTCGCTATGTCGGCCAGATCCGCATCATCCGCCTGGTCGAGAAATACGCAGACTATGACCAGACTGGCCTGGTCGCATTCATGCGTGTTGACGGCGGGCTGCTGGATGCTGGAACTCACCCGGTGAAGTGCCTGCAGATGAAGCCGTGATCCATGTTGGACAGGGGTGGCTCCGGGATTATGACCTGCACGGGGCTGCCCCTGTTTTCTTTCAGCCTGAAATCATCAGTGGGCATGAGGTGAAATTGTGACAATTGGTGATATGGTCGCGACGCTGAAGCTCGATGCTTCGAAATTTGATTCAGGCGTCGTGAAAGCGCAGGCATCCACTGCCAAGCTGGGGAAATCTGTTAGCATCATGGGTGCCGCATTCGATTATACTAAGTCAGCCTATGGACGGATGGCCGCATTCATGGGCGTCGGAGCATTTAGCGTCATGACCGGGCAGTCAATGAAGCTGGTCGACGAAACCGGCGAACTGGCTCAGTCTCTCGGCATGACCACGGAAGCGCTGACCGGATTTCGTCATGCGGCCCTGCTGGGAGGGTCGTCCGCCGAGGGACTCGACATGAGTCTGCGGAAGATGCTGACGAATATCGGCGATGCCCGGGCCGGCGCAGGCCAGATGATTGGCCTGCTCGATCGCTTCGGCATGACGGCTGCTCAGCTGGCCAATCAAGATCCGGCGTCCGCGTTCTCACAGCTGGCCCAGAAGATTTCCGAACTCCCTTCGGCAGCTGATCAGGCCTCGGCCGCGATGAAGATCTTTGGGGAATCTGGAGTCAAAATGCTCCCGATGCTGCAGCAAGGTTCGGCCGGCATCAATGCCATGATGGAAGATGCGAAGCGGCTGGGAATGACATTCTCGGACTTCGATTCCAGTCAGGTGGCAGCGGCAAATGACGCGATTGATCGCATGCGGGGATCAGTCGGCGCTCTGTTCAATCAGGTGGCCATCGGTGTGGCTCCGGCCATCACGTCCATGGCAAACGTCATGACGGAAGGAATCGCATACATCAAGCCGCTGTGGCAGGACCTGTTCACCGGCATCAGTCTCGGCTGGTCCAGCACGGCCGATATCGCAGCGCTGGCCGGCCTGAGCGCGTGGAAGACGATGGCCACTGTGGTTCCCGCCATGTCTGACCTGTTCGAAGGCCTCTACATGCGAGCGGGGGCCGGTTTGGTCGCGCTGCAGGATTCATGGGCGTCCTTCTATCAGTTCATCACAGGCGGGCTGACTGAGTACTACAACCTGTGGGCGGCTCGAATCGCCGGCATTAACGAGCTGCTGAAGACGCTCGATTTCTCGAAAGCACAGGACCAGTTTGAAAAGGTGCTCGCCTCACAGGTCAACCAGGCGGCATCGAACCCCGCATCTGTCTTTCTCGATTCCTATACCCGGACGATGGAAGAACTCAAAGCCATGTCCCGGGAATCTGGCGGGTTCGTGAATCAGCTGGAATCGGAAATCGGCAGGCTGTCGGAAAAGGTTGCTGCCGACAATGCGGCCCTGTTCGGCATGACTCAGGGGCCATTCAAGCTGGCTGCTGACCTGGGCCTCGGCTCGATTGGAGCAGGCAGCAGCACAGCGCGGACGGGGCGGGGCAGTGGCGGACCAGTCACAGCCCGGGAAGGCAGTATCGAGGCCTACAAGCTGATCAGAGGTGCCAAGATTGCTCATGGGGATGCATCTGAGCGGCTGCTGAATAAGCAGCTGGCTGAGGCCAAGAAGACAAACGAACTGCTCCGACAGGTGATCACGAGTGTTGATAGCACCGGCCCAAAGATTGAGGAGGTCGATATCCCATGAACCTGACGGCGGGCCGAAACTGACCGCTGACCGACCACCTGACCGACCAGACAGGGGATAGGGGGGCCGATTTTTAACAGGTCCTTAAGTCGGGAAATCACGCTGACCAGTGACGCAAACGTACGCGAAATTCATGGGGTGGGGGTATCGATTTTATGCGGGTTTCCCTCAGTCCTCACAATCCCCCTGCCGGCCTGAATGGAGTTAAGTTACTACAGGACATGCCGTTATGAGTCTTATTTCGAAAACATCTCCGGATGCGGGAATCTGCATCATCGATCACGCTGCCA